>Ga0102832_1002234_pt1 | contig 12317 bp, 13 predicted proteins | sample EBPBio282013_DNA_FD_88942 | JGI IMG/M metagenome (GOLD analysis project Ga0102832, IMG submission 88942) | Wastewater treatment Type I Accumulibacter community from EBPR Bioreactor in Madison, WI, USA - Reactor 2_5/28/2013_ DNA (Illumina Assembly) | ecosystem: Engineered > Bioreactor > EBPR >...
TAGCTGCGTTTTAGATAGTTGGGACGTTGAATAGGCAGGGATGCGCGAGGCGGCGTGTCCCTGTTTATACTACTCGCTGTAAGTGATAATTGTGATGGAACTTTGAAACGCTACCTATTTATTCTTTCTTCGAAGCAAAGGTTTCTCAGTCACAAGATCGTAGCCAACTTCTTCACTTAATTCCTTTACTTGCTTACTGAAGAGTTTCGAAACCTTCCATATAATTTCCATCGCTACAGACATTGGTACAGACTCAGCATTGTTTAGTCGTTCTGTTGCTAATTCTTCAGCAAGTCGCGTGTATGCTAGTGCATATTTACCAAAATGATCTCGCGGATTTTCTTTATGATGAATATTCAAGTCTCTACGTAACTCAGCAGTTGTTCTATCCCAAAGTCCTTTATACATACGGTCTGTCGTTTGAGCATAAATTGTTGAAGGTGCATTTAACACCGCACTTCCAAGTGCCTCAACAAATCTTTTGCGAGTAACGATTCCTTCAACTCTAACTGTAATCTATGTATCTGATTTTCCTTGCAAACGATATTTTTCGCTTGCCCTATCTAGAGAACGAAATAAACCCAGTTCTGGATCCTCTGTTTCCTCTAATCTTTCAGAACCAACTTGTGCTAACCAAATCTTGAGGGGTTCAGCTTTTGGAGAGGGTATAGACTGAATTAATCTTAAAATTTGCTCATTGTTCATGACATCAGTCATATATCTTTTACCATCAGAGGCAAGCAGCTTCAGTTTCTTACAATTTGTAAGAGACTCATTCCCTTCTTTTTTTAGTCGTCCTTTGAGGACATGATAATAGTTTTGGGCACGCTTTAAATCTGCATCGAGCAGTTCGCCAATGATATCGATTACACTGTAATACCATTCATTCTCATCCCATTCACGCCGGATTTGGCTTCCATCAATAGGGGCAGATGGCACTAGCGCATTCATATTAACTCCAGTACACTTAAAATACAAGTTGACTTGTATTTTAAGTGTACTTGTCTGAAAACGCAAATTTCGGAAATTAAGAGCCTAACCCTAGTATATCCTTGGGCAGGTTATTCGTTGTCGGTTGGGGGCGGTGGGGGAAGCTGGTTGATGAGGTCGTTGAGGATTTCGCGCATGAGGTCACGCAGGTCGTCGGGCTGGGGTTGGGCGGCGCGGTCGCGTCCGGCGCGGACGGCATCCTCCAGCGAGTAGCCACCGATGACGGCGAGGGCAAGGGTGATGAGCAGCGTGAGCAGTTCCCCCTGCACGGCGCGGAGTTCCGGCAGGGCGACGGTGAGCAGGCCGATGAGCAAGGCGCAGAGGGCGACCAAGACGCGGCGCGATTTGAGGATGAGCAGCAGCGGGTCGATGAGGGGGCGGCGGGCGGATTTATCGGTGAGCAGGTTCATTTGGGAGGCTCCTTTGGTTGGAAGTTAGAAGTTACAAGTGGCAAGTCGAAAGTTACAAGAGAAGTCACCAGCTATCAGTCGCCAGTCAACAGGTAACAGACTAAGGCGAATCGCCAAGCATTTTATGGTGGCGAAGGCGGCGATGTCGTCGTCGCCATATAAGGGATTCGAACGCCATAAAAATTGCAAAAGTTGAAAAATGTTGCAGTTGTTACAACAACATATTGACGGTGGATGTGCGATAAAAACTGCCCTAAAGGATTTCCTTCGGTCACAAAATTCTGCAAATTCGGGATGGGTTTGGCAGTTAGTACCGCGCTGGCGGGTGGAATGAACCTCACCGCCTGCGACCCCACCCCTAACCCCACATCAGCACGTTCGCAAGCTCACTCCGCTGATAGCCGTAGTAACAAGGAGGGGAATCATAAGGGAGGGTCTGAGAGGGTGTATCAATGCCCTCACCCCAGCCCCTCCGCATTCGCGTCAGGGCGAGGGAGTCATACGAGGGGGTCTCGGCCCTCCCCTACAGTCGTGGTGATATGGTTGGGCGTGGTGGGTGAGCCGCGCGAGTGGTTGGGTCGGAGGCCGGGGAGGTGGACGGCGGGTTTACGAGCCTTTGCGGAGGGCATTGATTTCCCTTTCGAGCCAGAGGACTTTTTGGGCGAGTTTTTCGAGCGCCGAGTCTTTGCCCTGATATGGCGAGAGGTCGAGTTCGGCGGCGGCGTAGTCTTTACGTGCCTGATCGAGCTTGGCGGCATCCAGCACGGTGGTTTGCTGGTCGGGCGTGAGGCGGGCGGGGTCGTGGGTGGCGACGAGGGTCTGCGCCTGCCGGACTTGATCGGGTGTGATGGTGTCATCCAGCACGAGTGTGACATGGCTGCCATCGTAGGTAAGGCCGTAGAAGCGGCTGCCGAGGGCGGCGCGTAGATCATAGTCGAGGCTGAGGACGTTGGCGGCTTTTAATTCGAGGGTCAGATTCTTCATCGTTATATCTCCCGTACCCAAAATTGAGCGTTATAACCGGCGCTGGTGGCGTAGATGGTGGCGGAACCGCTGCTGACGGCGGCGCGGAGTTTGAAGGTGTGCGAACCGGCGGCTTTGGGGCTGACGTAAAAAACGAACGAGGGGTTGAAGTTCGTACTGCTGCCTGTACCGGTGAAGTAGGCGATGCCCAAGCCTCCGCCCTGACTAACACCGTCAACATGCAGATCGAAGACGACGTTGACGGCGCTGGTGGAGGTGGAGATGCAGGCTTGAAAGCCGACCAAGAAAGCCCCACCCGACGAGCTGAGGGTGATCGGTGCAAGAATATCGACGAGGGAGGTACTGGTGATGGCGAGGGAGGTGGGGGCGGTATAGCTGCCGAGCGGCGGCGATTTGAGCCAGTCGAGATTATCGCGGAGGTGTTGGTTCATGAGGGCGGCGGTGGTGAGTTCACCGACGTTCCACGTACGAGGTTGAGTCCAGATGGCGGTCATGAGCAGTCCTTTCAATAGTTGGAAGTTGGAAGTGGCAAGTTACAAGAGAAGTCATCAGCTATCAGTCGCCAGTCTCCAGCAAAAGACAAAGGCGATTCACCGCAGAGACGCGGAGGAACGCAGAGAACGCAGAGAAAGGCGGAAGATGAACCGCAGAGGCGCGGAGGAACACAGTGAGCGCAGAGAAAACAAAGGCGTTCACCACAGAGACACAGAGAAAGACAGAGAAAAGGCAAAGAAGAGTTAACCGCCAAGTCGCCATCCACAGGAGGCTTCGCACAGAACGCCAAGATCATTCGGAGAATGCAGAGGGTTAGTAGGCGAGGACGGCGGTTTGGTCGAGTTTGCTGGTGTCGAGTATCCAGAAGGCGTTGGCTGCGGCGGGTTCCAAGCGCCAGCGGTTGCGGTGGCGTGTGCCGCCCAGATCGACGGTGTGTTCCTCGGCGATGATGAAGTAGTCGGCAGTGTGGTTGGTTTGGGTGTCGTGAACCGTGATGCGGTCGAACAGGCTGCGGTCGAGAATTTGGTCAAGGTGCGCGGTGCTGCTGAGGCTGATGCTGGTGAGGATGCCGCGCGGGGTGTGGCGGCGTGCCAGTTCATAACCCGCGAGTTCTGCTGCTTCCTCGATGGTGCTGAGTGATGGGGTATTCAGACTGAGCGCACGCAGTCCGTAAGTGTTGATGCTGGCGTAATCCGACTGCACGACGAGCGCCGGATCACCGGTTAGTAAGGGTGTGCCGCGCAACTGCGCCCCTGCCAGTAGATAAACCGGAAGGCTGCCGGTGTTGCGGATTTCGAGGACTGCGGCGGAGGCGGTGAGTTCCATCACAACGACATTGAGCAAGGCGGTGCGGTTCGCCCCGGTGCCATTCGCGAGTGCGTTGCCTTGAAAGTCGATATTGGCAGTCGGCGTGACGAGTGAGAGCGCACCTACTGGACGGCCAACGGTATCCCGAAACGGGGCGACAACGCGGCGCGTACCGGTTTCGCCGGGGTGGATCAACTGCGGGTTGTCTAAGCGCCAGAGTACGGTGGCGGGTGTGCCGATGCTGCGCGGCAGGAGTGTGACCTCGACCTGATTGGCGACCTCACCCCCGTAGTTATATTCGAGGCCGTCCATGTCGTCGCTGAAGGCTGCCAATGAGGTGTTGGTCAGGAGGGTGTGATGACGGTTGAGGAAGATAAACTGGCCGTAGCGGTCGGTATAAAAGCGCCCGCGTTCGCTTTCCGCCATTTGCCGAACAGCGGTGGCAGCAGGGATACCCATATCCCACGTATCGGCAGTGTAGGCGAAGGTCGAACGTCCACTTTCCAGCGCACGGGGAACAGCCCCCGCGATATAGGTGTTGATGCCGAGTTCAGCATGGTTGGGGACATCGAACAGCCAATGGCTCGCCAGTGGTGTGTAGCGCAGCAGGCAGGCATCCAGCACGGCGGCGATGACAGTATCGGCAGTGGCATTGACTTGCGGCGGCAGGCGGATGCGCTGCTGGCCGAGAACCGCCTCCGCGCCGACGGCGTAGATAACCGACAGGCGTTCGCCATGATCGCCGGTTTGGGGTTCAACGCGGTCGATGAAGCCGGTGAAGTGGGTGCGGATCGTGAGGCCGTCATCGGATTGGATGCAGACGACTTTACCGGGTTGGAGATCGTCGGCTGTATATTCGGGCGAGTAGGCGCGGGTGGGGTTTCGCAGGGTGATGCGGGCGGTGGCGGGTGCGGCGAGGCTGTCGTAGGGGGCGGCCATACCTAAGCGCCATTCCATATGGATGACATCGGCGGCACGGTTTTCGCCCGCCTCGGCATAGGTGGTGTTGTCGTTGAAGTCGATGCTGACGCGGTAGGTGGGTGGGGGCATGGGAGTCCTTTCTTGAAGTAGTGCTGAGTACTGAGTGCCGAGTACTGAGTGCCGAGTACTGAGTGCCGAGTACTGAGTGCCGAGTACTGAGTGCCGAGTACTGAGTGCCGAGTACTGAGTGCCGAGTACTGAGTGCCGAGTACTGAGTGCCGAGTACTGAGTGCCGAATACTAAGTGCCGAGTACTGAGTAAAAGGCAAAGTTAAAAGAGAAGACATCAGCTATCAGTCGCCAGTCGCCAGCCAAGGCGAATACGGGGTGCTATCCACAGGAGGCCAAAGTTAAAAGCAAAGCATTAACCGCCAAGTCGCCAAGAACGCCAAGTTTTTTGTTCATGTGTTGGGGAATATGCCATGTTGAAAGTTGGGGATGGTCGGTGGGAGATGGACCCCACCCTAACCTACATCAGTATGTTCGCAGGCTCACTCCACTGACTGCCGTAGTAACAGGGAGGGAATCAATACCAATTGTTAAGCGGCTTTTGAGGCTAGACCTGAATGAGCCATGTGTGGCGGAAGGCACAGCCGTGATAGGTGGCGTGACCGTAGGTGAAGTCGCCGGGTTCGATTTGGACATGCGCGGGTTCGAGCAGGGTGTCGTCCAGCAGCGGGTCGGCGGCGAGGGCGAGGCAGTAGGCATCCATCAGATCGACGACGTTGGGCAGGTGGGAACGGCTGCCGCGACCAGTGACGATAGGTGCGACCAACAGCAGGTGAGTCACGGCGACGGTGACGGTGCGTGGGCCGCCGCTGAAGCCGATGCTCTGGAAACCTTCGCCGGTGCTGCGGGTGAGGCGGGTGGCGGGCGGGGTGATGGGCAGCACGAGCAGCGCGGGTAGCTGGACACGGTTGAGGCTTTCGGGCAGCGCGTCCACATCGTAGTTATGAGTGACGGCGGGAACGCTGAGGCTGGCGAGGCGCGTGAGGGCAGTGCGGATGGACATGGGTGAGTCTCCTTTTGGATGATGGATAGTGGGGCAGGCAAGCGCATACGCCTGTTCTTACGATTTCTTAAGATTCTTGAGGGTTTGTGATGTCATAACTCGATTACAATGCGAATACTTGTAAATGATGAGAGGAGTTTTCATCATGGGTATTCACGTCGATTGGGGTAACGATGACCACAACACGATCTCCGTTAGTTATGAACGGTCATGGTCGTGGACGGATTTCGCGGATGCAAAAGTGCAGATCGACTCACTGCTGAATTCGGTGGAGTACACGGTGGACATTCTATCGGATTCCAGCCAGAGCGGCGGTTTGCCGGGGGGCAACGCGCTGTCGGTGCTGGCACGGTCGTTCCAATCCGCGCCGTCGAACATTGGTAAGGTGGTGGTGGTGGGCGCGAACCCGTTTTTCAAGTCACTGCTGCAAATCCTGCAAACGGTGTCGTTGAACCGCGCTGCCAATAACATCCACTTCGCCAAAAGTTCGGACGAAGCCCGTTCGCTGATCAAGCTGGCGAGTTCGATTCGGCTGTCATCATCTTAGCGGAAGCCGCACGACCTGTTAGCGGCAAATTCGTGTGGCATTGGGTCAACGGATGAGGCACGCCTCATCCACAGCAAATACCGCTCCTCAAGACCTCTCAAAAACTGAAAACTTATACCTTCACGCCAACCCGCCGAAAGGGGATAAGCGCGTCGGTTAACGCATCCGGCGCGGCTTCGAAGGCGGCGGTATCAGCCTGTTTGTAGAGCCAGCTTGCCCAGCGGAGGGCGAGCGCGTTCAGTTCGGCTGGCGGCTGGTAGGTGTAAATCGGCGTGTTCAGGGCGTGGCTGGCGGCGGTTGTGCCATTGGCGGCACGCTGAACGGTCAGCACATTGGTGATGGTGTTGACGGCGGTCACGGCTAGGTACTCGCTGTCGATCCGCAGCAGATGCCCAACTTGAAAGCGCGGGAAGCGGCTGTCGTCGTCCGTGCCGTCGGCATCGGTGACGGTGAGGGTGGTCGCGCCACTGGTGAGGGGATTATTCTGAACGGAGTCGCCACTGAGCCGCCACATGCTGATCGGGCGGTCGTGCCAGCCCCAGATGCCGCTGACGGTGATGGCCTGTAAGGGCGATGTAACCCATGTGAAGGCGCTGCTGCCCGTGAGGCGCAGGTAGCAGTAAGGGGCTTCGTCCGGCGCGGGGATGACATCGTTGAGGGCGATGGTGCTGCCGCCGTTGGTGAGACCCGTGAGTTCGAGCAGGTCGTCATCCAGCAGGAGTTCGAGGCTGCTGGTGTAGTTGTGCTGGATGGCTTTCTGGCGCGGCAGGAAGCGGCGACCGGCGGCGCGTTCAATGGCGGCGGTGGCGGCGGCGGCGGCGGTCAGCAGCCGTGGGTCGTCGGCGGTATCGGTGTTGGCGAGGCCGAGGCGGGCGCGGAGCTGGTCGAGTGACGAGATGGTGTACATGAGTCCTCCTGAGTAGTTTGAAGTTGGAAGAAAGAAGTGAAGTACTGAGTGCTGAGTGCTGAGTACTGAGTAAAATCAGAGAAGATAAACCGCCAAGTCGCCATCCACAGGAGGCTTCGCACAGAACGCCAAGACAAGGCGGAGAGATTTCACCACAGAGAGACACAGAGGGCACAGAGAAAAGCAGGAATGATTAACCGCAGAGGCGCGGAGAAGGCAGAGTTCAATGCGGAGAGATTTCACCACAGAGAGACACAGAGGGCATAGAGAAAGCAGGAATGATTAACCGCAGAGGCGCGGAGGGACGTAGAGCGGAATGTAGCGGTAAGCCGACCCCACCCACGCTACGCAGCCTCCCCGTAGTAACAGGGAGGGAACTAAAACTGCGGCGGGTTTGTGGGTGCGGGTCTATATTATGGAGGGATACGAGTTACCCGTGGTGAAGGCTAGCAGCGGGAGGTGGTTATGACGGATTGGGTGAAGTGGTCGCGTCAGTATTTACACACGAGTGCTGAGGCGTTCGAGTGGGCGTTTTCGGCGATTGATCCGGCCTACCACCAGTCTAAACCGCCGGAAGCACGGCTGGGTTTGTGGTCGCCCGCGCGGCATGTGTGGCATGTGACCGGGTATGAGCGCTGCATCGCGATGCCGACGATGCGGCAGTGGTTGGGTGCGCCGCCGCTGCCGGATGACGACCGCATCTGGCCGAATGGTGACGACGATTGGGCGGCGGTTGCCAACCAGCCCGCAGACATTTATATGCAGGCGTTTTGGGATGTGCGGAATGAGCAGATCGCCCTGCTGGACGCGCTGGCGGTGGTCGATTGGGCGACGACGCGCGAAACCGCGTGGGGTGATAAGCCGCTGACGATGGTGATAACGAAAACGTATCAGCACACGTTGGAACATTCGGACTCCTTGCTGAAGATGGGTTTATGGTGGAAGGACGCTATCGAATGGCTGTCGCGGGGCGGGGATTCGCAATAAGCGGGTGAATTGATGCTGTTGCTGTTGTTGATGCTGTTGAGAATCGGATACGGTTATGCGATTGGTGGTGCGGGCGGCGTGACCTGCTCGACGGCGATGGGCAGCACCCCCATTTCCTCGTCATCGACCAGTACTTCGTCCATTTTACTGTACGCGCTGGTTTACGGGGTCTAATGCTTTAATTACTAATTCACCGACATCATCTCCTTACTATTTTGGTGTTCATGATTGGTATTTCTATACCATGCCTACCACCGTAACTGTACCTGTTTCACGACTATGGGTTGACCCAAATTGGTTTTGGTCACAACAAGACCGTACCTCGTAATGATTTGAGTAGAATGGATAACTAATGAAAAAGGCTTTGATCCTCACATTAATGCTATTAGGAAACGTTTTAGTAGGTGAAAAGCTATCCTCAAAGGCTCAGGATGTTCCGTTGACTAAAGCTATTAGTGCAAGATGGAGTCCTGATGGGAGGATTCTCGCAATTGGTGCTGATAACGGGTTATGGTTTTACTATCCTACTACTGGAAAGATCGACTTTATTCTGAGTGATGTAGGTGGCGGGGTTTGGACAGATGACGGAAAACTTTTTATAGGCACAGCTTTTCTTGATCCTAATACACTTCAACTTGAAGAATTTACTGATTATAGTTTTGATCCGAACGTGGGTGGAATCGGATATAGCAAAGATTTCAAACAAGCTGCCGTAAGGTATGGTAACTATTTCGAAAATATTGCAGTGTATGACACTTCAAATGGAGATTTAATTCGGCAAATTAAAGTTGATCGTGGAATGACAACCGATGCAGCATGGAGTCCTGACGAAACACAATTTGCCCTTACTCTAGCTAACGGTTCACTGCTAATTGTTTCCAACTCTGACAATCCAGTAATAACGGAATATCCCCAGAATCTTTTCGCTTCTCGAATAGTTTGGAGTAAAGATGGGAGATTTTTAGCAATAGGACTTGGGCAACAAACACTCCGTATATTGGATACCAAAAATAAAACGTATTTAGGCGATCTACTAGGGCAAGTTTCTTACCGTATTGAATGGTCACCAGATGGTAGTCGCATTGCTGCTAGTGATTTAGATGGTAGTATAACTATTTGGGATGTAAGTACTAGCATGGTAATCGAAAAGTATCAAACTACAAGCTACCTCTGGAATATTGATTTTAGTCCTTTTGGAGCGACTTTGGCACTTGCTATGGACACAACGAGTAAACCATCTATTCCTATAGCATCTTCTACAGCTAATATAGACAATACTTCAGTCTATATTGAGCCAATTCAAGGAGTAGATGCAGTTCAAATCGTCGTCCCCGCACCCTCGCCTGAAAAACTTGAATCCATCACCCAAGCCTGCGGTGTGCAACCTATTGTTGAACAATCGCTGACGGCGCAAATCGACACCAATAACCTGCAAGCCTTCACTACACAAGTATCCGCTTTGACGGACACGGAAATCCCGCCGGGTTGCAAGGCTGATTTGTTGGCGGTCGCCAACGTGCTCATCGCAAAGGCGCAGCAACCGTAGTAGGGCGCACCCGCTGCCGGATGCGCCCCATCTCGTGAACCTACACGCGCTTAGATGTTATACAGCGCGGCGGCCACGTCGGTGTCGAAGTTGAACCCTCGCCAAGCGGACGGTGGCGGTCAGTTGGTAGCTGTCGTAGTAGGGGATGTATTCCACGCCGACTGGTATTTCTTCACTATCCCAGATGGACCGTTGACGCTACCGGTCAATCGTGTTTACGTTCCGCTCGATTGGAACTGGTAAGGAGAGTTTGATATGAAACGCTTTGTTTTGATCGCTCTGTTGATGATTGGCTTTGTGTCAATCCGTCAATCTCAAATTACACAAGCTAAACAAGATTTAAGCAACTCCGATGTGTATTTAATTGAGTGGAGTCCTGATGGGAGTCGGGTTGCTACCAGTAGTTTTGATGGCATTCGTGTTTATGACACAAACTTTCAGCTTATGGGCTTTTTCCCGAACCCTTTACACTACGGATATGATCCTGATTATCAGGCTTTTGGTGCATTTTGGAGTCCGGATGGGACACGCTTGACCGCTGGTGCAATGATTTTGGATGCCAAGACCCTGCAACCGGTTACAACCACTAAAGCTTATCATTCGTTAGCCCAATGGTCTCCAGACGGGAAATATGTCAGTACCTTAGCTATCGATTACAATAGTATTGAGCGCTACGATGCCCAAACTGGAAACCTTGATCGTAACATTTCATTTGATGGACAACATTTGATTGGATTACCAATTCTTAGTTCTGATGGTAGCCGATTTGTTTTGAATGAACTTGATGCAATTGGAGTAACCGATGCGACTGGTAAACATTTGGCACGTTATAAATATCCCTATAGAGTGAACGCTTTGCGTTTGAGTCCAGATGGTACACGGATTGCGTATCAGAGTACCGAAGATGTGCCCGTTTCTACACCAGGCAGTTTTCCTAACCCCGGAAATACTGGAAAGGGAACCTTGGTACACGCCTTCATTATTGACACTGCCACAGGTAAAACTTTGATGCAATCTGAACCTCTCAATAATTTTCTAGCAGGCTTTCAGTGGTCACCCGATGGCACACAGCTGTCGGGTATGCTAGGCACGGATACAATGGTTACATGGGATACGGCGACCGGACAAGTTATTGATAGCTATTCTTTGCCTACTGGCAAAATGATAAGTGCATGGTCTTATAGTCCGTATGGTGCACGTTTGACTCTAGGGGTCCGAGATTTACAAGATTCAGGAGCTATCGCCAATCTAACAAGTATGCCATTATCTAATTTCAGTCAGACATTTCTCGATGGGAAAATTCAAGTTATCGTCCCCGCGCCCTCCGCCGAAAAACTTGAGTCCATCACTCAAGCCTGTAGTGTGCAACCGAGTGTTGAACAATTGCTGAAGGCGCAAATCGACACCAATAGCCTACAAGCCTTTACAACAGAGGTTTCTGCCTTAACCGATCAACAAATCCCGCCGGGGTGTAAAGCCGATTTGCTGGCGGTTGCCAACGCGCTGATGGCAAAGGCGCAGCAACCGCAGTAGAGCGCACCCGCTGTCGGATACGCCCCATCTCGTGAACCTACACGCGCCTAGATGTTATACAGCGCGGCGGCCACGTCGGTGTCGAAGTTGACCAGCGCCAAGCGGACGGTGGCGGTCAGTTGGTAGCTGTCGTTGGATTTGATGTCTTCTTGAATCCACAGGTAAATGCTGCACTACATCCACTGCAAGTACAAAACTGCCCCGACTACACTCAAAACCCGATTTTACTTTCAAGCGTATACGGTCATCCGGCTGATCCAAACGATCCCGATCCAGCCGAATTGCAGGAGTAGAAGGATATGGCTGATGTCTCAAAGGTGTCAAAAAAATTTGTCCGAGAACTGTTAAAAGATAGTGAATGGATGGTTGATGAAGATCTGTCGAAAGAGGCTGGTCAAGTCTATCGACACTCAGATGGCCGATTACTCGTTGTCTTGTGGGGAGGAAATGGTCGTCTGATCGAGGCAAACGAGAGCCAAGCCTTCATTGATATGATAGAAGCAACTAAAACTTTTATCAAAGAAAACCCCCGTGGGCGGCATATTTTGGTAGATCGCTTGCCACAAGGGGCTGATTTCATAGCGCGTGTGCCAAATCTGATCGCCCAACTGCCTTCACTTCTAAAGCTGTCACCGGACGATCTCGATTTCTCACAAGACAGTCTGCTGAAGATTGATGTTCAACTCAAGAAACAAGGTCGTGTTAAATGTACAACCCCGCCACTGTTTCCGGCGTTAGTGGCCTATGTGGGTGAAATGCAAAACCGGAAAGCTGGCACAATATGGCGTATGCGGCATGATACCGTTGACGTGCGGGTGTGGGAACCGTGGCTCGTCTACAATGAAAAACGAGCCTGTAACCTCGCCGCCAATATGTTTGATGCATTGAACGAACTGTATTTGTCGCTTCATAAAATTGTCAAGAATCACGATTTGCGTTGGCGAGATATCGAGGTTGCTTTTGGGAAACAACTCGATGAACCAAGTGAGTAAAGGGCGCACCCGCTGCCGGATGCGCCCCATCTCGATAAATCGACCGCGCTTAGATGTTATACAGCGCGGCGGCCACGTCGGTGTCGAAGTTGACCAGCGCCAAGCGGACGGTGGCGGTCAGTTGGTA
>Ga0102832_1002239_pt1 | contig 12307 bp, 12 predicted proteins | sample EBPBio282013_DNA_FD_88942 | JGI IMG/M metagenome (GOLD analysis project Ga0102832, IMG submission 88942) | Wastewater treatment Type I Accumulibacter community from EBPR Bioreactor in Madison, WI, USA - Reactor 2_5/28/2013_ DNA (Illumina Assembly) | ecosystem: Engineered > Bioreactor > EBPR >...
TGTCGATTTCATCGCAAAATGAACCATAAAAGTCTTTAAAGTCCCTCGCCCTGAGGGAGAGGGATTTAGGGTGAGGGTTTAAAACTAGCATCCACCACTTAAGGTAGTCCTACCTAATCTCTGTATCCTCTTGGCGTTCTTGGCGACTTGGCGGTTCAAATGAATTGCTTTGTATTCTCTCTGTGTCCTTTGTGTCTTTGTGGTGAAAATGTATTGCAATTAAAGCGGCGGCAGAGGCAAATTGCACAGCGGCGGATTGATCTCTCACTTCTGCTGCAAAAATGTCATTTCAGCGCCGCGCTCCCTCGCATCCGCCGCCATAAAATGACCACTCAGCGGCAGCACGGGAGCGTCCCGCCAGCCATTTCGGCGGATAAATGTGCAAAATATGCAAATTGTGCAGTTTGGGAGTCAAACAGATCAATCGGACAGTATGTATGCTGTCCCTACACCCCACACAACCGTATTTTGTAGGGACGCGATACATCGCGTCCGCCAGATTTAATCGACTGTCGGTGGCGGTTCCGGGCTGTCCGTACTCGTCGGTGATGTGACTGCTTTCTCACGCTCGTCGCGCCAGCTCGCGATGAAAAACAGGATCACGCCGCCCACGACCGCATGGTCAGCGATATTCGAGACGTTCGAAACCACGCCCGGTATCTGGTAGTGGATGAAGTCGACCACGTAGCCGTAAGCCAAACGGTCGATCACGTTGCCCAGCGCCCCGCCGCAGATCAAACCGGTCGCCAGCCACATCAGGCGCTTGTCGTCGGGAATACGCGGGAACATATAGATCATCACGATCACGACCACAATCGCGATCACCGCGAAAATATCGCCCGCGTTCGGCAGGATACCAAAGGACGCACCGGTATTATGGCTGCGCGTAATCTGGAACACCGGACTGAGGAAGGGGATGATGCTCCGGCTCTCGTGCAGGACGAGGTTATCCACGATCAGGCGCTTGGTCACTTGGTCAAGCACCAATACACTTCCAGCGATCACGAGCAAGAGCAGGAGACGGCGCAGGGTTCGGTTCACGGGGTTCGTATTCCATTCGCTACAGGCTGAGTAAAACGTGGGCGATTGTACCACAGCACGTGAATGCCATTCTTAGAGGAAGTCTAAAAAATTAAACCGCCAAGTCGCCAAGAACGCCAAGATTAAATACAGAGGGTATATAGATAAACGACTAGTCGTATCAAGGATTACTCTACTTATCCAGTGTTCTCCATCAACATCGTGTGGAAGGCGGTTGCCGCGTGGCTGAGGGGACGCTCAGTAATGCTGATCTGGTGCAGCGTGCGTTCAAGGCTGAAGTCCGGCACATTCAATACCGTCGCCGTTCCCGCCGCCCGTTCCAGTTTGACAGTCGCCTCAGAGACAATTGAAATGCCTAACCCCGCCGATACAGCCTCTTTCACTGCCGAGTTGCTACCCAACTCCATCGCGATATTCAGATGCAGCCCACGTTCACGCATCGCGAGTTCGATATTTTCGCGTGTCCCCGAACCCGCCTCGCGCATGATAAACGGCTCGGCTGTAAGCTGGTTCAAGGTCAGCCGCTTTTGGTTGACCAGCGGACTGTCCGGCGGGGCGATAATCACCAGTCGGTCAACCTGCCACGGGGTAATCGTCAAGCTGCTGGAGGCAACTGGCCCTTCGACAAACGCCAAGTCCAGCGGAGCGCTCCGTAGGCGTTCGATGATCTGGTGCGTGTTCAGGATTTCAAGCGAGAGGCGGACACCGGGGTACTGACGGTGAAACTGCCCCATCAGTGGCGGGAGTAAATAGGTGCCGATGGTTTGGCTCGCCCCCAGCGCGAGGCTGCCGCGCACCAAGCCTTGCAGTTCCTCCAACGCGACCTCTGCTGCATGTTCCGCCGCGAAAATATGGAGGCCGTGCTGATGGAGTAAACGCCCGCCTTCGGTTAAGGTGAAGGTGTAAATCGAGCGGTCAATCAACTCCATGCCGAGCTGCGTTTCGAGCTGGCGGATACCTTTCGAAACGGCGGGTTGGCTGATGTAGAGGATTTTCGCTGCCTGACTGAAGCTGCCGGTATTGGCGACCGCCACGAATACGCGCAGCAGATGGAGGTTAAGCGCCATTGATAACTCTGGGTTATGATGTGTATGAGTGATATGTATTGGAATTATACAGGCGAGGCCATTAAGCTGGTACTGTTCGCTGCTCGCCATCACCCGATGGTACATTGACTAACCCCTTGCAGGAGTTCTTAGGTGTCCCTTCCACAACTATTCGTCATTGGCGTTATCGTCGTTCCTTTAGTGTTGATTATCACCAATCGCATCCGGTTGGATGTCGCGGCGATCTTGACTGCCTTAGCGCTGGCGCTCGCCCAAATCGCCGGACTCGGTGTCCTCGGCAGCCCGAACACCCCCGACGAGGCCATCAAAGCCCTCAGCGGGTTAGCCGAACCCGTCACGGTGACGTTGTTCAGTCTGTTCGTCATCACCCGCTGTATCGACAACACCGGCCTTCCCCGCTGGCTGGCACGACGTATCCTGCGCTTTAGCGGGCAAACTGAGTGGCGGTTAATCGGCTTGCTCACCCTGACGAGCGCCTTCTTCTCTCTGTTCATGAACAATCTCGCGGCGGCTGCACTGGTACTGCCGACTGGCATGGATATTTCAAAACGCACGGGTATAAAACCGAGCAAGCTGCTCATCCCCATCGCCTACGGGAGCTGCTTAGGCGGCGCGGCAACTTACTTCACGACCGCAAACATCATCGCCAGTGACCTGCTGCGTTCAGCCAACCCGCCACAGGAACCGCTGCACATTCTGGCCTTCACTCCGACCGGCGGCTTGATCGCGATTGCGGGAATCGCCTTCATGACGATCTTTGGCAGCCGCTTACTGCCTGACCGTCCCCCAACCGAGGGGCAAATCGTCGTACGGCGCACGGGCAGCGAGTTGGAAGATACCTACCAGATCGGCGAACGCCTGTGGGAAATTCATGTACCACCCGAATCACCATTGGTCGAGCAAACGCTGATGGAAAGCTCGATTGGTCAGCGGCTGGGCTTGTCGGTGGTCGCCATCTGGCACGGCAAGCAAGCCATCTTCGCGCCTTCCCCGCAGCAGATGATCCAAGCGGGGGATATGCTGGTGGTGATCGGGCGGGAAGACCGTGTTGTCCAACTTGCGGATTACGGTCTGAAAATCGGACGCGAAACCAACTTTAACAAGCATGTTAGCCCGTTGGGGGTGTCATTCGTCGAGATGGTGCTTGCGCCCCACTCACGGGCAGAAGGGCAATCCCTAAAGGAACTCGAATTTCGCCGCCAGTACGGGTTTACGGCGGTGGCGCTGCAACGGGGCGAACGCAGCTTCCGCACCGATGTAGCGGAGTTCAAGCTGCAACCCGGCGACTCGCTGCTGCTCGTCGGCGAGCCGAAGAACGTGCGTTTACTCCAGCGCAACCCTGATTTCCTGACGCTCGAAACGGACCAGAGCGACCAACCGCTGCGCTGGAAACGGGCAACCTTTTGCGTCACGTTAACGGTGATGGCGATTGTCGCGTCGATTTTCGGCTTTCCGGTTTATATGGCGATGCTGCTGGCAGCCATTACGATGATCGTCACTGGCATGATCTCGATGGAGGAAGCCTACCGCACGATGGAGTGGCAAGCGATTGTCCTGATCGCGGGGATGTATCCGGTCAGCTTGGCGATGGTCAACACGGGATTAGCGAGTTTGTTGGGGGATTTGGTGGTGCAGATTGTCACACCGTTCGGGCCGATGGGGTTAGCAGCCGGCGCTTATCTGTTTACGGCGCTCATTTCGCAGGTGGTCGCGGGGCAGGTAACGACGCTGATCACCGCACCGGTACTCATCAGCGCGGCGATCAGCCTGCACACCAGCCCACAGGCGGTCGCGGTCGCGTCAGCCATCGCGTGTTCAGCCTCTTTCTTCACACCCATCGCCCATCCAGTGAACATGCTGATGATCGGCCCTGCCAATTACAAGTTTGGCGACTTCTTCCGCGCGGGGTGGATGCTCACAGTGCTTTGTTTCGTGATGCTGGTGATCGGGATGAGGGTATTCTGGGGCGTGGGGTAAGTTATAAACCTAACCCCCACCCTAGCCCTCCCCCGTAGCAACAGGGGAGGGAATCGAGAGATAAACCTATTTTGGGGCGTTTAATTAGCCGAAGCGAACCGAGTAGATCGGCGGGGCATGGTGGGTGACGCATTCCCACGTGTCGCCACGGTCATCAGAGACGAATAGGTTGCCGGTAGTCGTGCCGAAGGCCAGCCGATCACTGCTGATGTCGAGGGCGTGGCGATAAACGAGGTCGTAGCAATCTTCCTGCGGCAGCCCATTTCGCAGCGCCGTCCATGTCTTGCCGCCATCCTCGGTGCGGCTGATGCATAGCGCACCACCGACCGCCACACGGTACTCATCACTAACAGCAGGGGCAACCCACGCGGTCTGGTCATCTTGAGCATCGAGCGCGACCGCGAAGCCGAAGAATGCAGGAGCATCCTTCTGCGAAATATCGTCCCACTGTTGACCGCCATTCGCCGTGCGGAAGATGCCACAGTGGTTCTGCTGCCACCACACATCCGGGTTTGAGGGCGACATTAATAGGAAGTGCGGATCGTGTCCATACTCCGCTGCGGGATTAGGCAGATAACAGGCTTTCAGGCCGCTGTTCTTGCCCGACCACGTTTTGCCATCATCGAAACTTTCGAACACGCCGCCCACGCTGATACCCACGACGATGTGCTGGCTGTCACGCGGGTCGACCGCAATCGAGCAGAGGCCGGGGTAATCGCGCCCACCCCCGAACCAATTTTTCTCACGCGAGGGGTGATTCCACAGCGCTTCGCAGAGCTGGAAGCTGTCGCCGCCGTCGTCGCTGACGAACAAGCCGCCGGGTTCTACACCGACGTAAAGCCGCTGCGGTTGGTCAGTACCGCCGGGGGTGATGCACCAGATGTAGCTAACCTTCGCCGGAACGCCGGCTTCACGTTCCGCGCCTTCGGGATAGGCGGGGGCAGCGACTTCTTGCCACGTCTTGCCGCCATCTTTGGAACGGTGCAGCTTGCAGCCCCAGTGACCGTGGTCGAGGCACGCCCAGAGCGTCCCTGTGCGCGGGTCAACCGATGCGTAGGAAACCGGAACGGCTTGGTGCGCGTCACCCGTCAGTTCCCAACCATGCCCGTTCTTGGTATAGGTCAGCAAGCCTTTATTCGTACCGACATGCAGTGTGTTTGAGGGAGTCATTTTGCGTTAATCCTTTCACACGGGCATCGGCGCAGAATGATTCTGGCGCTTCTTGGCAAAGAGGTAGTTCAGTAAGTCCTGCTCGACCGTCTGTACACCGAGGCTGTGCAACCCAGCCAGAATTTGGGCGCGGTGGTCGGTGCTGTGGTTTAGGACCTGCATCATGGCATCGCACACCCGAATAGCAGGGCGTGAGTCCTCCCAGAAGTGCGGCTTTACTTCGCGTTCCAATTCGGCTTGGTCGAGCGTTCGCAAGTAGACCTGTACCTGATCTTCGACATCATCCCAACAGGCTTGAATGGCGCGGCGCGGGGGTGAAACACCCAACTGGGGAACGGCGGCGATGCCGGTCATAAACACATTGAACCACATCATCTCGGTGGCGAGGACATGCACACACTGGTTCTGGATCGAACCGACCGAGTAATCCAACGGGCGCTGGAACTGTTCGTCGGTCAGGCGCAGCACGCAGTCCCAAACCTTATGATGCGTCCAAAAATTATAATCAAACATTTTAATGAAGAACGGCTTATCCATTTTTACCCCCTATTCCCTTAATGTCCTGTAGGCTCATGTGCTTCCAGCGAAAACGGATTGCCTTCCGCGTCCGCCGCATCGACGACCTTTATCCCCGGCGCGGGCGACCGTACTTCCGAAGCGGCAACACCCCGACCGATGAGTACGCCCCGCGCGGCGTGAATATCCGTAACCGCAAATACGATCTTGGGCGTATCGGCATCATGTTTGCCGCTGCCGCCACCATGCAAAGCGACCGTACACGCGCCGGTTTCCAACTCGACCCAATACTCGTTACTATAATCATGCAGATCAGCGGGTGAACGGACAGCTAAACCCAGCACGTCACGGTAGAAACGCACCTGCTTATCCATGTCCCGTACGTAGACAATGACTTCGATCAGCCCGTTTATCATGGTAAATCAGCCCCCGGATAACGCCTGAAAAATATAAACGCGCGTTTTTTCGTCTATGGGGTCACTCAATTTCACGCGGTCAAGGATCAGCTCATCGTTCACGAAGATGTTGACGTGTTTCCGCAGGGAGCCGCGTTCATCCACCACATAGGCCGCCAAGCCGGGGTGCTGTTGATCGAGCGAGCGGATCACCTCGGCGACCGTTTGCCCTTCCGCCAGCGTACCCTGCTCCAAGGCGGGGAAGAAACGCTGCAAGTGGGTAGTGAAATGAACCTTCGGCATAATGTTGCCCTCCGTTACAGGAATAGGACTTCTTCGCGTACCTTTTGCTCTTTCAGCGGCATGACTTCAAAGAAAGCGGTATAGGCTTTGCACACCGCGTCATCCGGTGTACGCAGCAGCCGTTCGAGCGCACCGTAATTTTCCAACCAAAAGACCCAACTGGACGAGGGGCCTGTGCCTAAGCCGTGGCTGGCGGCAACCACCTCGCGAATCCACGTTTGCCCCTGCACCGCATCATGCAGACGGCGGGCGAGTTTGGCGTGGGCTTGTTCAAAAGGAGTCGGCCATTCAAAGTCGATAAAAACATAGATGCCAGCCTGCTGCGTCATTGTTTCCTCCATCTGGCATAGAACATAATTCCAATAATAGAACGCAAGTTCAACGGTGTCAAGCAACCGGCAAATAAAAAAGCGAGTCGTGTGACTCGCTTTTCAACCCCCACTCGATCTCACTCACCAAATAGCGTTATAAGATCGAGTGTGAATTTGGAGTACGGACGAGGCGTGCCTCATCCCTACATTGCGCTTCAATTACTTCAAAACTACAACCCTACTGGGCGGTGCTGCCCATGCCTTCGAGCACCTGCGACAAGTACCACACGCTTGGGCCTTCTTCAGGCAGGGCGATCATCGGCAGCTTCACGCCGTCCGCCGCGAGTTCCGTGCCGTCAGCGTAGTTCAGCGGCCCTTGCCACAGCCAGAACGTGCCTTCGTTCGCGGGATCGGTAGCGTATTCAGCCATCTTGGCGATGAAGTCATCCAGCGAGGTCTTGTTTTCTTCGCTCAAAGCGGGGCCTTCGACAAAGCCGACCGCTGAGGTTTCGTGGTTATTGATGTCTGTCCAGTCGGGGCCATTGAAGTCCCAGCTTGGGCTGTAAGTGCCAGCCATGACAGCTTCGACAATGCCCTTATACGACGGACCCCAATTGAAGTACGGCACACCGAGGCAGACTTCCGGCCCCAGATCGCAAGCGGTCGCAAGGTCGTAAGGAACGGCCCAAACCTGCTGGCCTTCCTTGGCGCGAGTACCGACAACGGTGATGGCTTCGGTCGTGTCGATGCCAGAGATCAGCACGTCCTTGCCTTCGTCGAGGAATTGGGTCGAGACTTCGGTCGGGTCGAGGGTGACACCGGGGATGTTGAACCAGAAGCCAATCCACACCACGTCGAAGGTGAGGTCAGCGCCGCTCATGCCACGATAATTTTCGTAGCAGTACTTCGCGCCGAGGTAAGCCGACGCTGCCAAGCGGTAGGTTTCGGCGTTTTGCAGCGGGCCAACGAAGCCGATGCTGCCCGTTTGGGTGGTCAAGCCAGCGGCGCAGCCGGCGATCATCTTGCCCCATTCCATCTGCCCCATCGAGTTACCGACGTTCGCGGGTGCGACACCGGTATACACATGGTCACCGGAAGCGTGAATGAAGGTCACATCAGGGAACTTGGCGGCGATCACATCGGTTTCGGCAGCGTAGTCGTCGGTGGTCATGAAGACGAGCTTCGCACCCGCGTTAATCAGCGCGGTCGCTGCCGCTTCGGTGGTGATGTCGGGGTTACCGGCGTTGATATTTTCCAGCGGTTCGAGGAATTCGACACCGGGAACGGTCTCAGCGACGTACTGACCGGCTTCGTAGTGGGCTTGGCTCCAGCCGCCGTCATTCTTCGGGCCGACGAGCACCATGCCAATCTTAAACGTTTCTTCTTGTGCAGCCGCCGGGACAACCAGCGCCGCAAAAGCAGCAATCATTAAACAACACAACAACATTTTACGAGACATGCAAACACCCTCCTCAACATGGGTTAAATGTTAAAGGGAGTTTATCAGGCAACTCAATTCCGGCAAGTGGTCAAGATGTACGAAAAGCCTAATAGGGTTATCGTGCATTCCAGCGCAGGTATTCTGTTCCAGCTTACTCATTATTTGATGCTATAATTTAACTTAACGAGCAGGTGGAGGATACATGGCGATTCAACAACGCCTTTATACGGTTGATGAATTCGAAGCATTTATCGCGCAGTCCGATCACGCAGATCGGCTTTTTGAGCTGATTGATGGGGAGATTGCTGAAAAAATGCCCACCGAAGAACACAGCCTCATTATCGGCAATGTGTATATGCCGCTGCGCCTTTTTGTTGACCCGCGCGGTTTAGGACGAGTGGCGTTTGAAGTCCGGCGTAAGATCATTGGAGACGACCATAACGCCCGCTTGCCTGATGTCGAGTTTACAAGCAAGGAACGTCTGCTGCCTGTGGTGAAAAAAGGCGCTGTGCCTCAGATGCCTGACTTAGCGGTTGAAGTCAAATCACCGGTTGACAGCTTTGTCGAAATGCGCGAGAAGGCGAATTATTATCTCAAAAATGGCAGTCGGATTGTCTGGTTGATCTTCCCCGACCGCCAGCAAATTGAAGTCCATACGAACGATGCTGCTGTGCGTACGCTCGGCATTGATGACGAGTTAGACGGTGGTGATGTGCTGCCGGGGTTCAAGCTGGCGCTGCGGGATATTTTTAAGGTTTGAGTCTAGGCAAATTAGTTTGCAAACTCGCCTACCGGTTCTGGGATGGGATGACCGTACTCCAAAGCCACTTCCAACCATCCGGTTTTGGCTTCCTCAATCATGATATTCAGTTCTTCCCATGTTTCAGCTTGTGTGATGCAACCGCGCAGTTCTTTTACCCGCGCCACATAACCACCATCTTCAATGTCTGGAATAATTTCGATGGTGTAGGGTAAAGCCAGATAGTATTCGAGGGTTTTATCAGTCATTGTCTTGTTCCTCAGAACTTTGTTCATCTATTCAACTACTCAACAGCGTGTAACCCTAAGGTCTGCCTCTGAAATTACTCCACCTTCCACACCAGCGCGTAGCGACCGCGTGTGTTCTCGCCAGTTTGGGTGTACATGATGGTGACTCCATCGACGACCAGCAGATCCGCGTGACCGATACCAACATTGAAGCCAGTCGGTTGCAGGATAGGGTTGTGCGGGTATTTTTCCCACGCGCCGTCAATCGTATCCCCGACCGACCGCGCGAAACCGAGGGCAAACTGCGTATCCATGCCGCGTTCCAGCACATCCGGCCCACGAATACCCTCATAGGTCATGTAGTAGTGGTCGCCAACCTTCAGCACCTCGGCGGAGCTGACATAGCGAAAGTCGAAGTAAGCGTCGATGGCTGCGCCAACGGTGATGTCCGTCGGACCATATTCCGCCGCGCCACTAAATAGCGGGTCGGTGTCGCAGCGTTGGAGGCTGCCGAGGTCGCCGTAGCGGTTGCCCTTGTAGCAACGCATATGCCCCGGCGCAGAACCCGCCGCTACAAACACGTACAGCGTATCGCCTTCGACATATAAGCCCGGCGGCGCACCAACCAAGCAGCCATCAGCCTGACCGCGAATGTTGGGGTGCGGGCCGATGGTTTCGGTAGAAGTGCAAGCCGAGTAAGACATCGGCCATGTACCACCGGGGGTTAAGAGGTATTCCCAACCCGACCAATTGATGCCATCTACGGATGAGCGCAGCATGACCTGTGCGTGCCACTCGTAGGCCATATACTGCCTGTCACCGGCATCCAGCACACGCGGGTACTGCTGGGCGGTGATGTGGTCGCGCTGGTCGTCACACGGGCATTGGGTACACTGCATCAGGCAAACCGGCGCGGTCATAGCGAACGACTCGCCGCCGTCGGTGCTGCGCCAGAGCGTCGTGCAGCCGGGGAACGCAACCGGATCACCGCACTGGTCAACCACCCCTGCCGATTGGTCGCTGGCGTGAAGGTACGACCAATACTCGCCGTTGCCTTTATACAGGGTATCGCTTTCACCCACCGGCAGCCCAACATCAAGGGCATCCACAACCCATTCCGCATCGCCGTTCCAAAAATCTTCGAGCGTCGGGGGTGTTTCTTGAGCGTAAGCGGTTGAGAAAATCAGGGGAAAAACGACGATGAACTGCCAAAGCCAGAACGGCTTTTTTGACCTGACCATTTTCTCATCCAGAATAATGAAGTAGATTAAGATAGCTTGCACATCCGAAAAGTGATTATATGTTATAATCTTCAAAACAGCCGCACGCCGGGCAGATTTGATTTGCTGGCGACAGGATCAGAGCAGAATGGCAGACATCAGCCTACGAGAATACCTCGCCAAACTGGATACCCTGCTCAACAGTGGCAGCGCCGCCGAAGTCATCCTGCACTGTCGGCATATCCTGCAATATTTCCCGAAGAACGCGCAAGCCTACCGGCTGCTGGGTCGGGCATTGGTTGCCACCTCGCGCTGGACGGAAGCGGGCGAAGTCATGCGCCGCGTCTTGAGCGTGTTCCCCGACGACCGTGACGCGCACGCCGGCTTAAGCGAAGTCTACCGCATCGAAAAGCGACCGGATGACGCGATCTGGCATCTGGAACGCGCCTTTGAACAAGCCCCGAATGACCAAGACATCCTTGAACGTTTGCGCGAACTCTACCGCCGCTACCGGAAGGTGGAGCATGGCAAAGTACAGCTCACCGCTGCTGCCGTCGCCCGCCAGTACATCCGCAACGGCCTCTACGAGCAGGCGATTGATACGCTGCAAAAGGCGCGTGCGACCTCGCCCGAACGGATTGATCTGCCGCTGCTGCTCGCCCAGACGTATTGGGATCGTGGGCAGCGGGTGGAAGCCGCGCAAACGGCGCTAGAAGTCCTCAAAATCCTGCCGGACTGCCTCGTGGCGAACACGCTGCTCGCGGCACTGTGGTTGACCGAAGCCCGCCCCTCAGATGCCCAGCGTTACATCGGGCGCATCGAGTCGCTCGACCCGTACCTCGCGCTGGAACTGGCGCAGGGGGAGGACGTAGACGACAGCGCCTTCAAGCTGGAAGAACTGGATTACCAACTGGCCGCCGAACGCGAGATGAGCAGCCAACGACCGGACTGGCTCACCGACTTCAACGCGAGCGGCGACATGCAAGAACAAGAACCGGAAGCGGAAGTCGAAGAAGACAGCTTTTCGTTCCTCAATGACCTGTCACCGGATGATGTGGTCGCGACTGAAAACTTCAAGACGAACCTCACCGCCGAAGAATGGGGTGATGTTGACCCGCGCTTCTTGGATGACGCGCCAACCGTTCGCAAATCTACGGGGGGTTTAAGCGGGTTAACCGGACGCATCGAAAAACCGGCAACTGGCAGCTTGGGTACAGCGCCAACCAGCGTCCCCGGTGCGAAACGCGGCCTTACGGGGCGGCTCACCCCGCTGCCGGAGCAAATGCCAGCACCGGAACCCATGCCGTCCTTTATGGATGAAATCCTCGCGTCAACCCCTGACCAGCTTGCCCCAACCGATGACGAACCCACCTTCACCGGTGAACTACCGGATCTCGCGAGCCTCGTGCCGCCAGCCGAAATCCCCGATGAAGAACTGCCCTTCCGCCGCGAACGCACCATCCAATCGGATGCTGACAGCGATCCGCTGGCATGGCTCCGCAGCAGCGGTGTCGAAATTGACGAACAAGCCCCTGCCCGCGCCGACAACGATATTTTTGGCGCGGAAGAAGATAACCTCGCGCTGCAAGAGGCCGATCATGCTGACCCATTAGCGTGGCTGCAAGGCTACGGCGATGATATGATCGTCGAACAGGATGCGCCTGTACCCGCAGCGCCTTACGTCTCCACCGACGAACTCCCGGCTAGCGACGACGATGATCCGCTGGCGTGGCTGCACGCGACTGAAAATGTTCCCTCCAGCGCTGAACTGAATGATGACGAACCCCTTGATTGGTTATCCGATGACAGCTTGCTTGACGAGGCTTTTAACCTTGAGTCGCTGGTCAATAATCAATCACCTACATTAGCACAACCACTT
>Ga0102832_1002241_pt1 | contig 12301 bp, 5 predicted proteins | sample EBPBio282013_DNA_FD_88942 | JGI IMG/M metagenome (GOLD analysis project Ga0102832, IMG submission 88942) | Wastewater treatment Type I Accumulibacter community from EBPR Bioreactor in Madison, WI, USA - Reactor 2_5/28/2013_ DNA (Illumina Assembly) | ecosystem: Engineered > Bioreactor > EBPR >...
AATCGTGCAGAATTTATTTAAACGAAAATGAACTCGCCTTTTAATAAATTCTCATAAATAAATTCATTTTAAGAAACATATAAATTTTCATTCCCTACATCACAAAATGAAAAGTATCAAAATTATTTCACTGCAAGGGCGAATATGTACAACAACAATAAATTTTTGAACAGCGATACGATGAGTGAAGAGGAGAAAAGTAGAATACCAAGAAAATTTTCATAATCGAACAATCCTTACTTTGAATAAACATCAATGAAATTTCACTAAAACAACAAATTGATTGAAATAAGCAATAATATTGAGAAAAATTAACATAAAAGACATCGCAATAACTTATATGAAAACCCGACAATGTATAAATCAGGATTTATGGGAACAGGGTAGACAATAATTCAAACTTTTGGAATGAAATCAAATCGTCATTGATTTCAATTTCACAGACAATATACATTATTTTTCACTCTATTTATTTTATGAAATTTTATTTGAATGTAGATAAATATTTTATTAATTTATTGTTATAAATTTCTGTTCAGTTTTGTGAAAAAATATCTGAGAGATGGATGGATAAAAAATGTCTTGAATTAAGCTAAAAATCTTGTCATTTGATAAAGATAGGATAAACTTTTTTAATGAATAATGACCCATTTTATAGAAGAAATAAATTTGATAAATTTATGAACAAGAGTAATAAATTAAAACTAATGAAAACTTTATTTTCATGATTTTTTTCAAATTATCCTTCATACAAATTGATACCGTCATTAGATCGTTCAATCGACATCAAAATGTTGAAAACCCAGTACATTTTATCAATTGTGATAAAAAAAAGTTAAATTTATGATTTTTTTACAATATTAATTCTAAAATATCAGTAAAAGAGATTTCTAAAATGATGGAGAAACTTTCACTATATTAAAACTCTACCATTATCGTGAATAAACTCACTTTGTCTAATGGACCTATAAAATAATAACTTAAATTATAAAATATAAAACGCCAATAATCGGACAAGATGTAAAATATTGACATGGAAATTAAAGAGTAATATTTTTGTTTATTTGCAGAGAGGATGATCAAGCAAGTACAGGAGTGTCAAAAAAATAATGGACTTTGTAAGAGGATGATCTTGTCTATAAGTTACACAATTAGTACGGCAACAAGTGGGCCATTATTGCCGAGCGTTTGAAAGGAAGGTACAAAATATTTAATTCAAGAACAGACAATTGTATAAAGAATCACTTTTATTCTCGTTTAAGAAAAGGCCTTAGAAGAATTAACAAACTTATCGAAGATGAATTTAAACAAAGCTACAAAGAATTTAAAATAATTGATCTCTACAAAGTCATCGAAGCCTCAGATTAAAAGTTCAAATAAATAAACTCCTCACCAAACGAAATGACCGATATTGGACATGGTACATTTTTTGTTTATAAAAGACCTGAAAAATAGAATTTTTATCTACGCTGAATAAGAATCTGATGGTACATAATAATTTGTCGTTAAGTCGAAAAAACTCCTTGACGATTTAAATGACTTTGCTAAAAATTATAAAAGAAAGTCAAAAAAGTCGAGAAGGTATTCCCCAATGGGTGTCGGTTCTGTTTATAGAAACAACTCTAAAAAGCCGTCACAAGTTCTAGAAACTGAATAAATTATGTAGTAATAAAATTAGCAATAATAATAAAAAAATATCAAGCAAATCTAAGAAAAAGAAGAAGTTAAAGTGTAACCTCAAGTCCAAGTTAAAGTATAATCATAGATTGAATCAAAGGAAAAAAGGCTAAGACAGAGAAGAGAAAAGCCTAAAAATTCATAAACTTCAAAATAGCTCACATTAGTCTCTGTTACAAAATAAATTACTCCAGTTCAAATTCCTTAGTAACTTGTCACAATACGCACAAGAAAAGGAAATACATATCGTAAATTTTCAGACGATGAGGGTTAATAAAAGGATGACGTTTAATAACAAAGGTAACAAAGATTGAATCATTTCGCATAAAATATTCTTAAAACATTTAAAAGTTACTACAGTTTTAAAAGTTTCAAAAGCAACTCTGCCATGGAGTAACCATTCTTTTAATGAACACTTAATAATTAATTTATCGTCTTTCTATTTATTTTTTGTTTATTGCTTTTTTATCAATAATTTTTCTGCTTTTCAATACAATTTTTTTTAATTGATCTATTCATCAAATAAAGCGAGGCAAATTATAATAAAACATAGTTGATATGAAAATGGTTAATTTAAAATATTTTGTAATGTAAAAATTCATTCTTTTATTTTTTAACAGCTAAATTTTACATTATAATCAGAAAGAAATTTACTTCCACTCTTGAATTCTTACCTTAGAAAAACATGTGCGATACATAAGTACTCCAACTCTCAGTGGCCAAGCCACGCATTGCTAAAAACGCTTTGCTTAATGATGGGCCACTCCCTCACGAATACTCGAGATCCTCAACGAAGAGAATCTATGAATCTGTTTTCAGAATCGTAACTTTTACCCATAACAAAAGATTGACTTTGATGACCAACAAGATGACATCCTCTCATAATCAGATGAGACCAACTCAACCAAAATTAACGAAATTATCTCCGATGATAATATGCTCGCCCATCTGTATCAAAAAATGAAGATGGAAGTAATATTTTTGTTTTATTTCAGGGAAATCTCGACTACTACCCAATTTTAAGAGTTCACTGCTAAGAACTTTCCCAATCTTCAGGTACACCAGTTGAAAATATCCTTATCGATTATGATTCTCTTTACCAACTGGAATATAACGATTTGACTCATATTTTCGGAAGATTTGGAGATCTTAATAAGATCATTCTGAGTCAAGATATGAAATTTGCTTATGTGTTTTTCAGCACTTTCCATTCTGCCTATATTGCCTCAAAGTTATTGAACGGTCTCGATTTTTTGGGTAAAATGGCCAAGCTTAACGTAACATGGGCTGATCATAGTGACTATGACTATCTTTTACCCAATCTTGCACTTTACTTAAATTCGATCAACTGGCAACTTATGTACAAGTTCTGTTCCTCCGTTCGTGAAGAGGATCCTGTACAACAAAATAATAACAGTCAAAAACAAAATAAATTGACATGTCGTTATGATATTCAAATTCAAAATGAAAGAGATTTCCAAGTTGCTCGAAGAATTATTGGATCCAAAGGGTACAATATGAAAAGGATCATTGAAGAAAGTATCGAAATTGCAAAAAGTACACCTTTCTACAAAAACAACCCAAAAAGTTTATAAAATCCTAACGAATTGTTGAAACTCAGACTTCGTGGTAGAGGATCAGGTTACAAAGAAGGTCCATAACAGCAAGAATCATAAGAAAATTTACATCTTTGTGTAAGTGCCAAAGATGAAATTTGTTATCAAATTGCATGCGAAAAAGTAGAAAGACTTCTTGAAGGTGTCTATGAACAGTATTATGAATACACTTTGCAATAATTCGGTAGAGGTATTCGACTTCAACTCTCAAAAAATTCCATTGTCTCGCTTTCAAGTCAATAAAATCTTGCTAATCCACCAATCGAAGCTCCACAAGAATCTTTTTACAGCCAACCAAGGGCATATTACACACAAGAATAGCTTAATTCTTTGAGAATCACACCACAAAAAATTTGTTAACTTTTGGAAATGAGAAACAAGGCAAGAAGATAACTTAACTTTATTGAAGCTGATCGTATTAGAAACTTTTTGAGAAATTGTGGAGTTTGTCTAATCGACGAAAAGGGTCGCAGAGGTAGAGCTATGGATGTAACAACATGGAAATACGTTTTTTGAACAATTTTATCGCAATGAATCCTTGAATTCATTCAAATTTCAATCTTATCAATAATTGATATTTATGCATGTTTATTAATTAAAAAATTGATAACTTTCTTGTTTTCGATTTAATCTTATTCAACTAACTTTTTAAAACATCAAAACTTATTGTTATAAATTGTTAATGTAGAGTAAACTGAATAAAACTAAAATAGAAGCAAAACTAAAAAAATATTCCAGTGATACAAAATTTCATACCATTCAAAGCCATTCGCTAAACAAGTCTCCAGCAAAAAATGTACCATCATTTCACACAGGCAGTTTGAGATTTATTAAACCTTCGTCGTATATTTTTATTCAAAGAAGTTAGATTTTCACCTAATAAATTTTATGATATTCCTTAAACAAAAAGTAAAAAGGCAATGTCCTTTGGATATGGATCTAAGACAAATTTTGAGAAAAAATAATTTATTTAACCTACACGATATAAATTATTTTCTACTTTTGATTTAAAAACAATATAAAGAAAACCTGGCCCTACATTTGGGATAAGTAGATCAGTACATATTGATGTAAAAAGGATTTTTACAAAGGAAAATTGATTAAGGCAAGTGAAAAAGCAGGACCTGGGAGATACAATATTGACAAAAAAGTCGATTTGAAAAAAAGTTTCTACCTAGGAGTGAAATTGAGCAGAAAGGACGAGACAATATCACCTGGGCCAGCAGCATATAACGTCAATAGCAGTGAAAATATTAGAAGTAGGAAAGGTTCACTAAATTTGAACATAAAAGCACCAAGAATTAAAACAGAATATTTCTAAAAAGCTCCTCTGTCAAGGTACGACAATAAAGTTCCAGGACCAGGTGCATGTAAATTTTTATTTTTATTTCAAAGACGATTTAAACTTGACATAAAGCCAAATAAAACTAGCAAAGCTATAAAAGGTAAAATCAAGATTACCCCAATGTCCTCGATTTAAAGTCAGAGATGATGTCATTCCTTCGCCAGGAAGTTAGTAAAAAATATAAGTAAAATTAGTGAATCATTTTCTGTGTTTGGATCTTGAATTGAAGATGTATATATATTTTTTTTATTATGTAAAAATTAATAAGTATTATTTATGAAAAAATTAAATACTTATTAAAAGGGTTAAACAAAAAAAATTCTAAGCCAATAGGTGATTAGAAAAGGATAACTTTTTTAACTTGAATGTCCAAAAACAAGTATTTATTATTAGTTATTTTTAGATTTCACTATAAAAGAGTAAAAAGAGTAATAAAAATATCTTTTACTAAGATTTAATACTTTTTATTCATACAAATTTATAAACAATATACAAAAACCTTTTAAAACCAGAGGTAAAGGAACAATATTTTCACATTGAAACTTGTAAAAGACTCAAATGTTTTGTAATAAAAACGATCATTTAAAAAATTACTCATATTGTTAGGATTGTGCAATAAGCGGATAGGAAGCTCACATGGTCTTTTTTTGTGAAAGATGTCACAGAGATATCAAATTATAGCATCAGTCACATATTGACGAAGTGAAACAAATCGAACATAAAAAGTTTATTCAACCATTCTCTCAATTAAAATCTATCATTATCCAACAGTTTATGGGGATTAAACAAAAAGCTGAAAAAAATAAATAAGTAGCAGTAAATGTTACTTAAATCTTTAAAAAATTAAAAACCTCACAACTTCCTTACTTAAAAATTGTTGATGAAAAGTAAAAATTCATTGATATCATTCGTAATTAAAATATCATGAAATGGCTTTTAGAGATAAAGTTCTGGTAATGTAGTGTAGAAAAATCAACATTCATGAAATTTTAAGGAAGATTCCAAACTCAACTTGAATAAAAATTCATTTAAAATAACAAATAATTGTAAAAGATCTTAAAACCAGCACAACAGTCCAAAATAATCTAAAAATACCATATTGGTCTGGAAGATAACGACTCAGACGAGAAATTGACATAAAAATTATAGGAAATAAAGAGAACAAATTATTTCAGAACAAAATAGAAATAAATATCCAATGCAGTAATAAAAATGTACCAATCATACAATATGCAAGATTGTTACAACACAGATGACGAGTTCATAAAATTAATAAATAAATATCCAGATTCTAAAGTATTATACTTATGTCGTATAAGATTAAATTAACTACTACCAAGTGGAAATAAAGAAATATAAAAAATACTCAATGATATAGTAAATAATGTCGATAAAAAGTTTGATTCAACAGATTTTTATCATTATTACAAGGCAATGGCACAATGGTAGATGACCTAGTCTAAAGGGAATCAAAGGAATCTTATATTCTTTTAGTTGAGGAACAAAAAATATTACTAAATGGTCAACCCGGATATTTATATTGATGAGTTGAACAAAGCTATTAGTATAAAATAACGACCTGTGTATTATATCAGTCTAGGTCTTGGGTATATTGTGAAGCAAAATTATCATGAGGCATTGAGAGTGTTCAAAAAGGCAAATTCTATGATGACGAAAAGAAGCGATACTCTCGATTCTAATAAATTGTGGACATAGACACAAATGGATACCAATTATAGAGACTTTTAGGCAATAATGTAAAATCTCTAAACAAGGTCATTACAGTTCATTGTCAATATTTGCAAATACTTCAAAAAATCTCAAAATTATGCCTAGCTAGTTGAATGTTGTTAATAACTAATATTAAGGGAGCCTAACAATCAAAACTTTAAAATACAGTTCATCAAGTCTATTTTGTCATATTCATCTACTTTGAGAGACATTGATGGCTAGAATAGTTAAAAGATCAACCAGGCTGAAGAAATGATTTACCAGCTTAAAAATGCTCAGGATAACTCATCTGCGGGACAGTTGGATAAGAAGCTCAAAAGACTCAGGGCAAAAAAAATGTTTACTAAAAATTAATTTTATGAGTCAACTGAAAGATATGAAGAATTAGCAAAAGGGACAAAATTGACAACTGGCTCTGATTATTACAACTATGCCGCTTCATTGTACAGACTCTTTGTCGAAGAGCAATGCACAGATGAAGATGTCCTTAAAAAATCATATGAAATGATTAACAAAGCTCTCAACCTTAAATAGGACAATAAAAAGTACAAAAAATTAAAATTTTTCATTTGCACATATATGAACAAATTTAATTAAGCAAATGAAATGTTTGAAGATCTGAAAAGAATCGATCCCAATATCATCAATTAAGCTTAATATGAAAGGTTAATCGAATACATAAAGGAAAATCAATAATATTGACATAAATTAATGAACTTTGTTTAATTTGAATTTTTGTAAGTTTTTTTTGTTTAAAGAATATTTATATCGTTCAGATTTCACACTTAAATATTAAAATCTTTCGTTTAATAATATCTTTTTTGAAAAAAAATACAATATGTAAAGCGAGAAAAAGGTTCCTGAATTTTATAGATAACAACATCTTAAGTATACGCTTGGTTTGGAGAATAGCAAAGATCTTCATTCGATCGGAAAGTACTTGACATAGCATCTCAAAGTCGCAGGAGGTTATTGGTCTCTGACAAGTCTTGCTGCTCTGAATCATTAATTGCCTTCATAAAAAGTAGAAGAAATAATAAACTGGTTAAAAAAATGTCAAAACGAAGACGGTGGCTTTGGAGGAAATGTTGGCCATGATTCTCATATGACCAGCACACATTACGCTGTTCTTATTTTACTAAACTTCAATCGCTTAAAGTAAATAATTGTTCAATGCTTAGATAAGTTAATGTAGAAAAAATAATTCAATACGTTTCAGGACTTCAACAACAAAATGGTTCATTTTTCGGTGATAAATGGGGAGAAGTTGATACAAGATTTTCTTATTGTGGAGTTTCTTGTCTCGCTCTTTTAAATGCACTTGATAAAATCGATCAAAACAAGGCAGCATAGTATGTTCTAAGATGTAAAAATTTTGATGGTTCATTTGGTGGTATACCAGATGCTGAATCCCATGCAGCTTATGTTTTTTGCTGTGTTGGCACATTGAAAATTCTTGGTAAAACGAATCTTTTTGATCAATAACTTTTAGCAAAATGGCTTTGTGAAAGACAGACATAAAAAGGTGGCTTCAATGGGCGTCCATAAAAACTTCCAGATGTATGCTATTCATGGTGGATTTATTCAACTTTTTGTATGCTAGACAAACTTGACTGGATTGACCAAAAAGCCTTATAAAACTTCATTTTATTTTGTCAAGATGAGGAAGGAGGAATTGGCGACAGACCAGGTAACGCAGTGGATGTTTTTCACACATTTTTTGGGCTTGCAGCATTATCACTCTTGAATCCTTAAAAATATCAATTACAGGAAATAAATCCTACCTATGCGATTTCAAAATCTGCTATAAAAAGATTGACACATTTGAAAGTTTTGTGATTGTTATATTTGTTGTTTTTTTCGACTTTTAAATTGAAAATGGTTAAATTTGAAGGTTTTTTAAATATTTCATTAACTGAACATTTTTTTAATACAATAGATCCCATAAAATCCACTAATAGTTTGAAAAGATTAAACAAATTAATTCTAACAAAAAATAGTTATAAATGTAAGTGTTTTCTAAGATTTTACACAATTATAACAATTCATAAATTACTGAAAAGAACCCAAAGATTTAGCCCAATTAAAAATGAACAATAGAAAATACCAAATGACTCAATAAAATGATAGAATTTTCATAAGGAATGACGCCTTTGATGTTAGTATGAACCCTGAATAAGACAGTTAATAATTTTGGCTAAGATTAAAAGAGTAAAAGCCGCCTAAAAGATTAAACATCGTTCAATAGAAAATATCGTAACAAATACAAAAAGCATTACAATGTTTGTCAATAAAAAATGGATAAAAATTGTCAAAAGTTATGAACTCCTTCAATAACTCGAAAAAAAATCAACTTTCAAATGAACGATAAGTATCATCCAGAAATATCACCAAAAAGCTTAATCAAGATGAAATCGACAAATACTTATCATTTGACACTGGCGTTTAAATAAGTTCTTAATCAAACAAAGATTTGGGGATGAACTTTTGAGCCATCAATTTTCCATATTAAAAATTTGATCATCTTAATAACAATTTTTTAATGCGCTATTTATTTTTATTTAGTGGATTTAAATTTCATAACAAAATTTAAAAGTTAATTTTCAAATTAAAAATAAGTCATAAATATCAGTATGTATTAAATTTTACTAAATGAATTTGCTAATTAAAAAATGTAAGGATAAGAAAAAAACAAATATTAAGAATCGATGTGAACTCTGAAAAAGTTACAAGTTCAATTTTTCTCAAAAGAGAATTTATTAAAACTCACTAATAATCTTTTCCAATCTTTTATCCTCTTCCTATTTTCTTACCTTGGAATTCTACATCGAAAATATGTTATTAAACTCGCTCTATAACTAATTTTATTATTAAATCTTCATCTCTTCGATTTGTTTATCCTTTTCCTTTTGACTTAAAGGCACAATGTTTTGTAAAGAACAGGCATTCAAGTTTTACTAAGATTTGCTTGGAAAGATATGATGGTATTGGTTTTGATTCGACAGTCGGAATGATGTTAAGGTTGAGGCTGTCTTGTAAGGAAAGCTGTTTTTAAGTTTTTCCTTCGATTCTTCTCTCTTGAAATTATTTTAGTCATTTTATTTACATCCGAATAAATAACTTTATTGTTACTTGAAAAACGCCTTTCTTGGGGTACCACCTGATTTCATAAACTGCTTGTTTAACTCATCCTTTTATTTTCTTTCACTTGTATTGCTGCTCATTTTTCTGAACTTTATTGGCGAGAATTTTTCCTATTCAGAGGGTGCTATAAAATGTTCACTCATTATTTGAACAGAATTCCTTTCCTCAATCATCTTTTGACTGTATGAATTTTAATCCAATCGATAAACTTACGACCTAAAAATTAGTTTGCTTTTATCAGGAAATGCCTTAAAATCCATTTGGGAGTTTAAAGTCCCTGATTTACTCATTTTTTGATACTTTGACGTATTGTACAATAGATATCTTTTAAAAAGCTCTCCAGTCGTACAAATAGAAAGCTATTTTCCTTATGAATGTTTACCTTCAATATAGGTTTCTGTATTCATACGCTGAGAAAACTTTTTTTGTAAAGGATTTCCTTAAAAAGTGGTACTAAGTTTCTTCTTGAATCCTGTTGTTTGGTTAAATTTTTATTGCGAAAATGCGTTTTTTACTGTCCGTCTAGGTGGGCTAAAACTACTTAATCTTATTCTATCCTTTTTGGGACTGAGGCTTACTTTACTTGATTTATCAATTATATTTGTTGAATACCTTTGTTGGGATAACACCAATTATAAACTTTCGGTAAAAAGTTGTGACTGGTTCCTCTTCGATCTTCGTGAATTATTAAGCTTAGAATCATGTTTGATGAATTAATGACAATTTTTATGCATTTATTCCTTCCTTTTTATTCTTGTTAACTCTACTAATAATTCGTTGGTATCGTTGTACATTTCTGACATTCGCTTATTAGGAAGGCAACATTTAAATATTCTTAAGAAGCTTTTGATAAATTATCGCATTGAAAAAGCATTCTGATCGGGCTGAAGCAATTAGAAATTTTTATTTATCCAAATAGCTACTTATTATTTTTAGTTTACCTTCATCATGTTGGGATGTAAAGGAAACATTCCATACAAATCAATTAGCTACAAAAATGCAACGTATATTCCTAATACAATGTTAACTTTAAAAAGGGAGTCTTTCTTGATGAGCCAGGGCAACAGTTCAAGAGGATATTGTTTTATTTTGATAGTGAAATTTTGTTGATTTTCGGCAATAAGCTCAAATTCAGGAATGTATTAAATTCGAAGATTAGAACGCTACAATACTTTCTATTTTTGTTCCTCATTGTCAAATTTATAGCTTAGGATCTTAAAACCCTGACTTTCTTATGCTAAATTTATGTATCTCGATTGGAAAGTTGACGATATTGATGAGTTTTGTAGATGAAAAGAAGAAAATGGTTTTCTCGATGGAAATTAACTTGACTTTTATTCTCTCATTAGAAATCAATCAATTATTTGATTATTAATCAATTCAATCTATTAAAAAACATTACATATTTTTTATTTTTCTTATTCACTTGTCTTATTGTTCAGAATTTTCTTTTTTTAAGAATTCTGAGTTAGTCAATACTTGAAATCTGAATCAACTAGTTTTAAAGTCTAATAAGGTTTTTTAATTTCTTTTTAAAATAAAGTAATGAATTTCAAGAAATAGGAAAGGCCTTTTTTAAAATAATTTATCACAAAACTTCTATAATCTTTCCTTTGAATTACAATAAAACTTATTATCAAAAATCATTTTTTACTCTCTTTTAAAGAAGTCATTTCATGTAAAAGTCATGAAAAATGTAACTTTCTTGAAGATTATTCATTCCCTTGAAAAATCTAAGAAATATGCTTTAAAATGCAATAAACTGCAATGACAACTTAGGACTAAAAAATTTTGGCAGTTCATGATTTTTTAAGTACATACTGAAAAAATCTAAACATTCTTTCATTTTGGTATGAAACTAATGCGAAAACGAAATGAATTCAATAGTTTATTGTAAACACTTTTTTATAACTTCTTATTAAAATTTTACCCTTTTTAGAAATTATTTATTTTTATTATCAGAAATACATTTTTTTATTTTAAATAAGAAATTTTATATTTTTTTGATAGATTTGTAAAGCTAAAATTTAATAATTAAAGTAAATGTGGGATTATTCATTTTTTTGAAAAAAAAGGTTTGATTCAAAGGATTATTTTAATTTTTTGAGTACTTTTAGATTGGCTTATACCTTAATCCTAACCATATTTCATTTATTTTAAAATTTTATCGATGAAATAATCTATCTATGCAAATAAATATCAATAGATTCAAAAATAAAGGAATTTGAGAGCGATACAGATCATAAGTTCTGTTTTCTCTTACTTTTTTAGGGTTGGCATAAAATCAATATTCGTTTTCAACAGCAACTCTAGCCTCAACCTCGTCGAGACTTCTCAAACAAAGCCATCTGTTTTCGCATTATACAGCTCTGTCATATGAATCGCCCATAGCTTCCATAATTTGTTTCTTTCTGCTTCTTTCGAGGGTTGGGATATAATAGTCCATTGCGTAACCGAATTGTCTCTTGTTTTGAGCAGCTCTTCTCAACAATTCTTCTTCAGTTTGTCTTCTGTTATGCTTGGTTGCTTATTTACCGAAGAAATAATAACGGTGGAAAATCCAGTAACCGTACATGGCAGTGGCAGCCATCCAAAGAGGTCTGACTCTTCTCAACCACCATTGGTTTGTTTCCATAATAAAGTTGGTGCAGTAAAACATTGTCGACTTTAATAAACAAATTAATATAATTTTTCAATCTCATTTTTTTATTTTTCCACTTTTTTTATGAATTTTAAAATGGGGTTGGGGTTGGGGTTGGGGTTGGGGTTGGGGTTGGGGTTGGGGTTG
>Ga0102832_1002248_pt1 | contig 12270 bp, 11 predicted proteins | sample EBPBio282013_DNA_FD_88942 | JGI IMG/M metagenome (GOLD analysis project Ga0102832, IMG submission 88942) | Wastewater treatment Type I Accumulibacter community from EBPR Bioreactor in Madison, WI, USA - Reactor 2_5/28/2013_ DNA (Illumina Assembly) | ecosystem: Engineered > Bioreactor > EBPR >...
GAGGCCCGCCGGGCCGCTACGCTACCCACCGCGGCGTAATCAACCAACACCGTGTCCAAGATTCGGGGCGAAGGTCCTTGTGAGGTTGACCCCGGATTCCGGACAGGTGGTTGTTTGGTCAGGCGGCCTTGGGAGCCGTCTGGTTGGCCTGTCGGGCCAGGTGGTGTTCGTACTGTAGCGGGCTGATGTAGCCGATCGCTGAGTGGCGTCGGCGGGCGTTGTACCAGGAGTCGATCCAGGTGTAGGCGCCCTGCCGGGCGGCGGCGATCGTGGGGAACACGTGCCGGTGGTAGTACTCGTTCTTGAACGTGGACCAGAACGATTCCGCGGTGGCGCAGTCACGATGCTCGCAGTCCCAGCACACGCCGGTGCGTCCCATCGACCGCAGCAGGCCCAACTCGCCGGCGGCCTTGGCGATCTGCTCGCTGGTGTATTGACAGCCCCTGTCGGCGTGGAAAATGACGTTGCCGGGCAGGTGACCGCGCAGGGCGACAGCTTGGCGTAGGGCATCCTCGACCAGATCGGCGCGGAGGTGGTCGGCGACTGTCCTGCCCAGGACCCGGCGGGTGTGACCGTCCCGGATCGTGCACAGGTAGGCCCAGCCCTCGCCGGTGGCCAGGTAGGTGATGTCAGAGTGCCACACGATGTTCGGCAGGCCCTGATCGAAGACCCGCTGGACCCGGTCCGGTGCCGGGTCAGGGTTCGGCCCGACAGTGGTGGTCGGCGGATGCCAGGTACGCGGGCTGATCCCGGCTATCTCGGCTTGCCGCATGCATTTCGCGACCGTCTTGACCGACACCGTCTCACCCTCCTCGCGCAGGTCGTGCAGGATCCTGGGCGCCCCGTAGGTGCCGTCCGAGGCCTTGTGATGGGCCTTGATCCGCACGGTCAACTCGGCCAGCCGCTGCTCCCGCGCGGTCGGGCCGGCAGCCTGGCGTCGGCGCCACTCGTAGTAGCGGCGCCGGTCCACCTCCAACAGCCGGCACATGCGGGTGATCGTGTAGTTCGCCTTCTCCGCATCGATCATCTCGAAGCACTCCTGCCGGGAGTGTTCTTCGCCGCGAAGAAGGCCGCGGCTTTTCCCAGGAACTCGTTATCCAACCGCAGGTCGGCGTTCTCGGCCCGGAGCCGTTCCAACTCGGCCCGCTCCGACACGTCCAGCGGCGCCTCGGGCGGGGCACCCATCCGGTCCCGCTCCAGCTGGACCCAACGGCCCAACAACTGTGCGCCCACGTTGATCTCGGCCGCGACCGTCACGATCGGCCTGCCGGTATCGATCACCAACCGAGCAGCCTCACGCCGGTACTCCGGGGTGTACGTCTTCCGCTTCTTCGTTGTTCCCATCAAGGACATCCTGTTGTTCAACGTGTTGGCGATGGTGGCCGAGTTCGAGTCCGACCTGATCCGGCTGCGGACGGTGGAGGGGATGAAGGTCGCCAAGGCCAAGGGACGGCTGCGGCCAAGCAGCCCAAGCTGAAGCCGAAACAGGAAGCCCACCTGGTCTCGCTGGTCCACAGCGGGGAGTACAGCACTTTGAAGGTCGCCGAACTGTTCGGGGCCGGCCGCTACACCGTCTATCGGGCCATCGAACGCCAACGCAGAGCGGCGACGCCCAGACTCGCCGGGACGGGCACGCGACGCTGACCGATCACGATGGCGCCGGTGGTCCCGGATCCCACACCCGCTCGGGACACCGACGCCACCGAGACGCAGTCGGCTGATCGGGATCGATTGCGGTTCGTCGGCGAGTTGGTAGTGGAGCAGACTGACGGGTTGTCTGGCTCTGGGCGACGTACGTCTTCTCCGGATTCTGCCCTGTCGGGTAAGGGGTTTGGCCGCGAATGGGGGAGCCTGAGCCTTTTGATCCACCGTCGGTGGACGGATGACGGCCGGGTTAGGCGGTGCCGAAGATCTCCTGCGCTGAGGTGTGGCGCGCCCGGATGATCGCGGTGGTGGCCAGCGTTGCTCCGAGCAGTGCCCAACCGGCCAGCCCGAAGACCGCTCCCGCCAACGGGTCGCCGATGAGTGCGCCGCGCAGGGCGTCGTTGGCCGGCGCCAGGGGAGTGGCGGCGGCGATGCTGGCGAACCAGGCCGGCACGGTGTGGCTCAACGTGGTGAGGCCCATCATGGCGGCGGCGGTGAGGATCAGGACCCGTCCGGGCGCGTGCAGCCAGGCGGCGATGCCTTGAACCATGAGCATGAACGCGACCGAGGCTGTGGCGAGCAGTGCCGTGAGCGACGCCCACTGGCTCGGGTCCAGCCCCAGGACCGTCGTGGTGATCAGGGACAGCGTCAGCGCTTGGGCCAGGCCCACTCCGGTGCCGGGCAGCAGTTGGCGGGCCACCAGTTTCGGTGTGGACAGGGTCGACCAGGCGGTGTCGGTGCGCACCGGACGCAGCAGGACGAAGGTGACCAGTGCGCCGAGCCACAGTGCCAGGGTCAGCAGGATCGCCGAACGGGCTGCGGTGGGCACCGTGAGGGTCCCGAGGTTTCCGGTCGTGACCGGTGAGGCTGCCGTGGCGGCGAGGGCGGCCCGATCGGCTGAGCTGTAGTCGGGGAGGTCGGCCACCTTCTCGGCCATGTTCTGGTCCAGTTTGTCCAGCCCGGACGCGAGCTTCTTCGACCCTGAGGCGACCTTGCTCACTCCGCCGGTGTACTGCCCGACGCCGTCGGCGAACTTCTTCGTCCCGGTGGCCAGGTCGTCCACGTTTCCGGCCACCTTTCCCACCCCGCCCACGTAGGTGGTCACGCCGTCGGCGAGCTTGGTGGCTCCGGTGTCGAGCCGTGCGGCGCCGCCGGCGAGTTGCGCGATGCCTTCTGACAAGGTGCCCAGTTGCCCGGCCAGGCCGTCGACTCCTCCCTGCACCTGGGTGCCGGTGGTCTTCAGTTGCTCCAGCTTGGTGGTGTCGACGCTCACCGGGGAGGTGATTCCGCCCAGCGTGCCGGCGAGCGTGCCGACCGCCTTGTCCAGCTTGGCTGCGGTCGCCACGGTCCCGCTGTCGCCGAGGGCTGAGGCCGCGCGCGCACCTGCGTCCTTCACCCCGGCCAGGTAGGCGGCGCAGCCATCGTCCCCGTAGCTACCGCGGATCTCCGTGGGGCAGGCGATGCTGTCTCCGGAGGCGGTCTCGGCCTGTTTGAGGTGGTCGACGCTGGCCGAGTAGCGGTCGAGGCCGGCCGTCAGTCCGCCGGAAAGGCTCGTCAGGCGGGACGGGTCCGGCAGGTCTGCCAGCTTGGGCGCCAGTACCTGCAGCTGGTCGATCAGTTGCTGGGTGCCCTTGACGTACTGGCCGACGCCGGAGGCCAGGGCGTCCGCCTTGGTCGGGAGCGCAGCGGTCTGTTCGGCCAGGGTGGCCAGGCCACCGGCGAGCTTGGTTATGCCGGCTGACAGTCCGCTGGTTCCGGTGGCGAGTTGCTGGCCGTTGGTGGCCATGGTGTTGAGCCCGTCGGCGAGTTTCCCGGTGCCGGTGGCGAGTTTGTCGGCTCCCGCGGCCAGCGTCCCGCCGTTGGCGGACATCCTCCCTAGGCCGTCGGACAGACCGGCGGAGCCGTCGGCCAGCTTGTTGATGCCCTCATGGAGGGAGGCCATCTGCTCGCCGCTCGAGTTCAGCGCGAGGTAGATGTTGTCCAGGTACTTCTCGGTGATCGTCTGGTTGAAGGCCCCCACCGCCGTGCGGGCGACCATCTCGCCCAACGCGGTGTCGCTGATGCCGGCCGCCGGAGAGGTGGCCACCTCGATCCTGGCCCCGCGAGCACTGGAGTCGTTGGCCGAGTAGGAGGTGGCGTCGGTTGAGAAGGCTTCGGGGATCGTCACGACAACGGCGTAGGTCCCCGACCGCAGGCCTTCGGTGGCGTGCGCCTCGTCGGCCATCACCCAGGTGTAATTCTGTTCCCGTTCGCTGTCGAAGAGCTCGGCGGCGAGCATCCGCCCCAGCGGCATCTCCTTGCCGTCGACGACCGCTGGTTCGTCGTTGTTCACGATGGCGCCCTGGATCCGGCTCAGGTCGTCGTTGGTCGGGGTCGCGCCGGCGAGGAACGCGGCCGCGATCACGACGGGGACGGTCACCAGTCCCAGCAGGGTGTACCAGCGCACGGGACGGCTGGAGGTGGCGCGCTGCATCAACGGGCTCCTTCTACGGTGAAACGGTCGGGCAGGTTCACGATCCGGGCCTGCGGACCGACCAGGCCCGCCAGGTCGACGCCGCTCGGCACTCCCAGGATCAGGGCGCCACCGGCAGCGGCCCGTTCGTCCCGCTTGGCCAGGAGCAACTCGGCCTGTTCGGGCAGGAGTTGGTGCGCGTCGTCCACGACCAGGATCGGCGTGCCGGGTCGGGTGAGGTGCCTGGCGAAGTGCGGGGACGACGTGGACGTGTAGCCCACGAGCCGGCGCACGGCCGGCGCCTCCTCGGGCAGGACGTGGCCCAGCACCCTGGCTTCGCCGCCGGTGAACGTCAGCCGTCCGCCCAGGCCCAGCAGCAGCGCCCGTCGGGAGGCGAGGTCGCCGGCCACGACCAGGGTCTCTGCGGGGGAGACGGCCAGGTCCAGTCCGGCCAGGGCCTGGTTGCGCCCCGACTCGACTCGCAGCCCCTCGGCGTAGATCAGGTGGTGGTCGTCGGGAGCCGGCCAGTTCGCCAGCCGCAGTTGGTGCTCTAGGGCGTTGCCCTCCACGTCCACACCGGGCAGGCGGGCGTCCAGCCAGCGGGGCAGCCACCAGGAGTGGCGTCCGAGCAGCCGCATCACTGCCGGGCCGAGCGTCATCCGGACCAGGAACGCGTCCACCGCCACGCCGACCGCCAAGCTGAAGGCGATCGGTTTGATGGGACCGTCGCTGCTGGGCACGAAGAACACGAAGACGGCGAACATGATGATCGCGGCTGCGGTCACCACCCTCGCGGAGTGGCTGAAACCCTCCTCGATGAAGGTGCTGCGGTTGCCGTGGACGAACTCCTCGCGCATCCGGGAGGTCAGGAACACCTCGTAGTCCATGGCCAACCCGAACAGGATGCCCATCAGGAGGATCGGCAGGAACGAGATGATGGGAATCGGGTCGGACAGGTTGATCAACCAGCCGAGCCATCCGTGGTTGAACGCCAAAGTGGTGGCACCGAATGCCGAGGCGACACTGAGCACGTACCCGGCCGCTGCCTTCAGCGGCACCCAGACCGACCGGAACACCAGTGCCAGCAAGGCGAACGACAACCCCACCACGACCAGCCCGAACGGGAGCATCGCTTCGGCCAGCCGCTGGGACACGTCGAGGTTGATCGCGGTCAGGCCGGTCACTGCGACCGTCACCCCGTACCTGTCCTGCCAGATGGGGGCCTGGGCTCGAAGCCGCTCCACGAGATCCAAAGTGGCCGGGTCATTCGGGCCGGTGGTCGGGATCACCTGGAGCATCATCGTGTCCAGTCCCGGGTTGGGCGCAGCCATCGCCACCCGGGCCACCCCGGGGATCTGTTCGACCTCGGTGACCAATCCATCGCGGAGGTCCATCGGATCGCTCACTTCGAGGATGTTCATGGTCAGGATCAGTGGCGCGTTCTGACCGGCACCGAACTTCTCGGATATCAGGTCATAGGTGACCCGGTCCTGGGAGGTGGGCGGGTGGGTCGCGGACGTGGGCAGCGCCAAATGCATGCCGCCGGCAGGTACGGCCAGCGCGCCCAACGCCACAGCAACCACGGCCACCGTGAGCAGCGGGACGCGGGTGGCTGCCCGCACCCAGGCCCGAGCCCCCCGGCCGGTAGCCCGTCGCTTCTTCGGGCGCAGCCTCTCCCCGGCGAGCCCGAGCATGGCCGGCAGCAGGGTCAGCGCGAGCGCAACCTCGATGGCCACAGACAAGGCCGCGAAGAGCCCCATCACGGTCAGGAACGGAATTCCGGCCACCACCATGCCGACCAGTGCGATCACCACGGTGACACCGGCGAACACGACCGCTGAACCCGACGTCGCGAGAGCCCGCGCCACCGACTCCTCGGCGTCCATTCCGGAGGCGAACTGGTCGCGGTGGCGCGAGACGATGAACAGGGAGTAGTCCATCCCGACGGCAAGGGACAGCATCAGGGCCAGTAGCGCGGTGGTCGAGTTGATGGGCATCTGCCCGGCCGCCAGCAGGATGGTCAGCAACGACAACGCCGACCCGGCCAGGCCGATGATGATCGGCATCGCAGCGGCGAACAGCGATCCGAGAACGACGAGCAGGACGATCAGAGCCACCACCAGGCCGTAGGCCTCGGTAATCCCGATGTGCGGCTTCAGCACCGAGTACGCCTCGCCGCCGAGGTGCACCTGGGACCCCGGCAGTGCCGCTTCAAGCTGCGCGCCGTGCTCGTTCAACACGACCCGCTGGTCATCGCTGAAGGTCGAGATGGTGCCCTCGGTGCGGATCGTCACCAGACCCGCGTCGCCGGCCGGGGTGATCGCGCCGGAAATGTGCTCGTTGTACGGAGACTGCACCCCGGTCACCCAGGGAATCGTCTCCAGGTCGTCGATGGCGGCTTCGACCGCGGCGCGTACCTGCGCGTCGTCCATCGTGGCGGGGGCCTGCGGAACCACCAACATCGTCGCCGACAGGTCGGCGGCCTGCGGGAAGGTCATCTTGAGTTGGTCGATGGCCACCTGTGACGGGGCGCCGGGGATCTCGAAGGTGTCGTCGAACGCACCCCCGAAGCCGCGAGCCAGACCGGCCATCGCGAGTAGCACCAGGACCCAGGCGATGACAACCTTCCAGCGGGCCTGATAACTGGCACGGCCGAGGCGATAGAGCAGGCTGGACACAACATCCTTCCAGATGCAGATATGTATCTAGATGCCGGACAGTATCAACATGCAGCTATGTATGCAAGTACGAGGCTGTATCTGTCTTGGGGTACGCTGCCGCCATGCTGATGACCATGGCCGAGCGTCGCCAGGCGACCCGCGGGCACCTGATGGACGCCGCACTTGTGCTGTTCGCCGACCGCGGCATCATGGCGGCCAGCGCGGTCCAGATCGCCGCAGCCGCCGGCTACACGCGGGGCGCCTTCCACTCCCACTTCGCGTCCAAGGACGAACTCGCCCTGGCCGTGCTCCGGCGGGAATCGGAGCGCTATCTGGAGAGCCTGAGGTCGGCCGGCACGGGTATCGCCCCGGGCCAGGGCCCCACGAAGACCGTTGTGGAGGAGGCGCTGGCCACGTTCCTGTCTGCGATGGTCGACGACCGGGCGTCCCTGCTGATGCGCCTTGAGGCGAGACTCTATGCGGCCCGGGTTCCCCAGTTCCGCGGAGCCCTGCTCGAGGTGGACGCCGAACTGCGACAGGGAGTCGCCCAGGTCATGCGAACCACCCTGGCCCGCCTCGGACTGGCCCTGACCGTGGATCCGGCACGCGCGGTGAACCTGATCTTCATGACCTACGAACAGGAATCGCTCTCGGCGCTGTTGGAGGACCGCTCGCTGCCCTCGCCGACCGTCCGGTCAGCGATGCTGGAGGTCTTCGGGTCAGTCGTGCGCCCGGTCGCGGCCTGACCACCGGGGCAGGAGCCGCCCGCGGATGGCGGTCAGTGGCGGGAAGGGGTTGGCCCAGGTTCGGCTGTCGTTGGAGCGGTGCCGGTTGTCGCCCAGCACGAAGTAGCCGTCTTCGGGGACGCGGAAGGTGCCCGTGGGGCCGCCGTCGACGGCGAGGTAGGGCTCGTCGAATGGCTCGCCGTCGATGCTGGTCCCGCCGGGCGTGACCTGGACGGTTTCACCGGGGAGCCCGATGATCCGCTTGACGACCCGACGGCGTAGTTCGGTGGAGTCGATGACGACGATGTCGCCGCGGTGAATGGTGTCACGGCCGGAGAGTGCGCGGGTGATCCTGAGGTCGCCGGGATGGAGGGTGGGGTACATCGACCACGAGCGGACGCGGGTCAACCACCAGTGGCGGCGCACCACCCATACGGTGACGGCCGCCACCAGCGAGGCGAGCAGGATGGCTTCCACGACCGTCAGTGCCGGTGCGCGTGTTCGACCGGGCCGTGCTCGTGATCGCCGTGGTGGTGTTCCTCGCCTTCGGCGTAGGTGAAGAAGGCGACGTAGGTGGCGATGTAGCGGCGCCCGGCCTCGACGTCGTCGACGGGGAAGTCCCTGGCGGCCAGCGCGGCGTCCAGGCGGTGCTGGAGTTCGTCGAGCCGATCGCTGGGGACCAGGCCGATCAGAGGCTTGATGCTGCCGGTTGCGATGGCGGCGTCGGCGGCCTCCACGACCGGGTCGAGCAGGGTGCCGGAGGGCTTGAGCCCGTCGAACCCGGCGCCTTCGCCGGCACGGTGGAGCCGGACCAGGGTTTCCAGGAACAGCCGGTCGGCCACGGCGGTGGCGTCCCCGCCGAGTGCGCGGACGCGGCTGCAGGCGTCGAAGACCTCGCGGACTTCGGCCTCGGCGTCGGGGCCGACCCACTTCAGCGCGTGGTTGGGATTGCCGGTCGCCAGCGCGGTGCGTCCGTCTGCGACCGCCGGGCCGTCGAGGGTGTCGCAGTGGGCATCGGCGGCGCGCGGCCACAGCAGCACCAGCGCGGACAGGACCAGGATGGTGGCCGGCAGGATCCAGGGGTACATGGTTGACTCCTTCAGCAGGTTGTTCGATGGTTCGACGGTAGGACGGACGCGTCGGTGACTCCTTGACGTGGGTCAAGCCGATGTCGACCAGGAGGAGAGGGTGCGGTGACCGGACCGGAGGACCTGTGCGTGGGTCGGGTGCCGATCTTCCGCGGCCTGAGCGGCGACGACCTCGCCGCGGTCGCCGCCCTGGCCCGTCCAGTTCGGCTGCGTCGCGGGGAGGTCGTCTACACCGCCGGGACCGCTGTGGGCCGGCTGCTGGTCGTCCATCACGGCCGGGTGGCCCTCATCCACCGCAGCCCGGACGGCCATGAGCAGATGGTGCGGGTGCTGCAGGAGGGGGATTTCGTCGGGGAGGCCGCGTTCCTGTCCGGCGTGCGCCCTGATCATGACGTGATCGCGGCCACCGACGCCCAGCTGTGTACCTTCTCCCACACCGACCTCGCCGGTCTCGTTCACCACCATCCGGGGATCGCGCTGCGGATGCTGCAAGCCGTCAGTTCCCGCCTCGCTGAGGCCGACCGGATGCTGGCATCGATGGCCAGCAGCGACGTCGGGGCCCGCCTGGCCGGCTACCTTCTGGACCAGCCCACCACCCGTGACGCCGCCGGGCGTGCGGTTGTCCAGCTACCCATGGCCAAGAAGGACATCGCCTCCTACCTCGGGACCACCCCCGAGTCCTTCAGCCGCGCAGTCACCGCTCTCGTCCGCGCCGACATCATCCGATCCGACGGCCGCGAACTCACGCTGCTGGACCCGCCAGCGCTGGAAGCTCGTGCGCACCGCTAACCATCCGCATGTGTGACCGCGCAACACACTCGCGGGCCTAACGCACCTTTGCCCTCGTCGGCGTGGCATCGGTGGCCAAACCCTACAAAGGTCAGAGCTTTCGCATCACTCGCAGGACGCTGCTGGACGGACCGCGGGCCACGCCAGTCGCCCTCTGCGTCGGGTCAGTTCCACGTTCCAGAGACTCCGTGACAGTCTCCGTCATCCTCCCTGTCTGCTCGCCCTGTCTGCTTCGCGTTCTTCGCCCAGCGCTACCTCGTCCGTGCCACTGCCCCGGCCAACCCCCGGCCCCAGTGCCGAATCCGGCCGCTATGAGGCCCGAATTGCCCACCACAAGGGAGGAAAGCCGGCATCGACCCGCGGGCGGCGCCAGTCGCGACAGGGCTTCGGTTACGATTTAGCCGGCTGCTTGATGGAGTGGAGGTGAGCCCCGTGAACCGGGTGACGATCTTCGATGTCGCTCGGGAGGCGGGCGTCGCGATCAGCACTGTCTCGACCGCGCTGAGCGGCGGCCCCGGGGTCTCGGACGCCACCCGCGCCAGGGTCAGGGGGATCGCCCAGTCGATGGGCTGGGTGCCGTCCATGCGCGGCCGCAGCCTGGTTTCGAAGCGGGCCTGGGCCGTGGGGCTGTTGATCCAGCGGCCAGCGACGGTGCTCGAGGCCGACCCGTTCTTCTCGGGGTTCATCGCTGGCGTGGAAGCGGTCCTCGACGAGGCCGGCTACGCGCTGCTCCTGCAGTTCGCCGACTCCGCCCAGCAGGTGCTCGAGCGGCTCCCGCGCTGGGCGCTTGGCGGTGTCGTCGACGGGGTGTTCCTCACCGACGTCGAGGTCGAGGACGCCCGCTACGAACTCGTTCGCGACCTGGGGCTCCCCGCTGTTGCGATCAACACGCCGGTGTGGCACGAGTCGCTGTGCCCCGTTTCGCAGGACACCCTGGGCGGCTTAAGGGAGCTGATGGACCACCTGATCCGCCTGGGGCACCGCCGAATCGGGCATGTCAGCGGTCCGCCCCAGTTCCTGCACTCCGGCCAGCGGGAGACGGTGTGGCGCGAGGCCCTAGCAGCCGCGGGCCTGGCCGAAGGCCCGCTCGTGCGCGGCGACTTCACCTCAGAGGGCGGCGTACGGGCCGCGGATCTGCTGCTGAGGGGGCCGGAGTGGCCGACCGCGGTGGTGTGCGCGAACGACCTGACGGCCATCGGGTTCATCTCCCAGGCTGCCGAGCTGGGCATCAGCGTGCCGGACGACATCTCGGTGACCGGCTTCGACGGCATTCAGCTCGGCTCGTACATCACCCCGTCGCTGACGACGGTCCAGACCTCGCCGCAGGTGCTCGGAAGGCGGGCTGCAGAGGTCCTGCTGGAGATGGTAGCGGGCCGCCCGGTCCAGCCCGTCGAGGTCGAACCGGCCCAGCTCATCCTGCGGCGATCGACCGCAGTACCGCCCCGCTCCTGAGAGCGGGCTGACCAACCCCGAAGAACCCGAGCCTGCTGGGCAGATCGTTACAGAAACGTTTCGGTTCCCCTCTGGTGGTGCCGGGTGGCGGCTGCTACGGTCCTGCCACGGAAACGTTTCGGATCGAAGGAGGAGGACAAATGGCAACAACGAGGTTGCGGCCGGTAGGCGCAGGCAGCGCGACAGCCGTCGTGTCGCTGCTGGCGGCGACGTCGCTGGCCTTCGCGGGCTGCTCGGGCGCAGGGGCAGCACCTTCCGCGGGTATGCCCACCCCGGGTGCCGCTCTCGGCGGGGAACTCAACATCCTCGTGTCGAGCGCTGCCGGCTCGGACGCCGGGTTCGAGGCTATCAATGCGGCGTTCGCGAAGAAGTACCCGGGCGTGAAGGTCAACTTCACTTCGGTGCCGAACGAGAACTATAACCAGACGCGCACCTCGAGGCTCACCGCGGGGAGCATCGACATCGGCCTGGCGAACCCCCAGCAGCTGCCGGACTACGTGCCGGCCAGCAACATGGGCGACGACGCCCGGCTGGCCGACGCCGGCGGCTTCGTCGATCTCACGAGCCAGCCGTTCATGGCCAGGTTCATCCCGTCCGTGCTGGAGAAGATCACCTACAAGGGCAAGAACTACACCGTCCCAACCGGGCTGTCCTATTACTCTGGGATGACCTACAACAAGAAGATCTTCACCGACAACAACATCCAGATCCCCACTACCTGGGACGAGTTCGTGAAGGTCTGCCAGGACCTCAAGGCCAAGGGCATCACCCCAATCTCGATCGGCGGCAAGGACACCGCCGGAATCGTCATGCTGGCGGTGGCGCAGTCGCTCTACCCGACCGTGCAGGACAAGCAGGCACTGGCCAAGGGCCTGTACGACTACTCGATCAAGCTCAACGAGGGCAAGCAGCTCGATGTCCTGCAGAAGACCGAGCAGATCTACACCTTCGCGCAGGACAACTTCGCCGGCTCCAACTACTCCCAGATGACCTCGGAGTGAACCGTCCCCGGTTCTGTGCCGCTCCTAGGCGGGTGCCAGCACCGGCTGGTGAGGCGTTTCGAGGCCAGCGTAGTACGCCGCCTCGAACTCGTCGGGCGGGACGTCTCCGAGGGTGGAGTGCAGCCGCCTGGCGTTGTACCAGTCGACCCACTCAGCGGTGACCCATTCGACGTCTTCGAGCTGCCGCAACGGCCCTGTCCGGAACGGTGAGTCATCGCGCATCGCTTCGGTCTTGAACAGCCCGATCGTAGACTCGGCGAGGGCGTTGATGCTTAGGCGTCGCCGATCGAACCGATGGACGCGGCGATGCCCTCCAACGCGAGGGTTTCCGCGAAACTTACCGCCAGCCCCGCAAGGGGTCAGTTTTCAGGAAGCGTCAGCAACCGGCTCCACCCTGATGGACCTGCACGGCATCGGACCGTCCTCGGCCGCACGGCTCCTCATCGAGGTCGGCGACAT
>Ga0102832_1002249_pt1 | contig 12269 bp, 13 predicted proteins | sample EBPBio282013_DNA_FD_88942 | JGI IMG/M metagenome (GOLD analysis project Ga0102832, IMG submission 88942) | Wastewater treatment Type I Accumulibacter community from EBPR Bioreactor in Madison, WI, USA - Reactor 2_5/28/2013_ DNA (Illumina Assembly) | ecosystem: Engineered > Bioreactor > EBPR >...
CGCGGCGCTGTGCGGGCCGCCGGAGCCGCCGGCGCTGGTGCACGGGGACCTGTGGGCCGGCAACCGGCTCGTCGACCGGGCGGGACGCAACTGGCTGATCGACCCCGCGTGCCACTGGGCGCACCGGGAGATCGACCTCGCGATGATGAGCCTGTTCGGTGGGTTCGGGGAGGCGTGTTTCGCGGCGTACGACGAGGCCTACCCGCTGGCCGACGGCTGGCGGTCCCGGATCAGCTGGTACCAGCTGCCGCCCCTGCTGGTCCACGCGATCCTGTTCGGCGGCGGGTACGGCGCCTCGGCGCTGGCCGCCCTGCGCCGCTACGCCTGAGCCGCCACGCCTGAGCCGCCACGCCTGAGCCGCTACGCCTGAGCCGGGACGTCGGCGGTCGCCGGCTCGGCCGGTCGGCGGCGCCGCCGCTGCACCAGGATCGACCCGCCGACGATCGCGACGAAGCCCGCCAGGGTCAGCGCGGTGACCTGCTCGCCCAGGAACAGCGCCCCGGCCACCACCGCGACCCCCGTGTTCAGGTAGGTGACCGCGGTCGTGCGCACCGGCCCCACCTCGCCGACCAGGCGGAAGAAGCACAGAAAGGCCACCGCGGTGCAGGCCAGGCCCAGCAGCACGATCGCCACGGCCGCCGACGGCTCGACGTGCGCCGGCCACTGCCACAGCGCCAGCGGCGCCAGCACCGCCGCCGGCAGGAGCAGGCTGACCACGATGACCCCCGAGCCGGGCACATGCCGGAGCCGGCGCGCGAGGATCTGCGGCCCGATCGCATAACAGAGCACGACGGCCGCCATCTCCACCAACGCCAGGCCCGACCCCGGCCCGGACGGCACCGCGATCTCCCGCCACACCAGCAGCGTGACCCCGCCCAGGCCGAGCGCCAGACCGGCGGTGCCGGCCGCGCCGAACTCCTCGTCCCGGCCGGTCAGCCGCGACAGGATCGCCCCGACGACCGGCGTCGCGGCGATGAGCAGGGCGGCCAGGCCGCTGGAGATGACGTGCTCGGCGTGCGTCAGCGACAGCCACGGGATCACGATCTCGATGACGGTGTAGGCCAGCACCCAGGGCCACGCGGCCAGCAGCGGGCGCAGCGCCCGCTCCCGCATCGCGAACGGCAGCAGCACCAACCCGCCGATCAGGGTGCGCAGGCAGACCAGCACGACCGGGGAGAAGGACGCATTGGCGTACTTGATGAGCAGGTACGGAACGCCCCACACCACCCCGAGCAGGAGAAACAGGGCCAGGCCACGACGCGACACCCAGGTAGTCAACCAGGCCGTAGCCGTCTGGTAGGCCAGGTCGCAGCCGACTGGTAGGCCAGGCCGTAGCCGTCTGGTAGGCCAGCTCGCAGCCGACTGGTAGGAAGGACCCATGAGCGATGCCCCCTTGCCGAGCCTCCAGGTCGCGTTGTCGGCCGCCGAGCAGCGCGGCTACCACGCGGTGATCGTCGGCGAGCACGCCCTGCGCATCGTCGGCCGGTTCGGCGATCCGACGTTGGGCGCGCTCGAACTGATGGTCGGCGCCGACGCCCCGCTGGGCATCCAGGCCGACGGCACGGAGGGGCACCGCAGCGGGCTGTGCCTGTGGACCGGCCCGGATCTGTACGCCGTGACGCTGGGCGAGGGCGGTCGATGGGAGCACTTCCACGTCGAGCAGGGGTTGGGAGTGCTGCGGGACAGCTGGCGTGGCGGGGCGCGCGGCCGCTACCGCGTACCGCACGGCCCCCTCGTGCAGCCCATTCCCGACGCGATCGCGCTCGCCGAGTCGTGGGGGTTCGCGACGCCGGAGACGCACCAACCGCAGGTCCACCGCCCGGTGCCGACCCGGTCGGCAGCGCCCAAGGCGCCCCGCGCGGCGGCGCCGGCCACGCCCCGCAGCACGACCGCGCGCGCCACGCCCAAGCCCAAGCCGGCCGCCGCGTCCCGGCCCGCCGAGCCCGTCCCGCGGATCTGCCCGACGTGCTACATGGCCCTGCCGGCGACGGGCCGGTGCGACTTCTGCGCGTGATCGCCCGCGACGCCGGCTCCGACCAGTTCAGCAACGGCTCCAGGGCCGCCGGGTGCGGCCGATAGCCTGAGGTCATGTCGCAGCCATCGGGGACCCACGAACCTCAGGATCGCCTCCCACACGAAGCCGAGCCCGGTGCCGCCCGGTTCGGCATGCCCGTCATCCGCGAGGACGGGGCCATCGCCCCCGCCCCCGGGTCCGCGGCGCCGCAGCAGTACGGCGCTCCCGGACCCGGCGCCGGTGGGGCGGTGGCCCCGATCGGCGGCGCCTCCAACGACCGATCGCTGGTGTGCGTCTTCGGCGACGTCAAGCGGACCGGACGGTGGACCGTCGCGCAGACCACCCGAAGCGTCACGGTCTTCGGCGACACCCGTCTGGACCTGCGCGAGGCGTCCCTGGAGGCGTCGCACGTCACGATCCGTGCGCTGGTGCTGTTCGGCGACCTGAAGATCATCGTCCCGCCGGGGGTCGACGTCCAGGTCGGCGGCGGACTGGTCTTCGGCGACCAGAAGGTGCAACGTCGCAGCGAGGTCCACTCGACCGCACCGCGGGTCGACGTCGAGGTCTACGGCGCGTTCGGTGACGTGAAGGTCCTGGAGCTGGAGCCGGGCGAGGTGGAGCCGAAGTGGTACGACCGGTTCCGCAAAAAGGGCAAAAAGGGGTCCTGACGGGCTGACCCAGCCCGGCGTCCCGCGGGCGCGGACCGGCGCAGATACAGTGGGGACGACCCGCGAGCAGCCCCCGACCGCAGGACGATTCCATGACGCAGCCCACCCCGGACGAGCCACAGCGCGACGGCTCGGCACGGGTTCGGCGCGACCCGGATCGAGACCTCGCGGATCACGACCTGTCCGACCACGACGAGGCGCTGTTCCACGGCCCGGGGCGGCCGTGGCGGCATCTGCGCACCATCGGGCTCACGCTCCTGCTGGTCAGCCTGTTGCTCACGGGGGGCGCGGCGATCCACCTGGCAGACATGTCCAGCGGCACGATCGGCAATGCCGTGCTGCTGCCGGTCGACAAGCCCGTGAATATCCGCCTCGACGCGGGTGAGCAGCGGATGCTCTACACCGAGCGCGGCAGCGGGATCACCCGCTGCCAGGTGGTCGACGAGAAGGACGCGCCGCTGGCCGTGGCCAAGACCAGCCCCGTCATCCTGCAGGGCTCCGACGTCCTGTGGCATGGCCAGTCGATCTTCACCGCGCCCCAGGCCGGCGACTACACGATCCGCTGCCAGGGCGGCGCCGACGCGCGGGTGGGGCGTCCGGTCGGCACCCTCGACGTCGTCCTCACCGTTCTCGCCGCCGGTTTCGGCGGGCTCGGTGCGCTCGCCGGGATCGGGCTGGCGGTGTGGGGACAGCGCCGCCGCGCCGAGTCCCGTGCGGCCGACTCCAGTGCGGCCGAGTCCAGTGCGGCCGACTCCAGTGCGGCCGACTCCAGTCAGGCCGAGCCCCGGTGAGATCGTGACCCCGCCGTACGTCGCCCTGGGTGACTCCTATGCGGCCGGGATCGGCTCGGACACGCCGGGCACGCAGGTCCGCCGGGACGGCGGCTATCCGGTGCTCCTGGCCCGCGAGATCGGGATGGACGTGGCCTACCAGTCGTTCATGGGCGCCACCGTCGACAACGTCATCGCCCGCCAACTCGACCCCCTGTCCGCGGACACCCGGCTGGTGACGGTCACGGTCGGCGGCAACGACGCCGGCTTCGCGCCGGTGCTCATCGCCTGCGCCCAACCGGCGTGGCTGGCGAACGGCCTGTTGGCGCTGCGGATCGCGATGGGCCACGCGCGGCGGGTGCTGCCGGCGCGACTGGACCGGCTGTACGCCGAGATCCGGGCCCGCGCCCCGGGAGCGCGGCTGGTGGTGACCGCCTACCCGCGGCTGTTCGCCGGGGTCGACTGTCAGCTGCTCACGTTCTTCTCCACGGCCGAGATGACCGCGGTCAATGCCGCCGCGGACGACCTGGCCGATCTGATCGCGGCCGCCGCGCAGCGGGCCGGTGCCGAGTTCGTCGACGTCCGCGGTGCGTTCACGGGCCACGAGTTGTGCCGCCCGCAGGAGTGGATTCACGGGGTGTCCTGGCCGGTGGACTCCTCGTTCCACCCGACGACGCGCGGGCACGCGGCGTACGCGCAGGCACTGGCCCCCCTCGCGGCCCAGGCCCGGCCGCCCGCGCCGACGACCGCAGTGGCGCGCGCCGCCTCGGCGACGGTCACCGTGGCGAGCGCGCGCCGTCGAGAGCCCCGAGTGCAGCCCGGGCCGAACCGGCGCGGCACCGCCGAACGGTTCCGGCTGCCCGACCTGTTGGCCCCGCACAACCTCGACGCGGCGCAGCGCCACGGCCTGGACCGCCGCGAGGTGGCGCGGTTGGCGGCCCGGCTGCCCCGCGGCCAGCGTGCGGCAGCGCCAGGGGCCCCGCCGGTGGACCACGCCGCGCTGCGACTTGACGTGTTCGGCGGCGACGTCCAAGGTGCGAATCATGATCTCCGAGTTCCGGCCATGACCACCCACGCCCCGGGAGCGGACACCCGCAGGGTCGCGGTGATCGGCGCCGGACCGGCGGGTCTGTTCGCCGCGCAGGCCCTGACGACCCAGGATCGGGTCCCGGTCGAGGTCGACATCTACGACCGCCTGCCCGCGCCGTACGGCCTGCTGCGCTACGGCGTCGCCCCCGATCACGAGAGCATCCGCTCGGTCGCGGACGCCTTGGCCCAGGTCTTCGAGCACGACAACGTCCGGTTCTGCGGGTTCGTCGAGTTCGGCCAGGGGCTGACGCGGCGAGAGGCACTGCTGGCGTACGACGCGATCATCTATGCGGCGGGCGCCGCCGAGGACATGCGGATGCACGTTCCGGGCGAGATGGTCGCGGGCAGCACGTCGGCGCGGGAGTTCGTGGCCTGGTACGGCGGGCACCCCGACGCCCGGCCGTTCCACCTGGCGGGCGTCCACACGGCCGTGGCCGTGGGCGTCGGCAATGTGGCCGTGGACGTCGCCCGGATCCTGCTGAAGTCGGCCGACGAGCTGTCCTGGACCGACATGCCCCAGGACGTCCTGGACGAGCTGCGCACCTCGTCCGTGCGGGAGGTGTACGTCGTGGGCCGGCGCGGCCCCCAGTACGCCGCATTCACCACCAAGGAACTGCGCGAGCTCTGCAACATCGACGGGGTGCAGGTCACCATCTCCGAGGGCGCCTTCGACGGGATCGAGGAGAAGACCCTGGACCGCCGGCGCCGCACCAACCTGGAGGTGCTCCGGGCGGCGGTGGCCCGGGACGTGCCGCAGCCGCGGGCGCGCTTGCACTTCGCGTTCTGGTCGCGCCCGATCGAGATCGGCACCGCCCACGTGGCCGGCCTGGAGCGCGTCACCGAGGTCGTGCTGGAGCGCACCCAGATCGACGCGGCCCGCCTGGTCGGGACCGGCCAGACCCACGTCGTCCCCGCGCAGCTGGTGCTGCGGGCCATCGGCTACCGCGGCGCGCCGCTGCCCGACGTGCCCTTCGACGTGGACCGGGGGGTCATCCCCAACGAGGAGGGCCGGGTCGTCACGCTCGACGGTGAGCCCTGCCCGCAGGAATATGCCGCCGGCTGGATCAAGCGCGGCCCGATCGGGGTCGTCGGGACCAACAAGTCCGACGCGGCCGAGACGGTGGCGCACCTGCTCGACGACCTGGAGCAGGCGCCCCCGCGGCCGCATCTGCTGGATGCCCACGAGCTGATGCGGGCCCGCGGCTTCGCCCCCACGACCCTGGCCGACTGGCAACGGATCGACGCCGCCGAGCGCGGTCGGGGCGAAGCGCTGGGCCGCGAGCGCACCAAGGTCTCGCTGTGGCACGAGCTCATCGACCTGGCCGTGCACGGCCGCGAGGACGACTCGGTCGCGCCCTGACGCCTCGCGCGCGCCCGACCGCCTCAGGCGCGCGCGGACGCCGCGACGGCCTCGGCGATCGCCCGGATCGAGGGCAGCAGCCGGGTGACGTGGACGTTCTCGATCAGCCCGCCCTGCACCATGAACCCCTGCGCCAGAGCCACCAGGGCCGGCGCGGTCGCTTCGGCGAGGGCCGCCGCGGCGGCCGGCGGGTGGCCCCGCTCATGCGTCAGCCAGGCCTGGAGGTAGTTCGCCGCGCTGGCGTGCAGGTCCTCGATCGCCCGGCGGGCCAGGGCCCGGATCCGCGGGTTGGCGGTGCCCTCGGCCCAGATCTGCAGTACCACCCCGTCGCTGACGAAACCCTCGGGCAGGCCGACGAACAGGCGACGGTAGGCCTCCTCGGGAGGCGGCACGGGCCGTTCGGTCGCAGCCTCGCGCAGCACGTCGACGCGGCCGCCGATCAGCGACTCCGCCAAGGCGTAGACGACGTCGTCCTTGCCGGCGAAATAGGCATAGATCGCCCCGGCGGACATCCCCGAGGTGGCGATGATGTCCGACATGGCCAGCCGGCTCAGTCCCTTGCGGCCGGCCACCTCGAGCGTGGCGGCCAGGACTCGGGCGCGCTGCGCCGCGCGATGATCCTCGCTGACGACGGGCATGGACGCAGCATACGACGTACCGAAAACGAACGTTCCTTCTTGACAGGACCAGGCGGCGGGGAGGACGCTCCTCCCTAGAGAACGAACGTTCTTTTTGGATGGAGGAGGGCCCATGCAGTACTCGTCCGCGGCCACCCGCGCGATCCTCGTCGGCACCCTCGCGGTGCTCGCCGTCGCGCTGCTGTTCCTCTGGCCGGTCCGCGCCGCCAGTCCCCGCGACCTGCCGATCGTCGTGGCCGGTCCGCCGGCAGCCGCACAGCTCGTCGAGCAGCGCCTGGCCGGCGCCCAGGCGCCGTTCGTGACGACGGCGGTCGCCGATCGCGCCGCGGCGGTGCGCCGGATCGAGACCCGCGAGGCGTACGGCGGCATCGTGCTCACCCCGGGCACCGGCGCCCCGGCCGGCACCGTCGATGTCGAACTGCTCACCGCCACCGCGGCCTCCCCCGCCGTGGCGCAGGCCCTGGTCCAGGGCGTCGGCACCCTGGGGGCGAGCGGCGCCCCCGGGCCGACGCTGCGGGTGCACCACACCGAGCTGGCCCCACTCGCCGAGCAGGACCCACGCGGCGCCGGCATCGCGATGCTGGCCCTTCCGCTGGGCATCGGCGGCCTGATCGTCGGCGCCCTCACCGCGCTCCAGGTGACCGGCCGCCGGACGAAGGTCGTGACGATCCTGGCAGCGTCGACGCTGGCCGGGCTGGGATGGACCCTCGTCCTGCACCCCTGGTTCGGGCTGCTGACCGGCTCGATCTGGACCGAATGGGGTCTGGCGGCGCTGGCGGTGGCCGCGATCGCGGGCTCGGCCGCCGGGGCTCATGCCCTGCTCGGCGTCCCGGGTCTCGGCCTCATCGCTCTGATCACGACGCCGTTCGGGTTCCCCCTGGCGGGCACCCAGTTGCCCCCCGAGTTCCTGCCCAGCCCCTGGGGAGCGATCGGTCAGGCGCTGGTCCCGGGGGCCGCGGCGACCGCATTGCGCACCGAGAGCTACTTCCCCGCCGCGTCGCTGACCCCGGCCGTGCTCGTCATGACGCTCTGGCTGGCCGCCGGGCTGCTGCTGATCGCGCTGTCGCGGCCCCACCGTGCCCGGACAGCCGTCGAGGGCGAAGTGTCGAACACTCCGCCCTCGACGCGATCAGAGCCCGCGGCGGCCGGCTGACTCGACGCCCTCGGCTGGGTTGCCGCGAGGCGTGGAACGCCGAGCCGCGCTAGACGAGCCGCGCTGGAGCGGACTCCAGCGCGGTCGCGTCGTCAGACTCCGGCGATGAAGTAGTCGGTGGGGTGCAGGCGCGCGTCGGCCTCGGGGCTGGTGTCGGAGTCGCCCTCGATCGCGTGCAGGACGTCCAGACCGTTGATCCGGAAGTACTCCAACTCGGCGGAGAGATCGATGTCTTCAAGCGTGAACATGTCTCCAGCGTCAGCCATCCGACGCGCTAAGCAAAGCCTTACCTCAGGGTAGGCGGAACCTTACCAGCGGGAAACCCGGTTAGCGCAGGTCAGGGGATTCCTTAACTCGTCCGTATGGTGAGACACGACACGCGGTAAGCATGCGCTCACCTGCGGTTTTACCCTTCTACCGGCGAGTTCGCAGACGACGGCGGGGCGGCCGGAGCGGCCGACCGTGGGGCGGTTCCGGATCGCCCGGAGCCGGTGAGGGAGCGGTCCGTGGAGTGGTTGGCGGGGGGCCTCAGGGCCGGTCGTGCGCGCCGGTCAGCTCCACCACGAAGCCCACCAGATCGCGGTCCCCCATCGGGTGCACCGTGTCGTCGATCGCCCGGATCCGCCGCAGCTCGCCGCTGCCGGGCACGGGGGTGCAGCCGGTGCCGTCCGGGGCCTCCGCGTAGCGGCACGACGCCGCGTGAATGCTCGCGACCGTGCCCTGCACGATCCGGACCACGTCGGTCATCTGGTGCGTCTCGTCGCACCCCGCCAGCCCCCGCGGGAACGCGGGCCCGAACACCCCAGCGAACCAGGGGACCTCCGCGGGGCGCAGGTGCAGGGTGGTCTCCTCGCCCTCGGCGAGCGGGTCACCGCAGCAGGTCTGCTGCCATTCGTCGATCCACACGCGCACCCTCCCAGTGTGCCCCGGCGGGCCGGCGCGGTGCTGCCATGATCCCGCCATGAGCGTGTGGCATCTGGCCCTGGCGTCGGACTGGCGCGCGGCCCTGGCCGACGGCAGCTACCCCATGTCCACCCGCGGGGCCACCATCGACCAGGTCGGCTATCTGCACGGCAGCCGCGACCTGGCCCAGGCCGACGCCGTCGCTCGGCGGTTCTACGCCGACGTCGCGCAGCCGCTGGTGTTGCTGGAGATCGACGAGTCGCGGCTCACGACGTACGGCCTGGTCGTCCGCCTCGAGCCCGCCGACCCGGCGCTGCCCCCCGCGGCGGGCGGGGAGCTGTTCCCGCATGTGTACGGCGGCCCGTTGCCGGTCGCGGCGGTGTGCTCCGTCAGGCCGTACGTCGTGCCGGCCGACCCCGACGGTTCGGGTGACGTGACCGCCTGACCGCCTGACAGCGGCGCGCGCCCGTCACGGCCGCGGCGGCTCCTGCGGGCCGTCCTCGTGCCGGCGTCCCTCGATCCGATCCCGGGCCCGGGCCGCCCGAAACGCCTCCTGGTCATCCGGTTGGATCTGCGGCCGGCCATCCTGCCAATGCGCCTGGTGGCGCTCGTCGTACGACGCCCCCGCCGGCCCCACCCGGTCCGGCCCCGCGTCGAGGACCCCCCGACCCGGTGCGGACAGCTCCGTGTCGGTCGGTTTCGGGCCGGATAGCTCCGTGTCGGAGCGCCACGTCGCCGGGGTGTCGGCGGGATCGCCGCGCCGGGCCGGTCCCCCGGCCGCCTCCGCCGCGCGCCCGGCAACCTCCCACTCCTGGGTGCGGTTGCGCAGCCGCAGCTGGGCCGCCGCGGCGCGGGCCCGCTCGGCCGCCCTGCGCCGCGCTCGGCTCGCCGCCATCGTCACCAGCCCGAGCGCCGCGATCGCCAGGGCGATCACCGCCACGGTCCGCGTGTCCATCCGAGTCCCCTTCGTCTGTCCTGCTGCTCACCCCGAGGACCGCGCACCCGCGAGGGGGTGCCGCTACCGACGGTGCCTACTACCCCGTCGTGGCTTCATTATGCGGTCGTACTGAACGGGTGCCCCACATCGCCGCGCCGCGATCCGGCTGGTCAGCGACGATGCCCGGGACACGGCTCTCCGGTCGGCGCGCAACCTTGGCCGACCCCATGCCGCGCGGGCCCCGGTCCGGCGCGCCGCCGCGCGCCTCAGCTCGCTGCCAGGCGGTCCCGATACGCTGGGGCCCGTAGCTAGGCCGGAGGAGGGACACCGTGGGGCTGTTCGACCGGGTCGAACGCAAGCTCGAAAGCGCCGTCAACGGCGCTTTTGCGCGCGCCTTCCGGGCCGAGGTCCAGCCCGTGGAGATCGCCTCCGCCATGCGCCGGGCGATGGACGACCGCGCCGCCGTGGTCGGCAAGGGTCGCACGATCGTGCCCAATCTCTTCGTCATCGACCTGTCCCCCAACGACTACGAACGCCTCACCAGTTATGCGGAGCTGTTGGCCGACGAGCTGGTCGCGAGCGTGCAGGAGCACTCGGAACAGCAGCGTTATGTGCCGGGCGGCCCGTTCCACATCGACTTCCGGTCGCGCGAGGATCTGGAGACCGGCGTGTTCCGGGTCCGACCGGCCACTGCCAAACGGATTCCGGCCGGCCCGCCCGATCAGCGAGCCGAGGCCGACCGGCGCCGCCAGGAGCACGAGCAGGAGCTCCGGCGCGCCCATCCGTTCCGCAGTGCCGAGGCCGAGGCGCCGGCCCAGGGAGCGGCGGGGCTGGCCAGCCACGCGGCGAGCGCCGCCGCGGGATCGTTGGCGAGCACGGCTGCGGCGGCGCGCGCGGCCGGCGCCGGACCGTACGCCGGGCGCCCGGCCGAGCCTTCAGGGCCCTCAGAGCCCTCAGGGCCTTCAGGGCCTTCAGACCGCTCGGAGCCCTTAGCCAGCGAGCGGCCGGCAGGACCCCCGCAGCCCCAAGAGGCGCCGCCCGTGAGCCCCCCGCCAGTCGACCCCGCCGATCGACCCTGGTTGGACTGCGAGGGCGACCATTACCCGCTGCTCGGCCCCCTGACGGTGCTGGGTCGCGACCCCAGCGCCGACATCACCCTGGACGACGCCGGAATCAGCCGCCGGCACGCGGAGATCCGGGTGACCCACGACGGACCGCACTTCGCCGTCACCGTGCGCGACCTGGCCTCCACCAATGGCACCTTCGTCAACGGCGACCGGATCACCAGCCGCCGGCTCGCGGACGGCGACCGCCTGACGATCGGCCGGACCAGCCTGACGATTCGGGCCGGTCGGAGGTGAGGCACCGTGAGTGAGCTGACCCTGACGGCGGTGCGCCTGGGCCTGCTGGTGCTGCTGTGGCTGTTCGTGTTCAGCATCGTCGGCGTGATCCGCAGCGACCTTTACGGCACCCGGATCGTCAAGCGCAGCGCGGATGGCCGGTCCCGGGTGCGACCCACGGCCAATGCCCCCTCCACGCGCGACCGCCGCGGCCGCGGACTGCGTCAGCTCGTGGTCGTCGAGGGCCCGCTGAAGGGCACCAGCGTGCCGTTGCGGGCCAGCGGCATCCTGCTCGGGCGCAACCCCGAGTGCACCCTCGTCCTGGACGACGACTTCGCCTCGGGGCGGCATGCGCGGGTCTTCGAGGACGGCGGGCAGTGGTTCGTCGAGGACCTCAACTCCACCAACGGGACGTTCGTCGGTGGGCACCGACTGAGCGAGCCCGTCGCCGTCCGGGACGGCAGCCGGCTGCAGATCGGCCGGACCGTCCTGGAGCTGCGGCGGTAGCTCCATGACGTTCGCCCTCGACTACGCGGCGCGCACCGACGTCGGGCTGGTCCGGACCCGCAACGAGGACTCCGGCTACGCCGGTCCGCACCTGCTCGCCATCGCCGACGGGATGGGCGGCCACGCGGGCGGAAATGTCGCCTCGTCGCTGGTGCTCGCGCGGCTGGCGCCGCTGGACGGGGACAGCCACGGCTCCGATGACGCCCTCGACATCCTCGCCGACGCCATCGCGGAGGCGAACGCGTCGCTGGCCGCCGAGATCGACGCCAATCCCGAGCTGGGCGGCATGGGCACCACGCTCACCGCCCTGATGCGGGCCGGCTCGAACGGGTTGGCGCTGGTCCACATCGGGGACAGCCGCGCCTACCTGCTCCGCACCGGGGAGTTCAGCCAGATCACCAAGGACCACAGCTTCGTGCAGACCCTGGTCGATTCCGGTCGGATCTCGCCGGCCGAGGCCGAGCATCACCCGCAACGGTCGCTCGTCACGCGGGTGCTCACCGGCAGCGAGGACGACGAACCGGACCTGGCGATCCGCGAGCCGAGGATCGGCGACCGCTACCTGATCTGTTCGGACGGCCTCTCGGATTATGTCGCGTTCGACACGATTGCCGAGGTCGTGAGCATGGGGCTGCCGCCCGACGAGACGACCAAGCGCCTGGTGGATCTGGCCATGCGCAGCGGCGCGCCCGACAACGTCACCTGCGTCATCGGCGACATCGTGCCCACCGCCAGCGCGGGCAGCAGCCAGCCCGTCATCGTCGGCGCGGCCGCCGAACACCGGCCTCGCACGACGTCCAGCGGCGTCAGCCCGGCGGAGAAGGCCGCCGCGTTGGCGCGGCGCGCGAGCGGTACGCCGGTGGAGGAAGCCGACCCCGACGACGACGGCC
>Ga0102832_1001234_pt3 | contig 12253 bp, 9 predicted proteins | sample EBPBio282013_DNA_FD_88942 | JGI IMG/M metagenome (GOLD analysis project Ga0102832, IMG submission 88942) | Wastewater treatment Type I Accumulibacter community from EBPR Bioreactor in Madison, WI, USA - Reactor 2_5/28/2013_ DNA (Illumina Assembly) | ecosystem: Engineered > Bioreactor > EBPR >...
CCCATACGATTGGTTGCCGAAGAAAATTTCGTTCAGATACAGCTCAAGAATTTTGTCCTTGCTGTACTGCTTGGAAATTTCCGCCGCGATCACCAATTCTTCCAGCTTGAGTGCTGCTGTGTTGGTGGGGGTTTTGAGGATGAGCTGTTCGGCGATCTGCTGCGTAATCGTACTCGCGCCGGACTCGACCGTCCCCGAACTGACATTTTGGATGATGGCGCGACCGATGGCGACCCAGTCCCAACCGGGGTCTTCGAAGAAGCGCTCATTTTCCAGCGAGACGACCGCGTGGATCATCTCTTCAGAAATTCTACCCAGCGGAACGGTTGTACGCGCCCCGCCTTCTTGACTGTTCAGTTCGGCGATCAGATTGCCGTTGATGTCCAGCACCCGCGCCGTTTGGAAGGTCGGTCGGTAGTTCGCCAGCGCCGCGATCTGCGCCTGATACTGGCTGGCGAGGCCGTTGTACTGCACCAGCACGAAACCGATGCCGCAGGCCACGAGCAGGAGTATCGCCCCGATGCCCAGCGCCGTCGCCGTGATGACCATACGAACGGTACGCTGCTGCTGGCGTTTGGCCGCATCTTCGAAAACTTCTCCCGCTTCTTCCTGAATCTCGTATTCCGGCGCGGTTTCCGCTTGGCCGGGGATCGGCGCAGGGGTCGCTGGCCCGTAGGCATACGGGTCATAGGCGGGTGTGACCTGCGTTTGGGCGGTCGCCGGATTATAGGGTGTCAGGTTCGGGACGGTCGGTGCGCTGTTGGCCTGCACGGGCGAGAGATACGTTCCCGCTGTGTTGACCACGGTACGTTCGGGGTCTTGGATCGGGATGTTCTGGCGCGGCAGGCCGAGTTCTTCGGTAATGCCGAAGCCGCCCGTTTCGCCCGTTCCGGTCACCGGCTGGGTGAAGCCGCCGACCTGTGGCGCAGCCGCGCCGGTTGGGAAGTAGGGCAGTGAGCCTTGAATGACCTCATTCGGGTCAAGGTCGGTTGTCAGGGTCGGTGGAGTGGTGCGTCCGGCAGCCGGTGCATCGCTCGAATAGGGCGGTGTTGCCATCACCCACTCGTTGTTCTGGAAGCGGTACCATGTGTCGGTCTCGACACCCATCATCCACCACGTATTGCCCTCGTCCAAAATCATCAACCGCTTGAGCTGTTCTTGAAGCTGGTCGCGGGTAAGCTGGCCGGATTGATACTGTGCGCGGAGGGCGCGTACCTGCGTTTCGGTATCACGGAACTTTTGCGCCAGTTCCTGCTGCTTGGGTGTCAGGCCGGGCGCGGCGGGTTCGGCGGTCGTTGCACCGCCCAACGCGGCAAGCTGCTGCTGGGCGTAGGCGGCGGGGTCGTCGGCTGCCAGTTTGCCGGTGTCTTCCAGCGTGACCACCGGAACCACATCGTTATCGAGTTCGGTTTTGTCGGTGCCACCTTGCAGGGCTTCCAACTGGCGGCGGGCATAAGCCGCAGGGTCATCCGCCGCTGCGGGCTGCTCACCCGTGACTTCGGCAGGCTGTGCGCCGGTTTGCTCGGTGGTCGTTTTAGGCACAATCTTCGGCTGCGGCGTTTGCTCAACAAGGCTCGACAGGGCGATGAGTTCGCTCATGCTGAACGCATCTTCGTCCTCGTCGTCTTCATCCGCACCGGTCGCCGCCACCAGATTGTCGAGTTCGAGGTCGAGCAGGCTTTGCGAGTCGGTCTTTTCGGCAGCCGGTTCTTCAATCGCGACCGTCGTTTCGGTTGGGGCGGCTGCTTGGCTCTCTTCCGCCAGCAGACTCTCCAGAAAGTCCTCCGGGCGCGACTCGATTATTTCCTTGCGCTCGGCTGGAATCTCGGTTTCGCTTTCCTCGGTAAACACGGTGTCCTCAGGCCGCGGCAGGTGCCAATCGCCCTGACTTTCGGGTTGGGCGGACACATTTTGCGGCAGCGAGGGGACACGCCAGCCGCTGCTCGTCTGGGTACGGACGACGGGTGCGGCGACTGGTTCAATGGTCGCGGTTTGCGGCGTATGCCAGCCGGTTTTTTTGCCATTTGCTTGAATATCGTCTTTTTTAGACGGGTTATCGGACATGCGCCCCACCCCTAATAACTCGCAAAGGTTAGAAAATAGTTTGTCTTAACGCGCTTATTATACACGGATTTGGCTTTTTACCGCGAATACGCAAAACCCCATCTTGCTCGCTGCAAAATGGGGTTTGCGATGTTTCAAAATAGTTATGTTTAATAAGGGGAAGTTGTTCTCTGGGGCGCTTGGCTGCCGCCCGCATTGGCGACTGCGGTACGCCGGTTATTGGTCGGGCCGCAGGGTGTCGCGTCCCTCGCCTTCGCCGTCGTGGCTGCCGTTGGAAGGGGTAGCGACCTTCAGCGTGTCGATGTCGGCATCGGTGATCGGGCTGACCGGTTCGGTCGGGTCGTCCGGCAGCAAATCGGCTTCGTTAATGGGCGATGGCGATTTGCCGTTTTCCTGCGCGTCTAACCACTGCTCCGTTTTCATCTTCGGCAGCCGCAGCGTATCGTGCGGGTCGGCACTTTCGACTTCCACCGTCTCGCGCGAACGTTTCAGCGGATTACTTTTCAGGATGATGGTGGCATCTCGGTCGTCCTCAGCGAAAGGGGTGTTCAGGCTGCTGATGTCCTCGCTGACGGCTGTCGGGTCGCCTTCTACCGCGATGACGATCACGCTGATGTTGTCTTCGCCGCCGCGCTGGTTGGCGAGGTCAATCATTTTTTGGCTGACGACATCGGGATTCGGGTCAGCGAATGCCATCTTCGCCAGTTCATTCGCCTTGATATGCCGGGTAAGGCCGTCCGAGCAGAGGATGAGGCGGTCGCCGATGTGCAGCCGCTTGTAGTAAATATCAACATCGACATCTTCGTTTTGCCCCAGCGCACGGTACAGCACGTTGCCCATAGAGTGCGTTTCGGCTTGTTCGGGCGTAATATGCCCCGCCATGACGAGTGCTTGCACATAGCTGTGGTCAATGGTGATCTGCGTAATGGTTTCGTCATCCGGCTCCACCAGATACGCGCGGCTGTCACCCACATGCGCGAAGGTGGCGTACGTGCCGCGAACGAACGCTAAGGTGAGGGTGGTACCCATCCCGCGCATTTCAGGCGAGTGCGTCGCTTTATGGACGATGTTCAGGTTTGCGGAGTGAATGGCTTCTTGGAGTTGTTCGGTGATCGGAGTGTCGTCGGTATCAGACGGTTTGAAACCGGCTTTGATCGTTTCGACCGCGATGCGGCTGGCTTCCTCACCGGCTGCGGCACCACCCATGCCGTCGGCGATGATCGCCAATACGAAACCGTCGCCTGCCCACAGGTGAATGTTGTCTTCATTGTTCTGGCGCACTTGCCCTGTGCTGGTACGTGCGCTGCTGCGAAGGCGGATGCCATGCTCCGGTTTCTGCATACCCGGACTCCTTGAGGGTGATTTTGACCTATTATAGTGCAATTCTGATTCTGTGGGAACACAGGACGAAAGGACTGGTACCCAATATATGACATTTTGCACGCGGCAGGCCGCCTGTATCGTTTTCCCTGCCGATCAAGAGCGCATAAGTATTCTCTGAATAATATCCGAAAGTGGGGATAAACAAGGTTATAATCATGTAACATCGCTCATCTCGTTACCCGCGTGTATTCACCGCCGCCAATGGGGTGAATCGCTATCGTCAAAGCCAACCACATGATCTCATCCGCGATTGTTCGTTTGGGGCAGCGCTACGTCAGCCGCCGCTTGCTGCAAAGTGTCTTGTTCGTGCTGGGGGTTGCCCTCGGCGTGGCGATGGTGATCGCCATTGATATTGCCAACACCTCCTCCAGCCGCGCCTTTGACCTCAGCGCCCAGAGTATTTCCGGCAAGGCGACCCATCAAATCCTCGGCGGGGTGAACGGCATCCCGACCGACCTTTACCGCCAACTGCGGCTTGACCTCGACTTGCAAGCGGCTGCACCGGTCGTTGAGCAGTACGTACGCGGCCTGAACGTGGGCAACCAACCCCTCCGGTTGCTGGGTGTTGACCCATTTGCTGAACCGCCATTTCGTGATTATCTTTCGGCGGCTTCGTCCCAAAGCGCGGGGGAAACCGCGACAGGCGGCGGGGCGAACGGTACGACCACCGAGGCCATCAATGCCTTCATCGCCGAGCCGCGTACTGCGCTGGTGAGTTCGAGTTTAGCCAACCGTTTCAACCTGCAAATCGGCGACTCGCTTGATCTGCAAACCGGCGACCAACAGGTGCAGGTGCGGATCGTCGGCCTGCTGCAAACGCCCGACCAAGCCAGTGCCCAAGCCATCAATAACCTGCTGCTGACCGATATTGCCACCGCACAGGAACTCACCGGCATGGCGGGTCGCATCAGCCGTATCGACCTGATCCTGCCTGATGGTTACGATACCAGCCGCATACAGGCGATTTTGCCAGCGGGGGCCGTTCTCACCACACCCAACGCCGAAAACAGCGCCATCAACCAGATGACTGCCGCCTTCAACCTCAACTTGCAAGCCCTGAGTTTGCTGGCGCTGGTCGTAGGGGTGTTCCTGATCTACAACACCGTCACCTTCAGCGTCATCCAGCGCCGCCCGATCATCGGTGTGCTGCGGGCGCTGGGTGCGACGCGCGGGCAAATCTTCACGCTGATTTTGGGTGAAGCGCTGCTGCTCGGCCTCGTCGGTACCATCATCGGTCTGGCGCTCGGAATCATTATGGGGCGGGCTTCGGTTGGCCTCGTCTCGCGCACCATCAGCGACCTGTACTTCACGGTTAGCGTGCAGGCCATTACCGTTACGCCGTTCACGCTGATTAAAGGTTCTGCCATCGGTGTGTTCGCCAGTGTCGCCGCCGCGCTCGTCCCGTCGTTTGAAGCCACCCGCACCCCGCCAGCCGGTACGCTGCGCCGTTCGGATGTCGAACAGCGGGCGCTGCGCCTTGTACCGCTGGCGACCGTGGGGGCAGTGGTCGCCAACCTTATCGGGTTACTGCTGCTGCGCTTGCCGACCACCAATTTATATGTGAGCTTCGGCGCGTTATTCTGCATTGTCATCGGCAGCGCGTTGTTTACCCCGATTGTCCTCATCGGGATGATGCGCCTTGCCTCGCCGCTGACCACGCGCATTTTTGGCGTGTTGGGGCGGATGGCTCCCCGCGCGGTGACCCGTTCCCTCAGCCGCACCTCGATTGCGGTCGCCGCGCTGCCCATCGCTGTCAGCGTGATCGTCGGGGTGAGCGTCATGATTGGCAGCTTCCGCACGACCGTTTCCGACTGGCTGGATACCACGCTCGGCGCAGATATTTTCATCTCGCCGCCGCTGCTGACCGTCATTAGCGCCACGCCGAATACCGACCCCGCCGTCGTCCCCTTGATTACAGCAGTCGATGGGGTCGCCCACGCCGCCACCGTCCGCGAGGTGACGACTGTCGCGCCGAATTATCCCGATCTGCCGCCTGTCAATCTGCTGGCGATCAGCGAGGATACGTCTGATGGTCGTCGCAATTTCATCTGGAACACCGCGCCGGAGGGCGACTATGAACAGGCGTTGAAAAATGGGGATATTGTTGTCACGGAACCCTTTGCTTTCCACCGGAATATCACGCCGGAAAACAACACCCTCACACTGCTAACGGACAAGGGCGAACACACCTTTACGGTCGTCGGTGTCTACTACGACTACTCGACCGATCAAGGCGTGGCGATGATGGATGACGCGGTTTACCGTTCTTTCTACAATGACCCGTATATTACCAATATCGCGGTTTTCCTCGAAGACGGAGCCAGCCGCCAGCAGGTGATCGACACCCTACAAACCGAAGCCCTGAGCGGCTACGACCTGCGCGTACAGAGTTACAGCGATTTGCGTTCGGGTGTGTTCGCCATCTTCGAGCAAGCCTTCTCGATCACCATCGCCTTGCAGCTTCTCGCAACGGTCGTAGCTTTCATCGGCGTGTTGAGCGCACTCATGTCCCTCCAACTGGAGCAAACCCGCCAGTACGGTGTGATGCGTGCGACGGGCATGACCCCCCCGCAGTTGTTGCGTTATACGCTTATCCAAACAGGGTTGTTGGGCTTTACAACCGGAACGCTGGCGCTGCCCATCGGCCTCGCGCTGGCGCTGGTACTCATCTACGTCATCAACGTGCGCTCGTTCGGCTGGACGATGCAGCTTCACCTGCCACCCGCGGAGTTCGCTCAAGCCTTCGCCGTGGCGGTCATCGCCTCGCTGGCGGCGGGGATTTATCCGGCGTATAAGCTCGGCAAGCTCGTCACCAGCCGCGCCCTGCGGAGTGAGTAATGGGCTGAATAAAAATCGGCTATAATGACTTTAATCTATTGGATGAGGGTGCTAATGTGACAACAATATTCTTGCCAGTATATGATAAACTCCTCGATTTTCTTGTCGAAAAAGCCACTCCTGCCGAAATTTTGTCGTTCCAAGTCTCAGATGAGGAAAAAGAATTAGCACAAGATTTGGTTGAACGTAAGAGTGCCGGTTTGTTGACAAGCAGCGAAGAAGGGATGCTTGAACAAATGGCAGAGTTTGACTTGCTGGTCACTATATTGAAAGCGAAAGCCCAAAAAGCCTATCAGCAATCATGAGTGTTATTCCTAAAAGGCTCCGGCAACAAGTTAGGTTGAATGCAGGTGGACGTTGCGAGTATTGCCGTCGCCCTGATTATCAGACGGCATACGGACATACCATTGACCATATTGTTCCTTTAAAGCATGGTGGTCTAACCATACTCGAAAACTTGGTTTATGCATGTCTTTTTTGTAACCAGCATAAAGGAACTGATGTAGCTGTTTATGACCTCGAAACGGGATTACTTACTCCACTCTTTAATCCCCGCACTCAAAAATGGGATGAACATTTCTCGGTTGAAGAAGTCTTTATTGTTCCCACAACAGTCATTGGAAGGGTAAGCCTTCGTCTCTTACAAATGAATGCCCCCAAACAAGTTGAAGCTCGAGCTGAACTTATGGCTGCGGGTCTCTGGTAGTTATTTCCTCTGTTTAAAATTATTATGCAAACTGATTACCAGCCGCGCCTTGGGGAGCGAGTGAAAGGAAATGTTGCAATATGACCAAGTTGCCTTCCTCATTTGATCGCTTTCTGGACAAAATATTTGAAGAACTCACACCAGAATACATAATGGCTTTTACGATGTCTGAGGAAGAACAAGAACGTGCGGATATTCTTTTAGATCGTAACAATGCGGGATTGTTAACTGCCGAAGAAAAGACTGAATTGGAATCAATGCTGGAAATTGAAAGGTTTATGACGCTTTTGAAAGCAAAAGCATTGTTAGCGTTGACCAATAAACAATGACTCCCTCTTACCACCAGAACGTCACCGTCATTACCGGCGCGAGCAGCGGCATTGGCGAAGCGCTGGCCTATGAGCTGGCAGGGCAGGGTGCGTGGTTGGCGCTGGCGGCGCGGCGGCTTGACCAGCTTGAAGCGGTCGCCGCAAAGTGCCGGTCGCTGGGCGGCAGAGCTATCGCGGTGGAATGTGATGTCACGCAGCAGGCCGACTGCGAACGCCTCATTCAGGGTACCGTCACCGAGTACGCGCGCGTCGATACGCTCGTCAACAACGCGGGCATTACCATGTGGTCGCGCTTTGCCAGCCTCAAAGACCCCGCCCTCATTAACCAGATTATGCAGGTGAATTTCCTCGGCGCGGTCTACTGCACCTACTACGCCCTGCCGCATCTCAAGCAGTCGCGCGGGCGCATCGCCAACATTTCCAGCATGGCGGATAAGATCATCACCCCCGGCAGCACCGGCTATGTCGCCAGCAAACACGCGATGGAAGCCTTCTACGAGTCGCTGCGGGCGGAAGTCGCGGACGATGGCGTGAGCATCACCATGCTCTACCTCGGCTTCGTGGATACGGGTTTCGCGGGGCGCATGTTGGGCGCGGATGGCAAACCGTCGGGGGGGATCAGCCGCCGGCTGGAAGGTACGCAGCAGATGACCCCCGCCGACTCAGCGCGATTGATCGCTGCTACCACCTTTGCTCGCCGACGCACTGTATACACATCCGTTGCGGGCTTACCCGGTTGGCTGTTTCCGTGGCTGAAAGTACTCGCCCCGAATCTGCTCGAACGGGTCGGCAAACGCTTTATGGACGAGGGTGATCTCTAAACCCAACAAAACTGAATATGCGTAAATTTAGGCTTGTGTTATCCTATGTGGGTGAGAATAGCCCGAAACTGCCTTTCGATGCTAATATTCTGAATAGAGTTATAACTGTTGCCATATGTTTGACTTGCTTAGAACGGAAGATTTGATGTTCAACTTTGCCAACGACCCGCAGGCTGTCGGTCGTATGTATGAAACCGATGAGTCGCTTCGCATCCGGCAGGAAACGCACGAGCTTTACAGCCAACCCAAACTTGATTTTACGGCGTGGGCAGTTGATTCGGTCAAACTGCGGGGTGACGAACGTATCCTCGACATTGGCAGCGGGCCGGGGCGCTACTACACCGCCTTACACGACCGTTTCCCGAATATCGACTACCACGCCTGTGATCTTCACGGCAGTATGGTCAAGTCGCACCCCTATAAAAATACGCTGGTGCTGGCGGATGCCCAACGACTGCCATATGCCAACGCCAGCTTCGACGTGGTGATGGCGAACCATATGCTGTTCCATGTGCCGGATGTCATGCGTGCGCTGCGGGAACTGCGGCGTGTGGTGAAGCCCAACGGCTTCGTCATGGCGACCACCAACAGCATCCACACCATGCCGGAGTTTCAGGCGTTGATGCGCCGCGCGATCACGCTGCTTTCGCCACCGGGGACGGCGAACGTCCGCGTGCCGGGGCAGCACACCGATCCCTTCACCCTCGAAAGTGGGACGCGCCTGTTCGCCCGCCATTTCGAGGCCGTCGTGCGCTACGATTTACCGCGTTCGCTGGTGTTCCCATCGGCGGAACCGGCGCTGGCTTACCTCAACAGTACCCGCAGCGTGCGCGAGGCGGAACTGCCGCAGGGGGTCAGTTGGGACGAGATGATGATGATCGTCCGCGAGCAGATTGGTCGCCTCATCGACCATTTTGGTGAACTCAGTGTGAATACGCTGTCGGGGCTGCTGGTCGCGACGGATCGCGGGGACTTCATCACCGGCTACTACGATCAGTTATCGAAGATCAAAGAACAAACGAAGCCGTTCAAAGAGTCACCGCCCTCCCCGAAAAAGAAGAAGCGCCGTTAATTCATTTGATTGCGAAAGCGGACGAGTAAACTCCTCGTCCGCTTTTTTATTTCTCGCCTCAGTAGGCCACCAGCGGACGGGTGTCTGCCGCCAGCAGTTGGTAAGTCTGTGCTTCAAGGTCGTAGGCGTAAATACCCTGTTCGCCGATTTTGCTTTCATTCCCGACGCTGACCAGACCGATCTGAGGCGCTGCCAGTGCGAAAAGGGTTTCGCGGTTGCCGATCTCAAGTGTAAACAACTGCCCATCGCTGAAACGGTAGACAAGCTGTGTGTTGGTGTATTCCCATACAATAATCCCCTCGTCGTCATAGGAGACATTTAACCCGCGCGGTATATCGCGTTCGATAACCGTCCGTTCGCTGGTTAAGTCCCATACTTGATAACGAACTGGTTCTCCATCTTCATCGTTGGTGATGCTCATCAACCAGCGTCCGTCATCCGAAAGGACGCGCGGGTTATAAATGATCGCGGGGTTATGGATACCCAGATAAGTGGCGGTATCATCGGTTTTGAGCAGCCAATAACCGGAATTATCGGTAATCACTAAGCGTTCCGAGTCCGGCATGGTGAGAGGCACCGCCAGCGATTCAACCTCCGGTACTGTAAAGGTGAGTTCCGCGCCTGCGTCGCCGTCTTCAATGGGCGCAATTTTGATCGGGCAGTCGGTTTGGCAGAGAGCCGGTGTCACATACAGCAGGTCATTCCACAGCAGGCGTAACTGCGGGGTACTGCTGTCCTCCGTTGCGTAGGTCGTAATGGTGCCGTCCGGCTTAATCAATTCAGTGGTCGCGATTTTAGTCGTGCGGTCAACACGCCGCAGCAGCCAGCGCCCGCCTTCCGAGTCACTGGTGAACGGCGGATAATAATCATCAACCGAATAAAAGCGGTGTTCCTCGCCGCTGGCAAGGTCACGCTCGATTAAATACCATGTGTTCTGGCCTTCGGTTGTGTTGCTGGGATAGCGGAGTTTGGTTCCATCTGCCGAAAATTTCGCTGTCTCCTGATTGGTGAAGAAAAGGTGACCGCTTAAGGGCTGGGCGACGAGTGCATCGACGTTGACGAGAAGCCCGATGCTTTCCGGCAGCCGCAGCGAAGATTGAAGGACGTAATACGGATGATGCCGCGAGAAGATCACCCAGTTCATGTCTTCAATGATGTAGCCTTCGGGCAGGAGAATAGGCTGCGGTTTTTGGATCGGCCCGACTAAAAATAATCTGAATGTCCCATCGACCTCTGCTATGAGCAGGGGGTGTTCGGGGGAGTCCGTTTTTAGCAGACGTACTGCCTCTGGATTAATACTGCCGAGTAATTCGGTGGTGTTTCCGTCCAGCGTAAAGCTGATGAGCGTATCATCGCGCAGACCGAAGAACCGTTCCGCGTCTTGAGCTAAAACCTGTGTTGAACCGAGCAGCGTACCCAGAATACAGATTAATAACACCCATCGTCGCATGATTCCTCCTTGATGAACTTCTCAACGGTAAAAGAGGTCGTACTCAAAGACGATTGTAAGGTTAAATGGGTTCCGTCTGTCCCCTATGCAGTGGGGGATATAATCACACAAGCGAAACCTTAAGCGCGAACTCAACGTATCTCACCATACAATGAGCGTGTATTACAGGTATTTCAACCTTGCACTGTGCGGGGTTGAATAGCCCGATTATTTGGAGGCTTGAAGAGAGATGGATGTCACCCTGAAGTTTCAACCAGCGTTTTCCCTCGCGTATGTCAAAGTGGAACCGAACGAGGAAATCCGCGTCGAGCCGGGTTCGATGGTCAGCCACACCGACGGCATGGTGATGAGCACCAAAGCCGAAGGCGGCATTTTCGGCGGCCTCAAGCGCATGGCAGCCGGCGAGAGTTTCTTCCAGAACACATGGAAAGCCCCCGCGCAGGGTGGCGAGATCACACTTGCGCCTGCCGTCGCCGGTGATATGTTTGTCTTGCCGGTCACGGGTGAGTTTCTGCTCGCCAGCGGTGCGTATGTCGCCAGTGAAAACGGTCTGAAAGTGGATGCCAGTTGGGGCGGGGCGCGTGGTTTCTTCGGCGGCGGTGGTTTGATCTTGCTGAAGGTCAGCGGCAGCGGCAAACTGCTGGCCTCGTCTTACGGCGCGATCTTCGACAAAACCCTTGCCCCCGGTGAAAGTTACATTGTCGATACCGCCCACATCGTCGGCATGGATACCAGCCTCAAGTTCACCGTGCAAAAATCCGGCAGTTGGAAGTCCACCATCCTCGGCGGCGAAGGCTTGGTCTGCCACCTCACTGGCCCCGGTCGCGTGTTGATGCAGTCGCGTTCGATCAGCGCCTTCGTCGGTTGGCTCGCGCCCATGCTGCCCAAGAGCAGCTAACCACGATAATTTCACAGAACGACATTGTAGGGGCTTGCCGTCGGCAAGCCCCTACACACAGCATTTTGTAGGGAGGTGGCGTGCCTCCTCCGCCTTTGCTCCCCTCCCTGTTACTACGGGGAGGGGCTGGGGGTGGGGTCTAACTTATTCCAACCCCGCGTTCTGCGCCGCGATCCTGCCCAGCACCGACCAATCGAGTTCCCCGTACCCCTTCGCCATCGCTGCCACCAAATGGTCGCGCACAAGGCTGGCAATCGGTAACGGCGTATTAGTCTCATCACCCGCCGCAATCGCGAGGCGCACATCCTTCAACCCCAGCGGCAGCTTGAACCCCGGCGGGTCAAACTTTTCCTGCGCGATAATGCCGCCGTAGTTCTTGTAAACCGGCGCTGAAAAAATCGTACTCGTCAGCAAGTCTAAGTAGGCTTGCGGCTCGATGTCGTACTTCCGCACCAGCGTGAACGCCTCGCTCAAACTCTCGATCACCGCCGAAATCAGGAAGTTCCCGCTGATCTTGGTGATGTTGGCCTTCACCGGTTCCTCACCCACGACGAACGTCCGCTGCCCCAGCGCGTCAAAGGCGGGCTGGCATCGGGCAATCGCCGCCGCTGCGCCCCCCGCCACAATGAACAACTTCGCCGCCTCGGCTGCGTCCGGTCGCCCGAACACCGGCGCGGAGACATACGCCCGCC
>Ga0102832_1002253_pt1 | contig 12251 bp, 7 predicted proteins | sample EBPBio282013_DNA_FD_88942 | JGI IMG/M metagenome (GOLD analysis project Ga0102832, IMG submission 88942) | Wastewater treatment Type I Accumulibacter community from EBPR Bioreactor in Madison, WI, USA - Reactor 2_5/28/2013_ DNA (Illumina Assembly) | ecosystem: Engineered > Bioreactor > EBPR >...
CCTAGATATATTTTTAGTCAATGACTACTTCTACAACGTTGACTATAGCTAATATACTTTTTATTATAGTTGGTTGATTTGTTACTAATATAATGTGATTTGTTTGTGTAGCTGCTAATTCTATAGCTATAACCCAGTGTAGAATAGCTTCTACTGTTGGTGTTGGGTTTTTTAAAAAGATGACTGTTTTGTTAGTTGCTAATGTTAATGTCTAAGGTGTTATAAAGATTGTTGTTATAATTTAAGTTGCTGACTAATTGTTTATATTTACGTATGCTTTTGTTACAATAATATCCTGTTTATCCTCATTTAGTTCTATAACTGTTCAATCCTTACATTATACTAATTGACTTTATTCTACAGCATTTACCTCTTTTATTAACTTTCCTACAACATCATCCTAGCTTATTTATTACTCCTCTCCATTTGATAAAACTTTTATTAAAAAGTCAATATTTAAAAAGTATTTAATAAAAAATAATAGGATTTATTTATAGCAAACAAAAATATAAAAATCAAAGTGTGTTTAGTTAGAAGACGTTTTAATTCTCTTATTACTTTATTTTTTCTCTCATACCTTATTTTTATGTGTAAGGCATTAAATAGCAGAGCAATATTGCTAAAAGACCGAATGGTGCCATATAACAGAGAGAATTTTTTCCATAGTATCTCATTTTCATGTAATTTATGTAAAAAGGCACTAAAATTGTACCTAATCTACCGAATGTTAGTGTGAACCCACATCCAAGAGATCTGACTGGAGTAGGGAACACTTCTGAGTAATAGACAAGCAATCCTGAAAAGAATACTGTGTTGAAGAATTTTATTAAAATTACCAAAATTAGCATCAGAATTAATGAGATACAGAGTTAATTTTAAGAAGCCATAACGACACAGTCAGGCCCAATTTCTAAAAACCACAAAAATACACAACAAATTGTCGTAATGATCAAAGAAATTCTCATAATATCCAGTTTGTAATTGTTATAACAAAAAGTTGTCATGATTGCTGAATTAAAGAAAAAATTACGTATACCGAAAGATCCAAGAACTTCCATAATAGCTGCTCCTGAAATGATCAAGGTCAGAAGGAAACTGCTTTTCAGTACGGATTCCAGAGCCAAGTTGAGACCATAATACATGAAAAATCTGAATGTCCACCAATACATAAGGACAAAAGTTGGTTTTTTCAAAGAAGGGTATTTAAATAAATCCAAATAATTATATTATTTCGAGCGGACAGGTATTAAATTTGCAGTCAAAAATTCAGCTGTCACAAGAGAGTCCTCAGTATACGTGAGATAGGTCCCATTTTACTCCTAAATTTATTAAACCAATTTGAAATTGTAAGGAGGCCGTTTATTAGTGATCGATATTTTTTGAAAGATTTATCTGGCTTTTGCGTAACATTTTTTAGAAAGCAGAAAACGAGGACTTTATAAGAAACAATAGTATGCAAGCGGGATTGTGAAGAGTAAAATCAAAGCGAAGAACATAAATGTGTGTCTCCATGTTGGAAAAAGTCCCAATAAAGGTAGAAAGATCGGTGTTCCTGCCCATGTCATGGTAAGAATGTTGATTGAAATGGTTCTAAATCTGATAGCTATATGAGAAATATTATACCCGAAATTTCCCCAATATAAATGTAAATCGAGGTTTCATATCCAAACAGGCAAAATCCGATAAAGAAGTAACCAACTGTAAAGAGTTCAAAAGTTGGGACAAGAGCACAATAAATGATGGAAATTGTCATCATTATTAAAATAAAAAGGAGGTTAAGCCTACATTAGAAATTCCTTACCTTCTTCCGATTCTTTAGGAGATGTAACTGAAGAGATATCCACTTATAAACCCTCCAAAGAAAAATGCAGATTGAGCCCATGGAGCTCTATCTGAATTGTCACAATAAAGGTGAAATTACTATGAAATCGATACTTGATAAAAACTGAAAAATTGATCTGTCGAACTTGTCCTTATCTTGACAAAGTCGGTATTTATTAAGGGACATGCTATAGCCTGAGTACATACAATGAAGATATCAGTCAATGGTACCCTACACAAAAAGACAGGAGTTTTAAAGAAAAATGCTATTGAGTTGACCATAAATGAAAAAGCGATCTAGTTTTATAACTTAAGTACCCATTGAATGGCTAGAATTAGAGTGATTCTTTTCTGGAAAGTGGAGTTGTCACCCACATACTAAAATGATCGCTTCATATTTATAAATGTTGATTCCATATCATTTACCATAAATACTGGTTTCTTATACTGAGACAATTGATCAGCTCTGGATTAATCAAGTTCTTATTTATCAAACTAAATGATGAGAATCTAAATACCATGTATTATTTCATTTTTTTAGTGACTGCAGTCAATATTCCACCTGAGACTTGCTTTTATGATTATCCCTCATCAATACGAGTGTATTCTTCTTACATTTTTTTATTATCAGATTGCCAGATACTTTATCTCTTGTTTTTGTATTCTTTAAATCTGGTTGCTTTATTATTCGTATAATTTGTTTAAATTTTAACTTTTTTTATAATACTCTTAAATTTGTCAAAATTTATATCCAAACTTTGCAAAGGCAACAAATATTTCGCTTCATTCGAATTTTAGCACTTTAATTTGTCTACTTTTTTGTTTGATAGCATCAAAAAACATACGATTTTTGAATAATAAAACTATGTTGCTTTTACTAAACCGATAAAAAAAATGGAGCCATGAATTTTTATATAATAAATTGAAAGTAAAAATATAAGAAAGATTATAATAAATTTCACCATTTAAGATTCTAAATTAGAAATGGAATAACTGAACGAAATCGAACAACTTTACAACAAAATACCAAAGCAAGTCATTGCTAAGTTCTCAACCAAACTTTCAGAGTATCCTATTGATGCCACTGAAATCGATATTCCTACAGAAATGGATGAAAATTAATGCAATAAACTTTTGAAACAATTCCTTGAAGGAAGTCTTAATTAACAAATTCTTGATACTCTTCACTTCGAATTCCTCGTCGGAGGAAAGCTGTTGAGAGGACAACTCAAGTCTCACATTATCAGATACGAAATCAGCTGTTAATAAACTCTCGATATTGAGTACTTTTTAGCATTTGAACCTTTGGATAATGAACTTACAGTAAACCAAGATGATTGGGTATCAACTTTACAAGTCATCCCCCATCCTCTTGGAAACCTTGTCGTAGCAGGTCTTTTTAATGGACAAACCACTTTCCATTCTCATCAAAACTAAGAAATCTTTAAAACAGTTGTTGATGAAGATTGCATCAAAGCTCTCAGCTTATTACCCACAGAACAATAAAATAATTACTTTTTAATTTCAGGAGGTATCAACGAAGAAATTCGTGTTGGTACATTCTCAATTTCTAAAGAAAATAAAGTTGAATTCGAGCCTTTATCAACAACCGATGTTGAAGGCTCAATCTTTGGAATTGATATTAATCCTCTTGATGATGGACATTTCTGTACTGTCACAAATACTGGTGCACTTTTTGTTCATAAAATACCTCAAAATTTCCTCGCAAGAGATGAGGCTATTAATCAAGCTAAAAAAGGTAAAAAGAAAAGACATTTGAATGAAAAGACAATTGATTTTGTTGCCAAATAAATCGTTCATAAAGACTCAATTAACGCCGTTAATTGGATCACTCAAGACAGAATCGTAACTGGTTCTGCTGACCATTCTATGAAGTTAATTGATGTTGAAAAAATGAGAGAGATAGGAACAGTCCTTACAAAAGATTCAGTTACAACTTCCATTTAATATTTAAACGATAGATTGTTAACAAGTCATGAAGATGGTTACATCAGACTTTGGGATATAAGATCACCTCAAACACCAATTAATACCTACAAGGCTCACTCAAAACTTGTCAGTTCAGTCAAATTCAACCCTAACAAATCTCATGTTTTCTCCTCAGTAATTTTTTATCTTATTTCAGGGATCATTCGATACCACTGTAAAAGTCTGGGATACTCGTTCTACTTTCCCACTACAAAATATTGGAACCCATCACGATAAAGTCTTTTCAGTCATATGGAAACATGAGACTGAACTTGTTGCTGCAGGAGCCGATTCTAAAATTTCATTCCATTCTTTGTGAGAGTGCTTACTTTACCATAAAAAACTGTGATTTTTATTTATTTTCATAAAATCTTCTTTTTATTTTCTTCTTTTTTAATTTGTTTTATTTCGTTAATTTAGCAAAGATATTTATTACATATAAATGGAGGACAAAATAGCAAAAAGTAAAAATAAATAAAATGCTTTCCAGAAGCTTATCTCGAGCAGATTACAATAGGGAAAGGAAAAACATCTTTCCTAAATTATTGCAAAGGGTGATGTCATAAGGTTAGGTGCGTTTACATTTAATCGAACCAATATAAAACTTTTCAGAGCCAATAAGAAATTATCTTGAGTTTTAGAAGAACATGGAATAAAATGAAATTTTGAATTTGAGCATCGAACCAATGCTACATGAACTTCAGATAAAAGTTCAAGATCTTAATAGGATTCTTGGTAGTCGCTAGGACTAAATTACAAAATTGAAAAATTAGAAAGAAAAGAATGAAAAGAAGATTCAAAATCAATAAAAAATCATCTTTGATTTGAAAACCAGCCTACAGAAAGTATAATATGAATACAAGGCTACTGCCTAGTTTTTGAAAGTGTAATATTCAACACAAAAAACAGAGCATCTTGAAAGGATAGCATTTTTAGAAGAAGAGTCTAAAAAATTCAGAGATTAATATAATAACTTAATTAAAAGAGCTTAGGAAACATATTAATTCCAGATAAAATCATTTTATTAGAGCAAAGATACTTTCAAATTAGCATCATAATAGATTCACGAAAATCTTAAAAAAGACTTAAACTTTCATGTTCAGCAATATGATTTATTAAAGGAATAAATTCATGGTCAAATTATTAAAGATGGATAGATATGTCAAATTTTGATCAAAGAAAAATTCTAAGTTCAACAAAAGCTCAGAGCAAAGTAAATTTAATTTGGCTTTTTCCTAATGAAAAATGAATCATAAATGTAAAACAGAGAAACTCTCATAAATAGCCTGCAAAGACAAATCAAAGAAATGCTTTAATCCTTCCAAAGAGAAAGATAACAATTTACTCAATAAAAAGTTTATATCGAATAAGCAAAAATTTAAAAATAGCAAGATCTTTTATAGAAAATTGAAGACATTATAGAATAAAAAAGATAAATATAATCCCAGCTTCATAATACCAAATTATGTCTAAATTAAGTACTACATTAAAGTGAGATACTCGATCATCAAATTTCAGAGTATACATCAAAACTATAATTTTCTGAAGTTTAAAGAAAACATGCCATTTAAAAATTTTAACGAGACATATAGCAATTAAAAAAAGACCATTAAATATGTATGGAAACACAAACTTAATTTCTATAAAAAACCTATTAACATAAGATGAAAATGCTTAAAATGTAAATCGATTAAAAAAGTTAATAAATTTCATCACTAGTACAGAAAATATCCTCGTTAAAGAAATAAATCGAAATGAAAGATCTTAAGCTAACAGCAAATGAGTAAAAATAAAAAAAATATATGAGGTAAAACTTCCAGAAAAAGTCTTAAATAGAAAATCTCAAAATTGAAATTCATAAACTTAAAAGATAAAATTAAATTCTTCAGTAAAACTTTTCTAAAGAAAAGACATTAATGAGAAACAAAAGTGTTAAGAAAAAATTTGAAATAATTCATTAAGAGTCATAAAAATTCAATAAATTTACTTAAAATATCTCATAAAATTTAAGCAGTGAAGTCAAACTCAAAGAATATACTGAAGGAGATATTTTAATCATTGAGTATCCATCATAACTTTATGAGGAGAATAAAAGTTAAATAAAAAAATACGGGTCAAATCTTTCTAAAAATTTATCAAAAATTCCTTAAAGTTTAAGTGAATTCTATGAAAAATCATAAAGCGAAAATATCAAAGAAGTTTAAGAACTCAAAGATATTGTCTCAAAACAAGGATAAGCTTTGCTAAAGAATGCTGAGACAATATAAAAGTTGCAAATATAGACTTTAAAAATTAAGACATAAAAAGTTCAAAAATAAGAGCTTATTTAACAGCTTTAAAAGTTGATAAAGAAACAAAAAATCTAATATGAAAAGGTCAAGAATTAGGCCATTAAGAATTACACTCAATTGAAAGAATAATCTGAAGATATTGAAAGTAAATTCTAAACATAAAAGAATAAGTATCTCATCAAAATCCAAAAAGCATAAAATTAAATCGACGAATTGAAATAAAAGCTATCGAATCTTTAAAAAGCCTACAATATTCTTTAAACATAAAATAAGAATAATCTCTCATTAAATGTTAAAATCAAAGAAATCATGAATAAAAAATAAGAAAATTGTTCAGAATTGCTTAACTAAATAAAATTAGAGAAATCTTAGGCAACATAAAAATTGATTGAAAATCTAAAAAATGTTACCAATCAACTTCAAAAATAAAATTAAAACTTTTCTAAACAATATCGTACACTTAAGACCCAGAATTTGTAACTCACTCAATCCATCAAAAAGAAAGACCAACGAATTGTTTCATTGTAGAAAAAGGTATAAAGCAGGGATTCATAAATTTTTGACTTACAAGAAAAAGTGGATATAAAAAATCGGGAAATTTCACTCCTTTAGAAAAGGTTAAATGAATACAGTGAGTCTGTCAAGACATTTGAAAATAAACAGGTTTAGATTTAAGAATAAAAACGATTGTTGAGATTAAAATTGTCAAACTATGAGATGTATCAAATGTAATTAAAAAAACTGAAAATTTATTAAATCAAAGAGATTTATTAAATTCTTGCCAATAATCAATACATGAAAAAGGAGCTTGAAGGTAAAAAAATGTAAATCCAATACCAAATCAAGCTTAAAGGAGAATTATAAGCCTAACAAAAATAAAATTAAAGAAAAATATCTTAACTTAAAAGCAAACTTGAACATCAATAAAGTAATATAAATCTTTATAAAGAGTGCCAAGATGAGCTTTAATAAATAGTAGAGAAAATAACAATGTAATATGAAACAAAAAATAGAAAAATGCTATAAAAAGTATCCTTGTTGTAAGAGTAAATACAAAAGAAGAACTAATAACTAAAGAAAACAAATAGAAAACTTTCACAAAGTCAGTAAGATATCAAATAAGACTTAACTAAGATAGCTTCATTATAAAAGAAACTAAAATCTCACTAAGTTATGATGATAAAGATTCATTTAGATATACAAAGCAAAATATAGACCATTCAATAAAAATAAAGATAAATAATTAATTTACATGCACAAATTAAACAACATCAAACGCAATAAAAATTATATAAAAAGGAACTTTTAAGAAAAAGAAAATAAACTTAACAAGTAGGGTACCAGACTTAAAGATTAAACACTTAAAAATAAAATAATAACAATCCAAATATTCTGATCAAAGATTTTTAAAATAAGTTTATTAAAATCAATGAAGATAAGGGTAAAATATATGATACTTTGAATGAAAAGCAAAAAAGAATTATTGATGAAGCAAAAAAACATTTTGGTTCAATCTTGGACTTAAGTACTGAGGGATGCTTGTAGGAAATCTAAAAATTGATGAACATAATTAAAAAACTCAAAGAGTAAAAGAAAAAGTTAATCAATTTTATGAAAAGTATTATGAAAGAAAATCAAGCAAAATCCAAAAAGTTCAACTCAATCTTTGAGGGATTCAAAGAATACTACAAATAAATGGCTTAATTTGGGTAAAAGTTTTAAGATCAGATCTAAAAGTGGGAAGTTGTTACAAATGAGGCATTTGTGTAAATGGGGATATAGGCCATATAAGACGAAGAAATTAAAATGAGGCTCGAGATGATTGCTCAAAACAAGGCTGAGATTTAATAATTGTTGAAATTTGGCTAATTTGATTTCCAACAAGAATAATAAAAACTTTAATAAAAGCCATCCACTTCCAAGTTAGACTCAGTTATTGAATCAATTTTATCAGTCGAAGATGAGACGGTAAAAAAATAAGTCAGCAGAGAACCAGCCCCAAAAACAGTTCAAAAGGCGATCAAGCACAATCACAGATATGACAAAGATGAAAAGGAAAAGAAAAAATGACCACAAATTCTTAAAATGATATTTTACTACTTTTTTTACTTTTAATAATCAATTAAATTCATTTTGAAACTGATAATTTTTTATTGATTGAGATAAAATATTATTATCATTTAAATTTGAAATGTTTTTGCTTTTGACTTTTTTTCATTTTTTCTTTTAGAAAAATTTGTTAATAATTTCATTGGTAATGGAATTCAATTGTTTTGGAGTGCATTCTGCCATGAAAGCTTTCAATTCCAAGTAATTTATATCTTTTTGCTGTTTCTTTGGGTAAGTTTTAAAGTAATCCTCGAAAATACTTTTTATGATATTTTAATCTTCAAAAATCTTATTGAATGCATGACAAATTGTGATCAATGCCAACTGATAATTGTAAATATTACCACTTATTGATTCCTATTTAACTTTTTTGATAATTTACTGATAGCAAAGCACAGTTGATCTGCGGTAACAGCTTTTAAAAGTTCCTGAAAAATCAAGTGCATTCGTTTCCTTATTAAAACTTTCATTAAAGTATTTATTGACTTGGATTATACTTCTCAAATTATCATCGCAATCGACATATGTTTTTTACATTTCAAACTCACATTTTTTTATTTACTAAAGCAAGTCATTTTGATTGTAAGTGAATTATTTAGATTTGAAAAAATTTGTCCATCTTGACTCTTGATTTTTACTGTTTTTCTTCTCATTTAATGTCTTTTACAGTTTTTTCAAAATCATTATTATGTATTTTTGAATGTTAAATTTTAAACTCAATAAAACAGTTGATGATAAGTCGCCATTTTTTGAAATTTCTAACAATGTTTCTTTCAGAAATTATACTTTTGCCTTTTACTTTAAATAAATATTTTATGAGCTTTCGAGTATTTTACTGGGCTTAGTGACAAATCCCGATGTCGGCTTTGCATTTATTAAGAATTATTTTATACCAATCTTAGGATTGATAGTCTTTAAGACTTTTGGTTTCGTAGTGTAAAGAATTTTAGACTGATCACTTTATTTTCCTGTGAAATATTTTGCAAATACAGGATGCGATTTAATTGCATGAAAGTTAATCCTTTACTTAGGATTGGGATTGAATATCTTTTTGAATAGATCCTCGATATCTGGCGTACAATTAGAGAGTATTTTTTTTCTTGAGTTTTCGACAAATTTTTTATAACTAAAATCGGTTGCTATTGCTATAAGTTCTTCGCTTTTCTTTTTAGTTTTCGGTGCCATACTGGCTTTAAAAGGAAATTCCATATTTAGCATGAAATAGAAAAGAACTCCGAAAGCCCACATATCAACTTCAAAGCCATACTCTTCTTAACTGTATAGTTCTGGAGACATATAGGCCCCAGTGCCAAGTATAGTGTAGCTGATATCTTTAATATTTTTTGTAAATCCAAAATCACCCAATTTGTAAATTTACTTGCCGTTTTCAGTTTTCATGAGGATGTTCTCAGCTTTTATGTCTCTATGAACGAATCCAGCATCATGTAGTGAATAAAGGCCTTTGATTACGAATGATAAAATTTCGCTGGCTTTTTAAAGTGAGAATACTCTGTTAGGCTGTTTAGACTGAACCGTTATGAGGTCTCCACCGTCACAGTATTAACATATCATGTACTTAAACTTTTTATCTTCATCAGTATAGTAGAGTCTCATTACATATTCAGAACAAAGCTATTTTAAACATTTGATTTCACTTTCTAAGTATTCAAGTAAATATGCATTGTCACCTTAAAAACTTTTGAAAGACATCATTTTTATGGCATATTTTTTCTTCGATTTATCTTCAGCGAGAACGACGTCCCCAAAAGCTCCCTTACCTAGTCGCTTTATAATTTAGTATTTTCCTAGTAGCATCCAAACGGTAAAAAAAGATTGTGAATATATTAAAGCAAATTATTAGAAATAGATGAAAAAAAATTAGCACAAAAACTGACAATTTAAAAAAAAATAGTAAGTATAAAAAAATCACTTTTGTTTATATATTTAAAAAATGTATTCACTTTTCAATTAAATTAATCCACTCTCCGAATGAAAACTGAGTGATTTAAATAGTATCAATATTCAAAAGAATCCATTACGGTTGTAAGTGTAAGTCCCATTTTACAGTCTAAGATAGAAAGAAGATTACTTGCAACTAGAATCGCGACATGGCCGAGATCGAATAAATTGAGTTGGCCTTCTTATTAATGTCTGATTTCTTTGAGGACTTGCTTGTTTATGTGAAGTGGTGACAAGGTCAGCAACCGTATGTAAAATTTTAGGGGCATTGTGAGATATTTGACAATCTGAAATTATTCAAACTGTTACATTTTTGTAGTCATATTCGAAGTGAAAATATCCACATAAGTTTTCGGTGTAGTATCTTATTGCCCTACGAAATGGTTTTGTGCCTTAAAGTTTGGATTTTCCGAAACTTAAATTATTTCAAAAGTACTTGTTACTGGTCATTATTTCAGAATAAGTAATTAAGTCCAAAGTCATCTCAGCGGCTTTGTTTGTCAAACTGTAAAGTAAAGGAAAAGCCGTATATTTGAAGTTCTGATCTGCAGCATCAATAGGTGGATGGTCTTTGTCATGCTTTTTTAAAACTACATGATAATCAGGAAGTAAAGGTTTCATTACTTGTTGAAACTTGAAATAAAGTTCTTGCTTGTTCAATTAATTCCCGATTTATTTCATGTAATTTTAGATAGTCTCTTAATTATCTGATCTGCGCAAAGATTTTTTCAAATGTCTACGACTTTCAGAGTTTTGAGCCTGAAGTTTGTCAAGTTTTTATTTTTTTCTTTATTTTTAAGTTTTCTCCAATTACTCATCTGAACTGGAAGAAGTTCGATTCAGCATTTATATGATAGTGGCTAGTTTTTGGCCTTCATTGGACTCGTATTAGACTGAATCGTATTATTATTTTATCTTCATTAAAGATTTAATATCTATTGCAGAGTTGCTTAGTTATTCACAATTTAGGCCAATCGCCAATGATATTGTAGCGAATTGATGAGAAAACACCAAGATTTGTATAATGATTGCAAGTTCATCATTTGTCCAATGATTGACTTATAAAATTTACTAAATCAAATCTGAGTTGACCTACCAAACAGAACGGGCCAATTTACGGTTTAATTTAAGTAATCGCCTGATTTTTTAAGGGTATTTCTTTTTTGTTACCCATTCGAGATTACCTCCAGCTTTACAGAATTTATTCAACATTCTATTTATTCCGTATATAGAGCCTAATTCAGCACATGCGATCAATCCAACAAAATAAGCAACTTTTATATCAATTCTATTTTCTTAGAAAAGCTAACATTCCAAAGCTTTATGTTTTTCCAAGTATGAAGGATAGAATAGAAGAAATCTTTAAAAATTAGGTATATAACCCTATTCCATGAAAATGCAATCCAATAATTTTTTCAGGGTTTTAGGAGGCTAATCCATCACAACTGATGAGTAATTTGAGATTTTACCCTACAGAAACTTTCCAACGTCGTAAAGACTGATAAAACAGTTGTTCGGGTAGAAAGTTGAGATTTAAGGCTCTTAAATTTTGAGTTTTGAATCTTGACTGAATTTAAGATATGTTTCAACCAATTGGGTTTTATGTGATCGAAAGCAAGCATTGATGAGATAAGACTGGTGAAAGTGAGGATCAAACTTCAACTTTAAGAAGTCAAGAGTTTCTTAAGGTTGAAAGTGTCCAGTTAGAGGGAACATCAAAGAAAGGGTGTTGTTTTATTCGACTTCATAGCTTTCATCAACAGAATATTTGCGATGACCGCCTAGTTCGAACATGCAAGTATGATATTATAAATTTAAAGATTGATTTGAAATGTTGTTACCGACTTTTAATTTAATAATCTACTAAAAAACTTCTTTTATTTTTCTTCTTAAGCTTTATTCCTTTGAATCTTTTTGATTCTTTTGATTTTCAAACTATCAATCTTCTTTGAATTTTTATTCATTTTTAGCTGATCAAATTAATTTTCAACTTTTTATTTACAGTTTTTTTTCTTTGATATATGTCTTAAAAATTTCATTTAATATCAATTTATAAATTGAGAATCTAAATTTTTTTGAAAT
>Ga0102832_1002255_pt1 | contig 12234 bp, 13 predicted proteins | sample EBPBio282013_DNA_FD_88942 | JGI IMG/M metagenome (GOLD analysis project Ga0102832, IMG submission 88942) | Wastewater treatment Type I Accumulibacter community from EBPR Bioreactor in Madison, WI, USA - Reactor 2_5/28/2013_ DNA (Illumina Assembly) | ecosystem: Engineered > Bioreactor > EBPR >...
TCGATCAAAGCGTTCTTTCTTCCTTCAGTACAGGCCTCAATAATTAATGGACTCTCATGAGCAGCGATCATAATTTCAGTGAATTCACTGTGAACAGTTTCGAAAATTTTAGTTTCTTCTGGAAGTTGTTGTCTAATATCATCACTACCAACAAAGATGTTGACCAAAATTCTCCAATTTTTCTGGACTTTAAGCCATTCATTTACAACAACATCAACTCTACCAAGTTTTTATCTCCAATTTTCAACAATATCAATGAAAAACTCAACGTATTTTCCTTGAGCTTTCATTCCCATTAAATCAAGAGAATTAGCATCTAAAATTTACATCATATCATCAAGAGGACCAAAAATATAATTTTATTTGTATTGGTCGAAGATGAAAATTTGTTTAGCCCAATTTTGTTCGATAATCTTGAGTTTCTTGTCGATTTTAGATTCCTTTTGGGCAATATCAACTATTTCTTCAACTTCAGCCTTAAGTTTGTAAAGCTTTAGTTTTAAAATGTCATCAAATGAGAAATTAGAGGCTTTGTGATCAAAGTCAGTTCTTGTTTTATCTTTAAGTTGTTTCCAATGACGATCTTACATATAGTCACCTCTTAAACTTTCAACCAAGTTGAGGACAACAGTCATATTTGAGACTTTTTCACCTAAAGTTTGCCAACCTTTAATGAATCTTACTTCCTTAGGAACGCCTTTTATTTCGTTAGAAAATATCTTATTTTGTTCAATTAAGTAATCAGCTTTAATTTGTCTCCAAAGTTTTCCTTTCCAATCATTGTATTGAAGGTTAACTAAAGCAATTAAATCCCATAATATTTTCAAGTTCTTCAAGTCAGCCAAACATTCTTTCAATGGCTTATAGTTTCTTCTTTCTAATTCAAACAAGTCTTATAGCTCTGCATTTTCCTTAGCTTCTTTTTCAAAAGCTTGCAACTTTACATAATATTGATCAAGTTTATGATAAGTGTCCATGATTTCTTTTACTGACATGTTATCATCATAAGTATATGGTAAGTTGGCTTTGAATTAGTTTCTGAAATCTTGAACTTTAAGTCCAAAAGCATCGAGTTTCTTTTTAACTTCAATAGCTTCATCGCCGATGATGTTTATGATATCTTTCTTAATTTCGTTAACTTTCTTCTCAGTTTCATTAAATCCACTTTCTGCTGCTTAGATTGATTGAATGGGTTCTTCTTCACCTTTTTAAGTGATTTGGATTCCATGTTTTTTCAATTTCAAGACCATATTTCTCATTCTGTCAATAACCGATGAAATTTGAGTTTTAACTGTTTTCATTTCACTAATATGTTTCATGACTTTCATCAAAAGATTTCTATTCTTTTATTTTTGTCTTTCTGAAGGATTTTCTGTCTCTTCGAAAACAGTCTTAGGATTAACTTTCAAACCATCATTAGTTTTTTTGTTGAAATCTTTAAGATTTTTTAAAGTATTCTTGAATTCATGAGTCAAGAAATCAGTATAAACTTTAACCCAACTGTTGATTTTAACTTACAAAGCTTTAATAAAGTTTCTTAAATCTATTTTGATCCAAGCCTTTTAAACTGGAGTTTGAATTTTAGCGACTTATGTTTGAATGACTTTAAGGTTTGTAATCTTTTAATCGAAAAGATCAAGGTTTGGAATTTGTTATCTGCATCCTTTTAAGAGAATATTTTCTTTCTTAACTTCTTATTACCCTTCAATAACTTCAACTTTGGGAAGATTTTGTTCCAAAAATTGAGAAAATCCTTCTTATGGACTGTTCTCCCACAAATATGAATATTTTTTCAGGTCAGTTTTAATACTTTCTGTATTTTTCACAATAAGGTTCAAGTTATTTGAGATTTTTGACATTGCAAATTTGACATTGAAGTTTGCCTTACATTAAACCAAATAATCTCCAGTTGAGGCTCCACTGCTGGCTCCTTGAGTGGTAGCGTCAAGTCTTGGGAAGTTGTGAGCGATTGAGAAGATTTCGTTAATCCATCCTTTCAAGATATCACAAACACTTCTGACACTTCCTTAAGATTTTTCAACTTCAGGATCATAAACAACACCTTTCTTTCCTTAAAGTTAAAGTTTGATTTCAAAAAGTTGAGCTTGATTTTCTTTTTCAGAGTTGATTTGATCATTAAGATGGTCAAGTGCAAAAATTATACCATCACAACTACCGTCAGTAACAATGGTATTAATGTATTCAGTGTATTTCTTCCATTCTGGTTGTTTTTTATCAAACTTAACAGCATCGTTGATTTCTTTCAAGAGTTTGTGAACAATAACACCGCAATCCTTAACGTTGATAAGCTTGTTGGCAATAACAGCCTTTAGAATGTTATCATATTCTTCTGGAGAAATGGGTTTGTTCTTCCTTTCGATCATGGGCTTCTTAAGTTTGGCTAATTCAGCATAAACTAACTCAAGCGACTTTTTCATCTTATCAACGATTTCAAACAGACTGTCAACTACATCCTTTGCTTTGTTGATGAATGAGTCGATTTAAGGAGATTACCATCTGTATTTTGTGATTCCTGGCTCGATTTATTCATCCATTTTTACGATTCTCTTCTTGACCAATGGTTCTTCAACGTCATTCAAACAAGTGATAATTTTATTATAGTTTTGAATGATTAACTATAAGGATACTACTTGTCGACGATAGGTGTCAGCTTTTTAGAACAATTTTTCAGCTGTTTCTGGAACATTAATGTTCAATTGTTTCAAATATTTGACTTCTCTTAAAAGTCTGACCAATATGGGGTCAAAGTTAACTTTTAGCAATCCGTTTTCCTTATTTTAGGGACTTTCATCTTTACAAATTAAAGTCTTTTTTAATTTATCATGGGTACTTTAATCAACTTATTTTTCCCAGAAAACGAATTTTGATTCTTCATAATCCTTAATCATTTTAACAATATTGTTAAAGAGTTTTTCAATGTCCTTGTATTATTCTCTTTCAATGATTCCTTTTCCCAATGATTCGATTTTTCTGAATGGTTCAGAGACTCTATCTCTAAGAGTTCTACACCAGGTCAAGGTTCCTGCAACTGGTGGATAATTGTTGTAAATTGGAGATCTTTCATCATTTTGGTCAATGAGTTGCTTTCCTTACAAAAAGATTTTTTGGACGGTTTTGAGATCTTGTTTATACATATCCAAGATGACAGCATGCTTCTTTTAAAGTTCATCTTGTATGATTGGTCTGTTCAAAATTCCTTCAAAGCAGTCAAGTAATTTGAATTTACCCATGATTGTGTCATTGTCATCAAATCCCTGGGTAACAACTGAAGCGAGTCTTCTTTCAAGCTCTTTGATTTTTTGTCTGAAAACAATAAAATCATCGTCAAATTATTTTCTGTTGATATCCATCGTATCATAAGGAAGTTGTCTGAAGTTTTCAACAGCTTTTTTGAATTCTTCTGAAATCTGCTTCAAGGTTTAAGTTAATGTTTTTCCCTTTGTACCACCAAGTTCAATTCTTTATAACTTGTTAAATTGCATAATTGTAGTAGTAAGGTGGAGGATATCATGACATCTTTCAGAATAAGCGTCGAGTCTTGAAAACAAAGCATTCAAAGTCAATTTCCATTTTCCTTCAGACTTGTTTTTGTATTCAAAATAAAATTCTTTAAATTTGGAGCATACATCGATTGTTGTTTCTAATTTTCTGCAAACATCTGTAATGTCTTAGGCACCTGCACTAAGAGCTGCAGCGACAGCTTCACCATTAATATATTCCTTGGCTCTGGCAATGATTTAATTACATGTCATTTTGATCAAAACGACAAGTCTTGGTGGGGTGTTGTAAAACTTTGAAAGTTGATAAATTTTAAGGAAAGTATGCATAATTGGAGGGAAAACTTCAGGTAAGGTGACGAAATCAGCGCTGTCATCACCGAGTCTATCAAAAAGTTCTTTCAATGTCGACAAAAATCTGCTGTTGTCGTTGGCTTAGACTCTAGCTTAGGCTACTTATCTCTGGAGCTTGGTGAAAGGATTAGTATAAGTGGATTTGCTTCTTTCCAAAAATCTTAAGATCCCTTTGACTTCAACTGATTGAAGTTGATCATAAATTGAATTTAAATTGTTCGCCTTGTTTTACCAAAATTAAAGTTATACTTTTGGGCCAGGATTTTTTCCACCTTTCAAAGCTTGTTCAGGCTCTAATTTCAAGACACTCTTGATTTGTTTTGTCCATGTAATGATGCACCCTTAAAATATGTGAGCTTTATCTTTTTCGGGACCTTATGAATTTAAGATCTTTTTATTTGGTAATGGCAACAAAGTTCTGCCTTTACTGAGCCCAATCATAACGTAGTTTTGTGCAACAAAGTTATTGAATCTTTCAATGAGATCTTTAGTGACTAAGTCAGTCCATCCAGATTGATTATCAGGATTCTGCATAACTGGACCCAAGATTTAGTTGTTGACACCATACATATGCTAAAGAATATTCTTTGTCACTTAGACAAAAATAATGTCATTTCTGAGACTCTCTTCAGATAACTCTTCTTTACCGATTCTGAGGATAATAAAACCTTTGAATAAAATGAACTTTTACTTTTCTTCTTATATTTGTCTAGAGGAGGTGCTTCAGAGTTAAGAGAGACTGTATCTGTGCCTGTTGAGAAGGCGTAGATAGCTTCAATAAAGTTTTCTGGTTTTAAAAAGCCTTCAAGAGTTTACCTAAAATTATGTAACTTCTTACTTTGACGAAGATTCGTGAATTGTCTTCTTCATCTTGTCGAGGCCTTGAGGAGTTTTGATACCAAATGCATTGGCAAGTCTCTGAAGGAAAGGACCTTCAGCGCGCCAACCATGCTCATGCTTTTCTTAAGCCATGGTAATTCAAAATAAAAAATGTAACAAAATCAAAATTGGATCTCATTTAAATAAACAAATTCAATTTATTGTTTGATTTAAATAGCTCTAGCAAAAATAAATAAATAATGACCGAAAAATTGATAAAAATAATTAAAATTAATCAACAACAACCTTTTTTCTTACCTTGAGCTTTCTTTTCTCCATTAAGCTTTATATTTTTTTTATTTGGACTATCATTGTTAGTGACGTTAGTAGAGTTTGTTGGTACTCTTTGTTATGGCTTTTCCTGAGATGGACCTTTTGGCTTTTATGGAAGCTGTTTTTTCTATTATGGTGTTTGCTTCATTCTTTAATAAATTTCTTTGTTATGAGAAAAATATACCTCTAATCAAAGTAGTAAATGCTTAATTAACATTCTCTCCTGAAGCAGCAGAAGTTTAAAGATAAATTAATTTATTAGTGACTGCAAAATCGTGAGCCATTTCTTATTTTACTTCCCTTGACTATGCTAAGTCACTTTTATTTCCTACAAGAATGACTGTAATATTTGCTTATGCGTTATCTTTCAATTAGAGCAGCCATTTTTGAACATTTTCAAAAGTTTTAGATTTGGTAAGGTCATAGACTATAATAGCACCAACAGCTCCACGATAGTAAGCATTAGTTATGGCCCTAAATCTCTATTGTCCTGCTGTATCCCAAATTTGATTTTTGATAGTTTTATTCTCCAAATGAACAGTTTTTGTAGCAAATTCAACCCCAATAGTAGGTTTAGAATCCATTGTAAATGAGTCCTAAACAAATCGTGATAAAAGGTTAGTCTTTCCGACACCTGAATCACCTATCATTACTATCTTGTAAAGAAAATCAAACTCCTACTGCCTTGACATTGATCAGATTTTATTATTCGAATTAATATCAATGACAAATTTATTAATCCTTTTATTTTCAAATTTTACATATTATTTTCATTCTTAATTTTCTTTAATCTCAATAATCATTATTGTATTATTTATAAAGATCTTAAATAAATTTTTTATTGAGAAAACTCATACATTTTTTCATGAAACCCAACCCAACAGTACTTTTAATCTTTCATTTAAAATTCTAGCTTTAGCTTCCCTTTCTGTTTGACTATTTTTATCGAATTGCTGATCTTTCCAAACTCCCTTTCCTTTAGTTCTTGTATCGACTTTTGCTCCTTTTTCGGCTTTTTTATCGAGTTGTATCATGGGAGCATCTGTTAAGTCTTCAGCAATACTTTGTCCAGTGACTTTAAGATCCAACATATCAACATCTTCTTGCTTGTAATACTTTTTCAAAAAGTTTGAAATTGCTTCATCTGGAGCTTTTTATGAAGATTCTTTGATCATTTCGACAAATTAATTTTCTCTTGACTTACAAGTGAAAGAATATGTTTGGGTGTGAGACTTACCTCCTTATTAGGAATGGTCTTATCTGTAATTTTTGATATCCTTATCAATCATACATTTTCCTTGAATTTCAGACTTCAAATATTCAAGCTTTTATAAACATTCATCTCTGGTTTCTTATTTACAATTCATGAAGACTCTAACATTGAGATTTTTCTTAGAAAGTTCAATAATTTGTTTAGCCTTGACTTTAAGTTCTCCATGGTTAAGATTAAGGGCGATTTTAAGTTATTTTGTAGCGTTAGCTCTGCTTAAAACTAAAAATTAATTAAAAAAAAAGTACGTTTTTCGTTATGCTTGTAAACGATTTAATCGAAGAACTTGTTCAACAGATCGTTTCTAAAATTGACAACTCTACAGATGACTGGGTCACTTGTACTGTTAACAAGAGTAATATCTTTTTTCAAACTGTAAGCTTTTTTTCTAGCTTAAGATGCTGGATAAACACCGACTAATTTATTATTTTCGTCAAGCAATTTGACATCCTTGAAAATTTTAATATCATCGTTGTGTACAAGATATTTCTCTTTCAACAAATGACACATTGTTTTATAATCTTCTGTTGTAAAAGTATCTATCTTGAAAGTGTGATGAATATTAAATCTTTGAACGAACCTAATGCAAGATAACATTTTTGTTTGTTTATCTTATTAAATATTAAATTTTTTTACAGGCTAAAGATTATTAATTAAATCGACTAAAAAAATCATAAATAAAAAAATATTAATTAAGGAAGTAAGATTTAGTTTATTGCAACTTATTCAATGCAAATGAAAATATTCTATCGATGCGAATCCAAATATTTTTTTATCATCAAAATCTTTTCTTTTTCTATCAATTCTTACATATTTATTAAGGGCTAATAAGATTTAATTTACCAGAAATGATATTACGTTAGTTTTAACACATTCAATAATTTTTTTTTCAACTTTTTAAAGAATATTTCATATGATTGCCGCATCAACCATGTCAAGAACTCTCTTTAACTGCCAAGCTAAATTCTTATTCTCTGAATCTGCTGTTAGAAAAGTCGTTCTTTTCCCAGGAAATGGTATTGGTCCAGAAATTTCCCAAAGTGTCGTCGACATCTTTGCTGCTGCCAAAGTCCCAATCGAATGGGAATACCATCAAATCCATACTAAGGGCCAAACTGCTGACGGTGACTTGATCTCCCAATAATCAATGGATGCTGTTAGAAAATACAGATATGGTCTTAAAGGTCCATTCGAGACCCCCATCGGTAAAGGATTCAGATCATTGAACGTTACTTTAAGAAAGAAACTCCAACTTTACGCTAACGTTAGACCTTGCAGATCGATTGAAGGAGTCAACACTCCATACAAAAACGTCGATTTAGTCACCATCAGAGAAAACACTGAAGGAGAGTACAGTGGATTGGAACACGAAGTCGTTCCAGGAGTCGTTGAAAATTTGAAAATTATTTCAAGAACTGCATGCGAAAATATCACTAACTATGCTTTTGAATATGCTAAACAAAATGGTAAAAATAAAAATAATTTTAGGAAGAAAGAATGTTATCGCTTGTCACAAAGCTGGTGTTATGAAAATGGGCGATGGTCTTTTTATCAAAGTCGCTGCTGAAGTTTCAAAGAAATACCCAGAAATCACTTATAGAGAAGAACAAATCGATACAGTTTGTATGAACCTCGCCAGTGACCCAACTAAATTCGAAGTCATGGTTATGCCAAATCTTTATGGTGATATCGTCTCAGATCTTTGCGCTGGTTTGATTGGTGGTTTAGGTCTTACTGCATCAGGAAACATCGGAAAAGACTGTTAAGTCTATGAAGCTGTCCATGGTACTGCCCCAGATATTGCCGGAAAGAATCTTGCTAATCCAACAGCTCTTTTGTTATCATCAACTATGATGCTTAAAGCCATGGGTATGAGAGATTTCGGTAACGCCATTGAAAATTCAGTCTTCAAAGTCATGAAAGAAGGAAAATATTTGACTGGAGATCTTGGAGGAAAGGCTAAGACAACTGAATTCACCAGAGCCATCATTGAAAACCTCAGACTTTGAAATGTATATTTTTAAGCTCTATTTTTATTTTACTCTATCATCATATCTCTGAACAAATCTAAAAATCAAGAAAAAATAAAATCTAAAGTCCAAAGTCTAATGTAATCACTTAGGATTTTTCAGTAACCGAAACCTGATCCTGAACCTTGATTTCCAAATCCACCTTGTTGACCTCCCCAATTACCTTGATTTCCATAATTTGGCTGATTCCAATTTGGTGGCTGATTATTAACAGGTTGGCTATTCCAACCACCTTGTTGCTGTCCACTAAAACCTCCTTGCTGTTGTCCTCCCCAACCACCTTGATTTTGGGGTTGCTGTTTGTTTGAAAAACCTCCCATTGATTAGAACAATCTGAAAAGATTAAGAAACTCAGGTTTACTGATTCTTCCATCGCCATCTTTATCCATACGCTTAAGAAGCTGTTTAACGATAAATTGATTGGCCATAGTTGGGACACCAACCATTCCTAGTAACTCATTAAAACATCCTGTCAATTAATTTACATCGAGCGTATTTGATCTGTCTCTATCATATTTCATGTAAAGCACATCAATCGCCTTTCTCAAAACACTATCTGGAATGAAGGACATTTAATATTGTTTCGAACTTAGAAAATTATTTATTCAGATATTAATGTATAAAGTAGCCTGATTTTTTAAAATTATCTTGATTTAAAATTTGATGAAATAAAAGCCAAGAAAAAAATATTTAATGAAAATTGAAAAATAGGAAAATTTATGTTTCATAAGTCATTACCTCTTATTAAACTTTGACCAGTTTAGCCATTATTAGATTGTCGAATATTAGATTTGGCTGAAACCATCGATTTAACATTTGATCCTCTGATGTCGAGATATTATCCGGAAGTTGGTTTAAAATCCATTGAGCCACGATAAACTTTGGACTATCTTATATCGAGCTCTTATGGATAAATTTCGCCAGGTCCTTTTATATTATCATCAATAAAAATGTCTTATGAGTTGTCAGCGGGATCATATTCCTTTTCTATAGTAGGCTCATATAAAAAGTCTAGATTTGTGTTCTGAACAATGTATTTCCAAATTGTGCTATTCATCTGTTTTATATTCTCATAAAAAAAGTAACGATTGAATATTTGACTTTTTACATGTGGCCATTCAATTATGTTTATTGAAGGAGGTGAAGAATTTAAGTTTACAACAATTTTTTATCCATGTTTGAACGAATGTAATGAAGCACTTGTCGGATAGCTTACTTTCCATTAATAAATAATTTCAAGCACAACTCCATTTCCGGAATCCATTATTTGATGGTTTTTCAACTCTTTTAGTAAAAATAGGTTATGGGTTTACTTGTCATGAAACTAATAATCTTTTCGCCCTTCAGTTTTATATGTTTTATTGATGAATAGAAATGTATCTGGCAAAAATTGATGTTTATCATAATGTTAAATAAGTTTATTGTACATGGAGCGAATAATTATATCTTACTTATTCTATTATTTTGACCTAACTCCAGACTTAGTGACCCTTAATTCGTCACTATTAATAGAAATCGCTGATGGATAAAGGTTACTTCCTTTCAATTTTTTATCAAACTATCCTGAAGAGCTCATACGCGATAAGGCTGGATTTAAGCAAACAGGTTATTCAACAAAAGTTTTATGTTATTTATTGTAGCTGACAATAAGTGAGCCACGACCAAATCCACCTGATTATGTGGAATCGTTTCTTGTGAGGCCTTTTTTTTGAAGGGCTAAGCTATTTCGGTAAGTTTAACCATAAATTTTTTGTAAGGCTGAAAAAAGATCATCGAACTGTTTTGATAATAAAATCAAAGATCCTTTCTGTGTATTTAAAGAAACTCCCTCGTTCATTTGATGGACAGATTGATTGTTACTTAAAGTTTTTATCTCAATAGAAAGTACATCAGACTTAGGAATTAAGATGTGGACTTTTTATGCAAAAGGACTCCACTTTGATTCCTAAAAAATCAAACCTTATTTTAATATTTTCAATTTTCCTGAAGGAGACTTTTTATCGCCATTAAAAATATAGCAATCATGGGTACTGAAGACCTATGATTCGATGGGACTTGCCTTCACGAATCCACAACAACCTATTTATCTTTTAAGCATTTTCTTTGCAATTTTTTACTTTTGTTTCAAAATGGCTTCTGCTTGATCGTATTATTTTTGGTTTATTTTAGACTCGAAACTTTTTTCAAGATTAGCACCAAAAAATTATTCGTATAAAATGTTATAAAGTGAGTCATTTTTAAAAACAAGCATAGCCTAGGAAATTATCTTGAAATTTTTCAACAATTCCATTTTATCTCTGTTTGATTCAGCAATGTTATAAATCATACATGCATTGTATTGCTTCATAATAAATTTGTACAAAAAAGTTAACTTTTATGTCACAGTTTTATCTTTTTATTGCTATCTGGCTTCAAGCTATGAAAAGACAAAGCGAAATTGGTCCAATGAAGATACTAAATTAGCACGATATCCTTGGCTTACTTATGTATCGTTTGGATCAGATTGCTAAAATTTCGCCTTTTGCCTGAGGTGTTCATTCATAATCTCGTCATAAAGCTTGTTAAATTTTTGGATCTCTTCTCTTTTAATTTCAATAACTTCTTTAAAAATTACATAATTGTCGACAATCCAAACATTTATATTTTAAAACGCTTTACGAGGAAGTTCAATAATTTTGAACATAAATTAGTGAAGTTTGTAAGCATTGGGACCAAAGAATGCTTCCATATCTTTTTTATATGTTTCTTTTCCGTTGATTCCAAAAATTTTTCTTTACTTATCTTTGAAAGATTTTTCGAATTATCTATAATTTTTTATCTGTTCTTAAAAAAGTTCAAAGAGACTTTGATGTAAGTGTAGACATTCAATAAATGCCTTTTACTTTTTCTTTTTCAAATTTTCACATCTGAGACTGAAGAGTTTATGATCAGCAACAATTTGTTAATTAAATCTTTTACTTTTTTTATCTTTTAAAATATCATTGAAATCGGTCATGATTTAATTTCCTTAATCAATTAATGAAGTAAAGGTATTAAGTCTTTAGAACTCAATTTAGTAAGCTTAAGAATGTTTTGAACTTTAATTTGCATCTCCTATTGGCATTTAAGTTTGATAATTCCTTTAATTATTTGTTCCTGTATCTTTTCCAGGATCACTGATTAAGGAAACGGCAGACTCTATTGATTTGAGACTGGATTGAAACAAATGAGTAAAGGACTATCGAATATCTTTTATCAATTAATCAAGAAATTTTCTTTTGGAGTCAAGTAATTGCAATTAAGTAGTAACTTTGGTCTCTTCATTTTTACTCAAATTTAACTGTGATTAAAGTTTATCCTGATAATTTGATGTCACGCTTTTGTCATAAAATTTTAATGGGTCAGAATATGATTTGAATTTCATGATAATCTCGTCTAAAGAATTGCAATTATTCAAATATCGTTGATAGATTCCATTATACTCGTTTATCGTACTGCTATAATTTTTAAACTCATTATAAAATGTCTCGCCTTTCTTTTTCAGTTGTAACTCATGTTTGTTAAGTTATTAATGCCTTATTATGTTAGGAATTTTATTAAGGTTTACTTCAGCATAGCTTTAAATCTTTCCTGGCAATTAGCGATATTGCTTCGATAAACGAAGAATCATGTTCGTTTTTTATGGTTCATATCGACAATTTTTCGCTATTCTTGTCTCAAAGGTTATTAGGTTTTGGAAAACATTTTTTGAATAAGCATGATATTTTTATTGTGTTGCAAGTACATAATCAAACATAAGCCGAATTTTATCTTTGATATGTTACGCTCGTATGATTATTTTCTCAATATTTTACTTGGCCTCAAGATTCTTTTCTTTTTGAATCATTTAAAAAAATATGTGTTTATTTAGACAATATACAGAAACCTTTTT
>Ga0102832_1000564_pt4 | contig 12223 bp, 9 predicted proteins | sample EBPBio282013_DNA_FD_88942 | JGI IMG/M metagenome (GOLD analysis project Ga0102832, IMG submission 88942) | Wastewater treatment Type I Accumulibacter community from EBPR Bioreactor in Madison, WI, USA - Reactor 2_5/28/2013_ DNA (Illumina Assembly) | ecosystem: Engineered > Bioreactor > EBPR >...
GCGCGCCGCGTAGGCGGCCGAGCGGTCGACCTTCGACGGGTCCTTGCCCGAGAAGGCGCCACCACCGTGCCGGGCGGCGCCGCCGTAGGTGTCGACGATGATCTTGCGGCCGGTCAGACCACAGTCGCCGTGTGGGCCACCGACGACGAAGCGTCCGGTGGGATTCACCAGATAGCGCGTACTGGTGGTCATCAGTTCCTTCGGCAGAACCGGCTTGATGATCTCCTCGATCACCGCTTCGGCGATCTGTGCGTGTGATACGTCCGGATCGTGCTGCGTGGAAACGACGATGGTGTCGATCGAAACCGGCTTGTTGTCCACGTATCTGACGGTCAGCTGGCTCTTGGCGTCCGGGCGCAGCCACGGCAGTCGGCCGTCACGGCGGACCTCGGCCTGTCGCTGCATGACGCGGTGCGCGTAATGGATCGGCAGGGGCATCAACGATGCCGTCTCGTTGCAGGCGTAGCCGAACATCAGCCCCTGGTCGCCGGCACCCTGGTCGAGGTCGAGGCCCTGGCCCTCGTTGACGCCCTGCGCAATATCCGGTGACTGGCGGTTGATTGCTGTCAGAATGGCGCAGCTTTTGTAGTCAAAGCCGATTTCGGAGTTGTTGTAGCCGATGCGGCGAACGGCGTCCTGGGCGATTTCGCGATAGTTGATGTGCGCTTTGGTCGTTATCTCGCCCGAGATGACGACCAGACCGGTGGACACGAGAGTCTCGCAGGCCACCCGGGCCGGGGGGTCGTCGGCAAGGATCGCGTCGAGAATGGCGTCGGAAATCTGGTCGGCGACTTTGTCCGGATGGCCTTCGGAAACGGATTCCGAAGTGAAAAGGTACTCTTTGCTCACGCTGGGTCTGCTCCAAAAAAAACCCCGATAAGGCGGCGTTGCCGGCTCCGGGGTTCGAGCAGACGACGCTTTAGCAGTATTTTTCCGCCGCATTTGCGGCTACCCCGCCCTGCAAGTTGTCCTGATTAACTCGGCGGAGGGATAATTATAGTTTTTCTCGTGGCGGCTGGTCAAACCTTCCTGCCGTCACCCTAACGCGTACCAGCCTTGTGATCACTCTGTCTCGTCTTCTCAGCTTCCTGCCGTTGTCCTGGCTGCACGCGCTCGGCGTGCTGCTCGGCTGGCTGACATGGCTCTTCTCGCCCACCTATCGGCGGCATATGCGCGAGAACATGGTGCTCGCCCTCGGCGAGGCCGAGGCTGCGCGGATTCGCACGGCAGCCATCGGCGAAACCGGCAAGGGCATGCTCGAACTGCCGCGCATCTGGCTGCGGCCGCTTGCCGAGACCGCGTCTCGCGTCGTCAAGGTGTCCGGCTGGGAACTCGTCGAAGCGGCCTCGCGTCGGGGTAAGGGGATCCTCTATCTGACACCCCACCTCGGCTGTTTCGAGGTCACCGCACAGTACCTTTCTACGCAGGCGCCGATTACGGTGCTTTATAGGCCGCCGAAGCGTGCCTGGCTGCAGGCGATGATCGAGGCCGGGCGGGCACGCGAGCAGCTGCATCTGGCGGCCGCCGACCTGTCGGGTGTGCGCACCCTGCTCAAGGCGCTCAGGCGTGGCGAGGCCGTGGGGATGTTGCCCGACCAGGCGCCGAGGGCCGGCGAGGGTCGGTGGCTGGACTTCTTCGGCCGGCCGGCCTACACCATGACTCTCGCCGCTCGACTGGTCGAGAGTGGTGCGAGCGTGATCATGGTCTGGGCGGAACGTTTGCCCGCCGGTGCCGGTTACCATTTTCGCCTGCAGCCGCCGACGCAACCGATCAGCGGCACGATCGAGCAGCGGGCGCAACAAATCAACCACGAGATCGAGCATCTCATTCGCCAGTGCCCGACTCAGTACTTGTGGGGCTACAACCGCTACAAGCGACGCCGCGGCAGCGAACCGCCGCCGCCGGTCGAGGTCGGGCGGGCATGAGGGTGCCAGGAAAGCGCTGCGCGTCAACGGCCCTTGCCGCGGGACCGGCCTGATGCAGGTAGCCTTCTGTCTGTACAAGTATTTTCCGTTTGGTGGCCTGCAGCGCGATTTTCTGCGCATCGCGCTGGCCTGCCAGGCACGTGGTCACGCCATTCGCGTCTACACGCTGGAATGGCGCGGCGAGGTCCCGGCAGGCTTCGATGTTCAGTTGGTGCCGGTCAGGGCGCTGACCAATCAACGCCGCTATGCGCGGTTCAGCGGCTGGATCCGGGATGACCTGGCCAGGCGCCCTGTCGACCGAGTCGTCGGTTTCAACAAGATGCCCGAGCTTGACGTTTACTTTGCCGCCGATCCCTGCTTCGAAGACAAGGCGCGCACCCTGCGCCATCCGCTCTACCGATTGTCCGCGCGCTACCGTCATTTCGCGGCCTACGAGCGCGCGGTCTTCACGCGCGACAGCGGCACCGAGATCCTGATGCTCTCGCCACTGCAAAAACCGTTGTTTCAGAAGTACTATGGCACTCCCGACGAGCGCCTGCACTTGCTGCCGCCGGGAATTGCGCGCGACCGGCGGGCACCTGCCGATGCCGCCGAGATCCGGGCGACCTTTCGTAGCGAGTTTGCGCTGACGCGTGACGACCTGCTCCTGCTGCAGATCGGTTCGGGCTTCAAGACCAAGGGGCTCGACCGCAGCCTGAAGGCGCTGTCGGCGTTGCCCAAGTCTCTCGGCAGTCGTTGCCGGCTGATTACCATCGGTGACGACGATCCCAAGGCGTTCCTTGCTCAGGCAAGATCTCTCGGGCTTGCTGACCGCGTCCAGATTCTCCGCGGGCGCAGCGACATCCTGCGTTTTCTGCTCGGCGCGGATCTGTTGGTGCATCCGGCCTACAACGAGAACACCGGGACGGTGCTGCTCGAAGCCGTGGTCGCTGGCTTGCCGGTGCTTGCCACGGCCGTCTGCGGGTATGCGCACTACGTCGCCGAGGCAGATGCCGGTATCGTCCTTCCCGAACCTTTTGAGCAGCCACGTCTCGACCAGTCGCTCGTGCAGATGCTCAGTGACGAGCCGGCACGCGACCGCTGGCGGACCAACGGTCTCGCTTACGCTGAGCACGCGGACATCTACGACAACGCCGAACATGCGGCTGACGTGATTCTGAGGCATCGGCGGTGAGCGGGGACACTGTATTTCTCGACGAGCCGTTTCGCTCGTTGTGGTCGGGGAAGGATCCCTTCGCCGCTGTCGAAGCGCTCGCTGGCGAGGTGTTCCGTGAGCTGGAGGGGCGCCGGACGCTGCGTACCGAAGTGGCGGGGCGCGCTTACTTCGTGAAGATCCATCGCGGCATTGGCTGGGCCGAGATCGTCAAGAATCTCGTCTCGCTGCGCCTGCCGGTACTCGGTGCGCAGGACGAGTGGCGGGCGATCCGGCGCTTGACCGACGTCGGCGTCGACACCATGCGCACGGTTGCCTTCGGCCAGCAAGGCGCCAACCCAGCGCGCCAGCGTTCATTCATCGTGACCGAAGAACTGGCGCCGACCGTCAGTCTGGAGGATTACTGCAGCGACTGGGCGACCCATCCTCCGCCGATCCTGCTGAAACGTGCGCTGATCGCCCGCGTCGCGTGGACGGCAAGAACCATGCACGCGGCGGGTGTCAACCATCGTGACTTCTACATCTGTCATTTTCTCGTCCATCTTGATCCGCCACCAACAGAGGATCGGCTCAAACTGTCGCTGATCGACCTCCATCGTGCCCAGGTCCGGCCGACGACACCCCGGCGCTGGCGCGACAAGGATCTGGCCGCCCTCCATTTCTCGGCGCTTGACATCGGCCTGACGCGGCGTGACCTGCTGCGCTTCCTGGTTGCCTATTTTGGCTATCCGCTGCGGCGGGTCGTAACTGAGGAGGCAGCCTTGCTGGCTCATCTGGCGAACGAGGCGCGGCAGTTGCAGGCGCGCTTCGTTCGCAAGGTTGCGCAAGGCGAGATGACGTGAGGTGTCGGTGGTGCACTGCGCACGCCTTGGATGACGGTCCCCTGGGCGGCGGACGATGACCTCCCCCAAGCTGACCTCTGCCGCGGAATTGCGTACGGCCGGCCGCCATCCGGCGCTGCCTTTTCGCGTCTTCCTGGTCGATGGTCGCGAACTCAGCATGCTGCGTCTATTGCGCGTCTTGCCAGAAAAGCGAATTGTCGGCGAGGCGCAGCTGGACGGTTGCCGGGTGTTGGCCAAGCTCTTCATCGGGACGCGCGGCGAAAGGCACTGGCGGCAGGAATGTGCCGGTCTCGCGGCTCTCGCCGAGGCTGGCGTCGCGACTCCGCCGCTGGTTGCTGCCGTGGCCATGGCCGGCGGTGGCTACGCGCTGATGACCGCCTTTCTCGATCGTGCAGAAGATCTCGCTGAATGCTGGGCACGCGTGACTCGGCGAGCGCCTGGTGATGGCGAGGCACTTGCGGTCCTGGCTCCCGCCCTGAGCTTGCTCGGTAGACTGCACGCCGCCGGGCTGGTCCAGGAGGATCTGCACCTGGGCAATTTCCTCCGTCATGACGGCAGCGTGTTCCTTGTCGACGGCGACGGGGTGCGCGTCCTCACGCATGGGCAAGCTGTGCCGCGTGCGCGCGCCTGCGCCAACCTGGCAGTTCTGCTTGCGCAGTTGCCGCCGGTCTGGGATCGGCAGATGGCGGCGCTGCTGCCTGCGTACATCGCTGGCTCGGGGACGTCCCCACCCGACTTGCCGGCATTGGCCGAGCAGGTCGCGCGTGTCAGGGCATGGCGTCTGGGTGACTTTCTGGCGAAGAGCATTCGTGACTGCACGCTCTTCGCCGTCGAGCGAAGTGCTACCCGTTTCAGCGCCGTGGTGCGCGCGCAGGCAGAGCCGCTGGCCTCCCTGCTGGCAGCGCCGGATTGCGCCATCGATGCGGGCTCGCGCCTGAAGGACGGTGGTACCACGACGGTCGCCCGCGTGGTCGCCGCGGGTCGCGTTCTGCTCATCAAGCGCTACAATCTCAAGGACTTGCGTCACGCCTTCGGTCGCCTGTGGCGCCCCAGTCGTGCCTGGCATTCGTGGCGTGAAGCGCACCGGCTGCGCTTTCTCGGCATCGCCACTCCCGAGCCGCTGGCCCTGATCGAGGAGCGCGTCGGCCCGCTGCGCCGACGCGCCTGGTTGATCAGCGAGTTCTGCGCCGGGCCGAGTCTGCTGAGCCATCTGGCCGCCGATCGCGAACCGTCCGAGGACGAGGCGACGGCGATTCTGGCCCTGTTCGAGTCGATGTGTCGGCAGCGCATCAGCCACGGTGATCTCAAGGCGACGAATCTGCTCTGGGATGCCGGCCAGGTAATGGTGATCGATCTGGATGCCGTCGTGCAGCATCGATCGGCCGCGGCGCACGCGCGCGCCTGGCGGCGCGATCGCGCCCGACTGCTGCGCAACTGGCCAGCCGGTTCGCTGCTGCATCGCTGGCTGGACCAGCACTTGCCAGCCGCTTGAGGAGCACCGTCGCTGCCGCCACTTCTGGCGGCGCGCGCTTCGCTCAGTCCGTGGTGCTGGCTGTCTGCTCGCTGAACTGCATCGCGTGCAGTCGGGCGTAATGGCCGTTGCCGGCCAGAAGTTCGGCGTGGCTGCCGCGTTCGACGATGCATCCCTGATCCATGACGAGGATCTGGTCGGCCCTTTCGATCGTCGACAGACGGTGGGCGATGACCAGCGTCGTCCGCCCGGCCACGACATGATCGAGCGCGCCCTGGATGTGGCGTTCGGATTCGCTGTCGAGCGCCGACGTCGCCTCGTCGAGAATCAGGATCGGCGCGTCCTTGAGCAGCGCCCGGGCAATGGCCAGTCGCTGACGCTGCCCCCCCGAGAGCATCACGCCGTTTTCGCCGACCAGCGTCTCGAAACCGTTCGCCAGCTGGTCGATGAACTCGCGCGCGCATGCTGCCTCGGCCGCCTGTTCGATTGCCGCCCGCGGTGCCGTGGCCAGGTCACCGTAGGCAATGTTGCTCGCCACCGTGTCGTTGAACAGAACGACCTGTTGGGTGACCAGGGCGATGTGGCGGCGTAGGTTGCGCAAGGTGTAGTCCCTGACGTCAACCCCGTCGATCAGGATTTGGCCTGAGTCGTGCTGATAGAAACGGGCGATCAGGCTGGTCAGCGTCGACTTGCCGCTCCCCGAGCGCCCGACAAGCGCGACCATTTGCCCGGGCTCTACCGAGAAGCTGACGTGGTCGAGGACGCGCTGGGTGTGCTCCGGATAGGTGAAGGAAAGGTCTCTCACCTCCAGGTGGCCGGTGACACGATCTCTTTCGACGCTGCCGTGATCCGGCTCCGGAGCTTCATCGAGCTGGGCAAAGATGCTCTCGGCCCCCGCCAGCCCTTTCTGTATGGTCGCGCTGACTTCGGAGAGCTGACGAATCGGCTTGGGCAGCATGCCGGCGGCGGTGATGTAGGCTACCAGATCGCCGGCCGACGCGTCACCACGCAGCATGAGTACCAGCAGGAGCACAGCCGCCATGGCGGTGAAGGTGACGAACTGCAGCGCCGGTGTGTACGTGGCGGCGGTCTTGACCATGCGTAACTGCTTGGCCTTGTTCTCCTCGCTCGCCGCTCGGAAGCGGGCCGATTCATAGTCCTCGCCGCCGAAACTGCGTACCACCCGGTAGCCCTGGATGGTCTCCGACGCGACATGTGTCAGGTCGCCCATCGTTGCCTGTATCTTCCGACTTTGTCGGCGAAACTTGCGGCTGGCGTGGCTCACCATCAGACCGATGACCGGCAGGATGGCGACCATGACCAGGGTGAGTCGCCAGTTCATCCAGAGCAGATAGCCGAACAGGAAGACGACCGACAATCCTTCCCGGATGACCACCTTGATCGCGTCGGTTGCCGCACCCGTCACCATGGTCACGTCGTACGTGATGCGTGAGATGAGGTGCCCCGAATTGTGCTTGTCGAAATAGACATTCGGTAGCCGCAGCAGGCTGTCGAAGAGCGCGCGCCTGAGATCGTCGATGAGACCGAGAGAGACCTTTGCCAGATAGAAGTTGCCGAGGAACGACCCGATCCCCTGCCAGGTGACAACCAGGACGAGCAGCAGCGGCACGACGTAGATCAGTTCCAGCGCGCCGACCAGAGGAAGTGCGTGCGGCGTCGTGTCGCTGGTCGCGTTGAGTCCGTCGACGAAATACTTGAGAATGCCCGCCATCATCGGCTGCGACGAGGCGAAGATGACGTAGCCCGCGAGGCTGATCGCGAAGAGGCCGGCCAGCGGCCGCAGATAGCCGAGCAGCCGCAAGTAGATGCGCCACGAGGAAACGCGAGATTGGCTGGCGGGTGGCATTCTTGGGCGGGCTCTCGCCGAGTTTTCTGACCCCCGAGTTTAACACGCGGTGCTCAACCGCCCGGCCTGCGCCGCTGGATGCCTGGATGCTCGACATCATCGACGAGGGGCCGGGCAGCTATCGGCCGTAGATCGAGTCATGGTCTCGCCATTACATCCACCACCAGAAGGTTGCCGCGCGTCCCCTGGCGGTGGGGGGACGCTGCCGACACTCGCCCGCGCGGCGGCACATCCTCCTCATTCGCGATGGCCCGGCAAGGCGAGCCGGTGTCCATCGCGAGTCTTCAATCAAGCTCCGCCGGCGTTCCCTCGTAGCACTCGACCAGGTCCTTCACGCCGCCGCCCTCCGCCGGCACCGGCCCGAGTCTTGTCTCGAAAACTCCCTTTACCCCGAAGCGAGCCAGCAGAGCCCTGCCTTCTTCATTCTCGGGTTCGATGCGCAGCGCGCAATCGTCGCCCTCGACCACCATCAGCACTTTCATTTCAGCCTCCATGTACGCCCAACTATCGTGTCAGGCAGACGGACCAGATGCCCCAGCGCCTTGTCAGCCGGCCCGGCGCCCGCTGTTGGCGCCCAGGTCGAGGGTCGCCAGCCGTAGACGGACTGGTGACCTCTGAAACGAAGTGTCGATCGAATACCCGGCCGACGGAAGGAACAAATGCACACCGCATGCGTCACCGTCGGCATGCTTTTGTCGTCGGCGTGCGGAAGTCGGCTGGGCAGGTGTGAAACGCGGGGAGCCTGCCTCGGCGTGGACCGGAGTTCAGTCCTCGGGTTTGACGGTTTCGTCCAGCGGTGGCGACGGCGCCAGTTCGGCAGGAGCGTTTTCCCGGTAGAACACCTCCTCGCTCGGACCCTTCCCGGGGCCTGGCGAGGCAACCGTTACAAGGCCCTCGGGAGCCGGGAGAAACGACTCCGGAACATCCTTGAGGACCTTGGCCATATAGGCAATCCATGTGGGCAGGGCCGCCGTGCCTCCGGTCTCGCCAGCGCCCAGGTTCTTCGGCTGATCGAAGCCGATCCACGAGCAGCCGACGACCGTTTGCTGGTAACCGCAAAACCAGGCGTCTACGTGCTCGTTCGTGGTTCCCGTCTTGCCCGCAAGATCCTTACGCTTGAGTGTTGCCGAAGCACGCGCCGCCGTGCCGTAGATGGTGACGTCGCGCAGCATGCTGTCCATCAGGTAGGCGTTGCGCGGGTCGATGGCGCGCAGGGTTTCGTCGCCGGCAGTGATGGGCTCTGCGCGAGCCAGTACCTGTCTCTTGTCGTCCTGGATCTCGCTGACGATGTAAGGTCGAACACGGTAGCCGCCGTTGGCAAAAACCGCATAGGCGGTAACCATCTGCCAGGGGGTGACCGAGCCGGCGCCAAGGGCCATGGTGAGATACGGCGGGTGTTTGCTGGCATCAAAGCCGAAACGGGTGACATAGTCCTGCACAAAGCGCACGCCGCTCGCCTGCAGGAGGCGAATCGAAACCATGTTCTTGGACTTGGCCAGCGCGGTGCGCATGCGCATCGGGCCCTCGTACTTCCCATCGTAGTTCTTCGGCTCCCACGCCTGACTACCGGTTACCGCCGCCGGAAAGCTGATCGGCTCGTCGTTGATGACCGAGGCAGGAGTGAAACCCTTCTCGAGCGCGCCGGAGTAGATGAAGGGCTTGAAGCTCGAACCGGGTTGCCGCCAGGCCTGAGTCGCGTGGTTGAACTGGCTGTGGTTGAAATCGAAACCGCCAACCAGGGCGCGGATCGCCCCGTCATGGGGATCCGCGGCAATGAAAGCCGCTTCCGCCTCCGGCATCTGCACTATCCGCCAGGTGCTCTTGTCGTCGCTCTGGATGCGAATGACCGCGCCGCGGCGGAGCCGCTTGTTCGCTGGTGCCTTCTCGTCGATCATGCGTGCGGCAAACTTCAGACCGTCGCCGCTGATGGTGACGACTTCGCCACCGCGTCGGTAGGCACGAATCTTCTTGCTGTCGGCTTGCAGGACTATCGCCGGATGCAGGTCCTCGGCATCGTGGAAATCCTGCAGCAGTTCGTCGAGGGCGTCGTCCTGCTCGGACTTGATGTCGCCTACATCGACGTAGGCCTCGGCACCGCGGTATCCGTGCCGCCGGTCATAGTCCATGACGCCCCGGCGCAGGGCGGCGTAGGCCGTTTCCTGATCGTCCTTGACGATCGTCGTGTATACCCGCAGGCCGCGGGTATACACGTCATCAGGGAAACGCTCGGCGGCAATCTGGCGCGCCATCTCGGTAACGAACTCGGCGTGAACGGGCGCTTCATTGACGTCGCGTTTGATCACCAGTGCTTGCTGAAGTGCTGCTTCATACTGCGCGTCGCTGATGAAACCGAGTTCGCTCATTCTGCGCAGCACGTACTGCTGGCGCACCCGTGCACGTTTCGGGTTGACCACCGGGTTGTACGCAGACGGTGCCTTCGGCAGTCCGGCGAGCATTGCCGCTTCGGCGAGCGTCAGCTCGGCCAACGGTTTGCTGAAGTAGGTCTGGGCTGCGGCCGCGAAGCCGTAGGCACGCTGCCCAAGGAATATCTGGTTGATGTAAAGCTCCAAGATTTGGTCCTTGCTGAGATTGCTCTCGATCTTGAAGGACAGGAGCGCTTCGTAGAGTTTGCGCGTATAGGTTTTCTCCGAAGAGAGGAAGAAGTTCTTGGCCACTTGTTGGGTAATGGTCGACGCGCCCTGACGCTTGCCGCCGCCCAGCAGGTTGGCGTGCAGTGCCCGCAGAACGCCCAGCGTGTCGACGCCGCCGTGCTGATAGAAGCGCTCGTCCTCGGCGGCCAGGATGGCCTGCTTCATGATGGGCGGCACGTCCTGGATGTTGACGATGGCCCGGCGCTCTTCGCCGAACTCGCCAATCAGATAACCGTCGGCGGTGTAGACCCGCAGCGGAACCTTTGGTCGATAGTCGGTAAGAATCTCCAGCGACGGCAGGTTCGGGTAGGTCAGGCTGAGGACCACAGCCGCCAGGGCAATGGCCATAGCGGTGAGGCCGACAAGAAAGACAATCGGATAGAGGAACCAACGAAGGGCAGTAGGCAACAGCTTGTCCGGGAAGAGTAGCAAATACCTACTATTATATTGGTGCGGCCACGAAAAGACGCGAACAGCAAGCGACCGACGGCCGTGTTGTTCCTCGGTGGCCGTGGCCAAGGCCACCACGGATTTTCCGACGGATCGGCAGCGGCTTGGCGCCACCATGTCAGCGGGGTGCGCGAGCCTTGGCCGAGTTGAATCCACGACGTCTGTCACCCTGTCTGATTCTGATGACGCTACGCCGGGAGTTCGCAGTGAACCCGGAGAAATTGCTTTACACGCCGGAAGCTTGTTGCTAGCATCTAAAGTAGAATATCTATAAGTACGCTAACTACAAATTATTGAAGGGTTTTTTGGCGAGGGGTGGCGATTTGACGTTGGATCTTTCGATCTTTAATCCCAAGGCGCGCTCGCTGATTGGTCTCGACATCAGTTCATCGTCGGTCAAGATGGTCGAGCTGGGGAGCGACGGTAGAGGGGCGTACCGCGTCGAACGCTACGCGATCGAGACGTTGCCGAGGGATGTGGTTTCAGACGGAAACATCGTCAACCTCGAGGCGGCTGCGGAGTCCGTGAGGCGTGCGTGGAAGAAGCTGGCGACGTCGACAAGGCAGGTCGCCATCGCGCTGCCGGCATCGCATGTCATTACCAAGAAGATCATCGTTGCTGCGGGGCAGCGCGAGGAGGACCTGGAGGTGCTGGTTGAGTCCGAAGCCAACCAGTACATTCCGTTTCCTCTCGAGGAGGTCAACCTGGATTTTCAGGTGGTCGGTCCGGCGCCCTCTTCTCCCGACGAAATCGAGGTGCTGATCGCTGCGTCTCGAAAGGAGAAGGTCGAAGACCGTGTGGCGGTGGCTGAGTCGGCTGGACTCAAGCCAGTCGTGCTCGATGTGGAGTCGTACGCGGTCCTGTCGGCTTTCGACCTGGTGCAGAAGCACCTTCCCGATGGCGGAAAGGGGCAAATCGTGGCCCTCGTCGACGTCGGCGCCAACGTGATGAACCTGACGGTGCTGCGTAACGGCCAACAGGTTTACGCTGGTGAGCAGGCCTTCGGCGGCAACCAGTTGACGCAGGATATCGCGCGCCTGTTCTCGATGAGTTTCGAGGAAGCTGAAGGAGAGAAGCGCCGCAACACGCTGCCGGAGAGATACGAAAGCGAACTCCAGCGGCCCTTCATCGAGGCGCTCGCTCTGGAACTGTCCCGCGCGCTGCAGTTCTTCTTTACCTCGACCCAGTTCAACCAGATCAACCACATCGTTCTGGCGGGTGGCTGCGCAGTCATTCCCGGCGTCGACGAAGCCGTCGCCGGCCGCACCCAGATCAACACGATCATTGCCAATCCCTTTATCGGCATGCTGCTTTCCGAACGCGTGCGCGAGAAAAGCCTCCAGGCAGATGCTTCGTCGCTCATGGTTGCCTGCGGTCTGGCGCTGCGGAGGTTCGACGAATGATACGTATCAATCTTCTGCCGCATCGGGAAGAGAAACGCAGGGCGCGACGGCAACAGTTCTACGCCTTGTTCGGGCTGGTTTCGGTGCTCGCCGGACTGCTTGTTTTTCTGGTTTATTCGATAATCGGCGGCTATATCTCGGCGCAGGATGCCAAGAACGAGTTTCTTCAAAAGGAAATTGCCGTACTTGACAAACAGATCGACCAGATCAAGAGGTTGAAGGAGCAGAGCCAGGCACTGATGGAGCGCAAACGCGTGATCGAGTCCTTGCAGCGTGATCGCGCGGAGGCGGTGCGCCTGCTGAGCGAGCTGGCCAAGCAGATGCCCGAAGGCGTCTTCATCCGCTCGCTCAAACAGGAGGGCCAGCGACTCAGCCTCGGCGGTTACGCGCAGTCGGGTGCCCGGGTATCGACGCTAATGCGCAACATTGAGGCATCGCCATGGCTGGAAAAGCCGCAGTTG
>Ga0102832_1002257_pt1 | contig 12223 bp, 5 predicted proteins | sample EBPBio282013_DNA_FD_88942 | JGI IMG/M metagenome (GOLD analysis project Ga0102832, IMG submission 88942) | Wastewater treatment Type I Accumulibacter community from EBPR Bioreactor in Madison, WI, USA - Reactor 2_5/28/2013_ DNA (Illumina Assembly) | ecosystem: Engineered > Bioreactor > EBPR >...
GTTTTCGAGGTTTTTTTGTCCTTAATGGAGCTTTAATGGTACTGTTTTTTATTCTTTTGCTTTTCTTTTTATAATTGTGATTGGCTTGATAAATTTATTATATGAGTTGCTTATATTGATTAAGTTGATTGACATCTTATGGGGAATTTCCTTAAGAAAGTGACTCCTAATTAAAGGAGATTTGGAGCATTTTAGTGATTGCATCTTAATAAGAGAATGATTACCTTGACTTTGAAGAGAGACTTAACTCGAACATACTGGTTTTTATTTGAATCTTTATTATGAGGCTTCAACAAGTTTGTAGATGGTAGCATTCGGAATAATTTTCAGACTCTTATTGAAATGGTTCTGAATCATTCGGTTCAGCTTACGGACAATTTTTCTTAAACGAGAGTAGAAATGATTTTTGACACAGTTGTCATTTCTGGATATAAAAGATATTTACTTTCCGGTTAAAAATTGAGATATTAAAGCCCATCTATTTCCCAATTAGCGATGCTTTTCAATCAATTTTAGTTATTATTCCTCTGTCCATAATACTTTTAGGTAACTCTCATTCAAAATCCCTTGAAATTGTCTTCATTAAACCATATTTACTTGACTTGAGGATTTTTTTTGGATTTTTATGTATTTTGGTTATTTTATTTTTCAATTGGGGAAAACTATCGAAAGTTTAATTTTTGGTCATTTAATGAGTATTAATTTTCAACCTGTTCGAATTACTTTGTTATTGCCTATTTTTTCATGAGTTTTTCTTAAAAATTAAACTATCTATTATAGTAAAAGTAAAATATAATATTAAAAAATTATCATACTTCCTCTCTTTTTAAAATTCACTATCAAAACTGTCAAGAATAATGATTCGATTACTTTGCTGTATTTTGCAAAGAATTATAGGTTTTTTTCAGAGATTAAGTTATTTATGTGAATAGATTATTTTGTGGTTTTTGTTAGATATTATAATAGAAATAAAATTTGCAATAAAAGGATGGTTTTCACTGCAAGGATGAAATATGTAGATTAAATAATAACCTGAAGATAGTTTAAAAGTTAATATTTAGAAATCATTATTGGAACACGGATAAAAATTTTCTTGTACTAATAAATTATCAATGAAACTAAATTATGTTAAAATCTGCCCTTTTTATATTAAAAATGAACAAAATCAATGAATCATTGAATTATTGAATGTAATTAAAGAGTAAAGAAAGAAGGGTATTTTTATTTTTAAAATTTCATAGAATGGAATCATTGTCAAAAATAATATTTATTAAACTATTTTCATTGAAAGCTTAAGTAAATTATAACCAATATCGTCAATTTGTGAAGGTTTAATACAAAACGTGAAATATCTTCCGGTTCAGCTTCCCCATTTTCTTCCTTACTTCTAATACCTTCTCACTTAATTATCTCAATAACTTTAAACTCGAATTTATTTCTCTTTTTTTTATACTTAAACCTAATCTCTAAACTTCATTGTTTTCACATGCGTAATCGTTTATTCTCAACTTCAAAACCATCAGAACTTATGTCAGTTGATCAAAGTCCTCGAAAAAACTCTCACATTAAAAAATATTCTCTCCATCCAATTCTTTCCTTTTCCATTACTTTTCAATCAAAACTTTAATCTTTTTGTATTATTTCTTCTAATCTCCAGTTAGCATTATCATCCGATGGCCATACCTCTACTAAAACTTCTTTGAATGAATCACAACAATTATTTTCAACAAAAAAACCAATAACAGCTTCATTTAAGCTTTATTTTCATACCAAAAACTGTTCTATGAATTCACAATGTTCCATGCAACTAATTTGTAAATCTCAATTAAATAACAAATTAAATTCATTTCTTTCTCAAATAACTTTTTAATTTGCAAAAAGTCAGTTTATGATCTTTCTGCGTTTTAAATGAGAAAAATCTTAATCTCGGACCAATAATTGAATCCTTTCAAACTCAACATTTTTCCAATTAAATTTCCTAATAAAGTTTTATTTTAAATTTAAAGCGTCTTTTTCCCTTTGTAAAAATCTTCCAATACTTAAGGAGAGAAACTTCCTTTAAACTAAAAAGGTCTTTTTAAGTAAGCCAGTCGATAAAGTATGATTCCGAAAGACCAAATATCATACTTGCTTTTGTATTCTTTATAAAGTGCCTCGTTATTTTATTCAAATAAAAGTTATGGATGTAAATATTAGAACATTGAATTTTGACAAATTTTTTTGAGAAATGAAGAGAGTTTTTTATGTTCTTTCCGTGAACATATTTAATTTTGGTATCCCCAGTCACAAATTTTCACAAAAATTTCATTCGACGAACCAGAATCAGACTGAATTAAAAGAAAAGAGTCAGCATTTAAGTGGTAATGAAAAATGTGTTTATTTTCTGTGTGCACCATTAAATTGGTCATTTGTTAAACGATAGAAATCAAACTGCTCAAGTAAATTTACTTTTTCTGCCTTTAATAAGCTTAATTCTTACTTAATGAAAGTAGAGACTGGTATCGATTCCACATACTCACTAATTACAGTAAACTCCTTAACGAATTCTTATTTTCCAACTCTTTCTTTTTCTATCTTTCGGTGGGATACTTTCACATAATTTTCGTGATTGAAACCTTAAAGTTCACTGAGTCTTTGAATGAATTTTTATTTGGGAATGTTGACTTTCAGGTAAGTTTTTTTGAAGACTTCAGGTTTATCCTGGCCATATGGAGTTCCAAATGTATAAATGCTTCTATTTCCAAATGCACCCTAAATTTATATTGGATCAGTCCAAGAAAGATTGGAATCCCTTATTTAAGAATTTTGTAAATTTTAAGACTCCATTAACTAAAAAAAAAAGTTTATTGATTATTAAGAAAGATACAAAATAAATAAGATAAAAAACAATGAGAGAATTAAAAGTAATATTTTCAAGGGTAAACACCTCGGTATCTTTTCTTGATGAGGTCGATCATTTTTCCATTATAAGTTTGGAACGATTCATACTATTCAAGAACAAGTTGTGTCTCGTCAGGAGATTAATTTTTAAGTGCATAAGAAGGAGGGTCAAAGCTTAAAGGTAAGGTAAAGAAAGTGGAACAATATTGGATGGCTGGCAGAAGTTCAATCAAATCCAACTGGAAAGATTAAGCTATGAACATGTGAAATAAATTGTTAAAAGATTCTGCCTCGTCTTATTCCAGCAAGTAATGAGAGGTTCTGGGAAATTCATCAACGATTCTTTTTAGAGGCCACTCTTTGTAATTTTTGCCTTTTTATTAAAATAAACGTACCTAAAACCAAGTAAATAAAACTGCAGACGAGTATTTTAGGGGCGAATTGAAGAGTCTGAACCTCTAAAATGGAGCAATCTAAAAACTGCATCATTTCTCTGAAAAGAAGGTAAGATTAATGGGATTCTTTCTTGAAGTATTTTTGTTGATGAAATTGAAAATAAGGATGGTACTTGGCGTTTGTTAATTAAATGTAAGTGTCCCATTGAACCATAAATCTGTTTGCCCACATGTATAAAGTTGGAGGATTCAGTTCATAACTCATGCATCTGCATATTTTTACTTCCATTTGTTTGATTTACAATGGGGAGTATCGGTTATCAGTAGATTTGGAAAAGTCTCCTGAACTCAAAGCTTCAAACTCTTAAAGTTTTGCAGCAATGAACATTGAGGCAGCACCGACGAGTTGAAACTCAGATTTGGGAAGGTCATTGGTTTTTTAGAGGTACTTATCAGCTAAGGCGACGGCAATGTAATAAGTTTCTCTTTTGAGTCCAAACTAATAACAGACATGAACCATCCAGTCCATGAGAACAGCACGCATGAACCAATTGAAGTTTTTTTGTCTGCACTAAATGTAATTGGGCTGAACCAAATAATTTTTTTGTCTGTTTTCCAATCTCATAATCGTTTATATTTCTCCGTTCATGTTTAATTAAGTTTAAAGGTGGATAAATTTCCTGAGTTCTTACTCATAAGTTTGTACTTGCATTTTTTGCTGCCTGCCGGTAAGTTGGAAAGTGGCACTGTTCGTATGATTTTAATTTATCATCATATGAGAGATTGACTTTAATGGCATGTTATTTGTTATCAAAGGATTGTTAGTGTGTTATTTGATACTGATGTTATGTTCAGATTTGGTCTTTTCAGTGTTTAAACATAACTTTTCCATTGGGTGTTTTTTCTCAGTTCGATAATTCTGGTCAGTCATTGTGTCATACTGATCTTTTGTTAAAGTATTTTTGGATTCATTTTTTGTAGGCAAATGATTGGAGAGTTTTCGAATGTGTTACTTTTATGGAACGAGAGTCATTTCCATTTCCTAATCACAAAGAAGGTCATCAATTTATGAACTTAGTTTTCTATTGTTGAAGATCATTGACTTCATTTTGTTAATTTGGTGCTATTTTGCATGTTCTTATTTCAAAGGGTTACGATGAGATTTTTCCCTGTCAGTCAAAGCTTCACTGATTCTGTTATAACTAAAGTTTTTATTCATTTGCATATTTTGGCCCTGAGTAGGTACCACTTGCTCCATATTCATGTTACTAAAATTGTTGGAAAAATTATTGTTCATCCCAATATTATTTACTGAGGGTCCAGTGATATGACTCGCTGTGGTATTGGTAACATTACTGAGTAAGGAAATATTGTTTGAATGGTTATGCATGCGAATTTTGTCGATTGGAGACTTTGCCTTAAAATTGTTTAAAATCAATCCTGGATTTGATTACTTTCTTTGGTTTGAAGGGACATGCAGGGGAAGGTTACTGTTCTGGTTCATGTAAATATTTTTTCTGGATGAGTTTTTTTGGGGTAATATGGTTGCACTTCCCTGCATGTCCATTTCCTCATAATATCGAGCGGTATTTTTGTGAACAGTATGTTTAAATTAAGGTTGGGTTTATTTTTCTTTGGAGATGTGAGAGAACCTTTTTTAAGGAGGATTGAATTTTTGAGTGGTATTGGCGATGAAATTGGTTTTGAGAGCATTGGTAGAAAGGACCTTTTTTTGTAAATTATCGGTGTTTGACATTTAAATTCAAATTTTATTATTAACGATTTAATGGGTTGATAATTGGGAGGTAATTGGATTTTGGAGTTATTAAAGAAAATATTATATTTAAAGTTTAACTGACTGTAAATCTTCACAAGTATTTAACTAACGTTAAGAAAGAAGAAAAAAGTGACGGTATTGCTTAAGGGTATATGAGAGAATAAATAAATGGGTATTAATCAATTAAAAAAAGAGAATCGATAAATTAAATAAAAGAAACTAAATTAACTTAACTTAGCTTAAGATTAAAACAAAAATATTTCAATTAAGATTTATAAAAATATAAAGAAACCAAATGAGTTAAAAAATATAAAATAACAAAACCTTTTATCTTTTAAAATTGGTTACTTTAAATTTCATATCAGAAATTTAAGATTTAAAAATATTTTGAAACTGTAAAAATCTACAAGGAAAAACATGCAAAAATTAATTGAAAATCAAGTGTTTTTATATAAAAAGTAACCTTTTTTAAAGAAATCACACCAACTACAGTTTCAAGTCTTAAAATAATTTCTGTTTGTTTAAAATCCTCAAAAACTCGTTTTCTTACAACTTATAAGTGCTGTTTCTCAAAAGCTCAACATATTTGTCACTTTCAATGACCTGCATCAATTCGGGTTACAACATCTCAAAGACTGTCATTGCAACTCTAAAAAACACATTGAACCCTTCACTGAACCATAAATCCCATATTTTACTTCATTAAATTTAAAATTACCTCACAATTTTCAAACTAAAAGCCCTCGAGTAAAATGTGTAAGCCCACTCAATTATAAACAGTTACGAATCCACTGCAAGTTGCTCTGCGTATTTGTACAGTTTTGGCCTCTTATCTGCCAAACATTATTCAAAGTATTCCACAATCCTTTTTATTTTAGGTTGTTGGAAAGTGTAAAGAGCTGAAACGAATGGATCGGTGAGTATGACATTGGTGAAGCAAATAAAACTGTTGAGAGGGTTCATTCTGATAAGAAACATCCATCCAAAGTAACTCATTCCTTGAACGTATCCAATGTCGGGTCGGTAGAGTTAAAAGAGACTGAGGAGTTTTTTAAGTTAAGCTTTGAGATTGAAGGTTTTGGAGTCGTCAATTCTGAAATCCATCCTTCTGATATCAAGGTCAATAATTGAAGTTTTGGGAGGTCTGTTTTCTGCATTTTCTTGGAGTTAACTTTAAAGGATGGCGTAATACTTTTCTGTGAGTTTTAGTTTGTTTTCTATGGCCTGAAATATCAATAAAATTACATTCATCCAAAACATGTGTCTGAATCTTTCATTAAAGTAATTCTTCTTCCCCAACGATTTTACCTTCGATGGTCGAATTTTCTTCTCAGACTGAACCAACTGGTTGAATAACTCCACTTCTTCTTCCTACACAGAGTTTTACTGGAAAAAATAATTGTAAAGTTCCATAAACTACGATTTCTACTCGCCAACTACTGGTTCAATGTAAGAGTTTATTATTTTGCTTTTTACTGTTCTAACAATTTACAAGTGAAAAGGACCTTGATTTTATACTCCCAAACTTCCCAAGTTGGAGAAACTTTCTCTTTTGTTCCTTTTTACAAACTCGTTTTGGAAAACTTGAAACGTGTGAATTAATGACTCGTTATTTTCCTTGAGTCCTTTTACTTTTTACTGTAAGGTTTAGGACTCCATTTGATATTTTTCGATTTATTTTTTGAGTTGTTTGTTTTATTTGAGAATGGTTTAGTTTTGTTACTGGAGTCGAATAAGCTCTTATTTGAGTGCTTTGATGAGGGCTTGCTGAGATTATTGTGCGATTTTTTCTTAATAAAGGACGAGAGATGGGTCGGGTTACTTGAGAGGAAGGGCAGTATTTTGTAGTTTTTTGATGATGTTCATTTTCGATTACGGAAAATACCTGTTTTATACTTTCTAACAATTTAAATTAACGCTTTAAAAAACAAAAACAAAAACTCCATTTAGTCTAACCTTACATTTTAGATTTATAATAATTTTATTACTTTTAGAGTTTGAATTTGAGTGAACTTTTTCAACTTTTTTGATAAAATAAAATGTAACAAAATCAAAGTTATTTTAACAGTTATCACTTGAATGTATGGTAGACTGCCAAATCTTATGAATTTTGCAATCCTTACACTATTTTACTCCAGTTCTCAAACACTTATTTCCCGCTTTAAGAGTTTACCTTAAATTATTAAAAAATTACCTTTGTGACACTCTTTTTACACTTAATGAACCATTGTGACAAATTCTTTGGATTGACAGGCTTTGTCCACTCGTAAGCGTAAATGTCAAACACATCCTTCTTTTATCCTTGTTCTTATTATGGTGCTTTCTACTCGCCTTATGCGCCTTCAACTTTGGGTTTCTATGCCACTTGTGGTCTTTCCAATTATAATTTTTGTTCATGAACTTAAATCTCTTCAGGTTAGCAAACTCCAAGGTATCTGATTGTGCCAATATTTTTCTCAATCTAAAACAAATCTTCGCTGACTAATTTCTCTTCTTCTTGATGGTAATAACAAAGGATTAAGTTTTTATTTTGTATTTTTCTAATCATGTTCAAACTTTCTCTTAAAGGAGTCATGTGTAAGTTAATCAAAGCCAAGTTGTATTTTAATGCAACATTTTGGAATGTTAAACTGTTATGTCTTTGAACCAAGTAAACATTCTTTTTGAAAATTTTATTAATAAGTTTTTCAGAAAGAATTAATGGAGAGTTGAAGTCAACTTAATGAATGTCTGCAACTGGACAGAAAGAACGTATCTTTTAAATCCAAGCTTGAGATTTAGCAAAGCTTTATTTGGCTTTAGTAAGGTCTTACTCAGTGATTTATGCGTTAACATCAGCTTAGTTTTTCTTTCTGGTTCTTTTGATGGATTCATTTTCTTCCACTGAAAGATTAATGACTGATGGAGTACCAACAACTTCAATCCATTGTTCGAGATCTTTGTTTTAGAAAGGAAGACCATCAATTACGTACGTATCGTTGCTGTTTTGATTCAATAATGATTTGAAGTGAGAAAGTATCTTTTTAAGGGGGAGTTATTATCCATCTTCAGGAGTGAGGAGTTTTTATTTGATAGCAGTCATGTAAGGTTCATATTCAATAAATTTCAACCCAAATTAAGTTGATAAATGTTTTGCTACTGTTGTTTTTCCACTGCCTGCTGGTCCATTAACAAGCCAGTAATTGATGGTTGCATTGAGGTAATTTTAAAGAGGTTTTTGAGTGTTGGGTACGACTCGAGTTTGATTTTGTAAAAAGTACATTGGAGTGGTGAATTATTTAAAGTAAAGTGTGTTTTGAGGATTGCTGAGATCAATGAAAGAAGAAAATTTTCTGTTGGCGCTTTAAAAGTTCAGAATTTCATGAATGTAGAAAGGGAAGTCAAGAATAAGAGCAGTTTTGATGTTGAAGTCTCGGTAAAGAATTTAGTTGAGTAAGTTTGTTCTGTGGAAAGGGGTTTAAGCGAGTCGGATATTTTTCCTTTTGTTAATGGACTGAATTTCAAAAGTACTGAGAATGAGAGTGGTGGATTCGTTTCGATTGACGTATTCATCGAGATACTGTCTTTTGGAGGCTTAATCAATTTGGCAGTAAACAAGAGAGGGACTTAACACTTCACTGACATCGTCAATAACTTTGACGTCGTCATTCAATCCGTTGATTACATGATAATAAGGCTTATTTTTTAAGTAAGATACGAGTTCATACTCCTTGTCGAAATATTCGCTCTTCTCAGGTAAATCAATTCTGTTGTATTGTAAGTGAATGACTTTAATGTTGAAGAAATGTTACAACACTTTTAATTAAGACACTTACGTGAACAGTCCACTTACTGTGTAATTCATTGTTTTCTTAAAATCTTTGATGAAACTGTTTGCATTTGGAGGCAAAGATACTCTGCAGTATCCGATTTGGTTTGCCAAGGCATGTGCACAATTCAAGTTCTGTTCTTCTCTTGGACCATAAAAAAATACCAAGTTTGGGTACATTGCTCTTCGGAAACTGTCGTAATTAAGAGTTCTGGCTTAAATGCATTTTCCTATTTTGCGATAATCCCTTCTGATTTGGATTTATTATTCGCTGAACTTTTCTCCGATGAAAATGGCTTGCATTTACGGTCTGAGAGGTTAAAGATCGGTGAAGAGTTTAAGAGAGCCTTCAATGATGAGATTTTAATGAGTGTTATTTTGGACTGATTATAAGGTGGGGTTGATGAGATGAAGGTAATTATTTTATCTCGTGAATTCAGCGATGAGACTGGACTTTTGTGGTTACCCGAAGGCGAAGTAGGAGGTGGACTGGAAAGAGAGGATATCGAACATGATAAATTGTAACTTAACTTATTTTATAAGGAAAACTAACTTATTTATAAAGAAAGATCTTTTATTATTAAAGGCAGTTTAAGATTTATTGTCTAAAATTTAAATTGAATAAAAAACAAGTTGTTCAAATTTAATAAAGATTAAATTAAGATTGTTACCAACATAAAATATCATCAAAGTTCTCAAAAGTTCTTCAATTCAATTGTTAAAAAGTTATTTTCCTTTTAAAATTTTTGTCTTATTACTGGGCAGGTTTTAAGGGACTCTGTCTCCATGATATCCTTAAAGGGTCATTATTAAATCTTATACTCAGTTATTGCTTATGTTTATATTTAAGCTTAAACTGTTGAGTTTCGTTAAGTAATTTTCTTTCACTTTCTTCAAATGAGCAGTCATGTGAACATTTTCTCTTTCAATCTCCCTCAACTACTTCCTTTTCACAGTGTTCTCTTACTTTTTCTTCTCGATTCTCCTCATCAAATACTTAATCCTCTCCAATTTCTACTTCACATCTTATTTTGGTAGATTCTTGTTACAATCATTCATTAACTTGCTTATTTTTATTGAAAAACAAGCACTGTTACTTTATTTCTCAAATATCTTTTATGAAATTGAAAAGTGTTTCTAACCAGCAATGTTTTATAAGTGATTATCTTTGAGAGGGATTGAAGTGTTTGAGATCTTTTTGTTTGAGTTTTACTGGGGGTTTTGATCTTTTAATGAAGAGTTAAGTTAAGCTTATTATAAGATCTTTTATGGTTTTTAGTTTAAGTTATTGAATGCACTCAAATTGACAGTTTCTAATGAATGGGCTTTAGTCTTCTGCAAATCTTGATCTTTCACTTTTGTCATTATTGTTTGTTATGATTTAGAACTTTGTACCTTTAAGTTATCTTTGATATTGGATTGTTTATTTTTAACTGCTTATAATTTAGAGTGGAATTCGGTGAGTTTGTTGATTTCTTCATTCAACGAGTGGAGTTTAAACTTTTCTTCTTCAATTCTTTACTTGGCTCTGAGTTACTGGAAGTCTTCTGAAGTCATGGATTAAGGTCGTTGTTTTTTGGGTCGGTAGAGACTTTATAAGAAGACTTATTTGTCAGAGATGAGTCTTCTCTGATCGTAGATTTTGTCTTAATATTAATTGAGTCTGTCTCTTCTTACAGTTTCTTACTCTCCCTGGATTTGTTTGACAATGAGAAAATTGAGATGGTTTTGTGTTCTTTTCTACAAGAGATCAGTTATTGATTTTATTTTTTACTGCAATCTTTTGTGTCGTTAGTAAATGCTATTCTCACTAATAACTTGTTTTTTAATTTAAGTTGTTTTTGTTTAAATATTTTAAGTATCCTTATTATGTGATGATTATGATTTATGGTTTTGTGCAATACAGATGATGGACTGATTATTTAAGGATGTATGGTTTTGTGCAATACAGATGATGGACTGATTATTTAAGGATGTGAGATGGAGGATGTCGTTTATTTATTATTTCAGGTTCTTTATCCGTTACTGTACCTAATGGAGGGATTTTGCCATAAGATTGACTTTATTGATTAAAAAGATTGATAGGTAAGTTTTTAAATAGATAAGATTAGTAAGTTAGTAATGATAATATTATAAGATCACAATTACATAAACTGATGGTGTCAATAACAATAAACTCACTTACATTATTTAGATTGGATAAATAAATCACAACTTATAGTTTAGAACACTTGATTGATATATTGATTGATTGATATGACAGAGAGTTATTTATAAAAAACTTGTATTAATTCATTAATCTATCTATTTATTGATTTATTAATCTATTTATTGATTTATTTATAAAACAACCAAAGCAAACAAACACTAAAATACCATAAAATCTCATAGAATAAGTAAGTTAACACCCATATTAGAACATATTATCTCTGATTTATTAATTAAAGCAATTCATCTAAAGTCAATAATTAACTCAACCTACATAACACACATAAGTTTAAAACTATCACACACACACACAATTTTATAAAAAGATGCAAACCCAACGATCCCTTATACAGTAATCATAGGACCCTATAATACTAACTTTGCAGCGTTTAAAAAGACAGTAATAATAAATGAGGAGACAGAAGGAGAAGGTGCATGACAAGAGGGAAATCAGTAAGATAAAGAAGAATCAATAAATTATCAAAACCATCAATTAGTACAATACACTGTCTTAGTAAATTAAATCTATTTAACAATAAGAACAATAACTCTTAAATTAGCTCAAATCAATCAATTAAAGTCATCATAAGAATACATAAAATAATCAATGAATAAATTTTTCGAAATATATAAATGGCTAATGTGTAACTCTTTTGATTGGTTAGAAACAAAAAATTGTTAAGTGAAAATCATAAATATAAATTGAGAGAATGACTGGATAAAATAGTTTATCATGAGTATTAACAAATATTCTCTTGCTCTGACTTTGACTATCACTTACTCCTCATCCTTAAATTGTGATTCCTTCATTATTTTTCATCTCTTACTCATTAATCTTTTTATCTCTTACTCATTAATCTTTTAATTCATCTCTCAATTCATTCTATCTTATACCCTTTTTTATTTTGAATTATTGATAATCTCCATATTTTTACACATTTATTATATTCACATTCATATTCAACCATAAATTATCAAAAAGTAATCAATAAGAAAAAAATAAGTATTTAAGTAAATATCAGTTCAATTGAAGTCAAATCCCTCCAAATCTCCAATTATCACATTGTTGTCTCCCAACACATTGTTCTTACTTCCATCAATCCAGTTCTCATTACCTTTTATCTCATTCCTTGAACCGAACAAATTGTTCTTCAT
>Ga0102832_1002258_pt1 | contig 12215 bp, 6 predicted proteins | sample EBPBio282013_DNA_FD_88942 | JGI IMG/M metagenome (GOLD analysis project Ga0102832, IMG submission 88942) | Wastewater treatment Type I Accumulibacter community from EBPR Bioreactor in Madison, WI, USA - Reactor 2_5/28/2013_ DNA (Illumina Assembly) | ecosystem: Engineered > Bioreactor > EBPR >...
ATCCTTTTGTGATTCTTTTGCAAGTACTCAGAGTTGTTTAACATCCACAGAAATCATCACTGATTAATTGGTTGAACTTGAAATGTTATTTGGGTTCATTAAAATTGGTTGAAGTCATAAATTTTTGTTTTTTGCTTGTTGTATTGAATGACGTATTTTTAAAGATAGGATTGCGATGTTTTCCTGTGGACATATAACTCCTCGATGAGTTGTACCATCCTTAAGATTGTTAGTTATCTTTTTTTGGAGTTGTTAAAAATCGATTGAAAAGCTAAAACTATTTTTTCATTCTTAGGAAACTTATTGTTTCAAATAAAAGCAGGTAATAAAAAGTTAAAACTTAAATAAAAAGTTATTTGAAAAATAGATAAATTCTTTGGAATGAAAAAATAGTTTAAAAAATATAAAAAATTGATATTAAATTTTTAGGATATAAAGTGGGATAAAAAGTTTTATTGAATTTATTAAAGTTAAAATTAAGATTGAGTTCGAACATTTATAATATTTTTTATTTATATTACGTATGCGTTTGATAATATAATCATTATCGAGATAAAATAGAATTTTTCAAGAAACTCATTCCTAACTCATTTTTCTCTTTTAGCTACACATTCTTTGTCCTTTCCAATGTTTCAGATCTATGAATTCTACATAATAATTATTCCAATAATATAAATTATTTTCTTACTTTAGTTATCAAAACCGTAACAGGTACAATCAATTCTTTAAAATCTAAATTTCTTGCTTTGTACTCTCAGATAAACTTTCAAAGAGATAAAAAACTTTCAAAGCTCTTTTATATTAAAAGTGTCGTATTTTTGAGTTCTTGTGAATTACAATACTATAATCATTTTTTTTTATCATTTGTTTTTCCTTTCATTTTTTTCAATTCAATTTATGACTCTATTGAGTTCATCTTTAATTCTGATTGGTCTTTACAGGAAAATCACATGCTTGGAGTGTTTTTATCGATAATTTTTAAATTGGTTTTAAGAAGGGCTAAAAGGCAAATTTAAAATAATTTTAAATTTAATTTGGTTTTTTGTTGAACACACATTTAAGACTCTTTGAACAAAGTTTTTTACTCAAAATTAATCATAAGCTTAAAGGCTTTGGAGAAGTGAGATGTTGACGATAAAAATTTTATTATTTAATTAAATTAAATTAGAAAAAAGTGAGATTGGTGAACATCTTTATGATGGTTTTTCATGAAGTAATCGAATAAAAATACTTTGCTACTTTTTATTCCACTGACCAATCAAATCTTGGACAGTTTTTTGTTACTGAATGAGGGCAGAATGATTAATACTAAAAATTTATTAATGTGGGAAAATTATACTTTACTTATATTATTTTCTATTTTAAATAGATGTACCCTTTTCAGGTCCCCAACTCATATTCAAATCCACCGTTTCCTTATAATTTGAACTATGACTTCTATAGGCTACATCAATTATAAGGCAATACCTTCCATTATCCTTACAACTATACAAATTTAAACTTTTTACATGAAAACCCCTCTTCAAGCTATCTGACTTCACCTCCACTCCCCTATTTTTATCAAAATTACACTTAGAGGGAATTCCCTTTACTGAGAAAAAGAAAAAGAGTAACAAAAAAACTTACTTTTATTGAATTGAAGAAGAATATACGTTCATTACATGCTTAGCATAAGTCAAAGCGAAAAACTTTCAAGTACTTTGATCCATCAAGAGCTCCTCCAATCACATCTTTGAGGACCAATCGGGAGTTAGAGTTGGATTTTAGGCAACAAGACCAAAACACTGTAGCCAAGGATTCTTAAAATTAAGAAGTCTTAGTCAGCACAAACAGAAGCACAGCAAAGCTGTAAATTTTATTGAAGTAGCCAAATGAAAAAGAATACCCATTTATTATCTGTAAAAAGAGAAAATATCATCGTAACTCTAAAAGAAGGTATTCGGTGGTATATTTTTAGCAAAGGGCTTCATATATTTTGAGAAAAGAACCAATTCCACCCTCTCTCCATCCAAAAAACAAAGTGAGAAAGTCCCGTAGGATTAAAAATCAAATTAGTTAGTTTTCATAATCCAATTAACAGTCTTAAAATTCTTAGTCTGATGTTTTATCTTCTTCAAGCAGTAATCTTTTACAGAAAAACTAAGACTCTTAATAATATGAGATTTAGAATAAAAAAAATCTCCAGAATTCCTCAAATCTAATAAAGGCTGAAGTGAAAAGTAGATAAATTTTCGTTTAAGAGTTTTGAATAACTTAATTATTGATATTTTTCATCAAATGATTGATATTTTTTACCAAAGTTTTTGAAACTTCATGAGAATAAAAAAAACGAATTGAAACGGTGAATTTTACTTTTTGTAAAAATTTTGTGAACTGCAATTTAATTAAAAGTCCAAAGAGAGTTTAAGAATATATTTAATTTTAGAAAATTAAATTCTTTTATTGATGGATTTGTTGATAAAATTTGTGGTTGGTTATTTAGGTAGGAAATGAGATAAAATATGTAGATTAATGGGAGAACATTGTAAATAATGGACTAAAAAATAGTAAGGTTGATAGGAGTATATGAAAAAATAATGGTTTTGAAGGTAGGGTTCTTGCCTGGAGGTTAAAAATTGGGGGGGTATTTGATAGCTTGAAAATTTCATTGCGAAGCTTGAGACCCTGGAGGTGAAAAAAATTATGAGTTGAAGGCTATTGATGAGTAAATATTGATGATAGATATATTTTTAAGGCTACTTGAATAGTTTTTGAAATAAACTTGTCAAAGTGAAATTAAACTACTTTTAATTTGATTGAGTTTTATTCTTCAATCTAAAAATTTATATCTTTAATCCACATTTAATAAGTAAAAATAGTTGTCTAAATGTAGCTTAAATACTTTAGATCTTTAATGTGACAGATTTTTAAAACCTGAATTTATCTTTATCCATCTTATTATTTTACTGTTGATATTCAATTTTATTACTTTTAAAGATTTAACCTGTCTTTAATATATAAAATCCACCAGTTTTTCTTTGATGTTTCCTAAAAACTTAGGTAAGGCATTATTTTCGACTCTCTTCAGTCATACCTACTACAATGAGTATACTATTTTTTAAAACCTTTCTGATTTTTATATATTTTTGTCAATCTTAACATCGCTTTTATACTTTTACCACCTATCTTTAATATCCTATCGAACAGCTTACCATAATTATACCATCAAAACTATTACCTACTAAAAATTAAACCTTTATAACTTATTAGTTAACCTTAAGCTATTCTGAGCTGGGCTGAAAGGAAAGATATATGCCAATTCTAAATTTTCCAATCATAAAAACTATCCCAAATCTTTTCAGTTTATAATATATTTTAGTCCATTTTGTTTTTATAAATTATTGCAAATATTTACTTACTAACCATCTTTTTTTTGTTAATAAAAATCAATTAAGGTAAAAATTTCATAAAATTTATACGAAAATTCTAAAAAGTTAGTTAATACAATTTTTAAAGTAATCTTTTAATATAGAAATTAATAAATATCAACACTTATGAAAAATCAATTAAAACGATTACCGTTTGTTATTAACATTGAAAAGTTAGAATTCTATTCCTAAAAATTATCCCATTGCTAAATTACGAATTCATTTTTTCCTTTTAATTCCTTTTGTTTAATCTATTTATGTGTTGTAGCGAATAAGTCTGCTTTGCTATTTTTCTATCTTTTCTTTAAAGTACTCTTCTTATTTAATGTAATTTATTCAGAAACTTTGTTCATTTTTTATTCGCCTTCTTATTACTTCCAAAGATTTTGCGTTTCATTTAGAATTTTAGAATGTTTAATGATGCTTAGTGATTGTTATCGATATGGAAGAAATTTTGTATCGTTTTTTATCTAATTTTGTGTTTTTATCTTGAAAATATTACTACCATCTGTGTTTTACTTGGCAATTTATTTCGTAGAAAAGAAATTGTTTGACATTACTTTTTTTAAAGTTGGGTTCCTTTAGAGTTGATGTGAAGTTCTTTTGTGATAGTTTTACTTCTGAAGGGTATTTTATTGTAAAAGTTTATTTGGCTCATTGACTCTTTGATAATATAGCTCCCTTTTATATTCTTTGGATACTTTTTTTTGATGCCCATCAAGTATTTACGTAATCGTTTTAAAACAATAAAAATTATTTTTTTATGGCTTGGCACTTTAATACTTTTTCCATATTGATCGCGAACTCGACTGACTTTTTTTTGATACAGCTGTTGCTGGTCTCATTTTTCCAATTTTATTTTATTCTTTTTACAGAAACTTATTTAATTACAAAAAAATAATTACATATAAATGAATGAAAATACTTATCAAAGTTTCTAAATAAATATTCAATGAAAAATTTATAAAAATAAAGAGTGCTCAATTATACAAATCATCATCGTCCTCTTGCTTTCTAGCTTGGACATTTGATGTTGGCCATTTAATTGAAGGACCTTGTTGTTGACTTGAACTGCTGCTTGTCTTAGCGAAACTTGGATCAAATTTTCTTCTGAATTGCTAAAATTTCTATAAATCCATGTTTGTAACTGATTTTCTTGCTGTTCTTAAAGCTTATTCGAAATGTTTTCTTGTAATTTATGGGACTGGATCGAAATTTTGAGCCTTTCCTCCTTTCTGAATTAATGCCTGCATTCTAACTTAAGCTTAAATTGACTAAAATAAAACAAAAAATTACATCTCTTACTGCAGATTTAGCTGCTTTTTGACAAATTTCGGTTAAATCAGCACCTGAAAATCCATCGGTAATTTGAGCCAAGAAGTTAAGGTCAACGTCCTTCGAGAGTGGGGTTTTTCTAAGGTTTGCTTTTAAGACACCAAGTCTTGAGGGTTGATCTGGCAAAGGAATGTAAATAAGTTGATCCAATCTACCGGGTCTGATGATAGCTTAATCAAGAATTTCAGGTCTGTTGGTTGCTCCGATAAAGAAAATGTTTTTCTTTGCACCAACACCATCCATTTCAGTCAAAAGTTGGTTAATAACTCTGTCACCAGCTCCTCCTGCATCACCTTGAGATGATCCTCTTGCTACTGCAATTGAATCAAGTTCATCAAAGAATAAGACGCATGGAGCTGCGGCTCTTGCCTTATCAAATACGTCTCTAACATTGGCTTCACTCTCACCGAACCACATGGTCAAGAGTTATGGACCCTTAATGGAGATGAAGTTAGCGCTGCATTCACTGGCAACTGCCTTTGCCAAAAGTGTTTTACCACAGCCTGGAGGACCATAGAAAAGGACACCTTTTGATGGTTGCATACCGAACTTTAAGAACTTCTCAGGGTGTTCAATTGGGAAAAGAATCATTTCTTGGAGTTGCTTTTTGGTTTATTCAAGACCTCCGATGTCTTACCATTTAACATTAGGAACTTCAACATGAGTTTATCTCAAAGATGAGGGATTGACACTTCCCATGGCAAATTTGAAGTGTTATTGAGTAACAGCCATGGCTTCGAGAATTTGAGCATCGATTTTTTCAGCTTCAATATCGATGATATCCATTTTTTATCTGATACATTGGAGAGCAGACTCTGTACAAAGGGCTGCAACATCAGCTCCAACAAAACCATGAGTATCCTTAGCAACAGCTTCTAAATCGACATCTTAGGCAAGTTTCATATTCTTGGTATGAATTCTTAAAATTTAAAGTCTTCCGATTTCATCAGGTACACCAATATCGATTTCTCTATCGAATCTACCAAATCTTCTTAAAGCAGGGTCAAGAGAATTGGGTCTGTTAGTAGCGGCAATAACGATAACATGTCCTCTTCCTTTCAAACCATCCATTAAAGTCAACAGTTGAGAAACAACTCTTCTTTCGACTTCACCGTGAACTTTTTCTCTGTTTGGAGCGATTGAATCGATTTCATCAATGAAAATAATTGCAGGACTGTTCTTTTAAGCCTCCTCAAAAGCTTTTCTAAGATTTCCTTCAGCTTAACCGGCCATTTTAGACATGATTTCAGGACCATTAATCAAGAAGAAGAAGGCGCCAGTTTCATTTGCTACGGCTCTTGCAATTAATGTTTTTCCAGATCCTGGTGGACCATAAAGAAGGACTCCTCTTGGTGGCTTGACTCCTAAAGTTTTGAACAATTGTGGATGTCTTAAAGGAAGCTCAATCATTTATCTGATTAAGGCCATTTGCTTTCTGCAGCCTCCAATATCATCATAACCAACTTCATCAAGTTTTTCTTAATCTTCTCTGTTGATTGGTTCACCTTAAGTAAAAAGCATTGTGTTTGGAGCAACAATACCGAATTCTTTTGGCTCAGTAGCGACAATTTTAAATTCAACTGGTTTGAAGTTACCTCTTACGACAAAGAGATCTCCTTTCTTTACTGGTCTGTATGCGTCTTTGAAGTAAGGAATCAAGTAAGTCTTTGTCAAATCACCTGTAATTCCCTCAATGGTATCTGATAATGGAAGAACGTGAATTTTAGTCAAATTTGGAACTTATCCAGCAGCTCTGATTTGGACGATATCACCCAATCTGACTCTGAGATTTTTTCTTACTGTTTTGTTCATTCTGATTTTTCCTTCTTCAAGCTTATTATCAACCAATGCGACGACAAGTGTTTCTTTTCTTTTTTTTCCTTTGATGAAAATGGCGTCTCCCTTGAAGATTTTGAGTTCAGCCATTTTAGCTTGAGATAATTGGATTGAAGAATTTTCATCGTTCAAAGCCTCTTCAACCTAAATAGGATAAAAGAAATACAATGAGTTTGTTGGGGGTCTTCTTTTGCTCGAGGATAGCGGTGGAGAAATCCTTTTTTGGTTCCATTTTTGAAAATATTATGAGAATTTAAATCAAATTTAAAAACACACGCTTTGTTAATATTTTAAATGCGTTTTGAATCTGATCAGATACAAGATATTATATTTTTAGTTAATCAAGTAACTAAAATTTAGTCAATTAATAATGGTAAAAGTATAAAATAGTTATAGTTTATAAATCATTCAGAATACGATGTCAAAATAAAAAATACGGACATTAAGACTGCAAAAGTAAGAAATAAGTCTCTAAAAATAACCTCTTTAAAATGCATTCGTGAAAAGAGTGTAAGATCTCAAGTTTTACTTCTGTCTTTACAATTTGTAAGACGATTTCAAAGATGGATTCTACTTTGGCTTACTTGATTTGCATCCTTAGTATCCATTCGCTGCGCCTAAACTTTTTGTTTACACTCCAAACGGAAGATATTAATCGAACTTAGCAATTTGCACAAGTTTTACGAATTATCATCAAGAAAGTTGGACTTCAGCCTGGAATGTAAGAACTTTAATCCAAGCCACAATATCATTCATGTATGCAAATGAGCCAAGTTATGGATGTCGTCAAGATAGTTCTGTAATTCGTAAGAAATATGCTCGTGAGAGTTTGGAGTGGAATATGAACAATTAACTCTTTGTGAAGTTATTTGGCTAAAAAGTAAGACAAAAAGTGTAAAGCAATAAAGAAAAGATGAATGTAAACTAAAATTAAAATCTTATTGAGAAACAATTTAATTAAGTGAACCCATTAGTTTAGAAAATAAATGTAGCAGATATTAAAAGAAACAGGGTGGAAAATGATAATTAATTGAATGAACGATTAATAGATCCACAATAATTAAATATCAATAACAACCAAAGAAATGAAGAGGAACGAAAATGGTATAAAAAGAAAAGAATCATATTTGGAGGGATCGTTGGAATTCTTGGTGTCGGAGCCTTTGGTGTCAGACTTTATCTTTCATTGACTAAATGATTTTTCAAATTTATCTTAAAAATAAATCTATTAATTACTATCAAATAATTTCTATTCGAATTTTTCATTAAGAATTGATATAAATCCTATTAAAATTCAAAATAGTTTTTTTATCATCTAATTTTATCATATTTTTAGATTATCAAAAAACCAGAAAATAAGGGAAATAATGCTCAGGACTTTTCAATCTTTTGAATACCAAAACCCCAAAAAAAGATAAGTCACTTTCAGCCTTAGTTAACTCCTGCGCAGAAAAACTGTTCCTTCACCAGAAGAAATCATGAACAATAAAATGAACCGATAACCACTTCCAATTTAGAGCAATCTTCGAATGACATACAAATCTAAAAGCTCTCAGAGTCAGTCATGCAAAAGATTGACTCCAAAAATTAATTATCAGATATTAAGGACGAAAAGTTATACTCGAATCAAAATCCATTCAGAACCTAAAATAAACGGTATCAACAAAATTTAAGCCAAAAGTCGATAAAATCATTCTCCTCATATCAAGATCAAAGAGGCTCTCAAGTATTCTAAAGTTGGCATGAAAGAAAAAATTGAAGATCCAAAAAGTCAAAAAGCCAAATCTCTCAAACAATAATCTACCATTTTGAACAAATCAAACTAAAATTTTGCATTACTTAAACCATTTAATAATTCACAAAATATAGTTTTTAAACAGTCATTGGATTTGGGATAAAAAAAGTAATTTCTTAAAAAAGGTTCTTCTTTGTAAAAGCATATTTTCAACAATCTTAAAAATAAAATTCTCCAATAAAATTTTTCTTATTAAAAGTTTCAGTATTTGGATCATTAGATATCTAACTTAACGAAATTATACAAAGGGCTTTGTTCATCAATATACTCAGCAGAACTATATGGTCAACAACCAACAAAAATTAATTAAAAAGCTTATTAACAAAACTGTGATTTATAAAATAAATCTGTAAAAAGATTGAAAACATTTCATAATTTTTAATATCAAAAATCATAAAAACAAAAATAACTTGTTGGTTGGTAAATATCACCTTAATTCTAATTTTCAATTTTAAAAAAACCATTCAACTCTGATTCAGTAGTCGATTGTTCTTTTGATTAAACGGAAGTAAGAAATAATGATTTTCTTAACAAAAAGAAAATAAAAGCATTGAGTTAAAGAAAGAAATTCAATGTCAATATATTGAAAAAATGAACGTCATTTTCTAAAAGTTCAAAGCTGAGAGAGTTCTTTTCTTTCAATTATACCCTTAGCATATCATTCTATCTCTTGTCTTATTTTAATTACTTTTTGAGTTTAATCATATATTTTTATGCTGAGTTTATCATGGAAAAAATATTGGCAGTATTTAAAAAAAATTGTTTTTTAGGTTTGAGGTAAATAATTTTGAAATATACGGATGTTTATAACATTTTCTGGTTGTTGGTTTAAAATTTATCGTTAGGTTCTTATAACGGTTTGTTGGTCAAATAGTTTGCTAAGATATTCAAATTAGACTTTTTTAATTTTTTAATACAGATATAAAGCTGAAAATAATTTTTGTTTCCTTAGAATAAGAATTTTAAAAGGATGATTTTGGTCGGTTTAATTGTAAATTAATAAGCAAAAAAGTTTTTGTATTTTCATTTGAAGGGGAAGGATAAACTTTTTAAAAGAAGTTAGAACAGTCAAAAGATAGTATTTGCTCTTTCATTAAAATATAGTCTAGTCATTAAGACTACTTTCTTATTTAAATTTAAAACAATCACAATCTAGAAACTCTTATATAAAAACTTGCTATTCATGATTTTTTGTTTAATAACACCAACAGTGGCAATCAAAAACTTTTAAAAGAAAATTTGTTATGTATTCCCACATCCTCAACGAAAAACTTAATTTCTCTCGATATATTAAAAGGTTTTACCTTTTTAATTCTTTTTTATTATAAATTGTGATTTATTTATTTTCAAAATTGAAAATATTCTCATCTTTTTCTCTGATTCTCTTCATCTCCAATCTTATTTTTAGCTTTGTTCTTTAAAATTACACGATTCCTAAAAGAAAAACATTTTTTATTTATCTTTCTGATCTGAAAGAGATTAAAATAAGTTTAAGAAAAACCTATAATAAATTTTGAAGGAAGATGCAAAAATAAGCTTTGAAAACTTTCAGTTTCTAAAAAATGGGGATAAATATTAAAACGGAAAAAATATCAAAAACTCAGTACATTATTCTTCTGAGTTACAATTTCTCATTACGACGGCTTTTTTGTATTTCATTCCAATTCTCAACTTGCCTTGCTAAAAGGTTGTCTTTGATTTTTTGGATTTCTGTTCTTCCGAAACATTCTTTTTTGATTTCGGCGAAGTCGACTAAGTCGATGAGGGGGAGATCTTTAAGTTTTTCAGACTTTAAAGATTTTTTGAATTTTTTAACAATATTTTTATTTTCTTTTATACTACAGTCGTCAAACTATAATTTTTCAGAACTTTAATCCAAAGTAATTGCTTTTGATTTTGGCTCCTCCTTTTATGATTTTTAGGATAAATCTGAGAATTAGATTGTTTGGAACTTGGGGACTTATTCAGATTTAGAATTTAAATTCTTCTAATTTTTTCCTTGAGTCTTTTCAGTAACTGATTAAACGATGTTTTATTTGTTTTGACTTTATGGTATTTGAGTATTAAAGAGCTGTTTTTTCATTTCCTGTAACAAAAATTGAGTTTGGAAATTTTTGAAATCTATCGAAACGGCATAAGAAATAATGGAGTTAAAGTTGGTAGAATTTTGATAAATTTGATTTTGTGTCATTTTCTGTTGCATGGCCACATAGTTTGCATAGAAAGATGATAGATTTTGGTTTATCATTGGTTGGTAAATAATTGGTTGATTGAACATGTTTTTTTTCTTAAAATTAAATATTATATATTGAGATTGAAAGAAAATAATATTTATAGAACAGAATGTTGAACAAAAAAATTGACATTGAAACTTGAATTCTCTCTTTCTTTCAGTTATAAGTCTTTGCTTCTCCTTGAACTGTCTAAAAACCTTACTTATGTCTGATTACTTTTCGAATTTCATACCTATCGATAGTTATTCTATTCTTAAATAAATCTCTTTATCGAAAAATACGGAATTATCAAAATCTAGAGATTCGAAATGAACCGTAAAAAAACTCATCAAAAAACAAAAAAATATGAAAAAAATCTAAAAAAATAGTTTCCATAAAGAATGAAACGATTTTATCTTGATACTTCGTGAAGACAGATTGTCATAATCGATTGGTTTCTTCTATGAAGTAATTTTTAACTAAGAGAAAATGGATGTACAAAATTCAAAGATGGAGTTTATCAAGCAGTAGAGTTGATTTAAGGTTTGAAAAAATATTATTTCATTATCAAATGCATTATTTTCTGGTCCGTTATTTTGAGCTATCTTAAGCTTAAAAATCTAAAGCTTCATTTTTTGTTATTATAATCAAAGACTCAAACCCATAGGTTTTCAAAAAAGAGAGTAATATGAGGAAAAATCCAGGTAAGTGAAGACAAACTGTAATGAGTGGTTGGAAATAAATTTAAAAAATAAATATTTGTAATAAATTACATATTCAGCTACATTCTATTTTTTCTCTTTATTGTTTCAAATCGAATCATTTTTTCTTTTATATTTTCCATGTTTTAGCTTTATTTTCTATCATTTTTAAACTTTATCAAGAATTTGAATAAACCTTTTTAAATAATTACCAGATAATTTTCTATTCAAAGTAAGCTCTTTTTAAAAACTATCAGGAAATTTTTAAATTTTCTGATTAGATCATAAAGTTAATGACTTTTTATATATTCAAATTAAATGAAATGGTAATTTTAGAGATTATATTGCTCTTGGTAAAGTTAGTATAAATGAAAGTTTGAAAAAGTGTACATGCAGATAAGGTTTAGTAAAATATTAAAAAGTTGAATTTGAATGATTATTAATATGAATTTTTTTTGGTTTTATTAATAGTGATGTCATAACTAAAATATTCAATGAATTTTCTATTTGATTAAATGAATTTTCTATTTGATAATAACTAAGAAATAATTAGTCTGATAATAACTAAGAAATAAGTAACAAAGAATTTATATAAAATTTGAACCTAAAAGCTTTAAAATAACGATTAAAGCCAATAGCTTTGATTCCAAAATCTGCATTTTTTTTACGTTTACCATTCTTAAAAATAACCATCAAAAAAGATGATTTTCTTCAGTCAAAAGATAAAGTTCAAGAAGTAGAGTGAATCTGTAGGATTAAATTTGAAAGACAAACAAATAAAAAAAAATAAATAACAGTTACTCCAACTCACAAAAAAACATCATTAAGTTGATTAAACTTTAAGTAAGTATAAAACTGATTTCTAATAGCAAACCAATAAACTCTTATCAGAGCATCAGTTACTTATTTAAGAGGAAAGAAAAAGGAA
>Ga0102832_1002262_pt1 | contig 12189 bp, 9 predicted proteins | sample EBPBio282013_DNA_FD_88942 | JGI IMG/M metagenome (GOLD analysis project Ga0102832, IMG submission 88942) | Wastewater treatment Type I Accumulibacter community from EBPR Bioreactor in Madison, WI, USA - Reactor 2_5/28/2013_ DNA (Illumina Assembly) | ecosystem: Engineered > Bioreactor > EBPR >...
TTATTAAATTACAAGAAGAGTCCTCTTAAAAATAATGATACGCAAACGATTCCCAAAGGCAATCCCATTCCCCAATCATTGGCGACTGTGAATAAAAACTCTCTTGAAAAGTTATCGAGTCCAGTGTAAATTGATGTCCATCCGAATTCAGAAACTTTTTACCAAAATGATAAAAATGGAGTCTCATTAGCTTGCATTAATCCTGCTAGATTTCCGACATCGATATCTGTTGGCAATGGTGGCTTAAAGTTTGAAAAGCTATAAACGTTTCTGTGTAATCTTGTAACTGGGGTAAATAAATTTTGAGATTGGAAAAGACTTCGGCTTATTAATTTTGAGCAAATCATTTTGATTCCTTTATTTTTTTATTTTAGGTTAACTTTTATTATTCAAACTTTTCTTAATTTATAATATCATTCAACAAACAAAAAATTGTAAAAAAATGATTAAAATAAAAAATTTAGCATAAGATCAGTTTTTATTAAGATCTCAAAATTAAATACAAATGTCAGTTTTTTAAGACTAAGATGTACACTTTCACTAAATCCTTTGAGTTAAAATGATGTTCTTGTCTCTGCTTCTTGATCTTGAAGAGAATGATTTTATTCTGACCATTTATTATTGCAGTCTTTTTTATGTTTATTTTTAGTGAATAAAGTGTCTAATACTTTTATCAATTTATGCTTTATTTTCTTACAAAAAGCCAAACAACACATTATTTTTTTACTCAATGTAAGCTTTTTTATCGTTCATTTTACCCTCCAACATGAGATATCTGAGATATCTTTATTTCAAAAACCATTAAAAGAATTATCGAAATGCATATTTTGCGCATGTTATTTATTGACTTTCATTCATTTATGGTTGTAACAATGGCGGCACATGACTTGGCCCAGTAACATATTCTACTTTTGAGAGATAAAATTTTCTTGCTTAATCGCTAGAACAGAAATATTTTTGACACAAACGTTCAACATAATCTTCAAAAGTAGGGCCAATAAATTCTCTGATGATTTTTTTCATAATATATCCACAAATATTCTTTTGATAATCGCATTTGTTGTGTTTTTTTTACTTTATTACTTTTTTGAATATGCTTATAGTGGGCGGGGAGACATTATTACCATTTTAATTTTGATTAGACTGTGGATTTGGGGGACAGAACTCAGACATATTCAAGACAAGCGGCCTTTTTTCAATATCTTGGGTTGTTCCAATAAGTTTTCCTAGAAATGAGTCATTAGATCTTGATTTGGTAATGTTTAAGAAGAGGGCTTGTTCATCTTCATTCATATTACTATCGGAGTCTTCAAGATCGATGTTTTCCGACCTATCTGACTCATAGGAATTTTAATGTTAGGGATTGTCCATGGAGATAATGAACAAAATGTATAAATAAATTGATAAAGTGAAATTAAATTTAACAAATTATCCGTGCTCATTTAATGACACATTCTTATTTCTTTCATAAGTTTTTTTAATTAAAATGTTGAGAATTTTTTTAGAACTGTTAATTAGCGAAACCATGATTTAGAAATATATAATAGCTTTTAATATTTTGGTATTGAAATAGTAATTATCTGTCTCGTTTTTTTAATAGACTTTTTAGTAATAGCTTCAAGTATAATTTTTTTATATACAACTTTACTAATCTTTTATGTCGTTTACTATAAAACCAATCAGCGCAACTCTGAAAAAGGATCTTGATACTTTTACGAAGATGGTATTTTTTATAAAAATATTTAAGGATCCATATGTCAAGTTGACGATAGGAAATAAAACTTACCGTTCAAAAACTCATATCAGCGGTGGAAAGAAGCCTTCTTGGAATGATACTTTTTAGGTCATGGTTACTGGAGATATTTTGATGAAAGTTTAGGTTTGGGATCAAGACATAATAAAGGATGATTTTTTGGGTGAAGGATTTTACAATTTGGGTCAGTTGATGAACACTCCTGGAATAGTTGAAAATTGTAATGTTTTTTTAATAAAAAAGAGTACATTGATTTAGTCCGATATGGTAAAAGTTTTGGTAGGGTGCTTATTTCTATGAAATTCAATCCACCTCCTCAAAACCAAAATTATGGCCCTTCTCAATATCAACAACCTTGGAATGTTCAAGGTCAAATACCTTTACAAAATTATGGGAATTATGGTCCAAATCAAAACACTTCATGGAATAACCCTCCAGGATGTTTCACTAAAGGTCAACAACCAGGCTGGAATAATCCCTATCAACCACAAAACCAAAGTTGGGGTAATACTCCGTATAATCAAGAGAACATACCTCCTTATTATAATCCAAAAGGAAATCAAAACTATGGAAACTACCCAAATAACCCTTATTATTCAAGATGAAAATTTTTCTTTAAAAATGAAATTTAACTTTGATCATTGAATTAGTTTGTTTTAAAAATATAACTGTTAAAATTGTTATTAAGATAAGGGAAATATATAATTTTTGTTCATCTTTGGAAATATGGTGGATTAAATCCTGGAGGCTGATTGAAGCCTGGTGCTTGATTAAAACCTGGTTGTTGGTTAAATCCAGGTGGTTGATTAAAACCTGGTGGTTGATTAACTCCCTGGAATCCAATTGGATTGAATTGGTTTTGTGGTTGGCCGAATCCCATAATATTTGGTTGAGGTGGGATAAATGTTTGTTGAGGTTGAGGTTGAACGTAAGGTCTTGGTTGTTGAACAACTGGTTGAAATTGTTGAACAGGAGTTTGTTGACGAATTACGTTTGGTTGGATGAAAGCTGATGTCTGAGGCATGAAACTAGGAATCATTGGATTGAATGAGCTTTGGAATGGTGAACTAAACCCTGATCCCATAAACATAGGACTTGGTTGGAAACCCATCATTGGACTCATTTGCATAGGTGGAGGAGGCATCAATCCAGGTAAAAATTGTTGTGTAGCGAAAAACATTGGTTGTTGTGGTGGAGCGAAGAAATTCATCATATTATTTGGTGCAAAAGGCATTGCTTGTGGTCCTACAGGTCTGGTTCCTCTTTGAACATTTTTCATCATCATATTTGCGAATTTTTGTTGTTATTATTGTGACTGACCTTTCATATTTTTACCATAATTTTCAACGTATTTCATATAATCTTTAAGACCTTCTTAGGCTGTTGATGGATTGAGTCTATCGTATTATGTGGGGAAGAAAATTCTGCTTTCGTCATATTTGATTTAAGGTTATTGCTTGTCTTTCAAGCAGGCTAAGAATATTAAACTTAAGGGGAAAATAAACATGAAGACGGATATACCAAGAGCAATTAAGTTGGGTACGATAGCATATTTAGGAGTACCTTATGGGAAAAAGTTTGACCATGTCAAGCTACCCAAACTGTATACGATTGGACCCAAGAAAATAAGTTGACCTAAAGCAGTGTTAATAAGATCATTTCCTGGAATAGGTCTTCTCATTCTGTTAAAAAGAGACCATTTTTGTGCCCAATACATAATGAAGTATCCTGTCAAAGCAAAAGCACAAATAATTGGTTGAAGTGAGACAAAGAAGCACACAAATAGATATAGGTGGACAATATAAACGTATTCATAACCGATTTAGAAATCCAATCCAGTCATGTATTGATTAAGTTCCATCTGGTTTAAATAAAGTTTAGATGCTGAATATAAATGAAAAAAATACATGGTTTGCATTTAAGCCATTGTAAGATTTTAGTGTAGAAATAGTATCCATCAATGTACTTAAGAATTGGAGTAACAAAGGCGTTAGTAAGACCAAGCATGAAAATATCATCAGCAAGTCCATTTTTATCGTAGATATTGTTTTTAATAAATCTATTAGCAACGATTGGGATGATGATAGAGTTGACTAAAGAGGCTAAAATGGACTTAAATGCTAAAGAGGTTTGATACTTAATTGTTGTGTAATCTCTTTCATAGATGCTGAGGTATCTGATTGATTCTGAAATAAAATAAAAAAATACGTGTGATAATGATGTTAATGAGAGAAATTACTAATGAGATTAAAATTGAAAGGAATCTGTTGTTGGCGTTATCTCTTTGTGCGATTGAAAGGCCATAGACTGCCAAGAAAGAAAGACCGAGGATGATAGCAGTGACAGTGAAGGTCATGATTTTTCTGCAAATTCTTTGAGTGTCAGTAAGTCCAATATTTGCCCAAATGATATCTTCTGGTTATGGGGCTCTTTCAATTTTAACGCTTATAGGTTGTCCATTATGCGCGATATCAAATCTATTGCCACTGCTTGCACATGTAATGAAGTTTCTAACTCTCTCTGAAAATTATCTCGGGTTAAGCTCATTAATTGTTGATCTGGCAATATTAGAATCCAAAGTAACAAAGAAGACAGGATTTTGTTAAGATTCTTAAGAAATTTTTTATTTCAACTTTTAAGAGATTTAGAGAATTCTTTTCTTTTGAGCTTCAATATTAGCCTCATATTTTTTGTAAAATTCACCCATTTGTTCTTTTGTTTGACTAAAAGAATGACTGTCTTGTCTTTCAAGAACCCATCCAGCGAGTTATTCTTTCATTTGTTTATTTTCTTATTGAAGCTTGTCGAGTTCTTAATCTTTGAGTTCAGCCTCGCTGATAAAGAAAGGTTTTCCTTTATTAAACTTTTTAATATTAAGTTGTTTCTTTTTGTTAGCAAGAACATTGGACATTTTTTGTATTTTTTCTTAATAGGCTTTAAGTTGAGTAGCAAAATCTGCTTCAGTCATAGAATCAGGAAGTCCTTCAATTACCATGGTAAAATCAGAGGCACTACGAGTTTAACTATCAACTTAAAGTTCTTTAACTTTTTAACGATACTTAAGGATAGCAAATGTCAAAAACCACACAATAACCATTGCTACACCAAGCCAACATTGAACATAATAAAAAGTTTAATTCTCAGTCGTGGGATTAAGCTGCTTTGACCCTAACGAAATGGCCAAATAATCCAAATTAGCACTGCATTTAACCAATGTTCCACATGTTTTAAACTTTCCAGAAGCTACTACATTGGAGGCCAACGCATAAATAGAGTATATTAAAAACATTTAAACCAATACAATAGCAAGATTTTTGATTGTTTGAAAGTACAAGAATGTTGACAAACCTATATAAATGATAACATAAAAAACATACCAATATTGCTAATGTCATCAAGTTTGTGACAAAGTTTTAGTTAATATTATTGTTTAACCATACTACAACATGGACAGTAAATGGCAGATTTAGCTAACTGAAAATTTATTTATATATGTTACTTATTCGCGTGTTTTGATGCTTGAGCCTTATTGTTGTTCGTCTCTGTTGCCGAGGCGGTTTGCTGCGTAATGCAATTCAGCAATTTCTGTGCTTGGATATTGCAGAATTTATAACATTTTTTTTAATTCATCTTTGTCTTAGCCGTTTGTCACTTTTAGTTAAAGTTAATTGATAGCCACTTGCACAGGATCTGTGGCTGTTTGCCCCTTTGCGAGGGTCATTTTTTAATTGAGATTTTCCTGTGTTATTTACATACTTTAAATTTCACCTGCGTTCATTTGCTCCGTTTTATTTTTATAAATAATACATACATTTTATTAGTATTTTATTAGCCAATAAAAAAGCAATAAGTTTAAAGCGAATTCTATCATTTATGTCAAGAAAATCTAAAATTTCATCCATTTTTTTGTTAAGGACAAAATTTTAAAATCAAGGGATAAACTTAAAAAAAGAACAGTTAAAAAAGGGGTTTTAGAAAACTTATCCAAATAAATTTCATATTAATTTTTAATTTCATCTCGAATTTTAATTTAAAAGCAATGAACTAGCTCAATTTCTAGAGATCTTTTCTCGTTGCTTTAAATCTTTTTAATTCCATCTTTGAGGTAAAAAAATGGTTCAAAAAGTAGTATAGACTTTTTTAACTAAAAAGAAAGAAAAGAAAATTAAATATATTTATGACATTAATCTCAAACAGTATTTACTATTATCAAATAAAAAAATCAGTAATATATTCACACGCTTCAAATAATAAAATCATTCAATTGATTCAATTTTTTTTTATAAACAAAAATTTATAAAGATTTACTAATAAAAAGAAATGATTAACAACACAAGTAAAAAACTTATGTTGTACACGACTGGTATTTTAGTCGCTTATTTATGTTCAAGTCTCATCACTGAAAGATTGTATCCTTTGTTATTTATTTCATAGGTACTCAACTAAATACCCGTATTATAAACCCAAAGCAGATGGAACATTCAAATAATAAAAATTCAAATTCCCCAGTTTGTTAGTATGGATGGCTTGCTTATTTTGCGCTATCTACGGTGAGGTCAAGACGAGATTCATTGATAAGAAGCCAAGTCCAATTTCATATAAAGAGCAAGCAACTCTTGGTACCTTGTTCACTCTTAATTACTTGCCTGCTAATTATGCCTTGCTTTACATGCCTTATCATATTCAAGTCATAGCTAAGAATTGTAGATACATTTTTGTTATTGTAATTGGTGTGTTCTTTTCAAGAGTGAAAAAAGGCGAGACACTCAGATTGGGAATGAACAAAGTATTCATTGGTATCCTTATCACTACTGGAGCCTTGATCTTCACTTTATTCAGAGCAGTAATTTGTTATTTATAATGAAAGTAATCAAAAGCCCACAAGGAATAAAAATTCCAAGACGAATGGATCGGTTACGTATTAATTTTAGTCAGTATTGTTTCTGACGCCTTCTTCAGTGACTCACAAGCTTTCTCTAAGGTCACATTCAAGCCAACAGCTAATCATCTTTTCACAGCTGCTAATAAGTGGGCATTTTTCTTTGTTTTTATCAACGCTGCTGTTACTGGTGAGCTTATTCCATCGATTAAATTCTTGTATACTCATCCAACTGCGATTATGGATCTTTTTGGTGTGTGTATTTTGCAATTAGTTGGTCAGATTTGTATTTATTTGGTTGTTGCTAACTTTAAACAACATATTTATCCTCTTATTTCAACTGTTAGAAAAATATTCACCATTTTGCTCAGTATTTTAGTATTTGGCCATCCAATGACTATTCATCAATGGTTTGCTATGGTTTTGGTATTTGGTGGAATGGCTTATGAATTTGTTGATGAAGTTAATTCTCATTAAAAGCATGCAAAATAAAAAGGTCATAAACACTAAGATGGTTAAAAACAACATAAAATTGAATCACATGAACATTAAAAAACACAATGAAATGATTAGCTTTATTTATACTTTTTATTTATAAATTCTGAGATAAAAATATTTCATTATATTTTCGTAGGTTTATTAATCATTTAAAAAAATTAGAATGAATTATTTATTTCCAGAATTTAACGTTATAAAGATGGATTATTTTACAGATTATATAATTATCTCCTTTAAAGGTAGAAATGTAGACATTCTCGATGGGAAACCAGTTATCTTCCAAGTCGCATCAGAAAAAGATTGAGCCTATGGATTTAACGTTTGAAGATAAGGTCTTGAAAAGATAGAAAAAACTTTCTACCTTTACACGAAAATATTTTCCATGGGTTCGTATCGATGAAATGAAAAAAGACCTTGCCAAACATAAATTCAATAACAAAATTCAATGGGACCAATTACGACTTTTCTGCAAAAATATTTAACTCGAAAACAATCATCGTTTCTTTGATTACAATGTCTAACAGGAGAACAATATCATTATTCAAAAAGTTCAAAATATCGATATGCCTGAAAACGGAATCATAAATCCTTATCAAATTTTTGACAACACTCCAAAATAAATAATCGATCTTATTTTTGCTGTTGAGTCGGGCCTTAACGCAGGCCGTAAGCCGAAACTCTCCGAATAAGGAACTTCAGGCACTTACTTTTTGGAAAATCATGAGAAGAAGAAAATAGCAATTTTCAAACCTCATGATGAGGAGCCGTTTGCTCCATCCAATCCTAGGGGATATATAGGGAATCTTGGTGGAAACGGAATTAGGAAGGGGATTTTGAGTGGCGAGGCTGCAACAAGAGAGGTAGCAGCCTATGTTTTGGATGTTAATAAGTTTCATAAAGTTCCACCAACTACTTACGTGGAGTTTTATCATCCATCATTTAATTATAATGAACTTATTGATTCTGTTCCAATTAAGAGTGGAACTCAAACTGATCTCAAAACATTAAAAACAAAGCATGGCTCTTTGCAAGAATTCGTTTAGAGTCATGATGTTGCAGGAAATCTGGGTTCCCATCAATTTGATATCGAATAAGTGCACAGAATCGGAATTCTAGATTTAAGAATTTTGAACTGTGATCGAAATTAAGCAAATATTTTGGTTAAAAAAGTTAGTGTAACTTAGACAAAGACAAATAAGCAATACAAAAAAATACTTATGATACCAATTGATCATGGGCTTTGTTTCCCAGATAACTTCTAAATTTATGAATATCAAATGGTTTGGATGAGCTATCCACAATCAAAGCGACCTTTCAGTCAAAAGTCTTTGGAATTCATTCAAAATATAAATCCTGATGAAGACTGTAAAAAATTGAGATAAAAATTGGGTTTTCGTTAAATATGTTTGAGAAATTTCAAAATAGCTCAAATATTTTTAAAAAAGATGGCTGCTTAAGGTTTCACACTTTATGAAATTGGTTCAAAAGTGTACAGGATGGACGATGACGATGACGATTATGAAATGTAAGAGAATTCATGCGAAGATGATGACAAATCATAAAAGAAAAAATCACAATAAAGTGATAACAAATCATAACTTGAAAAGCTCGTCCAAAGAACAGAATAAATTTACAATTTAGTTAAGCAAAATGGTATAAAATCCACAATAGAATTTCAAATAGGTTTGATAAAATTACGTAGACAACAATAGTCAGTGACCTTTTTATAACAAAAGCGTATTGAAATCAACTAAATAAATAAGATTCATTAAGAATCTGAATAGAAGTAATAATAAAGGTCAAGCTTTATTTAGCTTGATCATGAAAAGATGGAAAAAAAACCATCGATGTAAAAACAGCCATCAATGTAAAAAAAAACATCTGTGTAAAATGGAATGAGTAATCATGGACATGGTCATATGAAGCACATGACTATGTAGGAAAAGAAGTTGCTTGAATCTTCCATAGAAAAAATGGAACATATTCAATCATTAAAAAAATCATTACCAAAAATTAGGAATGTAAGTCTTCCACATTTGAAGAAAGTCAACTCAAAATAATACAAGCCTAAAAAAAGAAAGCATGTAATGAACTCAAAGAACAAAAATAATAACGGATGGAAAAAAGATTAAACATGGGAATAAATATTTTTCCATTATTTTTAGGATCTTCTTGACTAATACATTAAAAAACTAAAACACAAGAAGAAACAGCAACAAAAACCACCGCAAAGAGGAAGATTGATGAGTTAAAATATTGATCTTTGAGTTGATTTTTTATCTCATCTATAAAAAAATTTATTTTTTCATATAAAAAAAAACAGAAAATAGTATGAACATTTTATTTTTAATGTTAAAAAATTTTAAAATGTAGCAATAAATAGTTTTTAATGGAAGAAATGAATATATTTTATTTTCAATTTTTAACTCAAAAATAAAAAAAGTTGTTGTTGAACTTTTTTTATTGGAATAGGTTTAATTCAATAACCTTCTGATCGTAACTTAAAATAAGGAATATTTATTCGCCATTTATTTTTATTAACTTTTTTTTGACAAAATTCTTGGAGTTTTTGACATTTAAGCTCGGTTATTATGAGTTCATAGTCGTAGCTTATGTTTTTGCTCAATGATAGAATTTTTTATGGATCATGTTAAATAAACTTTCCTCTTGGTCCTTTTTTTGATTCATCCTCTTTTTTAGACTTTAGAATGAAAAGTTAACCCCAATTTAGTTCAATCTGATAACCAATTGAAGGTCATTTTACTTTTCATCATAAGCTACTCTAAAAATAAGGGTTTCACATGAATTTATATCCAATTGTCAATTATGATGTATTAATCAAAATTATATTTTTACACAACCAATAATAAGTGAACAAAAAAACCAAGCGAGCATGAATAACTTCTTTAACTTTTTTACACAAGCTTTCAGAAAGTATGGTTTTCAACAATTAAACTCACAACTCGTTCTTAAAAAGTTTACAGAAATCGCACTCAAAGCTGGTCTCGTCTATGCTCCTTATACATTCATGAACAGGGGTAAATTGCATTGTATCAGTACCTACACTGTTAAAAACGCTTAATTGATGCAGAAGGGTGTTCTCACAATTAACTTATCCCAGGACCAACAGCAGTGGATTGAAACCTTTAAATACCTTGCTTCACATCTTGCTAGATTTCTCCAATTACTGTACATATTTTTACCAACATTATTGATGCTGCCTTTAAGATGTATGAAATCAACTTAACATTTGTGGATCTCTACATTCGTTAAAGCTGTCTAAAAGGCCGGTGTTGTTTGGATTAAGGTCTTCCAATATATGAGTCATCGAAGGGATATTATAGGTCCTGAACTTGCTTAAAGTTTCACTCATTTAAGGTAACAGGCTCCAACTCACAGTTTTACAGAAACTCAAAAAATGTTCAAATAAGCATATGGAAAAGAAATCGATGAGATTTTTGAAGAATTTGATAATGTTCCAATTGCCTCAGGTTCGGTAAGTCAAGTTTATAAGGCCAAGTATCATGGAAGAAAAGTCGCTGTAAAAGTAAGACATCCAGGTGTTGATACTTACATTGAGAGGGACGTTGAGCTGTTATTCATGATCAGTAAGATCGGCTCATTATTTTCAAAAAGCTTAAAAATTCCAATTGGCCAATAATCCATGAAAAGAACTCTTGTTGATCAAATAGATTTCAACATTTAAAAAGATAACTTGAAGACTTTCAACCAAATGTTTTACAGAAATAAGCATGTGAGATTCCCAATGGCTTTTGAATCTACAACAAAAGATTCTATTTTGGTAGAAACTTTTGTGGAAGGAGTACCAATTACTCATTTTGAAAATAATCCACATCCTTTAAATGAAGTCATTGCTCGTATTGGAGCCAAAACTTTCTTTGAAATGTTGATGAAAAACAACTTCATTCATGCTGATTGTCATGGTGGAAATATTTTGATAGATTTAACAGAACCAGAATATTCTTTCTTCGGTGAAATAAAAGAGTATGCTAAGTAAAACTTTTATAAAGTTTAATAATTTATAACTGAAAAAGCAATTCGTGAATAAAATCTCAAGAAAATTTACAAGGAAAGCAAGTAAGAAGAGGCCAAAATGCGTAACGTATTACGAAGATGCAAATAAAACCTCAAACTTACTTTGATCGACGCAGGTATGGTCATTCAGCTCCAACAAAAAGATAAATAAAACTTTGTAAACTTTGTTAAATGTGTCATCCAATCAGAGGGCGACAAATGTGCAGAAATGATTTACAATTTATCAAACTACAATGGTAAGAAAATAAAGAAAGAATAATTTCCTGAGTATCATTAAGAATTAAGAGAAGTTTTCTCAAAGATTAACAATGATAATTTGGACAATTTGTAAGGTATGAAACTATTGACAGGTATGTTGGATAAAATTAGGGATCATAATATGAAACTTGATGGGTAATTTGCTACTTTATTGACCAACATTGTTGTCTTGGAAGGGATGGCAAGAGACTTGGATCCAAACATCAATATTTTGAAGTGTGCGATTCCATATTTCTAAAATAACAATCATCCAATTGCTGATAAGGCTGAGAGGAGCTTTTTGACTGCTGTATGAGTGTTAAAAGAGAATAAAAAAAATGGTTTTAATATTTAATGTTTTTGTATATAATTCTTTAAGATTGAAACATTTTAATTGAAGATTGATTGATTTATAACCAATTTATTCATTTTATTTTTGAAATCATTAATTTATCATTAAAATAGTATTAATTAAAGGCATAAATCTAAATAAAAAAAATTATTTTCAATAAACAAATTTTAAATAATAACATTTAGGAAATCGTTGTTTTAAATTGACAGGCTACACATCTATAATATCTATCTTTAGAAAGTTAAGTATCTTGATTCAACCGTTACGAAATTAATTTCGGAATAGACCTATGTTTTTTATAATTTAGTGTTAATGAGTTTTCTTTTTTAGGATTATTATTGTAATCTATATCAGGTATATTTTGTTCAATTTTTTATTTTTATTGTTTTATATATTAAAATTAGTTTTCCATTT
>Ga0102832_1002263_pt1 | contig 12188 bp, 11 predicted proteins | sample EBPBio282013_DNA_FD_88942 | JGI IMG/M metagenome (GOLD analysis project Ga0102832, IMG submission 88942) | Wastewater treatment Type I Accumulibacter community from EBPR Bioreactor in Madison, WI, USA - Reactor 2_5/28/2013_ DNA (Illumina Assembly) | ecosystem: Engineered > Bioreactor > EBPR >...
AGCTCGTGGGCCGACAGGCCGCCCGGCGCCGATGCCGGGCACCCGGGCACGACGGCGCGGTCGCACACGTCGACGTCGAGGTCGACGTGCACGGGGCCGCCGGCCGCCCCCGCGGTCTCCAGCGCCTCGGCGACGACGGCGGCGATGCCGCGCTCGCCGACGTCGTCGCGGCTGACGACCGTGATGCCGGCGTCGCGGGCCCGGTCGGCGTACACGCGGTAGTTGGCGAAGTCGGCGATCCCGATCTGCACGACACGCGAGCCGTCGAGGCCGGCCTCGAGCAGGCGCCGCACCGGCGACCCGTTGCTGATTCCGTCGCGCAGGTCGTAGTGCGCGTCGAGGGTCACCAGTCCGGCGGTCGCGAGCTGCTCGCCCCAGACGGCGCGGGCCACGGCATAGGTGATCGAGTTGTCGCCGCCGACCGCCACCACGAGCCTCGCGCGGGCTGCGGCGTCGGACACGAGCGCTGCTGTGCGGGCCTCGCCCTCGGGGCCGTCGGGCTCGTCGACATCGCCGAGATCGGCGGCCACGAGCGCGTCGAGCTCGAGCCCGTGGCCGTGGGTGGAGTAGCGCAGCAGGGCCTGCCGCACGGCGGCCGGGGTCGCGTGGGCACCGGTCGGCGACAGCGACGTGCGCCAGGCCGGCACCCCCAGCAGGGCGACGTCGAGCGACGGGTCGCCGGCGTGGTCGGCCGTCTCGCGGGCCAGCCACGACCCGGCCCGCGGCCACGACGGGTCGTAGGGCAGGCCGGGGGCGTACGGGTCCGGGTGGGCCTCGGCGCCGTTCCCGCTGGGGCTCAGGGGTTCGCTCACGACGGGCATCCTGACGGATCGCCGCGCGCCGGGGCCCGCTTTGGAGAGTGCCGCGACCATGGGTTATGGTTTCGTCCCGCAAGCGAGGGGGCGACCCCGAGCCTGCAACGCGGACGTAGCGCAGTTGGTAGCGCATCACCTTGCCAAGGTGAGGGTCGCGGGTTCGAGTCCCGTCGTCCGCTCGGAAGACCTCGCACGAGGTCTGCTCGGTGGAGTGGCCGAGAGGCGAGGCAACGGCCTGCAAAGCCGTGTACACGGGTTCAAATCCCGTCTCCACCTCGGTCGCTCCGAGGAGCATCAAGGGCGATTGGCGCAGGGGCTAGCGCGCTTCCTTGACACGGAAGAGGTCACAGGTTCGATTCCTGTATCGCCCACCATCGACAGGCCCCGTCCCGCAGGGACGGGGCCTTCGTCGTCCCCCTGGCCCGGACGGGCGGGCCCGTCCGGGCTGTTGACCCGGCGCCCGCGCAGGCGTAGCCAGTCCCACACGACGGGGGGCTGGAGGTGGCGCATGTACGGGACCGTGATGACCGGACGGCTGGCCGTCCCGTTCGAGCAGGTCGAGGCCGTGGTCGCCGACTGGGAGTCCCAGCGCGGCGCCTCGCTCCCCGGGTACGTCGGGCAGTCGGTGCTGCGCTCCGACGACGGGACGACCGTCGTCGCCGCGATCCGCTTCCGCGACCGCGAGAGCTACGCGGCGCTGTCCGACGACCCGGCGCAGGCGGAGTGGTGGGCGACGCGGATGCAGCCCTGCTTCGACGGCGAGGTGTCGTGGACCGACGGCGAGTGGACGCGGTGAACGGCAGCGCCGCCTGGTGACGGCCCGGCTCGGCGCGTTCCGATGACGACGGCCCGCCGCGGTCCTACTGTCGCGCCATGAGCGACGGGATCGGCGACGGGGCGCTGCGCGGACGGTCGTCGGCCTGGCCCTGGGCGGTCGGGATCGCAGGTGGCGTGGCAGGGGCCGCGTGGCTCGTGCGCGAGCTGGCGCCGGGGCCCGGCGCACGTGTGATCCGCGAGCTGTTCGACCGCGACGCCGCCCGCACCGCGGCCGAGGCCGAGTCGCTGCGCCCGAGCGACGTCGTCGTGGTCGAGGGCGTGCAGTACCGCAAGGGCGACGAGGGCGCGCTGCTCGACGTGCACCGCCCGGCCACGGCCGAGGGGCCGCTGCCGACGATCGTGTGGGTGCACGGCGGCGGCTTCGTATCGGGCAGCCGGCACGACGTCTCGGTGTTCTGCTCGCTGCTCGCCCGGCGCGGCTTCGCCGTGGTGTCGCTGGACTACCGGCTCGCCCCGCGTGCGGCATACCCGGCCCCCGTCGTCGACGTGACGGCGGCGCTCGCGCACCTGGTCGCCAACGCCGACCAGCTCGGCGTCGACCCGCACCGGCTCGTCCTCGCCGGCGACAGCGCCGGCGCCCAGGTGGCCAGCCAGATCGCCACCATCGTCACCAGCCCGGAGTACGCGGCCCTCGTCGGCGTCGCGCCCGTGGTCGCGCCGGAGTCGCTGCGCGCCGTCGTGGTGTTCTGCGGCTTCTACGACCTCGCCGAGTTCGCCGAGCGCGGGCGGGTCGCGCCGATCCGGTTCCTGCGGTGGGGCGTCGGCACGATCCTGCACGCCTACACCGGCGTGCGGTCGCCGTCGCGCGAGCAGCTCGACCTCATGTCGGCCGCCGTGCACGCCACCGCGGCCTTCCCCCCGACGTTCGTGTCCGGGGGCGACGACGACCCGCTCACCGACGTCCACTCGCGCACGTTCGCCGCGCACCTCGCCGGGCTCGGCGTCCCCGTCACCACCCTGTTCTTCCCCGAGGGCACGGGCCTCGGCCACGAGTACCAGCGCGACCTCTCGCGCGAGGAGGCGCGTCGCGCCCTCGACGAGGTGGCCGCATTCGTGGCGGCGCGCACAGCCTGACGCCGCCGTCAGGCCCGGGACCGCCCGGCGATGCCGCCCGACCGCTCGGCGACGCGCTGCCGCGACCTGCTCGGAGCACCGGCACCGTCCGACGAACCTACGGTAACGTAACCGACGGTTAGCCGGCCGGACCCCAGGAGCCACCATGACCAGCGCGACCCTCCCCCACGTCATCCAGGGCGGCATGGGCGTCGCCGTGTCCTCGTGGCGACTGGCCAACCGCGTCGCCGGCGCCGGCGGCCTCGGCGTCGTGAGCGGCACGGCCCTCGACATCGTCGTCGCCCGCCGGCTGCAGGACGGCGACCCCGACGGCGACGTGCGTCGCGCACTCGCCGCCTTCCCGCTGCCCGGGATCGCCGACGAGGTTCTCGAGCGCTACTACATCGAGGGCGGCAAGGCACCGGACGCCCCCTACAAGCCGACCTCGCGGCCCGCGCTCGACCCCAGCGTGCGCGCGCAGCGGCTGATCGTCGTCGGCAACTTCGTCGAGGTGTGGCTCGCGCGCGAGGGCCACGACGGCAAGGTCGGCATCAACTACCTCGAGAAGATCCAGCTCACCACCCCCGCCGCGGCGTACGGCGCGATGCTGGCCGGCGTCGACGCCGTGCTCATGGGCGCGGGCATCCCGGCCCACATCCCGGCGATGCTCGACGACCTCGCCGCCGGCCGCCCCACCTCCCTGCCGGTCGACGTCGCCGACGCCGGCGAGGAATCGTTCGCCATCGCCTTCGACCCCGAAGCCGTCCTCGGCGCGCAGCTGCCCGCACCCGCGCGCCCGACGTTCCTCGCGATCGTGTCCAGCCACGTCCTCGCGTCGTACCTCGCCCGCTCGGAGGCCACCCGCCCCGACGGGTTCGTCATCGAGGCGCCCACTGCCGGCGGCCACAACGCACCGCCCCGCGGCAAGCTGGTCCTCGACGACCTCGGGCAGCCGGTCTACGGCCCCCGCGACGCCGTCGACACCGCAGCGCTGGTGAACCTGGGCCTGCCGTTCTGGATGGCGGGCTCCTTCGGCACCCCCGAGAAGCTGCAGGAGGCCCTCGCCCTGGGCGCCTCCGGCATCCAGGTGGGCACGCTGTTCGCGCTGTCGCGCGACTCGGGCTTCACCGACGAGCTGCGCGACGCCCTGCTCGACCAGATCGACGACGGCACGCTGCAGACGCGCACCGACGCCCACGCCTCACCCACCGGCTTCCCGTTCAAGGTGGCGCAGCTCGAGGGGACGCTGTCGGACATCCCGCTGCGATCCCGGCGCACGGCGGTCTGCGACCTCGGCCACCTGCGGCAGCCGTTCCTCGGCGAGGACGGCGAGGTCGACTACCGCTGCCCGGCCGAGCCGATCGCCATGTACGTGCGCAAGGGCGGCGACGCCGCCGATGCCGAGGGCCGCGTGTGCCTGTGCAATGCGCTCTGCGCCAGCGTGGGCATCGGGCAGGTGCGCAAGGGCGCCGAGGAGCTGCCTCTCGTGACCCTCGGCGACGACCTCGAGGGCGCACGCGTCCTGCTGGCCGCGCACCCCGACGGGTGGACCGCCGACGCCGCCGTGCGGTGGCTGGAGGGGCAGGGCGCCACCGCCTGACGCCGGGTCTAGGGTCGCTCGTCATGGCCGACTTCGACATCACCGACCCTGCCGTCATCGCCGACCCGTACCCCGCCTTCGAGCGCATGCGCGCGCTGGGGCGCCCGGTCTGGGACGACGGCCTCGGCATGTGGCTGGCCTTCCGGCACGAGGACGCCAACGCCGTGCTGCGCGACCGGGCGCTCGGGCGCATCTGGCGCGCACGCGTGCCCGAGGACGCCTGGGAGACGTTCAACTGGCTGCACGCCGACGCGCTGCTGGAGAACGAGCCGCCCAAGCACACGCGCCTGCGCCGCCTGGTGGCGGCGGCGTTCGCACGAGGCAACATCGAGTCGCGGCGCGGGCGCATCCAGGAGCTGTGCGCCGCCTTGCTCGACGACTGCCAGGCCAAGCTCGACAGCACCGGCTCGTTCGACGCGATCGCCGACTACGCCGAGCCGCTGCCGGTCCTCGTGATCGCCGACCTGCTCGGCGTGCCGGACGACGAGATCGGCCCGCTGCGCCCCTGGTCGCAGGCGATCGTGAAGATGTACGAGTACGACCGCACGCCCGAGGACGACGCCGCTGCCGAGGTCGCGTGCCGCGAGTTCGCCGCCTACGTCGACGAGCTCGTCGAGCGCCGTCGCACCGAGCCGGGCGACGACCTCGTCACGCACCTGGCCCAGGTGGAGGCCGAGGGCGACCGCCTCACCGCGCACGAGCTCGCCGCCACCGTCGTCCTGCTGCTCAACGCCGGGCACGAGGCGACGGTGAACGGGTTCGGCAACGGCCTCGTGGCCCTCCTGCAGCACCGCGACCAGTGGGACCGCGTGGTGGCCGACCCCTGGGGGCTGGCCACCACCGCGGTCGAGGAGATGCTGCGCTACGACACGCCGTCGGCGCTGTTCGAGCGCACGGCGCTCGCCGACGTCGAGGTCGGCGGCGTCACGATCGCGGAGGGCCAGAAGGTCGCTGCCCTGCTCGGCTCCGCCAACCGCGACGGCGCGGTGTTCGCCGATCCCGACTCGTTCGACGTCGGCCGCGACCCCAACCCGCACATCGCGTTCGGCGCCGGCATCCACTTCTGCCTGGGCGGCCCGCTCGCCCGGCTCGAGATGCAGCAGTCGCTGCCGATGCTCGCCGAGCGCTTCCCGTCGCTGCACGAGGCCGGGCCCGCACAGCAGCGCGGCACGTTCGTGCTGCGCGGCTACGACACCGTGCCGGTCACGGTCTGACCCCGATACCCGGTCGAACGGGTCCGCCCCCGTCGGGCAGGATCGGGGGATGCAGCCTGCGCCGCCCGAGCACGAGCCGTTCCACGTCGACGCCGAAGCGCTCGCCGCCGGCCTCGACGACGTCCGGAAGTCGCCGTCCGACGGCGGCACGGTCGAGCTGATCGTCCTGCGGCCCGCGGTCGACGAGCGCGAGCTGCACGACGAGGTGGCGGCGGACCTCTCGCTCGGCCTCGTGGGCGACACCTGGGTGGAGCGCGGGAGCAGCCGCACGCCCGACGGCGGCCCGAACCCGGACGCCCAGGTGACGGTGATGAACATCCGCGCGGCCCGGCTCGTCGCCGCCGCCGACGACCGCGTACCGCTCGCGGGCGACCAGGTCTACGTCGACCTCGACCTCAGCACGGAGAACCTGCCCACGGGCACGGTGCTCGACTTCGGCGACGCGGCGCTCGAGGTCACGGCTGCTCCGCACACCGGCTGCGCGAAGTTCTCCGCGCGCTTCGGCGTCGACGCGCTGCGCCTCACCGCGACGCCGGAGGGCCGGTTCCTACGGCTGCGCGGGATCAACACCCGCGTCGTGCGGGCCGGCGCGATCCGCCGGGGCGACGTCGTCCGCGTGACCCGGCCGGAGCAGGCGCCGTAGCCGGTCCGACAGCACGGGGTGCCCGGGCACCTCGCGCCACTCCTCGAGCACGCGGTTGAGCAGCGCTCCGAGCAGCACGACGTACGAGGTCAGGTAGCCCCACAGCATGATCGCGATGGGCGCCCCCACGATGCCGTAGAGCGACCCGCGCTCGAACGACGTCTGCAGGTAGATGCGCAGCCCCAGCGAGCCCAGCACCCAGCCGCCCACCGCCAGCGCGGCGCCGGGCAGGGTCTGCCGCACGGTGCGGCGCGGCGTGATCGCGGACTGGTAGAGCGCCACCACCACAGCCATGATCATCGCCAGCGACAGCACCCAGGTGATGACCGCGCCCGCTCCGCCGAACAGACCGGCGAACAGGGCCGGGCCCACCAGCACCACGACGGTGATGGGCACGAGCAGCAGCAGGCCGACGCCGTAGATCAGCAGCGAGCGAGCCCGCGTGCGGGCGTAGCCGGCGTAGCGCTCGCCGCTGACGATCACGATGCCCTGCACCGCCGTGGCGACCAGCCGCGACCCGGCCCAGAGCGCCACGAGGAACGACAGCAGCGACAGCCCGGTGGACCCGTAATCGAAGAGCTCGTTGACGAGCGGCTCGACGAAGTCGGTGACGACCTCCGCGGTCAGCACCCGCGACGCCGTCTCGAGGATGAGCTGCTGAAGCTGCTCGAGGACGTCGAGGCCGAGCTGGGCCTGCACCCACGCGAAGCCCGCGACCGCGCCGAGCAGCACCCACGGCAACGCGAAGATCCCCCAGAAGGCCATCTCGGCGGCGAGGCCGGTGAGCCTGGTCGAGATGGCGACGCGCGCGCCGAGCCCGACGCCCTCGGCGAGGGAGGAGATGCGCCTGCTCTGCTCCGGCGTCCAGGACTCGGTCGCGGCATCGACCTTGCGCCACAGGGCGTCCTCGAGCGAGCGGCGGCGGCCCGGCTCCTCGCTCATCCCCCCAACCTAGCGACGGCCTACTCGAGCGCTGCGACGGCGCGGCGCTGCTCGGCGACGTCGAAGTCGGCCGCCGGGTAGCGAGGCGCCATGTCGCGCAGCGCGTCGACGAGCAGGTTGGCCACCACCCAGTCGCGGTACCACTTGCGGTCGCCGGGCACCACGTACCACGGCGCCGATGTCGTCGAGCAGCGCGTGAGCGCATCCTGGTAGGCGGCCTGGTAGTCGTCCCAGAACGCCCGCTCCTTGAGGTCGCCGACGTTGTACTTCCAGTGCTTGGTCGGGTCCTCGAGTCGCTCGGCGAGCCGCTGCTTCTGCTCCGCCTTGGAGATGTGCAGCATCACCTTGACGAGGTGGACGCCCGTGTCGACGACCCGTCGCTCGAACTCGTTGATGGTGTCGTACCGCGTCGACCACTCGGCCTCGGGCACGAGGTTGTGCACCCGGACCACCAGCACGTCCTCGTACTGCGAGCGGTTGAAGACCACCACCTCGCCCGCCTGGGGCAGCTGCTTGTCGATGCGCCAGAGGAAGTCGTGCTGCAGCTCCTCCGGCGTGGGCTTCTTGAACGACACGATGCGGACGCCCGCAGGGTTCATGGCGCCGACGACGCGGCGCACCGTGCCGTCCTTGCCCGAGGTGTCCATCCCCTGCAGCAGCAGGAGGACCGACCGGTGACCGCCGCCGACGCCCTCGGCGTAGAGCGCCTCCTGCAGCTGCGCGAGCTCCTCCACGAGCGCGGAGGTCGCGGCCTCGGTGGCCTCACGGTCGCCGGGCGCGGTCGACGTGTCGCGGGTGTCGCGGTCGGCGAGCAGGTCGCCGGGCCGGAACGCGACGGCGTCCGCCACCTGGGCGGGGGTCGGAGCAGCTGCCTTGCGGGACCCGTGGTTGTCGCCCATGCGCGGCCTCCCGTGCGTCAGGATGACGCCATGGAAATCGGCGGCATCATCTCCGGAATCTTCGTCGGGCTCATCATCGGGGCTCTGGCGCGCATCGTGGTGCGGAACAACGAACCCGTGGGCTGCCTGCTCACCATGCTCATCGGCATCGTCGGCGCGGGCCTCGGGCTCGCGCTCGGCTCCTGGGCCGGCTGGGGCTTCTGGGCCACCTTCGCCGCCCAGGTCGTGATCGCCGCCATCATCGTCATGATCTTCACCGCGCTGGCCCGCCCCCGCGCGTAGCGGCATGCCCGCGCTCGCGGCAGGATCGACCGCGTGCGCATGCTGCTGCCCGACCTCCGCGACGACCTGACCGACCTCGACCTCGACGGCGCCTACGCGTGGCCCGGCTGGCCCGCGCCGGCGCCCTGGCTGCGCGCGAACATGGTGTCGACCGTCGACGGCGCCGCCGCCGGGCGGGAGGGTCTGTCGAAGTCGATCGGCTCGCCCGCCGACCGCCGCGTGTTCGGCCGGCTCCGCGGGCTCGCCGACGTCGTGCTGGCTGGCGCCGGGACGGTCCGCGAGGAGGACTACAAGCCCGCGCGGCCCAAGCCCGACTTCGCCGAGCGACGAGCCGCCGCGGGCCAGGCGCCCGTGCCGCCGCTGGCCATCGTGAGCCGCTCGATGCGCCTCGATCTGGACTCCCCCCGCTTCACCGACACCGCGGCCCGGCCCCTCGTCATCACCTGCGAGTCGTCCGACACCGCGCTGCGCGACGCGGCCGCCGAGGTGGCCGACGTGATCGTCGCCGGGGGCCACGACGTCGACCTCCGCGACGCCGTCGCGCAGCTGCACGCACGGGGGCTCGTGCGGATCCATGCCGAGGGCGGCCCGAGCCTGCTGGCCGACCTCGCGGCCCACGACCTGCTCGACGAGCTGCTGCTCACGGTCTCGCCGTTCCTCGCCGGCGGCAGCTACCTCGGCGAGGACGACGTGCCACGCATCCTCGAGGGCGCCTCGCTGCCGGACTCCCCGCGGCCGATGCGCCTCGCCCACCTGCTCGAGGACGACGGCTCCCTCTTCCTGCGCTACGTCCGCCCCTAGCGGGTTCGCGAGCAACAGTGCGGATGTCCGGCTTCGAGACCACGACACCGAGCAGCCGCACTGCTACTCGAGCCCTCCCCTGAGCCGGCCGCGGACGACCCGGAGGCGCTCGGGTTCGGTGTTGTCGACGACGACGTCGGCGCGGGAGGCGGGGTCGCACGCCGCGACGTAGAGGCGGTGCGCGCCGAGGTAGCGGGCGTTGGCGGGATCGTCCGGATCGTCGGGGGTGCCGTCGCGCGACGCCATCCGCGCGAACCGCGAGGCATCGCTCGCCTCGATGAAGACCGAGAGGTCCCAGAGGCCGGCCAGCCCGTCGCGGTGCAGGAACAGCCCGTCCAGCACCAGGACCGCGCCGTCGGGCGCCTGCCGCCACGGCGGGTCGAGCAGCTCATCCGAGGCCAGGTCGTGCGCACGGTCGCGGTAGCGGCCGTCGCCGCCGGGCCCGAACGGCGACAGGACGTCGCTGCGCAGGCGCGCGTAGTCGAACGAGTCGAGCCAGAACCCCTCGGGCGACTGCCGGCCGCGGCGGTACCGCTCGGCCCGCGGGCGGTGGAAGTCGTCGACCCCCACGCGCACCACCGGTCGGCCGAGCGCGCGAAGGGCCTCACCGAGCTCGTCGGCGAGCCAGGTCTTGCCGGCCCCGTCACCGCCGTCGACGGCGACCCGCACGTGCCACTCTCTTACGGGCACGAGCGAGGCGATCCACCCCACGACGTCGGCGCGCATCCCCCGACTCTGCCGGGCTCAGGCGGTCGCGTCGACCGCCTGGGCCAGCACGACGTCGGCGCTCGGCAGCTCGGCCTCGAGATCGTCGGCGTCGAGGGAGTGCCTCATGGCCCACACGATGAGCGAGCCGACAACGACCACGAGGGAGCCGACCGCCAGCACCGACCACGCGCCCGGAAGGGCGGTGAGGTGCTGGACGCCGAAGGCGAGGGCCACGGTGACGGGCAGCGTCACGGCCCAGGCGACGACCATCTCGCCGAGCACCCGCAGCTGCACCCCCGCCCCGGACGAGAGACCGGATCCCGCCACCGATGACGCGGCGGCCTGCGTCGTGGAGATCGGAGCGCCCACCCCGGTGGCGCCGAAGATCGCCGTGAGCGCGCCGATATTGGCCGCCACCGCCGACTGCGGCCGCAGCCGGGTGATGCGCAGGCCCATCGTCTCGATGATCTTCCAGCCGCCCCACACGGTGCCGGCCGCGATCGAGACGTAGGCCGCCGCCTCCACCCAGAACGGGACATCGATGCTGCCGCTCCCGTTCACAGCGAGGTGCCCCGTCCCGACCAGCAGCGCGGCGACGACCCCCATCGTCTTCTGCGCGTCGTTGGCCCCATGGCCGAAGGACACCGCGGCAGCGGACCCGAGCTGGATCCAGCGCAGCGCCGGGCTCGCGTCGTCCAGCCTCGTCCGGCGATGCAGCGCGTCGACTGCGCGCATCGCGACGAACGCGATCCCGAACGCGACCAGCGGGCTGACGACGATCGCCAGCGCCGCCTTCTCGACGCTTCCCCAGGTGATCGCGTCGAGGCCGCCTGCGGCGAGGCCGGCGCCGACCAGCCCGCCGATCAACGCGTGGCTGGACGACGACGGCATGCCGATCCACCATGTCGCGTAGTTCCAGGAGATCGCCGCGACGAGGGCCGAGAACACCACCGCGACACCCGCGACGCCGGGCTTCACCGTCGTCGCCACGGTGCTCGCGACGGCGGTGCCGACGACGAAGAGGGCGAGCACGTTGAACAGGGCCGAGAACCACACGGCCCAGCGCGCCGGCAGCGCCCGGGTGGCGACCACGGTCGACACCGAGTTCGCCGCGTCGTGGAAGCCGTTGGTGAAGTCGAACAGGAAGGCGAGTGCCACGACCGCCACGGCCGCGAGGAGCCCGAGGTCCACGACCCATCCCCAGTCGGCGCGCCCGCCCGGTGGCGGGCGCTCACGGGCCCTACTCTCCGCCGATCCGGAGCCGGGTCAACCGCGTGGAGGGACGCCCGGCGCGGCGCGGCCGATCGGACCGGCAGGTGGAGGCGGCGTCCCACATCCCGCGCGGCCGCCCTGGTGAGCCTCGCCTGTGCCAGGCTCGGGGCATGCAGCTGCCCGTCATGCCGCCGGTGAAGCCGATGCTCGCGAAGCCGGTGCCAGAGGTACCCGCGCCCGACTCCGTCGCCGGCGGCCTCGTGTACGAGCCCAAGTGGGACGGTTTCCGCTGCATCGTGTTCCGAGACGGCGACGACGTCGTCCTCGGCAGCCGCAACGAGCGCCCGCTCACGCGCTACTTCCCCGAGCTGGTCGAGGCCCTCAAGGAGCAGCTGCCCCCGCGGTGCGTCGTCGACGGCGAGGTGGTCGTGGTCCAGGACGACCGGCTGTCGTGGCCGGGGCTGCAGAACCGCATCCACCCGGCGGAGAGCCGGGTGCGGATGCTGGCCGAGGAGACGCCGGCGTCGTTCGTCGCGTTCGACCTGCTGGCTCTCGGCGACGACGACCTCATGGGCCGGCCGTTCTCCGAGCGGCGCGCGCTGCTCGAGCGCGAGCTCGGCGGCGTCGGCGGGACGGTGCATCTCACGCGCGTCAGCGACGACGCCGACGAGGGGCGCCGCTGGTTCGAGGCCTTCGAGGGAGCGGGCCTCGACGGGCTGGTGTGCAAGCCGCTCTCGATGCCCTACTCCCCCGACAAGCGCGTGATGCTCAAGGTGAAGCACGCGCGCACGGCCGACTGCGTCGTGGCGGGATGGCGCTCCCACAAGCAGAAGGGTCCCCAGGGGCAGGAACTGCTGGGCTCGCTCATGCTGGGCCTGTACGACGACGCCGGCGTCCTGCAGTCGGTGGGTGTCTGCGCGTCGTTCACCATGGCCAGGCGGGCCGAGCTCGTCGAGCAGCTCTCCGTCCTGGCGGTCGGCGAGGACGACGAGCACCCGTGGGCCGCCTGGGCCGATGCGGCCGCGCACGAGTCGCAGCGGCTGCCCGGGGCGGTGTCGCGGTGGAGCGCCGGCAAGACCCTCGACTGGCACCCGCTGCGGCCCGAGCTGGTCGTCGAGGTGGGCTACGACGCGATGGAGGGCAACCGGTTCAGGCACACCACGCAGTTCAAGCGGTGGCGCC
>Ga0102832_1002264_pt1 | contig 12185 bp, 7 predicted proteins | sample EBPBio282013_DNA_FD_88942 | JGI IMG/M metagenome (GOLD analysis project Ga0102832, IMG submission 88942) | Wastewater treatment Type I Accumulibacter community from EBPR Bioreactor in Madison, WI, USA - Reactor 2_5/28/2013_ DNA (Illumina Assembly) | ecosystem: Engineered > Bioreactor > EBPR >...
CATTTTTGATTATTTAAGAATGTAATTTTTAAACTTTTTTTATTTAAATTTAGTATGCTTTTATTATCATCACAAATGGTAATTAAAAATAAATTAGGGGAGTTAGAATAAAGAATTTTGAATCAAATAGGTTTCCAACCCACAAATAATAAACTTTTTATAAACTAAGCTATTGCTTTGAAGATTTAAGAATTTTTCAAGTCCATCTGTACAGATCAGGGAAGAAAATACGTCTGAAAATGACGTAAATAGCAGTAAAAATAAGGAAAAAGAAGGACAATTTTATATTTCTCGCGTTGTTAGCTTCTTTCCTTTTAAGTTCTTGAATGTAAACAGAAGACTTTTTCGTTCTGTCATCGTATTCATCATACATTGAGTTTGTTCTTTCTAAATTTGCAGAAGTATTTGCCAGACCTTCATTTATTGTCGATAACTGATCCAGCGATTTTAATAACAAGTCTCTGGAATCATGCAAATGAGATTTGAGATTTTTCATCTGTTTTATTGCTAAGTTTCCATCGGCATGAGAAAAAAGTTTTTTTTTTTCTTACTCAAGCTGAGAATTTTTGAGAGTCATTTCGTTTCTTATTGAAATTTGTTATAAAAATCTTGTAAAAGTTATTGACAGTAATCTGTATTTACTAAAAATAAATTAAGATTTTTTATGAAATTTATTAAAAAATTTACTTTTTTATTTAAAAGTACAATCATTTGCCAATTAAGACTTTTTGATCGAGTTATTTCAAACTAATTAGTCTTATATGGAATCTTTTTGATTAAATGTATCATTAAAAAGAAAGTATCACTAAGGTAATGGATAAATAAAAGATTTATTTTCCTTTAATCTAATAATATTTTCTGACAAATTTATTATTGCAAACACTTTTGTTCTAAAGACAAAATAACTTATGAAGGTATTATTTACCAAAAAGAGATAAGTTTGTTTGATAGGATATTTGAGATGAATAAATGAAATAAAGCAAATAAAATCAATTAAGATGCAATATCTTTATTTTTTATACAATTTGAACTTGAATAAATTTTATACAAATCAAATTAATGAACGTTGTAGAGTTGAGTCAACGTCTTCACCTCTTGGAGTAATAAAATGATCGTCTCCGTCAGGTTGTCAATACTGGCCGTAATTCCTAATCACACAGAGCCACCATTAATGGATAACCTTACCGAGGCAATCTTAACCTCATCCCATAACAATATCGTGGCACTGTCATCGATTTCTAAACAAAATACAAGAAAGCTTTAAAAGAAATTTATGATGTAATACAGGCCAATAAATCATTGAAGTAAGAGCTTTAAAAATTTAAAACATCGAGAAGCAGAATTGATGGCTCAATGAGCGATATGCGCAAATAATAAGTTTATAAAGCTTATGAAAATGTTTTGGCAGAAAAGAACGAGATGAATGACCGATTGGTACAAATTCAGAATGAAAATGAACATTATCACATGGAAATCGGTTCATTGTAAGCTCAGATGAATCTTTTGAAGGAAGAAAATTTGCATTTAATGCAGTAAAAATAAGCATTGGAGTCAAAGTTACAGTCAGGAAATGATGGGTCATCAAAATCTTAATAACTGCAATAAGTCCGACAGAGAATGCGTGAAAAAGAGCATTAATTCCACAGAACGATATAAAATTACGAGCAACACCACATAACATTATCAAACCAGAACAAGAAGAATGAAGAAAAATTGAGTGATTTGTAAGAAAGGTTGATTGAGAACGACAAGCAATGGAGACACAGATACGAAGCAAAGGAGATTGAATTCAAGTAAATAAAGAACAATGTGAGACATTAATACCAAGAACAAATCAACATGTTGAGGAAGTAAATTAACTCACTGAAGTTGCTCAATACTGAATTGATGACCAAGTTACAAACCATTGAGTTGTAAGGACATACTGACAACAACATGACTGAGTATGAAATCCAAATGTTGAACAGTATCAAGTAATTGAGGCTCCAAATGTAACCTTTGAAAAAACAAATCATCGAACTTCAGTAACAAAACTATTTCGATAAGTAACAACTTTAAAGGTAAAAGACCCAACTTCAACTCAAACTCTACTAACACGAGTCTACCATCCAACATTATTCTATCACCATTAAAAACCAGTAAGATAAAATCAACAAACTCAACTAAACCCTAAAAAAACATTAATCCAATTAATTAACCATCAAAAAACTCGAAGAGTAAAATAAAATCCTTGGCGGCAGAGTCATCGTACTCGAATCCAAAGATATCGCACTCGAAAATAGAAAAGATAACGGGTACAGGAAACTCTAAGAAAATGTACTCGAATTCCAAACCAGAGTCGAAATGCTCCTCAACTAAAAAGAAAACCTTGCCAACACAAAAAATGTTACTATTCACCAATTAGTCACTCTCAAAGCCTACATTGCTGAATTGGATCAAAAACTCAAAAATGCTTTCCATTAAAATTAATACGCCACCAAAAAGTACAAATCATACAAAGAAAAGTATCTCAATACATTGAAGTAAATGAAAAACCATTAACTTATGCACAACACATTGAAAAGCAAAATTCTCGGGTACGATAAACTCGTTCAGAGACTCCAATCAGAGTTGTAAAAAAATGTCAACATCAGTGAAATGTAAGTAATTTAAATGACCAGTAAAACCACACAGGAACAAGTCCAGTTGTAAACATTCAAAAAGAAGTACCAATCTTTGAAGGAAAAACTTATTTTACAGTAAAAATACAACAAACAGTAATTATAAACGATCAAACTTAATTATGAGACTAAAATTGTGGATTTGACCATTAAGGTTGAAGAAATCAACAGTCTCAAACAAGCCATTCAATTGTATAAAGAAAAGAATGAGGAACTTCAAAACTTACTTTCCAGAAAGGACAATTAAATTTTAGATTTGAGAATGACAGAATCTAAAACTTTCCCATCAAAATCTTAAAATTAATTAACTTCAATCAACCAAAACAGAGAGTTCATTCTTTCTCTGCAAGAGACAATCAGGAAGCAATAAAGTCATATTGCTAAGGTTCAATCTGAGTTGAGGATTCAAGAAGATACAAGTCGAAAGAGAATTTTAATCTTGGAAAGAGAGTTACATGAGACCCAAGGATAATTTAACAAGGCTAAAATGTCCACATCATCAACGAAATACAGTTCTGAAAAAAGTTCATAAGAAGTTTTGACTGAAAACAAAAGGTTGAGGAACAGAATCTCTGAGCTTGAGAATGAAATAATTTTGACAAAAGGCAGGGTGAGTGAATAAACATCAAGAAACAGTTACGAATTAGAGTTTAAGGCATCAAGTTTAGAAATTGAGAAGAACGAACTCAATAACCGACTTGAAACAGAGTTATCAAACAGAAAAAGGTTGGAGAAACAAATCAATGAACTGATGGTAAGAAACAACGAGTTGGAAGCAGAAACGGCCCAGTTGACAATTCAGAACAATAGAAAAGTCCAAGAAATAACTTACGAATTAAACTAAAAGTTAGGAATCATATAAAACTTAGAATAAGAAATAAGAAGGGTCAAATCCCAACAGAGAAAAGCCTCGTTCTAACTTTCCCCAATGGTCAACACCAATGTAGTTCCTATGAGATAAGATCATTCTTTATGCGAAAATAAAATCGGCAGATTGTAAAGATAACTGGAAAGTATGAGACTGGACAATGAGTAACTGAGAAGAAGAGCCAACGAGTCAGCAGTTGGTTCAGTGCCTTTCAGCTACGAAATATAAAGTCTTAAACACTAAAAAGAGGAATACAGACTCAAAATCTAAAGACTCGAAAAGGAAGTATCTGCCAACAAATCAACTATCAACTCAATGGAGTAAGAGAAGTTCGAATCGACCAGAGTGGTAAACAGCCTTAAACAGGAGATAAGTTCATTGAAACTTTCCCATTAAGACTCTTTGTTTGACAATGACAGAATCATTGCTCAATTGAAGACTAAACTCTAACATTCTGAAGCAACTCAGAATAATTACCTTTAAATCCAGAACCAGCTTTAATACTCAGTTGGTGAAAAAGACAGGTAAATATTCAACCTCAAGGCCAGACTCAATGCTGCTTAATCTGACATATAAAGGATGAACGATGCCATCAATAAATACACAAGGTAAATCTCCAACATTAAGTTCAATAATTAATCTTCCCATCAATTGTATACTGAACAAATGGAGTCTTTGCTTTAAGAAAAAACCAAAACCTTAAAAAAATATTAATAACAAATCAATAACCTCCATTAATAAATCAACCAAATCTCATCATAATTATCGTCAAGAACATAAACTCTCATCAGAACACAAAGAGAACTCACTTAACTTCAACTTTTGCAGGATGAGCTGAACAGAGTCACCTCCTCACTTTCAGATCGGGAAAATATCATCTCCAAAAACAGATATGAAATCTCAATGTACGAAGAAGAAAACTAAAGAGTCAAAAGGGAAATTACAAATTTGAAGGAGTAACTTCAAAGACAGAGATTGGAGATGTTACAAAAAGATGATGAAGTGTCCAGTCTTAGACTTTAATTGTCCACATTAAACAACAGGTTATCGAACCAAATAAAGGGAGAGTTCATTGAACAGTTGGGATAAAAATAACACCAAGTATCGAGACTTACTTTCCAACTTCAATCTTTACAGGCCAATTACAACAACATCCAATAAGAGCTGAATGAGACATAAAGCAGAGAGAGAAAAGCCCAGCAGTAACTGACTTACGCAAGAAGCCAACTGTCGAGAACCGAGTAAGACATGAGTTAACTTTCATAAAGACTTTTAAGAAAAGAGGCACAAATAACACAAATAACAAATTAAATGACAGGCTTAAAATATTTGTAAGAGGAGCTTGCTGAGAAGAATGGAGTCATCAACAAACTGAGAGCAGAATTGTCTTCCATAAGAATTTAAATGAGCCAACTGTCAGAATAAGCGGAGTACAAATAATCGACCATTTTGAGACAGGGCAATGAGCTCAAATCCATGAGAGAGTAAGTGCTTAATCGAGAGTAAACAATTGGTATGAAAGAGTCTTAAATGAGGAACTTATTGATGGAAATACAGAGACTGAAATCAACTCTTGATGACAATTAAATGACTCTTCAACAAAAGTAGAACACAATCAACAAACTTACTTCTGAATTGAACAAAGCCAAACAGGAACAAAGAGATTATGAGGAAGAAATTGAAGAAAAGTAACAAGAATGGTCAAACATTCAATTTGAATTCAATCAGGCCAAGTCGCAAATCAACCTGATATCTGACCAGTTATAAGCAAAGGACATCACCATCACTAAATTGTCCAACTAAGCAGCATTTTTAAAACAGGAAATGACAAGACTCAATGAGGAGATAATTAACAAGAATCATTAAATCAACAGAGTCAGTCAACAAGTATTCGTTCAGAAAATGTAATACACGAATAAAACCAGTTAATAAGTTCAAACTCTTTCCAATTAAATGTACTCACTCAAAAGACAGCTGTAATCCACAAGACATACTGTGTAAGATTTATAAGGGGAAAACAGAAGACTAAAAATTTAGCTTTAAGGCAGTCGAATCAAACTCACTTAACAGTCAACTCCTTTGTACATTTACACTTAATAAGACATGTCCATATTGAGACAAGACAACAATAACAAATACAGAGAAATCATGGAACTCCAACTTTAACTTAATCAAAGAAACTCTTAAATTAACCTTTTACATTAAAAAACTTAAAAATTACAACATTTGCTTCATCAATTGGAAGAAGAAAATCATTACAATAAGCAACATCTTGAAGAACAAATCCATCAGTTCATTGAACACGAAAGGTAACTCAGATCCAAAATTGAATTCCTTCAATCCAACAGCAGTACGACTCAAGAAATGACTGTTACCAGTGCATAGGAACAAAACACTTAAGAACTTAAATTTGGACTCAAATTGTACACTTAATAAACTGACAGACTCAAAAAAATAATCTAAGAACTTACTGAAGAAGTAACTGCACTCAGGCTCAAATTAACAGCTTACACCAACCAATAAGACAGAATCAATTAAAATCTTGTTACCATGGTCATGACTTTCGCGTAAGTGTAAGCACTGAGGGACAGAATGAAAACCAAGGAAGAAGAAATCAACTCTGTAAGAAGAAGCTTCATTCAAGCCATCAGTTCCAATTAAGACCTTAACAGTCAATACAGATTCCAATCATCCAACATGATCACAAACATTAACAACCAAAACAAAGAACAAAAGATACAAACTTTTGATGTTTTGTCACAAAATAGTCACTCGATTCTCAATTACCAAAGTTAAAAGGGTCAAAATATCATCAAAGTGGAGGAACAATTTGTTGAGACTTATTAAAAACAAGTCAAAGAAGTTCATTAATATGAAATAAGAAGCGATCAAGGTTCACAATAAGTGCCTGACCAAGGTTAAGACCAACTTGCAGAAGTCCGTTCACTTAATGGCCAAAATACACATCAACAACATGCAGAAATGTAAGCGATGAAACAAAGTTAACAAGGTGTCTCACAAGGGCACCAATAACATGAGGTTAACTTACCATAACCGGTTGAATTACAATAACAAGAGTCATCTCATGCAATTTAATAACTGAACCAATTGAAAGAACAATCAATCCAACAGGAACAAACCATCGAAGAACATGTTACTTTCGGACCAAACATCATTCAACAAGTTTTGCCATCAACTTAAGTCCATCATGTTAATCAACAATACCAACAAATCTCCACTTCCCAACAACAAAGAGGCAGAAACGTCAACATTGTTTACCAAGGATCCCAAATGCAAAGCAATTCTTCTGTTGAGAGACAAAGATTGGCACACAGTCAATTCCAGTCTCCATCTGGAAACACATACGTCAGGATCACCCAACATCAAAGAAGTATGGTTCCAATAAGTTCAGGCCCTGGAATCTATGTTCCACAAGCTGCGAACATCCAACCAGTGCGTCAATCAGGTCCTTCGTTTAGTAACCAACAACAACAACGCCCTGTTTCAGGGTCATTCCAAAACCAGCCTCATAACTTGAGATACTGACAAAATGATTACTTATATTGCCTTATTTTTTATCAAATTTTCTTTAAAATTTCAATACTTTTCTTTAAATTTACTTAATTTATTATCAAACAACTATAAAATTAAGAATCTTAAAATTTGTCATTTAAAAATAAAGTATTGAAATTTAAAGAAGATTACAGTTAAAGTAACGATCAGTCAAATATAAACTTGTTTTAATAAATCCTGAAAATTCAAACATTAAAATGATAAACGAAATCAGTATTAACTCCAGTAACACCATCTAACTTTCAAGAGGCGAATTGCTTTTATGGCTTAATGAACTTCTTAACGTTAACATAACCAAAATCTAACAACTCGGTACAGGCTCTGTATATTGTCAACTACTTGATCTTCTCTATCCAGGAAAAGTACAGCTTTCAAAAGTCAATTTCAAAGCTAAAAATGATTACGAATACATTTGCAATTTCAAAATCCTACAACAGCATTTTACCAAATTTGGAATTTTAAGAAATATTGACGTTGAAAAATTAATCAAATGCAAGTATCAAGACAATCTTTAATTCCTTCAATGGTTCAAAAAAATATTCGACAATCATTATGGTGTAAAATTTGATCAAGAATCTCTCAAAAGATCTCTCTCAGACCAAGATTCTTATATAAGCCAAGATAAATAAAATAAAAGACCCATCAGGGCTTTGAATTTTTCGACATATTAATCCTAAAAATATCAAAACTTGAACGAAGTTCCCAAATTACAATTTTCAAAAGATGGAGGAAATCAAAGATTAATGCATTCTGGTACTTCGAGAACTAAAATTTAAGGGAGAAACAGAAAAGAAAGTATTTCCTTTATTAAGCCTTCTACATAAAGAATAAATGCAACATAATACAGGGCTTAAAGTTTAGAAACATCAGCCATTGAGTTCGTTAAAGAAATATCTGCAATAGAATAAGTCTCAGGAATAAAAAATAAGGAACCGTATTATTCGCCTTCTCGCTACATTGAGAAGGAAAACTTTTACCAAAAATAGCATCAAAATGAAGGTCTTTTGGATGAAGAACGATAATTTTATTTGAAAAAGTTCAAATAGATTGAGCACTTACTTTAGATTTGGTAAAAATCTTAACCTTGTCAAAAATTAGTTTCATAGATAAGAAAGGTCATTATGATACCTCCCTCAACTTAATAGTGGAAAGTTGACGATTAGACAGGAGAAATAATTTACTTGAATGGTCCAGAGTCATAAACACAGACGATAACATCAAATTTTTAATAAGTAAATGAATAAAGAATAAGTTAATTAAAAACTTAGTGACATTGAAAAAGTTGAAATAGAGTTTTACAGTTAATTTTCATAATAAATTTTATTCCCATTTTATTTAAACTCCATTACTTTATTTCCCTTTCTCAACCATTCTTTTTTATTTCTTAAAATCTTATCTAATCCTTGATGAAAATTACTTGTTTTTTGTGATACTTTTGAAAGGTATTGTTTTTGGAGAAAATCGATGAAAATAAAAATAATTAATGCCAACTCATGACTGAAACCCAAATAAGGGTCTCATTGAAAATATTGCTATTTTTAAACGAATTTAAACAAATATCCATTAATTTTTAAAGTCGACCAACATCTTGCAGACTGAGTCTAATAAAGTGAGTTTGAGAGACGGAAAAGCTTGGAAGTTAGCAGTAAATTATTTATCAGTATCAATATTTTTAATCTTATAATTTTAAAAATAAAGAAATCATATTATTCTAAAAGAAAGATTAATGAATCAAGACATCACTGAACCCACAGTTGCTAATTTTGTCCAGAAAAGCTTTGAGATCATAAGCGTAAAATATTTATCTTATTCAGAATTAATAAAATTCCAACATCATTTAATGGCTTCCTTCAGGAAAAGAATTTATCATTAAAGATACTGAATTGTTTGAATCTGTCATACTGCCTCATTATTTCAGACACAGGAACATCAACAGTTTCATCAGACAAGTAAACCTTTATTTATTTCAGTTAAATATGTATGGATTCCACAAGTCAAGAAAGGAACCAACTAAAAACATCTTTTCACACCCCAACTTCGTCAAAGGAAAACCTGACTTACTTTTAAATGTTAGGAGAAAGATCAAGGAATAAAAATCTGATGAAAATACCTCTGTCCAACCAGCTACAAAAAAAGTCAAATAAGAGCCGATCCCATAAAAAATTATTGAAGAGCCAAAATAGTCTAAAGCCACCATATTGTTATCAAAGTAAACTCTTAAGTCTCGCCAACATATTGAGTTCAATTTCGAGAAGAGAGAAAAGGAACTTTAAAAGACAGCCATAAAACATGAAAATTTGGTAAGTTTATGTTCAATGGATAACTTTGATGTATTTGCGAATCAAGGCAATCAGAAAAGTGTGGATTGGCCTTTCCGAAGTTTGATATAAAAATCTCAAATTATGGAACTCAATCCAGATGTTTATAATCTGAAATTTGAGAATATAACTTCATTAAATCACATTGAAGAGGTCGAGTTCGACTTTGGAGGTGATGACCAAGCCTTTCAGTAAAATTTTACTGATGATATTTAAAAAGAAAGGAAAAGACTTAACAACAGGATGGCTGGCTTCAACATTCTCCAAACGATCAACTTCATGAGCTAACTTAATTTATGATTTATCAATTTTTTCTGATATTTTCCCTTATTTTTTAAACCATTATTTTCTTATAATCTTAACACAAGATTCTGATCATTTTATAATTTATTTCATAAGCATAATCTGTTGTTTCTACTGAATTTTACCATATTTTCTACTGTCTTTAATAACAACATTATCAAAAATTAATCCATTTCAGAAACCAAAAAAACTAAGTTAAATTCTTTAAACATCAATTTTCTTAATATCCAAGATAAATACCTTTTTATAAATATTTTTTTTAAATCATTATGAGTTTTACCAAAGTGATAAAAGCCTCAAAGTCTCAACAATCGATTTCTTCTTTTGTTGCTTGCTGCCAATAAAAAACTTTTCAATCTCAAAATAAAACAAATTCTGTAACAAACGAACTTGGTCACAATTTTTCAGAAAATAAAAAATCCAACTTAAAGCAACAAAGCTTTTGGCAAAACGACACTCCAAGTAAAATAATCCACAGATTTCTTTTACAGAACATTTTCAGCTTGAACAGTCTTTCTGAATCCAAAAAGCATGATTATTCAGAGTTTGAAGGCGAGTAATTCGTTCATGTACTGGCGATGCAAGGATAAGAAATCAGCGCTGAGATAATTTAAACTGATACAGTAAAATCAATGTTCTTTTAATCCACGATACCCAGCGAGAGAAATAAGAGCGATAACTAAAGTATTTTTGAGTTTTAATTCTAAAAGGAATAAATTCTCGAAATGAAAGCTTGAAACCGTCTAAAAAAGATTTTATATTCAAAGTAATAAAAGCCGAATTTTTTTATAGGAATTATATTTTTACGTTTACTCTTTTCTTTTATAAAATTTTATTCTACAAACTTGAAAATAAATAAAAGATTAAAATCATTTATGAATAAAAATAGTGGATCAAAATTAGATACAATAAATTATCAATCTTTGATTGATCAAATGAAGTCATCGTCTTCATCGTCGTATTCTTCGGTGTTATTGTTTAAAAGATGGTCAGTGTCAATTTTGTATCTTAAGAAACCTCCCAATCCTGAAAATCCTTTAACAAATTGAGTTCCTTCAGGTGATTTGTCAGTAATGAATTCCAATTCGCAACCAAAATCTTTATAATGAATTGCCAACCATTCAGCCAAAGATTGATCCTCTTCGTCTTCTATTTTTTCCAATGGGACACCATTTTATTGATACAATGAAGGATTTGAAGCGTTTTCGGGTTTAACGTAGATTGTTGATAAGTTTTGGGTTTCAGTATTTCTAAGTTTGATTCTCAAATAATCCAAACCTTCAAAACAAACAATTTTTCCAACTGCACCTGATTCGACAAGTTTCATAGTATCTTGAACACCATAAATAACCATACCATCACCGAGGGCAATGTGGTCAAAGAAGTCAGAAATAAGAGCTTTTTCTTTCATGAATTTGACATTCAACAAAGCTTCACTTGATTTTTCGATGGCTTGGTTCAACCCGTTTTCGAAACCATAAGAAACATCGACAACGTTGATGACTTTAGTTTGAAGTCTTGGATCAAACATGTCAGTTTTATTAAGATCGTTTTTGAAATCAGCGCTACCGGCAAGGACCAAACCTGTAACATTACATTTGTTATCGGTAATGAATGTTTGTACTGCGATCTCACAGACTTTTCTCAAATAGTTGTGACGCTTTTACTATCTTAAACGAGCGAATCTGACTGATGATTGACCTCCTTTGTTATGCTTCTTTGGGAGCTCAACAGTGAACTTGTTCAAAATTTCTTTTGCGTTACCTTGTAATGTTGCATAAAGGGCTCCTGAACCATCAACAACGATAAAACCGAATGGAGGCTCAGTTATCAACAGTTACTTTTTCAAATCTTCCAAATAAAACTTTGATTCGCAAGAATAAATTGAAAGATTGATTGGCTTGAAGGGTTCAAAGTCGCAAACAAGTTTCTTTTCAGCAGTTGAGTTTTAATCCATGATTCTTCCACAGAAAAGAATGAGTCCATTATCGGGTGCTCTTTGATACAATTTAAGTCTTTCTCTGGCAGCGATTTGAGCTTCAACAACAGAGTTTCTGTTGGTTCTGTCCTTGATGTTAACAGCCTTTCCTTGTTATTCGGCCAAAAGTTTTGTTACATCAGAAACATTTTTTCTTGGTGGAATGATGACAGTGATGACACTTCCACTGACTTTAGCAGTTTCGAGTCTTTTGAAAAGTCTTTTCATTCTGAAAATTTCGATTGATTGATCGTCTCTGTCCATTTTCTCCATCTCTTTCGCGCTAATATAAAGTTGAATCAATTATAAAATGAATTCACATCATTTATTTTAAAAATAAAAACTCACTTATTTGTACAAATTTTACTAATTTCAATAAACATTTAAATGCTAAGCTTAATTTTTAAATTCAAAATTTCAAGGAACATTTTAATTTTACATCTTGATAGGTTCGAATTATTATTTCGTTTTTTAGCATTTATAGA
>Ga0102832_1002265_pt1 | contig 12178 bp, 5 predicted proteins | sample EBPBio282013_DNA_FD_88942 | JGI IMG/M metagenome (GOLD analysis project Ga0102832, IMG submission 88942) | Wastewater treatment Type I Accumulibacter community from EBPR Bioreactor in Madison, WI, USA - Reactor 2_5/28/2013_ DNA (Illumina Assembly) | ecosystem: Engineered > Bioreactor > EBPR >...
ATTAGCATTAGTAGCTATCAATGTTACCGTATATGTACCGGGATTGATATATGTTGTCGATGGGTTTTGAAGTGTAGATGTACTACCATTACCAAGATCCCAATACCAGCTTGTAGGCGTATTGGTACTAAGGTCTGTAAAGTTTGATACAATGGGTGAGCAACCCGATGTGGTGCTTGCACTAAAGCTTGCCACCGGAACCTGTGAATAGGCTACGTTGACAGACAGGATAGAAAAGCATACACACAAAAATGCGTACAAGTATTTATTCATACGTTGGTTTGTCTGGTTTAGTGTATCCCCTATTTTTTGTTTTGAAATGAATCCAGACTGATGAAAAACGCTACATATAATCTTGTCACAAATTTATACAAATTGTGGATAAACTGTTATTTTTTGTGTATAAATGTGGAAAAGTTAGTAATTATTTTATAAATAAAATAAAAACATGCGTATTTCAATTAAAATCAATTAATTGAAAAATAATAATTTATACTTTCTTATTTCTTTTTTTAATTGTTATTTTTCTTGATTGAATTGAGATTTTTAAATTATTTGTTGGAATGGTTTAAGTTTTTATTTTTTTTTGTGGTGATTTTTCTATTTTTTTTTGACTTTTCGAAATTTTTTAAATTTAATCTAAAGTAGAAATCTAAGGAGTTTTTGAACTTAAAACCTTTCTATTTTGTTTCAATAGATGATTTTTAAATAATTCCTTACACCGTGTTGACTCAAACAAAATAATTTACTCTGACTTTTTATTAGAATAATTTTCTTATTGATTATTCATTTTCTATTACTACATTATAGTGAAAAACTGTGAATTTAATCTCTTGATGAAGTTAAAATAGCTGTTGATGCCTCTCTTTTTTGTTTAAAGGTTGTTTTGTTCCATATTTAGCCTTTAGAATTAAATTTGTTCTGGTGATTCTTCATCGCTTTCTATAGAATATGGCCGAATTCCAAAAGTATCTGACATGTCTGAAAATTTAGAAATCGCTCTTTTTGGATTAAATAAGTCATTATCTTCATTATTAAAGTCAAAATCTGATTTTTTAAGACCAATTTTTCCACTAAGGTTTTCTACACATTTTTTATGGGTAAAATTCTCTTTTTCATTTAGGCCCTAAAGTTGTGTTATAGCATCTTCAATACTTTAATGTATCGCTTTTTCTAAAAACTTTTGATAAGCAAAAGGAAGGTATTTGACCAAATCCTCTTCTGAAACATATGAAATAGAATCATCAAAAAGTTCAAGTCGAAAATAGTCCACATAATTCTAATTTCCAATATATTCAATGTCTTTGATAAATTTGTTAGTTGACTCAAAAGGTAAAGAATGATGAGTTGAACGAAAATGTTGATGATAAATTTCTTATTCAGTCGAAGTTCTTGCAATTGAGGAATTTTATTCAGTCTTCAATTTTAAAGGTTATTTTTTCTCAGTAGTAAAAGAATCGAAAAATTCCTATTTTGTAAAAGGCAATTTAACAGTTTTACTTTTTTCTTATTTAACCATCTCTTAATACTAAGGGTTCTTTTATCCCTTCATAAATCTTTCAATCAACTATTCAAAAGCTTGTGATTTGGAATTATAACTAATAGACCAATTTTTATATTTTTAGGTATTTTCCTCTTTTTTAGGAAGTTTTTAATTTTCTTTTTTCTCAAGAATTTTTTTGATATTTTCTTTTCGTACATTAAGTGGAGCGAAAATCTCGGACTTTTTTGAAATGTTTTTCATAGTAAATTGGAGATGTTGCTTAAAACTTTATTTGCTTTTCATTCTTTCAAAACGAGCTCTCTTTTTAGAAATTCGTAATCTAGTTTTATTGAAAAAGTTACAAGCTTTTTTTTCTGAGCAAATAATCAAGTCGAGTATAGTCGGGAATATTTTCCTAAGGTTACCATGTATTCGGCCAATATCCTTTTGGACAGTTTTGTTACCACGCTATTTCGTATTACTTTCGAGAGACTAAAATATTAAAAAAAGCTTACCATAATCAATGACAGGTTTTCCCCCTATGAAATTTTCTTAATTTTTTGGTTATTTTGCTACTTTTAAAGTCACTCTGTCATTAACAATCTTTTCAATATTCCAATCTCTCTACAAGTCATTTTTTTAAGGATTGAACTTCAACTTTTTAAGATTGTTAGATTTTTTAGTTTTAGGAGTCTTCATTATTAACTTTCTTTAAGGTCAAAATAAGAGAGACTGAAATAAATTACATTTAGATTTTTAAGAGGGTTAAATAGTAATAAATTAAAAAACCTACTTATAGAAATTAATTCCTAAAAACAATCTTTTAAGTGTTTAGATTATAAAGTTGTTAAAATCCTGCTGTCTAAATTTTCTTTTTAAAAATTGTTAATTCTATTTGGGTTTAAAAATATTAAGTAAATTTTAGTTAAAATAATAAAAATTTTGCCTGTTTATTATCAATAATAAACTTAATAAATCATTTAACCAATTAAAAAGATATTGATGGCCCTTAATCCTTAAAAATAATCCCGTCTAGGCCAGTCAAAGTTGTCATCTGTATCTAAACTATTCGCATATGAACAATTTTTGAAAGAAAAGCAATAACGTAAAACAATTGAAGAGTAAAGAAAAAATATTGAGCTGAATGTTGCTAATCTTTATCGTCAAGCTAAACGAGCATCAAAACAGCTCATGCATACACAAAAATAACTTATAAACGAACTTAATAAAAAGTCATAAAAATAGCATCAATAAAAGTTAAAATCCTAGTACAAAAGATTGAAGTAATAGTAACTTAATCAATTAAAAAATCAAAATTCTTTATCACGTTATATGGGTATGCTAAAAAGATAAGAAGCAAAAAGAAGATTAATGAATCAAAATAAATAATTTATGATAGAAATTCGGTAGAAGTAGAAATCTGATGAAAAGATTAAAAAATAAAAAATATTATAAGAGAAAAGATCAATATGGTAGAAGAATATCATGCAATCAAACAGTATCAAAATGGGTATAGAAATTTCACGTGCGAAAAGTCTCTTAGCTAAGAAATCATTATCATCAATTGTAAGGAATTAGCTTATTGACATATAAAATCAACGAAAATAGAAAGAAAAAGAGACTATTTAAGACTTAAGTGTAAAGAAAAATGACCTTAGCAGGATATTTTCAAAAGTAAGCTAATAAAATAACAAATACCTTAGTTTATTGAGAAGAGGAAAGAATAAGTCATTTGTTGAAATGTACGATTTAACTGTTGAAAATGATAATCTGAATGAAGAGAAAAAGAGAAAACGATCAAGAAGAAAGAGAAATAACTTTTCATAGGGTCGAATCAAATAGGTATATTTTGGTAGTGACTAATCATTATTACAATGATATTTTTTATTTCTATATATTTTTTTATCAAGACCTATAAAAAATAATCTAACCCATTTATATAAAGACAAAAAAATAATAAAGTGCAACAAACAACATAAAAACAACATTACATTACACATCATAATAATAAAAATAAAATCCCAAATCAATCAATCAATAGATATAAAATAAATGCAAACAAAATTGATTGAATAATAATAATCAACTCATATCACCGAAAAGAAATGAGTCATAAGAAAAAAATCTTTTTATTTCTTACGATAATAGCAATAAGTGTGAGTTTATAGATCGATATGACAACAGCTGATAACCAAACTGTCAACATGTTCAGTAATAATCAATACAATGTACAGTTTGTCTAGCAATCGCATGATTTCAACTGCTCCATAAATAAATTGTATACGCTGTCGCAATCTTTATCCCAGTATTAAAACAATGCTGCTTATACGATTACGTTTACTAATATGACACAACCGATAGTATTTACCATACAGAGTGTCTATAGGACTGGATTTGGGCCCAGTGTCTCTTCAAATTCGTGTTCGAACTCATCTCTATCTTGTACAGTAACAATAAAAAATAATTGTCCTGCTGATATTGGGCAGTTTAATTACTTCAATATCTTGTAACTTCAGGTGCAAAATATGCCTGTGCCTTTCTCATTTTATGTCCTGTGTAATGACTAATTCTCTACTAATACTTTCGAATGGGGATTGGTTATTTTAATGGTCTTTTGTTTAGGATTGATTTTGTTGACAGTAATCTATTCCAAGGCGTGGTCGATGGGTGGTGGGGGTATCAAGATCACGTATTGGATAATATTAGTGTTCTGGGCAATTATATTCGTAGGTGGTATCCTGGCCTAAACAACCGCCAACGTCATCAGCCCCATCATGTAAGTCCTGATATTAATGATCGGCGTTGCTGGCATATGGGTATGCTCAAATGAAATAATCTTCTTACTAAAATTCAGCATATTATAAAAAGGCCTACAAATAAAAGACATCATAAAAATCAGAGTCCTTGACGTTATCAGTCTTTTGATTGGTGTTGGGGTCGCCCTAGCATATTACTTCTCAGACAAAAATTGGATAATCAACGATATTTTATGTGTGTCTATCATGATTGCTGCTATCAAGATAATGAAGTATACCAATCTGAAGATAAGCATATTTTCATTAGTAATCGGGTTAGCAGTGCAAATGACATTCGTTGAGTACATACATTTTGTCAAAGGCACCTCCTATAACGATTTGATATTGAACTATTACAACTACCCGTTTTAGCTTCAATTGCCGACAATCAATCCTGTATATAAACAAAAATGTGCATGGCTACCATTCACAGCTATCATCAACCCTGGAATATTCATGTCGTATTTACGGAGGTTTGATATAAGTAGAAATACAAATATTTACTTTATTTCTTCTATCTCAGTGTTTATTCTTGGATCTATTGTGTGGATGACTATTTCTATTGGTAGTGTGCATTCGTGGCCGTTTGAAATTGTTACTGGGCCGACTATGATGGGGTTGATTGCCATATTTGCGTATAAAAGAAGGGAAATTCGTACCCTGTGGGAAGGGAGCTTCTATGATGAAGACTTTGCTAATCGCGATGGGCTTCTCGAAATCATGGAAGTCATCAACGATTAGAGCTCACCAAAAGCTCAATAAGGGACTGAACTCATACGCAATTCTGTTGTCAACCAACTAAAACTTCAAAAACGTGATGACAGTGATATGACTGTATTAAGAAGAATCAGCAATTTTAGTAACTCACTTAAATTCAAATAATAAGATCTTAAAAGCAAATCAAGTCAAAAAAGTTGATCAAATCATTTCAATTTTTCCTTAACAAACTTATTCTTAATAACTCTTGATATTTATTGGTTTCTTTAATTTTCCTTAAATAGAAAAATTGTAACTTTTCAAATTCTTTTTTTAAATTTTAAATAATTCAAATATTTATTGAGATTTTATATTGTAAAGAAAAAGCATAAAATAAAATTGCTATTAATTTCTTTAAATGTGAAAAATTGCCACATTCTTTTCTATTTGTAATGCGACCTAAATAGCCTGATTAAAATACCGTATTATTTCTTTATCTTAATAATATTATTATAACTTTCGAGTACCCAAGCAAAATATGTCAAATATTGAGAAAAACTTTGACAAATCAATCATTCTTTACTAAAATAAAGCTCCTTTCTTGCCTCCCAAGATCTCATGGAAACTTGACTTGATTTTATACATGATTCAAGGAAACATTCCTAACAAAGATCTTCTCTCAATGTAACAGCAAATGTAGTTCGACGATTTGTAAAACCTCGATATTCAAAGCCTTAAACTTGTTTTTAACAACATCATTGATACTCTTTTCACTAAATAAGTTATCGATATGAAAAAATGTTTGTTGAAGAAAAAAGGGCTCCTTTCAAGTTGGGTAAACGCTGAAATTTTGCATGATAATAGAAACTTTTTGATCAATTATTCACGTAAAACCTACACTTTTGAGAAAACAGGCTGCTAAGTAAAAAAAAGTAAAGAAAGTAAAAGGTCGATTGATCTTTATTTTCACAAATCTTTCAAATATTCATTAAAATTTTAAAATGAACCTTAAATGAATTCTATTTGGCAAACGTGGCAAAAATAAATCATTGAAACCAAAACCCAAAGAAATTACGAAGAAATGAAAACTTTAGGCTAACTTTAGAATACATCAATTCTTATGGAAAGAATAAGTCTCTTCCATCCAAGCGAAGTAAAAAAGCCGTTTTCACCTTAAAAAACCTCTTTCTCACCTCAAACTACGCCTTTAAAATCGCTTGCTAAATAAATTAGTTTAAACAAGTCTTTTATGGTAAATTAGGAAACAAGAAAAAAGAACACTTAACCTTAATCAATCCAACTAAAACCCGTCCCTTATGGATATATTCCTAGATTAAAGAATGAAAGATCGGTTGTAGCCTTAAGTCGTGATGAAAACGCCAAAATTTATGTTGAACATATTTTTGATGGAAAATACAACCAAAAAAGACTCTTATCCTTAATTTTGTTACAAAAAACTTGGAACAGTTATATTGTAATGGAAAATGTTAGCAAATCATAAAATCTTCCAAATTAAATTTTGATCAATCGTAAATATGATACACTTAAATAACTTGGTTAATATGCGTAAACCAATATCAGAGCGACATACACACCTTGGAACTAAAAAATGAGTATGATAATTATTGAGACTTAATAAAAGTCAATTGAATAAGGTTCATGCTCATTAGTTTCCAAATCTATCATAGCACTCGAAGCCGAAGGCACTCATGTAAGAATTTCAATTTAAGACGAATTGAAGTCAGAACAACATTCTAATGAGAAGTTAAAAAAAGTCCTCTATGAAATGTATTGTGAAATAACAAAGCTTCAATTCATTCAGGAAAAAATTGTCTTTAAAGATTTTTAGGCTGAGACCTTGATCACTAACATGCTCTAAGACGACTAATCAACTAATACTTAATCAATGGAAGATTTGTCCTCAATTGAAAATTTATAATCATTAAAAATTATCAACAAAGATTCAATAAAGCAATTTGATGAAACCTAAACTGATCTTAATGAAACTGTTTACGAACGATCAAAGAAAAAACCCAGTCTTCAAGTTTTAAGACTCAAATCGCCACTTTAATATCCAAGTCCTTAATATCTTAAATTGGTTAAAAATAAAGATTTTGAAAAAAATTACTTTAAGTGTCATTTTCTTCAAGAAAACTTAGAAAACTTCTAAGATTACATTCCTTATTATAGACTGGACAAAATGATTGAAGCTAAGGTATATGAAATCACAACTTCCCGAGAGCTAAAATTTATTGATCAAGAATTACTTGATAGTCAAAAAGAAACTTTGAGATTCGTATTGAGACAAATCGGAGCAAACTTGATTTCAGGAAAATCAATATTGAATGTTTCACTTCCTGTGGATATTTTTGAATCAAGGACCGGTCTTGAAAGAAGTGCTGCCTCATTTGCCTGTTGTCCAGATTATCTCATGCCAATGGCCCAAAGCTCACCGCTTTAACAATTAAAATATGTCACTGGATTTCTTCTGAATGTAATCAGTTGCGAATTAGTCATGCAAAAACCATTCAACCCGATTCTTGGTGAAACTTTCCAAGGTTACATCAGGGGGATTCCAATTTATTATGAACAAACATGTCATAGTCCTCCTATTTCATCGTATTATATGAAATGCAATGAATTTACACTTTATGGAAATCTCATTCCGTTCGCTGATGTAGGATTGAATACTGGAGTTGGTGGGAACCTCGGACCTATGAATATAGTTTTTGCCAATGGCTCACATTTTGAATGTTACTTCCCTCCATCTTAAATTGCCGGTTTGATTTATGGTGATAGAAAATTTAGATGTTACAATAAAGGGTTTATTTTTGAAAAGAAGAATAGAATCTACTCCGAATTCAGCATTCAAAACCAGAAAAAAGGAGTTTATTAAAGTTCAGTAAAGTTAAAAGGTGGATAAATAATCGGTGGAATTTTCAAAGTCAAACAATAATTCATCGATGAAATAGAAAAATATAGAAAACAACATAAAAACCTTAAAAAATTCAGTGGTATTTCAAAATAACATATCGTATAAAAATGCCACTCAATAAGTGGATAATGGTTTACAAATGTCTTCATAGATTCAGTTATCATAAACAAAGATAAAACTGTCTATCCAGTAGAATATGCTAAAAATGTCCTACCCTCTGATTCTAACCATAGACTTGATGTTTTATATCACAAAATTAAAGACTTGACACATTCACAAAAAGAGAAATAAATATTGGAAGTTATCCAACGAAATGATAGAAAATTAAGAGAAAAATATGGTCATTCATCTCATTGATAAAAAAAAAGATTACTAAATTAATGAATTATTTTTATAACAAATCTATTTGATTTTATATTTTATTTTTATCAAATTTAAATAACAAAAAAATTAATTGTATCCAAATAGGCTAAAAAATAAATATCAAAATAAAATTTGTTTACTAGTCAATAAAGTTGACGTCTTCAAAAATGAAGAGTTTAACTTTTACACAGAATTATAACCCCTCATTATCTTCTCACTACTTTTATGAATGTCTTTCTTTAATGATTTTCTGAAATTTTACCAATTTTCAACGTTTGATGGGTATCCTCTTTTGTTAAGAGCGTTAACTGCTTATCTATTTTTTCTTGCCAATGCCACTCTCATAATACTTTTTTATTCGTTTTTTACTTGTGCCTTTGGAGTGTTGCTATCGAAATTTCTATTCGTAGTTGTGTTCAATCTTTTTGAAGTCAAAGCATTTGATGTTTAGTACATTGTTTTTAGTCTTTACTAATTTTATTTGTTTTGAATTTGTTCCTATTTCTTCTTTATTTTTATCTTTTTCTGAAGTTCTTGAGTTTTTGTTGTTTTGGGAATTATCAAGTTCACCCTCTTATGTACTATTTTTTAAGTTTGTGTAGAAAGCTCAATATTTGGTCTAAAAGAGCATTGTTGTATCATAATATTTTCCTTTTCGATTCTTTTACGTTCAATATCAGAGTTCTTTTTCATATGTTAAATTATGAACAAATCTTCAATTTTAACACTGTTATTTTTAATCTCAATGTTAACTTTTTCATTTTCAAGATAATCATTGATACTTGAGAGAGTTCTTTAACGATGATTTTGAGCTAATTTTTAAGATGATCGTAAAGTTTTTGGTTTAAAAGAATATAATTAAGGTGTAACACTTCTTTTTACTTTTGTTAATCTATTTGTATTAAAGTCTCCAAAATTTTCAATGATTTTTTATTCTTGTTACTCATTAAAATTGGAATTAATTAAATGTCCATTGACAATAGTTTGTATGAAATTCCAAAGAACTTCAGAGTTTACCATTTCTGTCTTTGTGTCTGCTATGAAAACAAGAACTTTTTAACACAACTGTTCTTGCTAAGGACTTTTGTTAGGATTAAGGTCAACATTAAAAATCTCAGACAGTACAGTTATAGCTAAATGTGGTGAAATAAATTCTTCCTTTACCCTTGAAGTGAATTAAGCATAAATTTTTCTTATCACCAAGTCATTTGTGTTACTATTTATTTGTGGTGTAAACTATTTCTTTAAAAAATCTTAAAAGTTGAGTTCTTACTTTTGTTGCCTTCTTTTAGCATCTTCGTATAAAAGACTTGCAACATCTTTTTCACGTCTCAAAGATTTTGATTTGAGACATATTTTTGGTGAAAACATATCTTCTTGTTCGAACACATCATGAGTAAGAGTTTTTTACTTTGATAATCGTTAGAATACTGACACATTTTGTTTACTCATTTGTGTTGACATTCGATGTGACACAGTGTCAATCATAGGCTTTCCTTTGAATTCATCTTATTATTGTTTGGATATCTCCATTCTAAGCTGTTCAATCTTTTTCTTCTTTGCTGCAGTAAAATTCTCCTGATCTTAAAGGAACTTTTTCAACGATCTTCGCTGTTATTGATTTTGCACGGGTTTTTTTGTAGACAATCGGGGTTGGAATGTACATTACTTATTTTACTTGTACTATGAGGCTTATTCACAGGCTCTATTTTTCAAATGCGCTTATTTGATATCTTTATAACTTAAGAGTCCCATAGTCAACTTTTTTGTACTGGTCTATAATTTAGACAACTTCTTTTTCGAACCTGAACTGTTCATATCGTATGATTAAAACATTTTCTAACCGTCTTTATAATTTTATTAAAACTTTAGCCAACCACTATCAACTGGGATCTAATAATAAATAGCTGTTAATATAAATTTTGTTATTAATTTTTTTTACAATCTTTTAAAGTAACTTTTCTAAGGTATTAATTAAGCTATTGAAAGTTATTTAGTCAAATTCCCAGTAGGTAAAAAACTTAATAAAATAAACCTTTGTGATACAATTAAATTTTTCTTGTGTTTTAATTGTTTCAAATGAAAATGAATGAAAAACTCAAAAAAGATAAACCATTAGTTGCCAAAACTCCCCTTCATACTCAAACTAAAAAATTAGACAGCAAAAAGAACTCCAATAAAAAATAATAATAACCAGCAAAAAAAAGTACTGTATCTTTTTTGAATAAAGGTTACAGCTCAGCTAATCTAACCAAAGCCACAAACTCTGGTCTCAGCAGTGGCACACAAACATCCAAATATTCACAAATGACTGCTAAAATAAGTCCTAAAGCATCATTAGCTGAGATCAGATAGATAAAGTAATGCCAATCACAAAAAATGGTAATGTGCTCAAAACCAAAACATTAAAAATAAAAATCTGACCTAAAACCAATGTCCATGGCCAATAACTTTATCAAACCAATAACTAAACCCATCATAGTTGATAAAGCAAAGTAATAAATAAAGAAATCCCTTGCAAATGTTATCAAAAGTTATTATCCACAAAAGAAAACTTGTTTAGACATATCAATGACCTAAGCAACAAAAGATGCGACACAAAAAGATTAAAAAATTGTCAATGTTGGAGACTTTTCTTTTATTGAGGCTATAGGATAGGGCGGATATGGAAAAGTTTGGCGAGTCTAACAGGTAAAGACACGAAAACAATTTGCTATGAAATAAATGTCAAAGGCTGCCATCATCATGAAAAAGAGCGTTTAAAATGTATTAAATGAGCGTAAAATTCTATAAAAACTTCGTCACGATTTTATTGCCAATATGCACTACGCATTCAATGACAGAGACAATTTATATTTAGTCATGGACTTGCTATCAGGTGGTGACTTAAGGTACCATATTGGAAGGATAGGCAAGTTCACATAATAACAAACAAAGTTTCTGATCGCTTGTATTATAGTAGCGATTGAGTATATTCATAAAATGAAAATTTTTCATAGAGATATCAAACCTTAAAATCTAGTTTTTGATGAAAATGGATACTTGAAACTGACTGATTTTGGTATCGCTCGGATAGATAGTCCGTCACAAAGTCTTGATGCAAGCGGTACACCTGGATACATGGCGCCTGAGGTACTTTGTAAACAGGTCCATTCCTATCCTGTTGACTACTATGCGTTGGGGATAATATGTTACTAGCTAATGATGGGAAAGGTAATCTTTTATTTTATCTTTATAGAGACCATATCACGGCAACAACAGAAACGAAATTCGTGACGCTATATTATCAAAACAACATTCAATAAAAAAGTCATAACTACCATCAGGATATAAGTTAGAAGCTGTTGATTTTGTCAACAAACTAATAATTCGTCAACCAAACACACGTCTAGGAACAAAATTAGGTACAAAATAGCTGAAAAATCATCCATGGTTTAAAGGATTTACTTGGCAAGCTTTAGTTGACAGAAAGATGAAATCCCCATTCAAGGGAAAGTTCTTGATGCAAGTTGATGAAAAAATGAATGAGGATTAGATGCTAATGCAGTACAAGTTGTTACAAAGGGCTGATGATAAGATTGATCCCTTCGCAAAGTATTACTTCCAAATGGGATAAAAAGAGGCTATTTTCTGAAGGAAATGTTCAGTAATATTAATAAAAAAGATTAATAAAAAGATTATGAATTATCATTTTGTGATTTTCATAAAATATTTAGGTTTTTTCTTTATGTTTTGTCGAATGAATAAGAATGATTATTTTCATTTTAAGGAATAGAAAGGTTAGGATTTTATTTAAAGAAAAATGAAAATCCCAAATGATCGAAAAGAAATGACTCATTATCTTATCCTATGGTGAAAAAAATTAATAAAAAATATGTAGATTATTAATAAAAACTTGATTTCTAT
>Ga0102832_1002266_pt1 | contig 12177 bp, 14 predicted proteins | sample EBPBio282013_DNA_FD_88942 | JGI IMG/M metagenome (GOLD analysis project Ga0102832, IMG submission 88942) | Wastewater treatment Type I Accumulibacter community from EBPR Bioreactor in Madison, WI, USA - Reactor 2_5/28/2013_ DNA (Illumina Assembly) | ecosystem: Engineered > Bioreactor > EBPR >...
GTGGTCATGTCGCGTAAGGCCCGGTCGTGGAACCCGAGGCCCTCCCGGGCCGAGCGGGCCGAGGTGGCCGAGGTGCTGGAGCGGCTCGGCATCGCCGACCTGACCCACCGCCACATCCGCGAGCTCTCGGGCGGGCAGCAGCAGCGGATGTTCCTGGCCCGGGCCCTGGTCCGCAGGCCGCAGCTGCTGCTCCTCGACGAGCCGACATCCGGCGTCGACGTGCAGACCCGCCACGAGGTGCTGCACCTGCTCGACGACCTCAACCGCGACGGCCTCGCGATCGTGCTCACCACCCACGACCTCAACGGGATGGCCGCCCATCTGCCGCACCTGATCGCGCTCCGCCAGCGCATCATCGCCAGCGGCCCCCCGGAGGACGTCATCGTGCCGGGCGTCGTCGAGCAGGTGTTCGGCGCGCGCATGGAGATCCTCCAGCACCTCGGCATGCCGGTGGTCGTCGACTCGATGGAGGACGACCCCGCCCGACGGATGAGCGCGTCGTGAACGGCATCGTGCAGACACTGCTGGACCCGTTCCAGTACCAGTTCTTCGTCAAGGGGCTCGTCGCAGCCGTGCTCGCTGGGGCCCTGTGCGGGCTCATCGGCGTGTTCATCACCCTGCGCGGCATGAGCTACATCGGCCACGGCCTGTCGCATGCGATCTTCGGCGGCTACGCCGCTGCGCCCCTGCTCGGGGTGCCGATCATCCTGGGCGCGGGCCTCTGGGGCCTGGCCTCGGCGCTGGCGATCAACGCGGTCACGCGGCGGCACCGGATCGGCGCCGACGCCGCGATCGGCGTCGTCACGACGGCCTCCTTCGCCCTCGGTGTCGCCCTGCTGACCAAGTTCGGCAACAAGGGGCCAGCGTTCGACAGCCTGCTGTTCGGGTCGATCAACGGAGTCGCGCTCGCCGACCTGTGGCTGCTCGCCGGAGTGTTCGTCGGCACGGTCGTGGTGTTCACGGTGCTCTACCGCCAGCTGCTCTTCTCCACCTTCGATCCGGAGGTCGCCCGGGTGTCCGGGGTCAACGTCGGCCTCATGGACACGATCCTCATGGTCGTGCTGTCGATGTCGATCCTCGCGACCCTGTCGATCATCGGTGTGACCCTGGTGGCTGCCACGCTCGTGATCCCGCCCGTCATCGCCCGGATGATCACCGACTCGTTCGCGCGCATGCTCTGGCTGGCCACGGTGATCGGCCTGGCCTGCGGGGCAGTGGGGATGTACCTCTCCTACCAGCTCGAGATCCCGTCGGGCACGACGATCGTGCTCACCAACGCCGCGGTCTTCCTCGTGGTGCTGCTCGTGAAGGGCGCCCGCGGTCTGCGGTCGACCGCGGGCATGGACGAGCACACCGACGCCTCGGTCACCTCGTTCGAGGTCCCCGCGGTCCGCGCCTGACCGGCTCCGGCCCGGCCCCGTGCGGACCGCGTCCCGTGATCCGGGTCCGCCCGGCCGGGAGGGCGCGGTTCGCGTAGGCTGCCGGGCGTGACCGAGGGACCCTCCGCCGTGCTCGGCGACGCTGCAGACAAGGCTCAGGACGCGGCCAAGAAGGCGGCCGACGCCGCCCAGGACGCGGCCAAGGACGTCCAGGACGCCGCGGGCAAGGCCGCCGACGACGTCAAGGGCGCCGCGTCGAAGGCCGCGGACTCCGCGCAGGATGCGGCCAAGGACGCGAAGGCCGACGCCTCGAAGGCGGTCGAGCAGGCCAAGGCCGAGACCAAGCAGGCCGTGTCCGACTCCAAGGCGGCCACCAAGCAGGCTGTCGCCGACGTCAAGGCCGACACCAAGGCGGCCACCGACAAGGCCGTGGCCGACGCCAAGGCCGCGGCGGGCGTGAAGCCCGAGCGCTCGGTCGACGAGATCCGCGCAGAGCTCGACCAGACCCGCGACCGACTCGCCCAGCGCATCGACGACCTCACCGACTACGTGGCGCCCAAGAACATCGCCGACCGCCAGGTCTCGAAGGTCAAGCGCGTCTTCGTCGACGAGTACGGCGGCATCAAGCCCGACCGCGTGCTCATCGCCGCCGGCGTCGTCGTCGGCTTCGTGGTGCTCATGGGCCTGCGCCGCCGCCGTCGCGGCTGATCGACTCCGCTACAGCGCCAGCAGGGCGTCGAGCACCTCGCCCGCGATGTCGGTGCTCGTGTACGGCGTCATGCTCGTGAAGTCCGGCGCCGCGTTCACCTCGAGCACCCGCGGGCCGTCGCTGGTCATGAGGATGTCGACGCCGGCGTAGCCGAGCCGGAGCGCACGCGCGGCCCGCACTGCCACCAGCGTCGTCTCCGAGTCGGGGTCCCAGGCGCGCTGGGTGCCGCCGTGGCTGATGTTGCTGTGCAGCTCGCCCGGCGCCGCCTTCCGCTCGGTGCACGCGATCACGCGGCCGGCGACGACGATGAGCCGCAGGCTCCGGCCGTAGGACTCCGACACGAGCGGCTGCACGATGAACGCGCCGCGGCCCTCCGCCGCGAGCTCCTGGTAGGCCGACGCCGTCTCGTGGTGGTCGCGTACCGGCCGCACCCAGCGCCCCTGCGCGCCGTGGGTGCGCTTGAGCACGAACGGGAACGGCTCGACGCGGGAGATGAAGACGGGGTCCTGCGAGCCGACCCACGAGCGCACCTGCGGCACCTCCCGCACCGCGAGCTCGATGGCGGTGCGGGCCTTGTCGTCGGCGGTCTCCATCGCCTCGACGTCGTTGAGCGACCGCGCCCCGGCAGCGATGAGCGCGCGCCACGCGATCGCGGCGTGGTCGGCGAAGTAGAGGAGCGCCGGCGCGAGATGGGTGACCTCGACGGGCTCGTCGCCCTCGAGCACGAGCACCCCGGTGTCGTCGATGCGCGTGCGCAGCCGGCTCAGCTGCAGCGCGCGCGTGGGGATGCGGCGGGCGCGGGCGGCCTCGAGGAGGGCGTCGCCCGAGCGGTTGGGCATGTCCGTCAGACCGACGCCGACGATCGCGGTCACGCCCCGCTCACCTCCCTGGCCAGGCCCAGGATCTCCGACGCGACGTCCGCGCCCGTCGTCCGCTCGAGGTGGACGAAGCCGCCCCAGGCATCCACTTCAGACACCACCACAGCGGGGCCCTCCGCGCCATCGGAAGCGAAGAGATCGACGGCGGCGTAGTCGAGCCCGAGCTCCGCGACCGCGGCCACGGCCGTCTCCGCCGCGGCGCCGGCGAGCGCGCTCCCGACAGCCTCGGCCGTGCCGCCCAGGCGGAGGTTGGCCCGCCACTCGCCGGCCGCGGGAACGCGTCGCACCACGGGCATGCAGCGCCCGCCCACCACGAACGTGCGGAGGTCCATCGCCTCGACGAAGGGCTGCACCAGCCAGGGGCCGAGCTCGTGGTGCAGCGCGGCCGCGCCGGACGCCGCAGCGTCGTCGTCGAGCAGCCGGACGTCGAGACCCTGCGAGCCCCGGGCCGGCTTGAGCACCCAGGCCGGCTGCTCTCCGAGGTGGGCGGCTGGGTCCACCGACGACTCCTCGGCCACGAGCGAGGGCACGACCGGGATGCCGGCGGCGGCGAGCGTGGCCAGGGTGCGGCCCTTGTCGCGGCTGACGACCGCGCGCTCGAGCGGGTTGAGCACTGCGACGCCGTCGCGCTCGAGCACCTGCAGGGCGAGCCCCACGAGCTCGAGGTGGCGGCTCACCGTGCGGTGCAGCACGGCGTCGACGTCGAGCGGCGACTCCCGCCACAGCACCGACGACGCCGGGCCGATCACCACCTGCAGCTCGTGCGGCGGCACCTCGACCAGGCCGACGCCGAGGCCCTGCGCCGCCTCGCGGAACCGCGCGGCGGCGTCCGGCAGCACATCGTCGTAGGAGAGCAGCGCTGCCCGCATGGGCCTGAGCATCCCACGCGAGTGGATCTTCGGCGCACCGGCCGAACGGCCCTGGAGTGTGGCCGCGGCATGCACGCCTGGGCGAGCCGAGGCCCGCGGCCGCCCGCTCAGGGGCTACAGGCCGAGCTTGTTCACCGCGTAGACGGCCTGGGCCTTCGTGAACTGGGAGCCGTACTTGCTCGACAGCTGCTGGATCAGTCCGTTGCGCGAGAAGTGCTGGAACTCCAGGTACGACTTCCCGGCGAGGTAGGCCTGCTCGTTCCAGTCGACATCGAGGTGGTTCACGGCCCACACGGCGTCGGCCTTGCTGAACCCAGAGCCGTACTTGGACGACAGCTGCTGCACCAGACCGGCCTTGCTGAACGCCTGGAACGCCAGGTAGTCCTGCGCAGCGCCGAGTGCCTGCTCCTGCGACGCCGTCATCTCGGGCGTGGACGGTTCGGGCGTCGGCTCCTCGGTCGTGGCCTCAGGCGAGGGGGTGTCGGGACTCGCCTCTGTCGAGGGTGCGGTCGGACTCGCCGCCTCCGACGAACTCGTCGCAGCTGTGGGGGTGGGAGTCACAGCGGCGGTGCTGCCCGAGCCGCCTCCGCCGGCCGCGATCGCGCCGATGCCCACGAGCGCCAGGAGCCCGGCACCGACACCGATGCCGATCTTGGCTCCCTTGCCCATGCCCGGCTTGACCGGTCCCGCCGTCGCCGGTGCGACAGGCGGCGGCATCACCGGCGGCGGTACCGGGATCCACGAGTTGCTGGCCGAGTCGTACATGTGGCCGTTGACGATGTCGCCGTGCTTGTAGTCCATGATGCCTTCCCCGTTCAGGCCCCCCTTCTGGCGAAGGTAGCCACGGGGTCGGACAGAAGCAGATCGAGCAGCCTCGCCTGCACCATCCGAGCGTGAGGTCTTCGGCACACCCGGCCGAGTTGCGTCGTCACCCACGTGCGCGTCTGTTCCTCAGGGGTGGCTCAGCCGGTTCTGCGGCTGTTGATGGGCGCGGCCGTCGTACGGTCGGGGCGCCTAGCCTGGGCGTGATCGCTTCTCGCCGCCGCTCGTCGGCTGGCCCATCGAGGCAGGGACGCCTCCCGCACGGACCCGCGGTGCCGCATGCCCCCGGTCGACCTGTCCCTGCCCGAGCCCGCGCTCGAGCGCGTCCGCGCGCTGGTGCGCGACCGCGGCACCGACCCCCTCGCCGATCCCGTCGCGGTGCGCGCAGCGATCCTCGACGTCCTCGACGGACTCGCGGCCGAGGGTCTCGACGACGTCGGCGCCGAGCAGGTCGAAGCGTGGGCGCGCGACCTGCACGACTCCGTCGCGGGCTACGGCCCGCTGCAGCGGCTCTTCGACGACCCCGACGTCGAGGAGCTGTGGTGGAACGAGCCCGGGCGCGTCTTCTGCGCGCGGCGCGGCCGTACCGAGCTGACCACCGTGGTGCTCACCGAGGGCCAGGTGCACGACCTGGTCGAGCGCATGCTGCGCACGTCGGGACGGCGCGTAGACGTCAGCACCCCGTTCGTGGATGCGCTGCTGCCGGACGGATCACGGCTGCACGTGGTCATCCCCGACGTCACGCGGCGCCACTGGGCGGTCAACGTCCGCCGGCACGTGCTTCCGGCGTCGCGGCTCGACGACCTCGTCGGCGTCGGCACGCTCACGCCTGCCGTCGCGCGGTTCCTCGAGGCGTCGGTGGTCGCGGGCCTCAACATCGTGGTCGCCGGCGGCACCCAGGCCGGCAAGACCACGCTGCTCAGCTGCCTGCTCAACGCCGTCCCCGCGAACGAGCGCGTCGTGACGGCCGAGGAGGTCTTCGAGCTGCGGCTCGACCGGCCCGACTGGGTGGCGATGCAGACCCGGCAGTCGGGCCTCGAGGGCACCGGCGAGATCACGCTGCGCCGGCTCGTGGTCGAGGCGCTGCGCATGCGCCCCCACCGGCTCGTCGTCGGCGAGGTACGGCAGGCCGAGGCGCTCGATCTGCTCGTGGCGCTGAACTCCGGCATGCCCGGCATGACATCGGTGCACGCCAACTCCGCGCGCGACGCTGTCACCAAGCTCTGCGTGCTGCCCATGCTGGCGGGCGAGAACGTGACCGCCGCCTACATCGTGCCGACGGTCGCCTCGTCGGTCGACCTCGTCATCCATGCCGCGACCGGTCCCGACGGCCGACGCCGCGTCCGCGAGATCGTGGCGCTGAGCGGACGCGTCGAGTCGGGTGTCGTCGAGACCACCGACGTGTTCCTGACGCGCTCGGGCGAGCTCGTCCGAGCGGACGGGTTCCCGCCCCACGCCGACCGGTACGAGGCCCACGGCATCGACCTCGCGCGCGTGCTGGGGGAGCGATGAGCGGCGCGCTCGTGGGGCTGCTGCTCGGCATGGGGCTCGTGCTGGTGCTCCTGCCGCCGTCTGCGCGCGCCTCCCGCACGGCACGGCCGGGCGCGGTGAGACGGCGTCTCGATGCCGCCGGGCTGCCCGACGTCGCGCCCGTGCGGCTCGTGCTCACCTGCGCCGGCGCGGGTGCTGCGGGCCTCGTGCTCATGCTCGTCGTGTCCGGCAGCGTCGTCGTCGCCTCGACCTTCGGCGTGCTGGCGTCGGCCCTGCCCGCTCTCGCCCTCGGACGCCGCGCCTCGGCACGGCGCCGGGCGCGCACGGGCGTCTGGCCCGACGCCGTCGACGACCTCGCTTCCGCCGTGCGCGCCGGGATGTCGCTGCCGGAGGCGGTCTCGGCACTCGCCGAGCGCGGGCCGTCCGCCCTGCGCCCGGCGTTCGCGCGGTTCGCCGCCGAGCATCGGGTCACCGGCGCGTTCGGCCCGTCGCTCGACCACCTCAAGGCCGAGCTCGCGGATCCCGTGGGCGACAGGGTGATCGAGGCCCTTCGGCTCGCCCGCGAGGTCGGCGGCACCGAGCTGGGGCGGCTGCTGCGCACGCTCTCCGCGGTGCTGCGCGAGGACGCCCGCACGCGGGCCGAGCTCGAGGCGCGCCAGGCGTGGGCGGTGAACGCCGCACGGCTCGCCGTCGCGGCGCCGTGGGCGACTCTGGCCCTGCTGTCGATGCGTCCGGGCGCGGTGTCGGCGTACGACTCGGCAGCCGGCGCCCTCGTGCTCGCGATCGCCGGGGTGCTCAGCGCGGTGGCGTACGTCGTCATGCGCCGCATCGGGCGCCTGCCCGTCGACGAGCGGGTGCTGGCATGAGCGCGCTCGGCGCTGTGGCTGGCGCGATGCTGGCGGGCGGCGTCCTGCTCACGGCCTCGGCCGTCGCCCAGCGTCGGGCGCCCTCCCTGTCCGAGCGCATCGCCCCCTACGTCGAGGGGCGACGGACGCCGGACGCGCGCGACGACCTCGGCGCACCTATCGACGCGCCCGTGATCGTTCGGCTGCTCGCCCCGGTGCTGCAGCAGCTGCGCGCCCGCGTGCCGTCGCTGCTCGGCTCCGACGCCGTCCTCGAGGCCAGGCTCGCGGCGGCCGGGGATGCGACGACGGCCGAGGCGTTCCGCATGCAGCAGATGCTGTGGGGGCTCGTGGGCTCCGGCACGGTGCTCGCCGTCGTCCTGCTCATGGCCGCTGCCGGCCGCCCGGTGCGCCCCGTCGCCGCCGCCCTCCTCCTGGCGGTGGCGGGGACTCTCGGCGTCCTGCTGCGCGACCGGCGGCTCACCGCCGCGGTCAGGCGCCGGCGCGAGGCGGTGGAGGCCGGCCTGCCGGTCGTGGCCGACCTGCTCGCCCTCGCCGTCGCCTCGGGGGAGTCGCCGGCCGCCGCGCTCGCGCGCGTCGCGCGGGTGGCCCACGGCCCGCTGGCGGAGGAGTGCGGCCGGGCGATGCGCGACGCGCAGTCCGGCCTCGGCCTGGTCGCCGCGCTCGAGGCGATGGCACGACGCGTCGACGTCCCGGCGGTCGGCCGCTTCGTGGACGGCGTCGCGATCGCCGTCCAGCGCGGCACGCCGCTCGGCGACGTGCTGCGCGCCCAGGCGGGCGACGCGCGCGCTGAGCAGCACCGCGCCCTGCTCGAGACGGCGGGCCGCAAGGAGCTGCTCATGCTCGTGCCCGTCGTGTTCCTCGTGTTGCCCACGGTCGTCCTCGTGGCCCTGTTCCCGGCGATCACCTCGCTCGCCGTCCTCGGTTCCTGACCCAACCCCGGAGGTACCTGTGCTCACCCGACTCCTCGCCCGCACGCGGCTCGCCGCACGCAGCCGCGACCGCGGCGACGTGCCCGGCTGGGTGCTCGTCGCCGTCATGACGGCCGGGCTCGTCACCGCTCTCTGGCTCGTCGCCGACGGCCAGCTCACCGCCGTGCTCCAGCACGCGATCACGTCGGTCACCAAGCCGTGAGGCGCGACGACGGCTCGGCGGTGGTCGGGTTCGTCGTCGTCGTGCCGCTGCTCGTCGTCGTGGTCCTCGCGGTCGTGCAGGTCGCGCTCGCGCTGCACGTACGCGCCACCGTCACCTCCGCCGCGGCTGACGGCGCCCGCGCTGCCGCCCTGGCCGGAGGCGACCCCGCGGTCGCGCGCGCCCGCATCCGCTCGGCGCTGGCCTCGACGTTGGCCGACGGCGTCGTCGACGACGTCGTCGTGCGGCGCACGACGTCCGACGGGCTCGCCGTCGTCGACGTGGAGGTGACCTCGCGATTGCCGCTCGTGGGCCTGCTGGGGCCGACGTCGATGGTGGTCCACGGCCACGCGCTGGTGGAGGGCTGATGCGCAGGCCGACATCCGACGCCGGCGAGGCGGCGGTGCTCGAGGTGCTCGTCCTCGGCGTCGGGCTGCTGGTCCCGCTGCTCTACGGCGTGCTGTCGGTGATGCAGGTCCAGTCGGCGTCGTTCGCTGCGACGGCTGCCGCGCGCGAGGCGGCGCGCGGCTACGTCACGTCGGCCACGCCGGCCCAGGGGGCCGTACGCGCACGCGCCGCTGCCTCGTTGGTGCTCGGCGACGCGGGGCTGCCCGAGACGCGTCCGACCGTCCGGTGCGTTCGCGGCTGCCTCATGCCCGGGTCGCGCGTCGACGTCTCTGTGCGAGTCGAGGTGCCGCTGCCGCTCGTCCCCGGGTCCCCGACGATCGCCGTCGTCGGCCGCGAGTCGATGCCGGTCGACCAGTACCGGGAGGCGCCGTGATCCGGCGTCCCTCCCGAGATGCCCGCGGCGACGAGGGTTCGATGCTGCCGCTGGTCATCGGCCTCGTCGTCGTCGTGGTCTCGCTGATCGCCGTCGTCACCGACGCCGGCGCGCTCTGGCTCGCCCGTCGCTCGCTGCAGTCGACGGTCGACGGCGCCGCTCTCGCCGGCGCGCAGGGCGTCGACCTGGCCGCGGTCTACGCCGGCGGGGCCACGGGCGATCTCGAGCTCGACCCGGCACGCGCGCGGTCCGCGGTGCGCACCTACCTGCGCCAGACGCCGTCCGACCAGCCGGTGCGCCTCACCCGCGTCGCAGTGTCGACGACCGAGGTGGTCGTGGACGCGCGTACTACCGTCCGCCTGCCGTTCACGTCGTTCGTGACCGGCAGGGGCGTCCCCGTCGTCGCCGAGGCCACCGCGGTCCTGCGGGTGCCCGGCTGAGCGGCGCGCGTCAGAAACCGGAGGGGTCGACGAAGCACGTGGCTCCCGAGGGGCCGTCGGAGTCGACGTCGGTGGGGTCCCAGGTGGCCGTGGGGGCCGGTGCCGCCCCCTTGGGCGTCTGCACCCAGGCCTCGAGGTAGTTGGGGTAGCGCCAGCCGGATCCGCACACGCCCGACGTGATCGTCCAGCCGCTGCCGCCGTAGAACATCGGGCCGGCCTTGCGCGGGCCGTCGCCCGCGAACTCCATGTAGCCGTCGCGGCGCACCGCCACGGCGCGCCCGATCCCGGGGCCGCGGGGCTCGAGCCAGTAGGCCGCGACGTAGCGGAAGTCGATCCGCAGCCGGCCGCCGTACGCCTGGGCCTTCATCCGGCCCTTCACGCGCACCTCGGGGTTCGGCTCCCAGTCCTGGGCCCGGAACCGGTTGGCGAGGTAGGTCCACGGCAGGGCGCTCGTGCCGCCCTTCGTCGCGGCGTGCTGCTGCTTGACCCACGTCGTGGAGTAGGGCCCGATGGCGTCGAACACGGGATCGAGCTCGCCCTTGCTCACGACCGCGGGGTCAAGCATCGCGGTGCGCAGGTAGGCCTGCGCCTGCGCGTAGGCGTCGGCGACCTGGGCCTTGCTGAAGATGCCGACGCGCGCCGCCTTGGGCGCCACGACGCCCTTCGTGCCCACGGGCCAGTCGCGCGCCGGAGTGCCGTCGAAGGGCGGCGGCGTCGCTGCCGCCGAGGGCGATGCCGTGCCCGACGCCGATCCGCCGGACGACGCCGACGAACCGGTGGCCGGTGTGGCGGCCTTCGTCGTCGACGACGCGGTGGCGGTCGTCGTGCCCTGGTGCGCGAAGAACCAGATCGCTCCGCCGGCCGCCGCCACGACCGCCAGCGATACGACGACCGCGGTGCCGCGGCCGCTGCGCCGCGGCGCCCGGCCGGTCTCGCTGCGCCAGTAGGCGTCGGCGGCCGCGGCCCGCTCCTTCTCGGCCTTGCGGCGCTGTTTGAACTCGCGCTTGACCTCGCGCATCGAGTCGCGGCTCGGCCCGCCCCCGTCCACGCGTTCCCCCTCCGTGCAGCGTCTCCCGACGCATCGTGGCCCACCGACCCAGGTCGAAGCGCGCCGAGCGCGTCACCCTCGCCCCCGCCCGCCACCGCCTACTCTCACCACGCGGGAAGACCGTCGGGTTCTCGGGAGGGCGTCATGGCCGACTGCGTCGTGGTGGGGGCGGGGTTCGCCGGGCTTCGGGCTGCGACGGCCCTGGCCGAGGCGGGCCGGCACGTCGTCGTGCTCGAGGCGCGCGACCGCGTGGGCGGCCGCGTGATGGCCGGCGAGGTCGCGGGGCAGTCGATCGACGTCGGCGGCATGTGGCTCGGGCCCACGCAGAAGCGGCTCGACGCGCTGACCGCCGAGCAGGGGCTCGAGCGCTACCCGACGTGGCTCGAGGGGGAGTGCACGGTCGGCTTCCGCGGCCGGTTCGGCCGTGCGCCGGGCGAGGAGTTCGACCGGGTGCTGGGCACCCCCAACCGGCTGCGTCTGCTCATGCTGTCGAAGGCGCTCGACCGCGACGCCGCGGCGCTCGACACCGCCGAGCCGTGGGCGCACCCGCGCGCCGCCGAGCACGACTCCGAGTCGGTGGCCTCATGGGTGGCCAAGCGCACGAAGAGCGAGGACATCCGGGTCCTCATGAACTCGGTCGTGCGCGCGGTGTTCTGCTGCGAGGCCCGCGAGCTGTCGTACCTGTTCTTCCTCTTCTACTGCAAGGCGTCCGGTGGGCTGCTGGTACTGCTCGCGGCCGGACCGGGCGGAGCGCAGAACCTGCTGTTCCGCGGCGGCCTGCACCAGTCGGCGTCGCGGCTGGCAGACGGCCTCGGCGACCGGGTGCGCCTCGGCACCCCGGTGACGGCCGTGCACCAGGACGGCGAGCGGGTCGTGGTCGTGACGTCGGACGGCGAGGAGGTCGCGGCGTCGCGCGCCATCGTGGCAGTGCCGCCGCCGCTCGCCGTGCAGATCGACTGGCAGCCCGGCCTGCCGCAGAACCGCCGCCGCCTCATGGAGCGGCAGGCGATGGGCTCGACCATCAAGGCGTGGCTCGCGTACCCCGAGCCGTTCTGGCGCAGGACCGGGCACAACGGCTTCCTCACCGACGACGTGTCGCCGTTCGACCCGGTCTTCGACGCGACGCCGCCCGGCTCGCCGGTCGGCCTGCTCGCGGGCTTCTTCGAGTCGGTCGAGGGCCGCGACCTCGCCGCCGCCGGGCCTGAGGCGCGCAAGGCTGCCGCCGTCGAGGTGCTCGTACGCCACCTCGGGCCCGAGGCCGCCGAGCCGATCGACTACGTCGACCAGGACTGGACCGCCGAGCAGTGGTCGCGCGGCTGCTACGGCGCCACCATGCCGCCCGGCGTCCTCACCACGGTGGGCCATCTCATCCGGGCGCCGCACGGCCGCGTGCACTGGGCCGGCACGGAGACCGCCACCGAGTGGAGCGGCTACGTCGAGGGCGCCCTGCAGTCCGGCGAGCGCGCCGCAGCCGAGGTGCTCGGCGCACTCTGAGCGGTGGGTGGCCCTTAGTCGGCGCCGAACTCCATGGCGGCGTCGTCGAGCGAGGCGACCTCGGCCTCGGTCTCGGCGTCGTCGGCGAGGCCGATCTCCTTGATGGCCGCGGCGCCGCCCGGCTCGGGCGAGCCGACGAGCTCGGCGTGGCCCCGCAGCTGGCCCTGGCCGGCGTAGAGCTCGAGCTTCTGGCGCGAGTCGGCGATGTCGAGGTTGCGCATGGTGAGCTGGCCGATGCGGTCGAGCGGGCCGAACGCCGCGTCCCCCACCCG
>Ga0102832_1002267_pt1 | contig 12175 bp, 9 predicted proteins | sample EBPBio282013_DNA_FD_88942 | JGI IMG/M metagenome (GOLD analysis project Ga0102832, IMG submission 88942) | Wastewater treatment Type I Accumulibacter community from EBPR Bioreactor in Madison, WI, USA - Reactor 2_5/28/2013_ DNA (Illumina Assembly) | ecosystem: Engineered > Bioreactor > EBPR >...
AATAACTTACCCAATAAAATTAAGCGAAAAAACAAGTTTCTGGCTTTTCTAAAACCTTGGCTCCAAAAGAAATCAAACTTAATAAAACTAAAACCCAGACACAATTGAAGGGAAAATTTTCACTACAAAAATCATATAAGAACCTTTTTAGTGTATAAAACGCTGAGTAAAAAAATTCCAGCAAATCTTCTGCTACAGCCGCTTCTTAAAAAGAAGAAATTAGCAAATTATCAATGCGTATCGATGCGTTATAAGAAAACCAGAAAAGGCTTTAACAAAAAATCGGTGTTGATTTCTTTCAGATAAAGGAGAACCTTATGAGATGGAATCGATAACAAAATTAGCAATTGTAACAGGTAAACAAAATAAAATCAGATGTAAACAATACAAAGAAAAAAATAGGACAGCTTTTGTCTTTAATAACAACACCAAATAACTGATTTTCATACAAATATTTTTCTTTTTGTATTTCCGACCCATTTATTAACAATTCAACAAGGCGATAGATCAAAGCTCCAAAAGTTTCTTTTTTTAGTAAAACAAAAAATATGAGATTCGTATAATAAAACGAAGTATAGATATTTATTTAGATTTAGAATTTTTATAAAAAAAATGAAGAGATTTTAATTTAGTAAGGTTGAATAATAAATATTAAAAAGTAGAATCTGTGTTTAAAGATTCGAGTGGATAATAATTTTAGAAAAGAATAAAAGATGATTAAGTTCTTATTGATGGTTAACAAACAAGGCCAGACCAGATTGGCAAAGTATTACAATGAAATGACAGTCAAGTAACGTACCACATTATAAGGTGAGTTGGTACGTAAATGCATTTCAAGAAATTAATCGCTTTGTTCATTTATCGAATACAGGTAATGATCCCAATAATTCAGAGGCTATAAAGTCATTTACAGAAGGTACGCTTCATTGTATTTTATTGTCGGTCTTGATCTTGAAGAATAAGTAAAATTTTGATAAATAAAAGAATGAAATGGCTTACTTAGAGTTTATTCACAATTTGGTCGAAACTATGGACAAATATTTTGAAAACGTATGTGAACTTGATATCATGTACAACATCGAAAAGGCTCACTACATTCTTGATGAAATGATCATGAATGGGCAAATTGTATAAACTAACAAAACCCTCGTTCTTGCTCCACTCTTTGTGCTCGATAAAGTTCAATAATGAAATTAACTTTGTTTAAATTAATTCTCATCGTTTATTTTCTTCATTTATTTCAATTAATTGTGTTTATCATAAAGTAAAATTTCTAAACCGATTAAAAAAAGTCATTCTTAATGAGAAATGTTAACAAAAATATTAAAATCACAGTTCTTCCTGAAGTCTACACCAATTTGACAGCTAATAGTCTTCAATCAAATATTTTATTTAGAACTGTAAAAGTTAGCCTGAATTATTGCTTAAATTTCTTAAAATTTTTGTTGCCATCTTTGCTACACTTCAATAAGTTTTTTCTACATTTGAATTTAAAGCTAATTTTTCATTTAATCAACATGGGTCTAAAGCTTTAGTATTTTTTGTTCCATACGATTTTGCCATCTAAACTAAGTAACATAATTCTCTTATCTTTAATTTTCAATCATAGGAAGAACTTTTTATTGAAGTTATTTTACTTTTCTCATCATTTCTTACTTTTTGTGATTGTTAATTTATCTCCTTTGGGAAATAAGATTACGGACGTAGTCTTTATTACCAGACAATCTGCTTTTACTAGGGTTTGGATAATTTATATCAGCTTCTTCAGTTTTAGTATACTGAGAAGGATTACGAGTCTTAACTGAGTTTCTTTGAGGGAGTTATTATTCTCTCCCTTGCATATATTGGGTTGATAGTTGCTGTCTATAACTTTCAGGACTCAGCCCTAAGGCTCGTTACATTATTAATCTCGATGGTCGCTCTTCTCTTTTTGGCTTGTAATGAAACTGAATATTACCAACATTCATTATTGATTTCTTGTTGTTTTACAAAAAATATGGATCCTCTTTTTAAATTTTTATATAAATTTTATAAAATGGGAAATTAACAACCCAAAAACACTGAAGATGGGCTTCAAATTCATTAAAGACTTGGAACTATAAGAATCATCGAAACAGAAGATTAGTAAACACAATAAATCATTTCAGTCATGGAGTTATAAAAACTTGTTGAGAATTAAAGCAATGTAAACTTTTGGAAATCAGAAATGATCCGTATTGATGATTCGGAAGCTCGTTAAATTCTTCTCTTACCATAAAAATATTAATTCGTCAAGGCTGGAATGTGTGGATCAAGTGGCACACTCAAAGTACTTTTTAATTAAAAAAGATTGTCTATGAAAATCTTTCTTACGTTTTAAAAGGCGAAATATAAAATAGGTTTAAAATCAACAGATTTTTTGAAGAAAGAGAAGTCTGGTACTTACTGTACAATATGATAAGAGCTGGAAACAAATTCGAAAGAATAAAGAAAAAAATAGGCAATATGCATCCTAATAACATACTTATTAACGATGATGGCCAAATAAAAATTATTGCTACTTGCTCGATTCCAGGTGAAATCGATAACTTTGAATTGATGACTGAAAATCACGAAGGTCTTGCATTTCTTGGTATGATAAAATATTAACTAAGCTCCTGAATAATTGGCAAACGATTCAGTCCAAAATGCAAAGTATCCTCCAGGCGTCAATCCTTGTTTGGCCGAAGCTTTTAGTATCGGAATGACAATTTTATCAGCTGGAACTCTTTTAGAATGCGACGATATTTACTAAAAAAGAAAATAAAGTCTGAGATTGAATCAAAATAACCTTCAAAGTCATTTACGACTGTTTAAAGAAAGATACAGTCTCTTTTTATCAGAGATCATTTCTGACATGTTAGCAATAAATCCAAACAACAGAAAAAGTTCAAGCTAAATTTATTAACTTCTTTACAAGTATGAAAATGAAATTCTGGATTTGTAGCCCTTTGCTCCGCCAGAGAGATATGTCATTCCTGAACAGAATATTGTGAGAACATCAAATTATTATCCTGTTAATCAGTCTCAAGTTCCACAAATGATGGCTTCAAAAACATTTGCATCGAATGTTTATTCTCCACTTCAGGTGGAAACCCATACAATGCTTCCTGTTATTCAAATGAATGATTCAAGACTTCAAAGATCTTCAATTCCAGTTCAACAAGTAATGACCAATAGTCAAATTCACGGTCAAGTTATTCACATGAATGATAGTTTAAGTCACTCCAGTCATTATCGCCCCATGATGAGCCCAACAGACATTCAAAGTGGAGTTTATACACAAAAACAGTCAAACTTTATCCCAGCAAGTAAATATTTTTTAAATCGAGATTCATCATCTGTCATATCAGGTTCATTTATTCCTGTTCATCAGTCTCAAATTCCAAAGATTGGGTCTAATTTTAATATTGCCCAAAGTAACTATGTCCCCAACTATCAATTCAGACAATGATATGTTCAAACTACAAAAATTTTTTATGGAAAACTTGATTTTTATATTATTTAAATTTTTAGCATCTTAAATGAAAAATGGTCTTAAAAACTTAAGAAAAAAGAAATTTTAAAAAATAAAGCTTTAAAGTAAGACAGTGATAAAATAAATACACAAGTAATCAGAGAATTTTTGAAGAAATTTATTCCCCAATCTGGTCAGTCGGTTTTTATTGGATTTTGATTTTAGTTCCTTTAAATTATAAGAAAGCTGATCCATTTTAATATGTAATTTTATCAAGCATTTGTGCAATTAATTAATTGGAAAATACCCCTAAAATATTAGGTTTTGAAATCTTTTTCGTTTATTCATGTGTTAGAGAGATCTTTTTAGACTTTGGTTTTGGGAGACGAATATAAGGATGCCAAAGTTTTCCTTAATTATCTATTGAAATTTGATTGACATCAAACAATGAATATTGTCCGAATGAAAACTCAAGCAAGTTAGAATCTCTGAATTCCTCACCCAATTCTAATTAAGGCACATTTGTTGTAGAAATGATTGTGTTAAAGATAATCGGTGAAATTCCATATTTGAGATAGTTTCGCTAACCCCAAAACTCAGCCATATAAGGGTAATCTTTGTTTCTTTTTATTTATTCTTTTAAAGATTCCAATTTTTTCACGCTTTAAGGTTCCTAACTGGCTACTGATTTCTTACTTTCTAAAAAGGTTTTTGTATGTACGAGATTTTAGTAAAATTGTGTGATGAACTTCTTGTCTTTTATTGAATTAGGATAAATGAATTCCTTTGTATCCTCAAAGTAAAGCATACCTTTAAAGTCAACATAAAATCTGTATTCATTGATTACGAAAGTACCTACTTTCCTGATTATTTTTCTTGTCAAAAACGACATTTTTTTATATATAAACCAACAGAAATATCGCTTATAATTTTAGACTTGAATCTTATTTGTATAAAGTTCAATTAAAGGATCTATTAATAAATAATTTATTAAGATTAATTCAAATGTCGCATTATTTAAAACGCTACTTTTTATAAATAATGTTTTTAGGACTCAAAATCCTTATATTCCATGATTCATACCTTCTTGTCTCAACATATGTAAATCAAAGAGGATTTGACTGTCTTGATTAAAAAGGGATTAAATTTTTATGATTTTAAGATTTTTTAAAAAAAATTAAATATTCCGTCAATAATCAAACTTAATTTTTTCACTGTTCTAAATTCATTTTGATTCATGATAACAAAACTTAAATAAGTTCTAAAAGAATATAAAAGACTTAGATTTTTCATTTTCCATTCAATTTTTATAAGTCTTTTCAATAGATTGATTTTTTTCTTATTGATTTTATGAATAATTGAAAAGTTTATTTAAAAAAAAATTGAAAATTCAATCAATCAACTGATTTTTTCATTTTTTTCCAGATTTTAATTAAATCCTTAGTTAGAAGGCCTTGAAACAAGCGATAAGAGATATAAAAAAGTTAATATCAAAAAAGAAAATAAAATATATTTTTCTCATGTGGCAGATTTTTTTTTGTTATGAAATCTGTAAAATCTTTCGAAAAGAAAAGATGTCCTGCCTAAAAACATATTAATCTGTCTCTTAGAAAGTTTTGAGCGAAATTGGAGAAATGTTCAACCTACCCTAATTTATATGTTGAGATTTTTTTCTGATTATAATTAAATCCAACCCAAAAATGTCAATCGAAGACGGACAGCCTTACTATACCGATAATGAATAAGACTAATTCTTCCCATATTACTACTTAAGTGATTAAGAGGAATAACATTTATCTTTTCCAGAATAATACCTTAAAAATGTTTCCGACTGTCATCATATCACAAAAATCCATTCTGAATACTCGTTATATTCATCCAATAAAACACTCGAAAACAGTAAATCTTAACTAAAAACTGATAATTAAACTTCTTACTTCAATAAAGAAACTTAAAAAATCTAATCAGAAAGATTTGTTCAATAAACATCACCCTCTGTCAAATAATAATAAAAAAACATCGATCAAAATACGAAATAAGATAAGAAACACAAGAAAATTGGAAAAAAATATTCTAACAAAAAAACTAAAAGCATTTAAGTAATTCAAAAGAATTTTCATTAAACCCGATAAGAAAAAATTCAAAGATATCGAGAAAAGAAATCGAAGAGAAACTGGGAACGTGGAATACTTTATTCGGAGAGAAAGAAACTCGCTTGTAGAAGGTAAAGGATTCAAGGAAGATTTCAAGGGAAACATTGTCAATAGCAAATGACGTCGAATGAAAAAATAAATGAAATTTGACCAAAAGTTCAATATTCGAAAAAAAAATTAAAATATTTTAAGTTTGAGAAATTTTGACAAACTCATAACTTAAGATCACTTGAGTTCAAAAGTAGAAGAGACGATGATTTATAATCTACTATAATATTTTATTAAGTTATCTAAATTTTAAATATCATGATTTCTTTAATCAAATAATATGACAATAAAAAAATTTATTTTTTTTAATGATAAATTCAATAAATATAACTTATCAATTTGTAAAAAATATTTATAGTAAAAATTTAGAATTTTAAAATTATAGTCGATTGAGATCAGAGAAATTTATTTCTCAAATGCATTTGTTTTCTCCAGCACAAGTGTAGAATTTTGACAATCTTGGGTGGAAAACAATCTTTTCTTGAAGGCAGTCCAAGTTAAATTACCAAACTTTTTCTGGAACTCTGCATTTAAGTAAGAAAAGTCTGCAGAGTTTATCTCCGACACATTCATCAAAGTGAGAAGAGCATGATTTTTACATGCATTGTTCAAATCCGTAGGTTTGAGTAGAAAGACAGTTGTTGGCAGCAGCACACTTGGCAACATCGATGGCAGCTTGATCTCCAGCACCGACGAGACACCATTTCCAACAGTTTTGATCAGTTTTGCATTTATCTTCGCATTTTTGGAGGGTGGCTGGGCATTTTGAATCCTTTTGACATGAAGCGTATTGAGTTGGGCATTTTTCAGCAATGCATTGAGTTGGGTCTTCGAGAGTGGCCAAAGCAGTTGAGAGTTCTTCTTCAACAGAAAGACAGTTGTTGGCAGCAGCACACTTGGCAACATCGATGGCAGCTTGATCTCCAGCACCGACGAGACACCATTTCCAACAGTTTTGATCAGTTTTGCATTTATCTTCGCATTTTTGGAGGGTGGCTGGGCATTTTGAATCCTTTTGACATGAAGCGTATTGAGTTGGGCATTTTTCAGCAATGCATTGAGTTGGATCTTCAAAGATTTGAACTTCTGTTGATTCTTTTCTTAATGTGAAGGCTGAAATCAAAGCGACAACAGCCAGCAACAAAATAATTCTCTTCATCAGGTAGATATTTGATTATTTAATTATATTTAAAATGTAAAAATAAGAAATCAGAATTAAACCTTCAATGTATGATCAGTTATAGAAAAAGACATTTCAACTTATTTTTAGATTATAGAAAGTCATATTACTTATACTACACGCAAAAGACATGTAAAGATTCATTTAATAAAATATGTAATTTTTAAAACTTTACTAGACAAATATTCTCTATAAACATATCTTTTTTCCAACCATATGACAAAAATTATACAACAAAATATCAATACAAAAAATTTATAATATTTTAGTTAAATCAACTTTTTTATATTTCATTTTCTGTACTTTTCTTTTTCTTTTTTTTACTTTTCTTTATAATCCTAATTTATAAATTTGCAGTGTTAATATTTTGAGAATGCCAAGCAACTTGGATTGATTTTTTTATTCTAAAGCTTTTGAAATACTGAGTGCAATTTTAGTTGCTAATCTATTAAGCAATTTAATTTCCAAAAAATTAGAAGTTAAAAAATTTATTAATTATAAAAAAGTAAATTAAAATGTCCCGAAGGAACCAAAGAAGAATTAACTAAGATCTCATAAAATAGAACTTTTTAGGAAGTTATAGAAAAAATGGTTCAATTTAAAATTTAGGCCTTCAAAGCCAACCAAAATCTTAACCTTTCTTCGCTCCAATGAACATCGATTCATCAATGTTACAAACAATGTAAAAGGCAATACGATTGAACATAATAAACAAGTAAAAAGAAAGTGAAAGAATCTCCATAATAAGTAAAGGTAAAATTTTAATAAGATGATTACAGCTAACTGGACAATTTCGCAACTAAAAAGAAAAATTTAATCTGAATTCTACGAACTTAATAACAAATCAATATTGATCAAGGTCATTGAAGATTCCAGAGGATTTGTATTTTCGAACAATTCATTGATTGGCGATCATGTACAAAATGGCGATACAATTTATATAGTAACCCACGATTCGAAAGAAGGCGATAATATGAATCTGCCCAGTAACTTGACCGATATTTTTCTCACTTTAAGGTATGTTACTAAAAGTATTGTTAAAAAACTTTCAGGTACCTTTTATTCTTATTTGAGAGGTTAGTAAAACGCTCTCTTTGAGAGAAGTTCTTTCATAAATGATGCCCTTTACATTTTGGTACTCCAATTCTGATCTTGTAGCCGATTTTCTCAAATTAATCAATCAAATGTTGACACCATAATAAATTTCTATCCTTTAAAAAGGAACAGGATAAATACTTGACAATCTTATCTTTAAATTTATCAGTTTTTGGTTGATGTAAATGCCAAGTGCTCAATAAATTTACCCTGATGTTTTTCAACAGCTTTTACTTTTCATATAAAAATTAGCTATGAGTCCATATTACGGAAATCTACTAAAGACAAGTAAAATAGCAAAAAAAGTGAGTGATATATCGAAAAACATTCAATAAAAATAAAATTCTCAAATTTGTATGAGAATCATAAAAAATATCAATCGAAAGGGAAAAAATTTTAGTGCGCCAACAAACTTAAAATTTGAATATATTCCTTCAATGCTTTAAGATTCTAATGTTGAATCGTTTACTTTGGATGAAGCCTTTGAAATGCTTACTGATAAATAAGAAGAAAATAATCAAGTTAGAGCTTTAGAAATATTTGCTGACTTAAGAAATAAACTTTGTCTTGAGGTAAGTGTGCGCTTTGACTATCATTGGAGGCTCATCCATGAAGTGCTAAATTTTAGATCGTTGAAAGATAGGAAAAATATTAAAAACTTTTCTATCATAGTTGACGAACTTAACAGAAATACTTCGTAAACGAGGGCTGTTTAGCTTCTATAGAAAAATTTGCTTAAAAAACTTCATGATTTTTTGTTATAATCTCCAATAGAGTGTCATCGAGCTGTAATTAAATATGCTTAAAATTTGCTCAATCTTACTGGTAAAAATGGTTAACTGAGTGTTAAAAAAGTTTGTGACCTTTTCAACTCACCTTATTAAGATTTTTTGATAATTTTATGTCAGGCCCTTGAGAAGAATAACGAGTTCCATACTTTGAAAGGAAAGAGCTTTGGTTTAGTTTACATTAATAATATCAAGGACATGATAAGAATGTCATTAAAGTCTGAAAATCCTGCAATTTCACGGCCTTTGTTAAAGATTCTCTCTAATTTATCATTAGACTAACAATGCCGATACCAAATACTCAGTTTGAAAGGAATCTAAATATTCGTAAAGCTTCTATAGACGAACAAGAGTAACATATAAATACAGAGAATTTGTGCAAAAGGCTTGCTGAACCTTGCAATTTCATCAAGGTAAGTCAAAGTCAAAGCCTTAGCACAAATGACTGGCGTCATTTAGATGTACTATAGAAGAGACTTAGATTCCATAGCAGCCGGATATGTATAGACGATTTTAAAGACAGCAAAAGTTTGATGCTGGACTCTTAAGTAAGGCATATTAAAAAGTTAATAAATTTTTTTGATAGATATTTTTCATTTTTTCATTTATTTTTTCTAGAATACAGTCGATTCAAATCTGTTAAAATAATAAAAAGTTGATTCTAATAAAAGTAGATAAATCATTTTATTTTTTTTACTTCTTTTTTTTATTAATACCCAAAATGCAGCAAGCCGCTACTCAATTGTAATACGTTTTCATAATAATTCAGAAGCAATATTTTTCAAGACGCTACCTTTGCATGGGAACTTCTCAATGCTTAAATTGAAATCGAAATGCGAAATTTAGTTGCTGGTTAAACCATTGCATATCTTTTGCAACTTTACATGGTAATTTTTTTCTCATTCAGAGAGGTGTATAAAGAATGAATTCACTTGCAGATCCAAGAGAGTCTTACTTTAAAAATAAGGTCACTTCTCTTATGACCAAGCAAACTGTAATTAAAAGTCTCAAGTAAAATCCAATGAAAAAGAAATCCAAACCTGATTAAGTACCTGCTAAAGAAGAACCTAAACAAGTTAGAAAGTAAAACGAAAGATAAAAGACACCAAAGAAAAAGAAATCTAAAAAATAAGAACCAAAATAATAAAAAGAACTCATTCCTGTTAAGTAAATAAACCAACTTTAGCTTCGATAAAAGCGAAGATAATTATAAATGCGTATGGCTTACGTAGCAGAATAGCATGGTCCTGACAGCCTTAAAAAAATAATCGCTCAATAAGATCATAGATAGCAAAATATATCAAGCAAAATTTCGAAAATAATAAATTCCCATGAGTAAAAACTGAAACAAAGAATTTAAGCCAGAAAATTAAGAACAGCAACTTTTAAAACTCGTTCTGAAGTAACGATGCAATAAAGTTAAGCAATGAACTCAAATGACTACAATCAAAATGGTATTATAAATCCAGGATAGATTTCAACATCTTTCCAAAAGATTGTCCTTGATATGAAAATGTTACAAGATAGATCGATAAATTGCTCAAATCAATTTTAAAAATAAAATGTTCGTTTAAGACATAAAAGTCTTTAAATTATAAGAAATTTAGAAAGTCCATAGAAGAGAAGAGCCCGTAAGTATACACACGATTTTTCAGGCGTTAGAGTTTTAAATGAGCCATGATTGGGTTTTTCAATAAAAAATGAAGAGACGATTCACAGTTATACGAGATCGAGATGAAAAATAAAAAACATGAAATCAAACAAAAATCAATTCAATCATGATTTGAATCGAAAAATGGTATAAAAACTGATAATTTTATGTCTTTTCATGGTTATTAAAGTTATGGCTCAATTTAATATGTAACTTATTTAGCTTTATGTTTGAGAGAGAGAATTTCAGTTTCGCTTTAAGGCTTTGCTGTTTATGATTCTTTATAATCGTGTTTAAGTCCTTTTGCTTATTCAGGTTCTTCCCTCAATTCTGCAAGGTTTTGTTTGTACATTTTTATTGATTATTGATTCGGTTTGAGAACCTCGTTGAGGAACTCATATAAAGTTGTCGTAAAAACTATTAAAATGCCCATTATTTGCATAATGTTAGTTGGATGGCGGAAGTAAATCATACTGATTCCAACTGAAACTATCTTTCTCGTTGTTATTACAAAAGGAACAATATGTTGTTTGAATTCCCTTATCATTCTGTAAATAAATATTTGCCCGAAAAATGCTAAACTTGCCATCAAAACCAAATGGTAAGCGAATAAAGGATGTCTCCATGTGAATTGTGCGAAACTTATTAAATGTCCACTTACGACTAAGTATGACAAAGAGACCAAAAAGCACCATTTGTTGATCTCAACCATCATAACGGTTGGTTAAGGATTGTATCTCTCTTTTATTTAAGCTTGGAAATCAGGTAAGAATCCATCTGCCAATAAAGAAATCAATAAGAAAACGAGTCCTACGATTTAGACTTTTTTATCGGCTCCTCCTTTGGCTTCAGGGTCAAAAACTTTGAACATAACAATTCCGATCGTTACAAGAATAGCAACGATAATTTTTTTATTACCCAATCTGAGAGACTTATCAGTTACTCGAGAACATAATACGCCAACGAGAATTACTGAGAGTATGTTGCAAGATTTGAACATGACAACTATTGGATAACTGACTAATATCATGGCGTAGTTATTAGTTATCGAGGAAAGAAATACTGTAAGAGCGCAGAAGAGATTATTTTTAACAGGGAGGGTTTTTCTGCTTTATTTAGGAAGGGTGAATCTATTGTAGATGAGGCCAAATATCCATATGATAGCTTTTTCGACAGCAATGAGTCCAGCAGCTTAATTAAAGTAGTTTTGTCTGCCATCGAAGCGGTCGACATATTTTTGTTTTAGAATGTACTCGTGTAGGACACCACCAATGAGGAAGGTGAAGTAAATGGCTGCGATTCCAACGAGGAGACTGATAAGTTTTTTTTTATCGATAGTGTTGAAAAAATTGTTTTTCATGTTTATTAGTTTTAATCAATATACTCTTTGAACTTAATAGCTATTTAAAATTATCTCCTCCAGTTATTAATTTATTGTAATTAACTGGTTGATAGATTGATATCAATTTAAAAGGCTTTTTGATTATAATAATTCGATTTATATTGTGCATAATTTTAAAATTTTCAATAAATGAGTAAAACTTTCATGCAAGAAATTCAATCGATCACAGGCCTTTACCAAAAAAATTAAAACAGAAATAAATAAAGATCCTTATTAGATTAAGTGCTGCCAAGATATCGACAATAAATATTCAATATTAGATGTATCGATACTTAAAATTGATTTTAATATATATAACCGATTTATCGAAACAAAATATCCTAAAAAAATTAAAATAAAAGAAAAAAAAAATATAAGATTTAATTAACTTTATTTAAATGAAA
>Ga0102832_1002268_pt1 | contig 12174 bp, 5 predicted proteins | sample EBPBio282013_DNA_FD_88942 | JGI IMG/M metagenome (GOLD analysis project Ga0102832, IMG submission 88942) | Wastewater treatment Type I Accumulibacter community from EBPR Bioreactor in Madison, WI, USA - Reactor 2_5/28/2013_ DNA (Illumina Assembly) | ecosystem: Engineered > Bioreactor > EBPR >...
GCAAGTAAATATTTTTCAGATTGGGAAACACAGCAAAGTCGTCAACCAACTCAACCAATCTATTAAATGACAGATCGATCCACATCAAGTTATTTAAGTCAGGAAAGATCTTTTCTACGATACCGTATAAACCTTAAATCGATGTGATTTTGTTATACCTTTTTACAAATAAATAAATATGATACCTCAAAAATAATGCAGAACTTTTAGCTTAGATTATTTTAAGTGGCTTTTTTTCGTTCTTTTATTTCTTTTTTGAAGCGTTTTTATTAGCATCGAGAATTTTAGTTTATGAAATTTCTATCGTTCTCACGATTTAAAGTTTTGTCTCATATGTACTTTGTAGGGCATTGTTTTATGCTGCTTATTATTACCCATTATTTTTCTATCCCGTTGATTTTTTCAATGGTTACTACTTTTTTTATGATTCATCATGAGAAATAATCGGATCTTTCTATTTGCTTTATTACAAGAGTTCTTTAATAATATGAAAAAGTACAATTCAGTGAGCGAATATTCTTGAAGCTGAAATCAACAGGAGGTCCGTTAAGGTTTTATATTACGTTCGATGCTTACTTTTTCATTTAAGATAAGTTTCACGATTATAATTTCTTTTCTAATATTTTATTAACAAAAGATAAAATTGTATAGAATCTAAAAAATTGTCAAATATTAACATGAAAAAATAAAAAAAAAATGAGATTTTTATTTATAAAAATAAAGAGCTTTTGAATAATTAAAAATAGTAAATGAAACTAAAAACTCAAATTTTTTAATTTACTCAGGATTATTGATTTTAGTATTGAAAAGATTAAATTGAAAAGAAGAATTGGGACAAAGAAATGAATGAACAATCATTGAAGATGATGGTTTTTGTGATAGAATTCAACCTGGTGTGTTTACTATGAAATTGAATTGAGAATAAACTTTTTGTTGTATTTATGGTATAAGTTCTTTAGGTATACCATGATATAAAAATGCAGCCTACATATGTTCCCACGTGATATCAAAATGTTCTTTCTTTATTTTCATGTTTTTATGAAGCGATACCATATCAGGACCTGTGTAATCATTGGGTCCATTAAACAGTTGTGAGAGAAAGAGTTACATGGTCGTATGTAGTTTGACAATGTCACTGACATTCTCCAGAAAGAAATAATTTATCCTGTCATCGGCGAGAATATGCTGATAGAACTGGGCTACTATACGGGTAAGATTATCATGTCCTCCTACCTTGTCGAACAATGTGGACATTTTTATGTTAACTAAGTAATTAATATTCTTTAAATATACAATCAATTTTATCTTGAAACTCTAAGTCAAAAATTGTTTTTTTTTTAATTTTCATCTATCTTTTTTATTATACTTTTAATTCAATTTGTAAATAATTTAGGTTTAATTCTTCAAAAGAAATTCTAGATGAGTCAATTCATTATCAAAAATTAAAGGTCAAAAACTGTAAAGCGTTTGTTAAAAGGTCTTTAGTATTTTGTTGAAAATATTTTGTTCAATTAATTTGTGACTATTCTTTTTTAGTATTTTATATTTTTACGAAATTTACTAAACAAGAAAAGATATAAAAAAATCATGAAATTGCAATGTTTTTGTAATTGAGTTAAGCTCAACTTTTGACTATGAAGCCCATTTGCGAATAAACCTTTTATTTCACTTCGGGAACAAGACTTTTTGGTACACCGAAAGATAAAAATGCTGCTTCCATATGTTCCCAAACCAAGTCGAAATGTTACTTTCGTACGTCCATATTTTTATGAATCGTGATCAAATCAGGACCATGATATTAGTTAGGTCCACCGAAAAGTTGTGCTAAAAAAAGTTCAGTTGTTTTATGAATTCTAACAATGTCACTGATTTTATCCAAAAAGAATTCATTGGTCCTGTCATCAGCCAAAATATGTTGGTAGAATTGATCAACAATTCGAATAAGATTCTAATGACCCCCTAATTTCTCGAACAATGTTTACATTTTTTATTTTAAAAATTAATTTCTGTTGCTTTTTAATAAAAAATCAGGCCAAAATTTTTATATTAAAAACAAAATAATCCAGAAAAATATCAGAATTTTTCTAATTTTACTTACCATCAATCTTTTTAAATCTTTTTTATTAAGTTTTAAAGAAAATGTGTCAATAAATGATATGGGGATGTTGGTGGCTAAATTTATGCAGTTAAAATGTCGGAGTAGGAACGCATTTAGTATTTGGAGGTTGTTGGTTATGTAAACCTGAAAGAATGAAATTATTGTACCCAAATCAGGTGACATTAGGACAATGGGTAGGTTTGGGATGCAACTGTTTTTACTGTGGGAGTATGTGCTGTGTACCCACTTGGCTATAATAATACCAGCGTTAACATAAAGAAAAAGAATTTAACAAACAAAACCCTTTTTCATAATGATTCATTTTTTTAAGTAATATTTTCATCATCCTTTTAATTATTAGATTTTCTTACAAAAACAAAAATAAGTTTTATGAATTTTATGAATTTTATGATTTTTTTTCTTTGAAATAAAAATGACATTTTAATGAGACGTTTCTTTTTAATAATCCAATAAAAAATTAAGACAAAATATGATTTGTTATAAAAATTAAATTCTAAAAAGAACCTTTACAAAAAAATGAAACCAATTAACTGCGCCTTTCATCCCAAAGAACAAATCGTGAATTTTTGTCGTAACCAGTCATGCTTGTTACCCATGTGTCCAAACTGTGTCAAAGTCCACTCAAAATAACATTGTAATTAAAACACATTTGGAGAATTTGTCAACATTCATGAAGTTTATGATTAAGTATAAATAAATCTTCAGAACGTATTGAAAGCTTTAGTTAATTTTAATGAAGACTTGAAGGAGGTATTTTGTGAAAAACAATCACGAAGATAAGCAATTAAAAAAAGAATGGGTTAATATCGTGTAAAAGTTATGACATCAATTTAAAGGTGTATCGATCAACTTTAAACTTAAATATTGAACTCCATGGGTGGCCAAGAATCCAATGTAGAGGATGATTTTAATCAAATAAATTAAAAAGACATGAATTATTAACTTTAATATGCCTTTATACAAATTGCGGAATTATAAATGAATGCCCTGTTAAAATTTGACAATTAAATATCGTTAAATAATTAACTTTCTTATATACTTTCCATGACTTCCTATCTCACCTATAACTACAAAAAGCCTGGAACGTCCCACGGATCTTCATCCTCTGACTCCAGAAAAAAAATCAAAAACTTTTCTTATAGTCACAATGACCGAATCGGGAAAGGCTTCTCCTCAATTGTCTACAAAGGAACAAACGATCTCACCAGTAAATTTATTTCTTAAATCAGATTCAACTGTTGCCATCAAAGCCATCGATATGAAAGGAGTCAAAGATTCAATCAGTCGTGAAATGTTAGATTGCGAAATTTAAGCATTGACCACTTTGAATCATCAAAACATTCTTAAATGTTTCGATGTTGTCAGATAAACTTCACATTGTTACATCATTACTGAGTTTTGCAATCAAGGCGATTTGAGTGATTTGGTCAAGAAGAAACGCAGAATGACTGAGTCGGAAACAATTAAAATTCTCAAAGATATCGTAAGTGGATTCATTGAAATGGGAGATAAGAGATTTCTTCATCGTGATCTTAAATTGGCCAACATTTTCATGAATGAAGGCAACGCTATAATTGCAGATTTCGGATTTGCAAAAAAACATACGTATTTTTAGTAATAAATGAAGAAATTCTCCTTAAAGATAAAAATATAATGTTGGAAGTCCTCTTTACATGTCTCCTTAAGCTCTGAAAAAGAATATTTACTCAATTAAAAACGATATTTGGTCGATTGGAATTATGGCATTCGAAATGTTGCATGGAGAAACTCCATGGGAATGCCGAACTGAAAAAGAATTAATTGACAAAATGACCCGTATTCCAGTAAAATTCAGAGACTCATTGAATATTTCATCACCAACAAAGGATTTCATAAAGAAATGTCTGGAAGTTGATGAGAAAAAGAGAATGTCATTGTAAGATTTGAAGGAATGGATGCGAGGATCTTCAAATGGATTGGTTAAAAACCAAGAAAGTACACTTCAGTTGAGAAAACCCTTCAGTAATATTGAGAATTTGCCAAACAACAATGCATTGGGTGAAATAACTAACAAGTTGTCATCCAGGGAAGAGAAGAGTCGATCATTTACCAGTAATCAACGTCCAAACATTATGAACAAAGAAAACAATTATGATCACAGAGAGTCTTTTAAAAGCAAGGAAAATAAAGCTTTTAACAGGTAAAATCCTCAGAAAGGAGTTTCATTGGTATCTTTACCTAAAAATGTGATTGAGGCCAATAATAATGTATTGGTCATTGAAATCAATACTTTTAGGTTGATTTATAAAATATTGGAGAAATTGAGAAAACATGAGTCTCAAAGTAAGGATTTAATGCAATTTTTGGGAAGTTAGGTGTTGAAAAGAGTGAGAAATTTGAAGGCATTTTGTTGTGATGGAGATGAAAATAGCAGCAGTAAAGTGAAGTTGGGATTGTTTTATGGAGTGAAATAACCTGAGAGTTACTTGAACGAGTTAAAGAACCCATCAATAAAGAAGTACAAATCAGTGGTAAAGGAATACTTTAAGAAGTACACATCTTAAATAAAGATTGACGAGTTATCAACAGGGTGTTCAACAGTGGAAGTGGTAAGACAACACTTGAAACAGAAGAGTTACTTGAGTGGAAGAGAGTTGACAAATTAATAAATGGTGTATGTTTACTGGATGATAGAATACGTGCAGATGAGGAAGGATGTGAAGAAGGAGTATCTTGACTAGGTGATTGACCCCAAACATATCCAACTGAATAAACAGTATTTAGAAGACAGGATAAAAGATTTGTGATTTATCTACTTAAATAGATAGATAGAGGAAATTTAAGATTTGGGCTTATCAGAACAGTTAGAATAGAACAGAATGTTTTATAAATGACTGACCTATTTCCCAATAATTGATATCAATAATTAATTTTCATTTTCATTCCAATCTTAACTGTTTATACCTTTGATTAAATGCAAAATTATAGTTTGGTAGATTATTTAAGTGATCTTTACTTACCAATTAGTTATTACAGGTTCATTTGATTCAGTGAGTAGATTTATTTTATTAAGTAAACTATTTTTACTGTTTACATAAATTAATTTTTATCTTAAATTCATGATTCAAATTTCTAGTTTCAACTTGTTACTAATTTATTCGTAATATAAATGGGTAAGAAAACATTCAAAAGGAAAATAGACCCCAATCCATAGCAAGCCTAACTTTATGACAAAATCACTTTCATAGAAACTAAAATAATCCAGAAAATCAACAAACTCAAAAAAACCAAGCCTAACTTCAACCTTTGTGACCATCATCATTACAATAAAATCCCCTCCAATCAGGAATACGACTGTAAACAAAACTACTACGACAAGTACTGGAAAGAGTACTTGATGACAGTATCTTTGATGAAGAAGATGAGTGAGTTCCAAGAACAAGTCACTAAAATGGAACAGTCTTTGCAATAAGTTGAAGTATTGATTAAATTATCCTAGAAAAAATTCATCTAAAGATAACACTTACTCAGTTTACCTGCCCTTTCTAAAATAAAAAAATCCCTCCCTAAAAATACCCTTCACAAAGTATAAAACATCTAAAAGCAATAACCCAATCATTTGCCATTACATAACAATCCCACCGTGTAACTAAAAAAATAGGAATAAGTTTAACCTCAATTCATCAACTATCAACAGCAGTCATTTGAAAATCATCTCTTCTATGAATGATCTTCATCATCTTAATATTAACTTCATTTTTACTCTCATTCTCATCTATTTTTCGATTCTTTTCTTTCTTTTCATTTTTATGCTAGATTCTTTCTTTATTTCCATAAGTATTTATTGAGATTTCCATAATATTTATTGAGACAAGTAATTTTATTAAGATTTGAAGATGAGTTTTGAGAAGGATAAGAAAAAAAGTAAAATTTAAAATCAAAAGAAAACTTTTTAACATAAAAAGTTAACATTAATTAAAAAGCTCATCTTCATGAATGTTTTTCCAATTACTGACACATATCCTACCAAAATACATACGGAAACCTCAAACTTAATTGGTTCCTATGAAGTTAGTAAGAGAATGATCCTGACTAAATTGAATTGGGAGCGAGACTCATGAGACTGACAGTAGAATTTTTTCTCTGCAGACTGGGTCGAGTCAGCATTTATTTACGAATGTACTTGATTATTTGCAATGGAGAGTTGTCTTTCATCAAGAAATTCAAAGTTGTCTTATTCTAATAAATGAGACAACAAATGGTAGGAGTGATTATCTATCTGAGATTGGGGTCCATCATGAACTGTATTGGCAAGTTGCTGATTTACTCAAATATAAGACTTTAGTATATCTTTTTCTGCACTGAGGGATCCTCAAGTCCAGCATATCCCAGGAAAACAATGATTTCATTTAATAAGAGTTTGGCATTGTTATTCGAGTTTTATTCTTAATACTATTTTTTACAGTAAACTATGATTCGGTACAGTTTGTTCAAAAAGTTACTGAATATCGGTTCCCTTTCCATTTATCTGAATATCTTCTTGAATAAAACGTATGAAACTTAAAAACAAACATTCAGAATCTTCATCGTCAGGTTCAAAATATTTATTGTTATGTTTGGTAAATTCATTTATTTAGGATCGTCTTACTCATCCAAATCTTAAGAGTCATAAACTTGTATGAAATAAGACACAAACGATGGTAACATAAATTCTATCGTTTTAATCAACTCAGGGTTGATTTTGAGACAATTGTAAACTGAAAATTAGTTATCTTTCGATATTAACGAGTCAATACAGTCTTTTCTAAAACAATAAAAACAAAAAATACTTGACATGCGATTTCCTCAATACAATCAGGAGGAACTTGAGCATTTACTGAACAAGTTAAGTTTATTGTAGCTGTTAATCTTCTATGAATTGTTAACAGGCTGCATATTTGACTTTTTTAAATATTTGAGAGCATAAAATGAGTTGTAAAGTAGTGTTGATAATGGAATTTACATTTTATGCATTTTATTATTTAGATCGGTGGTTCAGTAACAAATTGACTACTTTGAAGCAAAGAGTATGGAAGTTGAAAAGGTGAGGATTTTTGATTGGTTTTTTTTCCTACTTGGCAACGAACCAGTTTATCAGAGAAATTAGGTTGTTGAGTCTGTTTGTAAGTATGAGATAGTCGCGGTTTATAGAGAGGAGAATGAAAATGTCAATGATCTTAAAACCTAAATAACTAGTTGCTTACATGTTTCTAGAGTTTTAAGGACAAGATTGAACTAGTTCTTATGTAGCATAGGCACTTTCTGCAAAAGTTAAAATATCGCCGGCATCATTCTTGATTGACGCAGCAAGTGTAGTTACTGTTAATTCCTCGACTCTACGAATTTAAGCAACTATCTTGAATAGACTTACAAATAATAGTAATCTCTGTTCTGGGTTTTCACTTGCTTTTAGAAATCAATCGCCAGTTTCATTATCTTTTGTTTGCTTGGCCCTCCCATTTCTTTTATACCCACCCATTTCTCATCATGGGTCGAACCCATATTGTTTAGTTTTTGCTTTAACTTCCTGTATTTCGCTTTGTTTTATTATTTCTTGCCTGTAACTTCATCCTCCACTGTTAAAGGTTACTTAGTACTTAAAGTTAGGGAATGGATTTAGTAATTAATTTCGGAACTGGTTTAGGTAGGAGTTTGGGATTGAAACTTGTTCTAAAAAGAGTCATATTGGGGTTGGATCATAATAATCTTGCTAAAAGGCACAAAAAATGCAGGATTATTAAATTTAAATTTATGATATTGTATGTAAATGGTTAACAACACAGCATTTTATTAAAGAAAATTTTATCAATCTTTCTTATCTTAATAGTTGAGCGCGATTTTAATAAAAACTAACAAATTTATCATCATTTTTTGCTGAGATATTCGATACCAAGATAAATAAAGTTTTTGTTAATATAGTACGGAGATTAATGATAATGATTAATCGATACTGGTAAGAGTAAAATAAAATAAAATAAAACAATAAAATTATTTTTATCTTGACTATTTATTGATTTATTAACTAGGAAAAACTATCAATAATTTCAATCAATAAACTTTTTTCATTAATATTTCTTAGTAACTTTCTTAGAACTGACTTACTAGATAGAATTTCATTTTTCTATGGTGTATTTTATATTTTTATGTGTACCTCATTTTATAACTATTAATTTCTGTCATTTCTAATTTATTAGCATTTCATTAGATATTTATTAACAATTATAAATAATTACCTTTAAACTATGCAACCAAACGTTTGGAGTCAAAATAGACAACCTCTTACTCAACAACCCTAAGGCTTCCTAGATTTCAACAGAATTGCATAAATACCAAGCAAATATCCCAGAAAATAACTCCCTTAAAACTGCGAATAAAACATGTAACTTGGTGGCACTTATCAATAATTTCTTTACAAACTTGGTGACTGTTGTGGAAACCTACGTATCGTATGTCCATGCTGTTGCTGCGTTTAGTATCCTTATAAACAAATTGATCAGAGTTTCGTCGGTATTTATTACAATAATTTAGGCATCTATGAAAGGTTTGGAAAATATGTAAAAACGATGGGGTCAGGCTTACAGTATTTTAATCCCTTCACAGATACTATCCATGTTGTCGATATGAAAACTAACATTATAAATCTTAATAAACAAAAAGCCTTGACAAAAGACAACATTTAAGTATAAATTGATGCAGCAGTTTATTATCACATAAAAATTCCCAGAAAAACTTTTTACGCAGTCTAAAATATTGACAGATCAGTCCGATAACTCACATTCGCCACCTTAAGATCTATTTGTGGCCAATACATTTTACAGGAACTTTTGTAAAAAAGAGATTAAGTTACTCTCTAATTGGGTAAATTCGTTGCCAGGCAAGTGCACGAATGGGGTATCGAAATTACTAACATCCTCATCAAAGATATTGTCTTGAATCAGGAACTTCAAGACATACTCTCAGCAGTCGCGAAGGAAAAACGTCTTGCATGTAAATTTATTACTAAATTTTAGAATCTAAAATTCTTAACGCAACGGCTTAAGTTGAATCGGCCAAATTAATGAGACAAACCGCTGATATTCTGAGTGGAAAAGCAGCAATGCAAATCCGTTATTTGTAAGCTATGAAAAGTATAGCTTCCCAAAACAACGTAAAGGTCGTCTTTCTAGCTGAATAGAATTGAAAGGCAAATAAGACTGATATTTTCATAACTTTTCTGAAAAAATTAGGGTTTAAAAGTTAATATAAATGCTTTAGCTTTATAATCAATTTAAAATAAAATATTAGATGGAAGTGGAAGGCATCCAAAGTGGAATTCAAAATCTAACGATCGGAACCTTGCCATCCTTTACCTCGAGAGTGAAAATAAAACGTAGCTTTTAGAAAAAAGCCATATTAAAGCAAAAACTCAGGGATGGGCAAAAACAGAAACTTCGATAAGTGTTTTCCGAAGAAGTTACCGAAGACGATTTCACACCTTCGGACTCATCGACATTCTTCAACTTCAGTACCAGTTGGTAATAATGAATATGATATGTGAAAAAGGGATATTTAATGATCTGGTTTAATTGTTTCAATCTTAATTTAAAGAATTTTATAGAATTTTCATTCTTAAACTAACTTCTTTTATAAACATTTTATAACCATAGCTTTTTTTTACGTTAGTTCAACCTAAACTACCTCTTTTCACCATCGGTTAAAAATCATTTTATTTCAGCTATTTTATACCACATTCATTTACACTTTTTATTTTCAATAAAATATAATCCTTAAAAATGACCATAAACCTAAACTTGAGGACAGGTTTATTTCTAAATTGTGACTTAAAAAACTTTTCAATCATAAAAATTTAAGATCCCATGTGTTTAAACCTTTTAAAATACGAATGGCTGTAAATTTATTGAAGATCTTAAATTTTACATAATTTTTAAGAATAAGAATGAAATTTTAGAGATCTACAGGAAAAGTTAGGTTGTTCAATTCTATTTTTTTCTCCATTAAATGATTGTATACTCAATAAATGTTGATATTACATTATATAAAAGTGAAAACTAAAAAACTTAGCTTCTCAGAAAATAGTGGGAGATTTAAAGATGATCATCACTCGAATATGACATGAATAATATATAAAAAGCGTCAAAATTTGAAAATTTTTATTAGATAAAGCTATTAAGATATCAATGAATTATTGGAAGACTATCTTATCGAGTCCTTTTGATTTTCAGTAACTCAAAGAATTAGAATTAGGTTTAAATATATTGGTTATTTTTGGCATTATAAAAATAATGTTGATTTAACATGATATTATCGTTTTTAATTAATGTTTGATTTATAGAACAAAATATTTTATTAAAAAAAGTAAAATTACAACATTACAGCTTACGTTTATTTGAAAGTTTCGTTTCTAAAATCTATGATTTAGATTTGATCTTATTGCTTAATTGGTCAATTTTATTATGCTTGAGCTTAACCATTTTATTAAGCTTACTACGCACGTCTACGTTACTCTTCTTATTTTTATTTTTGAATCTTTTATTCTATCAGGAAATTTTTCATTAGTTTTTATTCTTCCTTCATCCTTTTTCTTTATTGTTTTTCTCTTTAAAGTTATTACCTTTTAAAAATGATTTGATTTCTTCTTGTACGCTCAACTTCCTTTGCCCATGAGTGTTGCTTCAATATTCCAGCCTTAACTTACTCAGCAATTTCTTAATTAAATTAAAATCTTACTAAATGCTTCATCAACAAGTTTTGATTGTTCATCATGAATTTTGGCAGAATTTTGGTAAAAAATTTGAGGGATTTAGTTCATTATCTTAATCTAAAGAGGATTTCTAAAGAATCCATTTCTGTCAACAATATTCAGGGCATTCTATTGAATATTTTTTAAGAAATCTTTGGCTAAAACTCTTGAAAAAAGTCTTTTATGTGTTTTTACTTTTTTTTCTTTTTCTTTTTTGAACTTTTATATCTTTTTAGCCTTTATTAATATAAATTGATTACATTTTAAAGTTAAAGTTTTCCTTCTTCGTCATACATTTTTCTAATTTTTTAATTTTAAACTCTTTCCTATAAGATTAACTCTTGCTGGCGATTTTTCATAACATTAAGTTACTCTTATTGAAGGACCTATCTTCTACTGAGTTACAGGATTCTTCCACAAAGAACATTAAGTAAAGGCTAAACTTCGTAATCGAAATCAAAAAGTTCATTGTCCCAGATTTGCGTTTATCTTTAATTATGAAACAAATTACACATTAACAATGTTTTATTTTATTGGAATACGATGACGAATAACGGGTTTCTAAGGCAAGGGGTCAGTTTGAGATGCATACTCATATTTAGGCGGTTTGTCAGTAAGAGTTTATACGAATTAATCAGTGAAGATTTATATCGCGGCTCTTTTATTAGTGTTTTAATCGATGACAACAGGTTATTGTTACATTCTGACTGTTCTTTTGGTCTCTTTGAACTTCTGAGTATTTTCAACATTTTTTAGGGTAACAAGAGCAGCATGAGTATTGCCTCTGAATACTCTTTTGTCCCACATAAGATTGTTATAGATAAGTTTGCTTGATAAATGGGAAAGATTACATTTCTTATTATTAGTTTTCTTCAGGTTCTGGTTACTTATATTTCTTTTTAGGTTTGATAACTTTAGGTGCAGCGGTGAACTAATCGGTCATTTTATCCTGAAGGAAATAGTTTAAGTTTCAATAATTTATATTAAGCTTTGATTTTATCTTATTCGATTGCAAATGATAAATGAATAATTGATATAATGATATTAAAGCAAATAATTGATATGATGTTAAAGCAATTGATTGATATGATATTCAAAATAATAATAAATTTGTAATAAAGAGCAAACAACTTTTAACTAAATGGAGAATACATAACAAAAACCTTCAGAAAACCATTAAATTGCAGTTCATAACGAACCATAACAACCCAAAAAGGTCAAACAACTCATTACAGGAATCCCTTAACACTATTATGAAAACGTCAATCTCAAACATGCTCTTAGTATACTCCCTGCT
>Ga0102832_1002271_pt1 | contig 12160 bp, 8 predicted proteins | sample EBPBio282013_DNA_FD_88942 | JGI IMG/M metagenome (GOLD analysis project Ga0102832, IMG submission 88942) | Wastewater treatment Type I Accumulibacter community from EBPR Bioreactor in Madison, WI, USA - Reactor 2_5/28/2013_ DNA (Illumina Assembly) | ecosystem: Engineered > Bioreactor > EBPR >...
TAAAGCCATATTTATATAAGATTATTTTTTCCTATAAAAAATCTCTACAATCCATACGCAGAAAGGGTTACAGTGTAATTAAAAATTATAAATGACCTATTTGCACACGTATCCTGTCTTCCTGCCAATACGCAATTAAATATCCTCAACACATAAAGGGCATGATACTGGACTCGGCCTTACATGATAGTAAAGCCCTGGATATAGCCCGACAACAATTTATTTCGCTTTATATTCGCAATGATAAAATCATCAGTAATTTATTTGATAAGGTCATGCAAAAACACAGTGACCTGAGGTCAGCTATTCTTGGGAATATATTTGCTTTTAGTTATAGCTATGATGGGCGCACAGAACACACTCGCCTTTTTCTCGAAAAACTGGCTGCCACTGCTTCAAAAGAAGAGGCTGAGAAAATCATAGGAAATCAGATGGATTATCCTCTGACCGGAATGATGCGACATATTATCTGTGAAGAAATATGGGATTATTCAACTGACCAGGATGCCAATAATTATTTTTTTCGCTTTTTTCCTGACAATTGCCGTCCATTTAAAAAACATCGTAAATCCATGGCTTTTGGGGAAGATCTTAAAACGTTAAATGTCCCTACTTTTATTTGGGGCGGACGTTTTGATCCGGTGACGCCTATTCAAGCCATGCGCGAAATGCATGAGCTTATTCCCCAATCCTTAATCTGGGAAAATCCTTATGCTGGACATGGCTTAATTTCAGAGAGTCCAACCTGCGCTATAAAGTTAGCTGATATGTTTTTTAGCGGCAGTTCAATCACTGATATACAAGTTCTGGCAAGTAGTAAAGCCTGTCAGAGTCCGCCCTTAACAAACTTTGCTGATACACAGCGCTTATTAAAGAAAATAGCCTTGCCTGGTGTAGGATTTCCAATCTTTTAGGATCTTGGTAGAGGTTGGGTTAGCGCGCAGCGCATTACTGAATCCTGAAGTCGTGTGGTTCAGCGATCGGATACTTTGGGAAAGACAGTATTCCATGTTGTAACAGCATTTCAGTAACATGCTGAATGAGTAACCTATCATGTAGGCGTTGAGCCCATAAAATGAGGACACACCCTAATCTGGAGATTTATTCATTTGGCAGAATCTCCGGCAGCAAAAATAAAACCAGCTCGGACAAACATGAAAAAATCAGAATTTTCTTACAGGTAGGTAAATGTTATGACTGGATTACAAAAGAATTATCTGTCAGAAAAAAAACGATAGCAGTGATAAAAAAATTGATGGTTGTTAAACAGCATTTCTGAATATTGGGTTGAATCACAGAAACGGGGTAAATGCGAACTAGCCTCTATAAATTGAGAACCAATATAAATAATGATGAGTTTATATGGTATAAAAAAAATAAGGTTTGTAGTTGTATAAACAAATAACCTCATATTCGTTAACCCATATCCGTAATTTACAATTCTTCCAGATCCAATGAATCACTAAGCCTCAGAGCTGAACAATTAATTGAAAAAGAAAGATTCCTCCAGAGCTATCCAAAGAATCTGTGGATAACATGTCGCTGTCGCGAAATTATTTGCTCATAAAATAATCGATAAATCTTAATTTAACGCATTACCGCTTGGCTAAAATCAGAGTGAACCCATCCATCTCAATCACGCCAATTACATGCTCATTTTTTCTACAATATTTGCATTGTTTACTGCAATATCATTCACCTCATCAACGTTTGAACGCACCTCGCCTGCAAGACAACGAGTAAGCTTTAATAATTCCAGCTTATCAAGAATACCTCGAGATGTTCTGCGCGATTGCAGTGCTTATTGGCGCGGTAAATACTGCGCATAAGCGAGAGCGCATCACGCTTCATGCCCCAGCCTGGCGTGTACTTGTATTCCTTACTAAATGCCTTGGTGATTTCAAAAACTCTTAAAATCAATTGGTACGTATTTCGATAAACCGGTAATTCTGTATGCAACGCCATAACAAAACCTGGAAATTAATGACCCGCTTCGCAGGTCTTGCAAAGCAAGGTCAAAAGAAAAGGGATAAAGGTTTAAGGGGTTAAAGCCCGAGAACACCTAACGCCAAGCAGAGAGTACTTATTGACGAAGAACTGAAAGCTGCCACCACCAGAGGCAAAGACCTGGTACCACGCGTTGCCCTGGGGATCGTCCGAGTTCTCGGTAGAGCTCCAGTAGTAGCCTGCAGGAACACTAAGACCACTGCTATCAATCAAGCTGAATTGCATGTTTTGCAGGGTCGGTATACCTGAAGTGCCGCAAGCACTGCTTCCATATCCCATCTCACAAATTGCGGGCAAGTACCAATCGGAATAACTGCCAATCGTTTGCGCGCATAAACCTGCAGCATAGTAAGTGATGTTAGTTGGTCCGGCAGATGCCGTAAAGAGAGCAGTACCTCCATTTGCCAGCGTATTATTGGTAATGAATTGATTATAAAACGTCAGAATGTTATCCGTATTGCAAGAGCCATCTGATATTCCATTGCACATGGCAAAGGATGCGGAGGTGAACGGATTTGCATTGGTGTAGGTGCTTGAAAAAAATGAAGCAAATGTGGCGTACGTGGGCAAGCCTGTTGCGGACGTGGATGTCTCATCAATTCCGGGAAGGGTATCATAGCTTGTATCAACAGGCCCACTACCACCACCAGTGCCCCCATTGGAGCTCCAAACAATACCATTGGGGTATGCAGCTGCCTGGTCGGATGTTGTGACAACTTTCCCGCCTACGCTACCTGTATTAGGTGTTGTGTCATCAAAAGCATACACATATCCACCTTGATAAATACAGCCATAGCCCAATACGACGACATCGCTCGACACGGTAGTCGCATTGTCAGCGCTCACTGGAACAACTCCTGGAACAGGAGCTGTTCCACTCGAACAGGGATTGGTGCCATCCGAGGTGGCTGTAGCGCCAGGTGTTATGGTAATCGTGCAGCTGTTCGCTGCCGATAGCGTGCTGCCACAGGTTGTTGAGCTTGTAGTTCCTACGGGCCAAGTCGGTGGGGTTACTGATAAGTTAACCGCGGCATTACTTCCTGTGTTGGTAATGGTAATCACACGAGCAAGTCCAGAAGAAGGCGTTCCACTGACTCCGTACTCTGTAAGTCCTGTGACACTTAAAGCCAATTGATTTGCACTTATGCTCAGCGTGGTTGTATTTGTGGCACAGTTAACGTCAACATCGGTGACGTTCGCGCCACCCATGGTGCCGCTGCCATTGGTTACGCTGCACGTTTCTCCTGTCGGCTGAGTAAGTACGGTTACATTGTAAGACGCACCTTGAGCCACGGATGTGGCAAAGGTAAATGAGCCATTGCTGTTAATTGTCAAACTATCACCACCATTGTCTTGCAGCACGACGGTTCCAGATAAACCAGAGACAGCACCCCCTACCGTATAGGCATTGGTGGAGCAAGTTACTTGCACATCGGTGATGTTCGAGGCGCCCGCTGTTCCACTGCCATTGGTTACGGTACAGGTTTGGGTGCTAGGTTGAGTGAGTATCGTTACATTATAGGAGGCACCTTGAGCAACGGGAGTTGAAAAAGTAAAGGAACCGTTGCTGTTGACCGTCAAATTATCGCTGCCGTTATTTTGCAACATAACAGATTCTGATGCCGCAAGCCCTGAAACACTACCCCCTACGGTTCGAGTGTTGGTGGAGCAGTTCACAGTCACATTGGTGATGTTGGCATTGGTGATGGTGCCACTGCCATTGGTTACGGTACAGGTTTGGGTTATAGGTTGACTCTGTACTGTGACCAAATAAGTACTCCCCGGAGGCAGGGCGTTGGAAAAGGTGAATGTTCCGTCTGCATTCAGGGTTAATGCATCACCACCATTGTTCTCCAGTACCAAAGTACCTGAAAGACCAGAGACGGAGCCACCTACTGTATAATCCCCCGCAGGTCCTTTGGTAATGTGCAAGCTATTCGCAGCGCTTGGTTGATAGCATTGATTTGAATTGCCTTGCTGGCATACGATAGGTCCGCCCAGGACATTCCCACTTAAAGCGCTGCCGTTAATAGATAAATTCAAAGTACACGATTGCTGGTAACCTAAAACAAAGGGGGTTGGGCAATTCCCTGGCGTCGCTATCTGCGTTACGCCAGGAATGGCTTTCATCGCTAATGTATGTGTCTTTCTGGATTGATTGGTAATTTGATAACTCACTGTGGCGGTGTCGTTCGCCGCGACCGTGATAGTTGTTTGTGTTAATGGGGTAAACGTCCATAAAGGCGTTCCTGCATGTACCAAAGCCATGGCACATGTAAGCCATAGGCCTATCATTATTTTGTTAATAAACTTTCTGCCGTTCATCTGCCGTCCTTATGCAATGTATGTCAAATTAAATAAAACCCCGTGGGTGTAAAGGTGATTGAGGGCTAATCCGGTGTTTAGAGTCTGAGCGGCAGCACGATTAAGCTCACTTCTGCCCCAATCGGCGAACTCATAACCCACTCCCATTTGCCAATGTTCGCTGATGGGTTTTTGCACGCCAGCACCTAGCGTGTAGGTGAAGGCGGTTTTCGTGTGGTCTTTAAAGTTATTATTAGGCAGCGCCTCAAAAATCAAAGGCGTATTCGTAAAATCATGAGCACGGTTAAAGCCAACACCTAGACTTGCGCTCACCCAGGGCATGAGCCAATAACCTTTATCAAGCAATAGCTTGCCTTTTAGGGCTACGTGAGAGTTTCGGACTTTGTAAAGGTAGCTGTAATTATCAAATTGAGGGTCGGCATCATCCCATATCACACCCTGCAGTTTAGCATTGCCAGTAGTGGCGGCCGCCAATCCCAACTGCCCTAACCATTGAGAAGTCAATGATTTTTGTAGGCCAACAAACATCTCCCCCATGGCAATAGCATTGGTGGACTTTCTAGCCGCATAGGTCTTTTCAATCTCTGGCGCCAAATAAAAAGTCTGTGTCTCACCGCCCTTGGTCCAGATGGGGCCCGCGGCTATTGAAGCAACCCAAGTCCAGTCTTTGGAGGGAATAACAGGCCCCATGGTACCCGCAAATGTTGTATTTCCCAACACACTGGCTGTTGCTATAGAAAAAAATAAACGATACTTCATAGACGCTCCTTGCAAAGTAAAAACGATTTATTATGTGAAAATAGTAAGCAGTCCGCGGCAATCGATTGGAATAATAAGAGAATGAAGGCAAAAACGAGCCCCATAGGATTTAAGTAGAGCAAAGAGATGAAGCAAAACCCTAAACAAAGGAAAAACACAATAAAATATAATGGAGTAAAATGAAAATAAGGGAAAATCGATGGCTGATGGCTGGCAGTGGTCCCGCCATCGGGCGTTAAGAGCAGGTCTTGTTTGATATTTAATAAATAGTTCATTCCCTGCGTCAGCATCCTATATGTTTATTTAATGTTGAAAAACTACTCCAAATTATGATACTTTGTTAATAATTTAAAATCAAAAAATTCATTCAATTTTTATCCATCAAACGCACCCCAAACATTTCGCGACAGCGACTAACATTGAGATTGGCTAAATATCCGAAGATATTATATCAAGGAAAATAATCAGCTTCTGAATTTTAAAAGTTGCAGGAATTCAAAAGTCCAATGATCTGAGGTTGTAGTCTGTAATTACAGCCATTAATAACCATAGTCTTAACTTGATCGCGTGCTTTGCGCAAGGTTCTTGGGTGAGGAACCATGCGTATAGTCTCACCGATTTGATGCTCATAATCTGCCTTACCCCCCCCCATTTTCGTTCAAATAATAAACATTATTGATTGGGGTCGTTGAAGCATCATTCCTGTGAGTCATGTTAGTGTTATCTTCCGGTCGTGTCGGTAGATAGTCAATGCCGAGAAAATGAAAACCACTGCTAATACAGCCCATCCGCGATTTTTTGCGCGATAAGCTTAGGCGTCTTTCGTGTAATACTTCCATCATGCGCCGTCGGCAACGACTCAGTTGGCGTTTGGTTTTACAAAGAACCAAAATATCATCTTGGAAACGTAAGTAGGTCACATCCATTTTGCTCAAGACATCATCAAGTGGCTTAAGGTAAAGACCACTAAAAAATTGGGATAGTGGTCCCCGTAGTGCAATGCCTTGTGAGGGATTCTTATATCCGTTGGGTGTATCAATAGGATTAGTAATGATGTTTTCAAGCATCTTATGCAGTTTGGGGTCCTGATAATAGCTTTCAACGTCCTCTATCAATTTAAAATGCGGTATGGACGCATAAAACGATTTGATATCTGCGCGTAACACATAATTAGGTTTTTCATCTCGTAGCACTTGTTTTATACGTTGCGTTGCATACTTGACACCTGTAGGTCCATCCAGATGGTAGCAATTTGGATTCATCACGTGTTTAAAGGAGGGTTTCAATTGTTTTAGCAAAATATGCTGAAGAATTCTATCAGATGGGTGCAGCTGGTCAACCACTTCATCAGAAAAATAATAACGTTTTAAACAACGAGGATTGTAGCTGCCATCTACCAGAGATTGAACGCCTTGCGGCAGCCAATCATTGATTTCTCGTGCCATGAAGTGAAGCTCATGGTTATGATGCGCATGGTATTTTTGCTTGTAAATTTTTGCGAAAAGCCTTTTACCAATAGGAAGCATTTCCACTACATTCCAGCGTTTCATTTTAACCCTTAATGAATAAGGTTAGATTTAAAGCAAGCATCTGATAAACCTTGCTAATAAACCAAGTGGAGCTAAAATCCTTTTTAGTCATGCAACCAAGCTTGCATGCTTAGTCAGTCCACCTATAATCGAATCTTTTGATCACCAAATCAAGAAGGACTCGAAGTGGACTGGGAATACGAATTAATATCATTATATCTGTTTGTATGCAAACACTACCAAGCCGAACTTTCAAATTACTGCGCCAGAATGGCGCATTTTTCTGATTTGAGATTTAGCGATGAAGAAGCCATTACACTGTATTTGTATGGAGTGATTGAAGGGCATCGAACGATAAAGGCTATCCATCGCTATGCCCAAAATCATCTAAAATCCTGGTTTCCTCATTTATCTGGGTACAAGGCATTTGCTCATCGTATGAATCAATTACATGATATTTTTGTACCATTCATTCATTTACTTTGTGACGAGTTACTTGATACACAACCTTTAAAACAGCTTATAGGCCTTACAGATTCTATGCCTGTCATTATGGCGCAACGCGGAAGGCGATTTAATGCGAAGGTAGCCCCTGAAATAGCAACCAAAAATGGATATTGTGCAACTAAAAAACTACATTATTACGGTGTAAAATTGCATGTGGTTGCCAATAGACAAAAGGGGTCTTTGCCTATTCCTGTCTGCCTTGGGTTAACCGAGGCAGGGATGCATGACCGGAAAGCATTTGAGCAAATTTTACCTGCACTACCTGAGAATATGCTTGAATGTTACGCTGATAAGGCCTATCAAGTGCAAGCTCAAGCAATTCATCAAGAACAACATATAACATTATTAACCCCTGTAAAAAAAGAAAAAGGACAACAGGTTCTTGAGGCAGCAGAGCAATGGCTATCAACGGCAATTTCACAAGTCCGCCAGCCTATTGAATCCTTGTTTAATTGGATTAATGAAAAGACAGGTATTCAAATTGCGAGTAAAGTCAGATCTTATCAGGGCTTGATGGTGCATGTCTTTGGTAAATTAACTGCCGCTTTATTTGTTATGAGGCAGCGAGCACATGCGAGTGCTTAATTTTTAAGCTTTGGATTGGCATTTCAGTAACTTTTTTAATTGCATCATCAAATGAATACAATACTTCTTTTCCAAATCCATATTTTATATTGATCATTCTTTATCCATAAAAATTAACTCAAACCATACCAGATGTTATCATTAATAAATAATTCTTAATATTAAGAATACCATAGGATTGGGGATCTGTAGTGAATTATTCTTGTTGTAAACGATAAATTGTTGCTTTATGGACATTAAACGTTTTTGCAATCTCACTTACCGATTTATCTTCTTGCAAAAGCCGCTTGGCCAATGACTTTTGTTCTTTATTCATTTTTTCAGGTCGTCCAAAACGAACTCCACGTTGCTTTGCAGCTGCGCGACCCGCACCAGTACGTTCACGAATTAAGTCACGCTCAAATTCTGCAATACCTGCGAATACGGTCATGATCATTTTACCGGCATGAGAAGTGGTATCTGCCCAAGGCTCGGAAAGCGAACAAAAGGAAGCCTCTGTTGTTCTTATGCAGTCTATTAATTCTAATAAATGCTGGGTTGAACGCGCCAATCTATCCAATTTCCAAACAACGACTACATCTTCAGGTCGAAGCTGATCAAGTAATCGTTGTAATTCTGGACGATCTCTTTTTGCACCAGAAATTTTTTCCTGATAGATACGTTTACAACCAGCTTCTTTTAGTGCAACTAATTGCAACTCTAAATTTTGATCCGTGGTTGAAACGCGAGCATACCCAATTTTCATAACTAATCCCTAATATTTTATTTGCAAATCATATCGCAAAACAATAGACTTTTGCATCTGATTTTTGCAACGAATTTAAACCTTTAAATAAAGGCATTCAAATTCCGTTGCAAAACTTCTAAGTTTAGCAACAACACCTATTGATTTTGGATAAACATGCCTGTTAGTTTTCTCTCCCCAGTACAATGTGACAATTACGCTAAATATCCTACTGACCTACCACCAGATATCGTAGATAGCCTTTTTTTCCTCGATGATCAGGATATGGAGTGGATTGCAAACAAGCGTGGTGACTTCAGCAGGTTAGGTTATGCATTACAGCTGACAACAGTTCGATTTATTGGAGCTTTTATTTCCGACTTGAATCAGATTCCTCGTGTGGTAATTGAGCGAGTTGCTATTCAAATCAAGGTTAATGATCCTGAAAGTTGCATATCAATGTACATGAAAAGTGAGCAGCGTTGGCGTCATGCTGTTGAAATTCGAGCGCGTTATGGCTATATAGAATTTGCTGAAAAAGGTAGTCGTTATCGTCTTGGTCGCATATTATGTGCACTATGCTGGACTGGTACTGACAGACCTGGAGTGCTTTTTGATCATGCAGTGGGTTGGCTATCGACCAACAAAATATTGTTACCAGGTATTACAGTTCTTGAGCGTTTTGTTGCAGAAATTCGCTCCAGGATGGAGTCTCGCTTATGGCGAATGTTGATTAAAAATTTAAGCGCATCACAACAGGAAAAACTGAATGACCTCTTGGTGGTAGAGGATGACGAACATCTGTCATTGCTTGATAAACTGCGTAAAGGTCCGGTTAGCATCAGTAGCACAGCTCTTGTGCAAGCATTAAAACGGGTTGAGTCTGCCCGCAACATTAGTGTTGAATTACCACTGTACCGCATCCCCGCCTGTAAAATAGCAACACTTGCACGCTTTGCTAATACGGCAAAAATTACAGCCATCAACCGCTTGCCGTTTGAGCGTAAAATGGCGACGCTCGTTGCTTTTGCGAATCATTTTGAGTCAGACTCCCAAGATGATTCTCTGGACGTGCTCAGTATGGTATTGCGTGATTTATTCTCAAAGGCCAAGCAAGAAAATAAAAATACACGACTGCGAACTCTTAAAGATCTCGATCAAGCTACAGCCACATTGGTCGATGCATGTAAATTACTACTGAATACAGAATTATGTGATCATGAAATTCGGGACACAATTTATACAACAGTAGGTCATGAAGCGCTTGTATCTGCAGTTGAAAATGCCACTGCCTTAATCAGGCCGCCAAGTAATGTGTTTTATCATGAGCTTGAACAAAAGGAAAAAACAGTTCAGAAATTTTTACCTTCGCTCCTTCGAGTAATAAATTTTGATAGTAATCAAGCGGGAAAACCTCTTTTTGCCAGTCTTGAATGGTTAAAGGGAAAACAAACGGATGAACCGCCAATGGAGATTATTGGAACATCATGGAAACGTAATATTGTTATTAAAAATGAATGTAGCGTTATCAATTGGCCACAAGACGAACCACGACCCACTTATCGCGTCATAAAGAAACTTGTAAAAACCCAAGATGGTATCATTTTGCATAACGATAAACTTTTATATGCTGACCTTATCAATAAAAAAATTAAGGAAATCGTTGTACCAGAGAAAAAACAATCTCAAGTTGAGAAATTGAAAAAATCCATTTTAAACATGAAGGAAGTTCAAAAAAACGCAAATAATAAAGAGCTTGCATTAATAACATCAATAACTGGCCGGGATAGCAATAGAACTACAATTGACCGAACAGCATATATATTTTGTGTTCTTGATAAATTGCAATCGGCACTGAAACATAGGGATGTGTTCATAAGTCCGAGTTGGCGGTATGCTGATCCAAGAGCCAATCTTTATTCTGGCTCAGAGTGGGAGGCAATACGTCCTATGATTTGCCGCTCATTAAATTTAACAATTGACCCAATGTTAGCCATAACAAGCCTTACAGATGAACTACATCAAGTGTATCGGTTAGTTGCTGCAAATATTGATAATAACCCTGCTGTTCGATTTGAAACAGTTAAGGGTAATGAGGAGCTGATTCTAACTCAGCTTGATGCACTTGATGAGCCTCCATCATTAAAAGCATTGAGAGCTGCTGTAAAAGCCAAATTACCACGTGTCGATTTACCCGAGATGGTACTTGAGATAGCCACACGTACTGGATTTGCGGATGGATTTACCCACATCAATGAAGGAAGTGCGCGTGCTGAGGATCTATTAATCAGTTTATGTGCTGAATTGCTAGCAGACGCTTGCAATACTGGACGAGAACCGTTTGTTCGTGAGGACATACCTGCTTTAAAAAGAGATAGATTGGTATGGGTTGATCAAAATTATATTCGAAATGAAACGATAATGGCGGTCAATGCCATTTTAGTTTCTGCTCAAAATCAAATTCCATTAGCTAAGAAATGGGGCGGAGGCGATATTGCATCGGCTGATGGCATGCGCTTCGTTGTACCGGTTAGAACAGTGCACGCTGCTCCAAATCCAAAATATTTTAAATCAGGTCGTGGTGTCACTTGGTACAATCTAATCTCTAATCAACGAACTGGCTTAAATGCTGTAACAGTACCTGGCACTTTACGTGATAGCCTAATATTGTTAGGCGTTGTTCTTGAGCAACAGACGGAATTACAGCCAACGCGGATCATGACAGATGCAGGCGCATACAGTGATATTGTATTTGGACTGTTTCGTTTGTTGGGACTTCGTTTCAGTCCGCGATTGGCTGATATGGGTGGTGCTAGATTCTGGCGGATTGATCCGTTGGCTGATTATGGAAAGCTCAATGTACTTGCAAAAAGTCGTATAAATATAAATCTTGTTCCTCCTGAGTGGGATGATATTTTACGTTTATTGGCTTCATTAAAACTCGGGAGAGTTCCCGCAGAAGGCATTATGCGCACTCTTCAAGTTGCTGATAAACCAACTCGTTTAGCCAAAGCAATTGCCGAAATTGGGCGAATTGACAAAACTATCCACATGCTCAATTATCTTCATGATGAGTCATTCCGTCGTCAGACTTTGGTACAACTAAATTTGGGCGAAGGCAGACACAGTTTAGGTCGTTCTGTTTTTCATGGTAAGCGAGGAGAACTTCATCAGCGGTATCGTGCAGGGCAAGAAGATCAGTTAGGTGCCCTTGGACTGGTTTTAAATATCATTACACTTTGGAACACTATTTACATGGATGCTGCCATTAATCAATTACGACAAGAAGGCTTCCCCGTATACGATGAAGATGTAGCCAGACTGTCCGCATATGGATATGGTCATATTAATATGCTCGGACGATATTCCTTTGCCATGCCAGATGAGGTAAAACGTGGTGAGTTAAGGCCATTAAGAACAACAGAAAAGCCTTAAGTCGGTTGGCTGTTCCATTGCTCCCCAAGCCCGAATATAAGCAGGGTAACGGATAACCTCTTAATTATTGAGTTAATTACCAGTACCTTTTTTACGTATTGGATTGAGGTGTATCTGCGGTTTTTGAAGCAGCGTATAAAAACCGTGAAAATAAGGTCTTAACGTTGCTTATTGAGGGGGGAAATTGATTTTTAATATTCAGAATGTTACTCATTACCACGTTTCCTTAATTTGGTTTGAAACAACAATCAACCGAGCGCTTTTCCTGGAACGGTTAAATCTTGATCAT
>Ga0102832_1002273_pt1 | contig 12157 bp, 6 predicted proteins | sample EBPBio282013_DNA_FD_88942 | JGI IMG/M metagenome (GOLD analysis project Ga0102832, IMG submission 88942) | Wastewater treatment Type I Accumulibacter community from EBPR Bioreactor in Madison, WI, USA - Reactor 2_5/28/2013_ DNA (Illumina Assembly) | ecosystem: Engineered > Bioreactor > EBPR >...
CCAATTTTTCATTTTCAATTTTATGTGAAAATAAATGAAATGATAAGAGAAAAGTTTGATAATGAAGAAATGAAATATTTTTTAATAAATAATATAAATTTTTTATAATCATCATAAACTCCAATGCAATATCTTGCCGCTTACACCCTCGCCAGTCTCTCAGGAAAAGAGCCAAGTATCCTAATCATCTAATTTAGCTGCTGAAACCATCACCAACATCTTGAAGGCTACCGGTGGACAATTCGATCAAGCTGAAGTCACCAAAGTCGTTGATACCTTGAAAGGAAAGAAAGTCGAAGACGTATTAATTTAAATAATTTGTAGTTGATTAAATCAGGACTCACTAAAGTCGGATCAGTCGGTGGATCATCAGCCCCAGCTGCCAAGACCTCAGCCCCAGCCAAGAAGGAAGAACCTAAAAAGGAAGTCAAGAAGGAAGAACCAAAGGTTGAAGAAGAAGAAGAATTCGGTGGAGCCGATCTTTTCGGTGGTGATTTTTGATCATTCTATTTAAACACCATCAAATTTCTCTATTTTTTTATCATTACTCTACTTTTACATTTAAAAAAGAATTTATAGTCTTATTGAACATTTATCTTTCTTTAAATTTTAACTTCAAATTAAACCTTCAATTAAATGTATAAATTTTATGAAAAGAAATGAAAAAGAGGGAAAAGTGAAAGAAATATAAAAAATTAGTTTAGTAAAGTGAGGTTTAATCACTATTTTTTTATGAAGGGATGGTTTAAAAGCCTTGAAATGTCCCATCTTTTGAAAGAATCTTTTTAAAGACACTTTGAAATGAAATCTTTACACATAAGTGAGACTTATTTTTCTCTGGGAAATGAAATTTATTCATCAACTATTTTTTGCAAATCATCCTGACAACGAATGTCGAATGGAGTCTTTCCATAAATCAGCTCATATGTAAGAATACCCAAACTCCAAATATCAACTTTATTGTCATAACTTTAGTTCTTTACGATTTGAGGTGAAATGTAAATTGGAGTTCCACAAAGTGAATTTCTTGACTATTAACCTTGAGTGGCCCAACCGAAATCACATATTTTGGCAACGTTTCCATGGAGGACAATGTTTTAAGCTTTAATGTCTCTGTGAATAATGTTCATTTAATGAAGGTAACTAACTCCACTGCTTACTTGTCTGATGATGGATTTAACATTATTTTATGAAAGTGAGTCTTATTTCTTAATTTTTTCATAAAGATTTCCTGAGCAACAAAGTTCCATAAGGAAATAAATTGCTTCTTAAGTGGAGAAAGCTGAGTAGAATTTGATGATGTTTGGATGATCAAGTTTGAGATGAATTTTCATTTCTTTGATAAGACATTACTTGTCTATTTCAGTGACCAATTTTTCCTTTTGTATTTTTTTCAAAGCGAAGATAGAACCAGTTCCGATATGCCTTACGATGTAGACAGCACCAAAAGATCCTTATCCACAGAAGTTGAGAATTTAGAAATCGCTGATTTGCAAAAAACTGAGTTTTTAATTTTGTTAATAATCTGATGAATTAAGTTTTTAAAGTTATCCGAAATTCATCAATGTTTTAATTTTATAATTCTGGGATGGAATTCTCTCGATAGGATTTTAGTTATAATAATTCTTTTAGTCTTGAGAGTCTTAAATCGATAAGTTTGAGATTGACAATTTTTAACTGTCGGCCTTTGTTGAAGTCATAGATTTTGAATGGTAATTTTCATTAGTTTCTGTTTATTTTTATGTTTAGTTGAAATGTTGATTTAATTCCTTATCAACCTTTTATAGCATAAGGTTTTCTGATAAGTTTCTGTTCAGTCTTTCTGTGATTGCATTTATCCTGTAGTATTCTGAATCTCCTTTTTTATGATGCTTGAGAGTGTTTTATCGACTTACAGGAGTGGCCTTTATTTTCGATAGTTTTTATTTTTTTTCTTAAAATAAACCCATTTCAAAAACTTTTGATGGAGAAACTTCCCTTAAGTTCACTAATTTTCTATTGCTTTAAGATGATGCACTAAAACTCATGATTTATGATTGTATTGTCCAAAAATTGTAAGTTTCCAGCAGAGAAAGTAATTGATCTTTAGAAATGTAATTTTTATAATCAAAGTAAAATTAAAAATGAATTTTACCTAAAAAAATAGGAAAGATTCAGAACATTTTGTCAATTCTTAAAATTCTACTTCAACTCTCTTTTTTTTTTATGTTTTTTAAAAAATTCAATCACTCAAATAAATTGGAGCTTTTTAAATCACATGGAAAAAAATTAAAACTTAGCATTTTCAAAAATTCGTAAAAATACTTTGAATAAATCAAATAATAAAATTTTAGGCAAAAGTAAAACAACGAAAATAAATCAGATACCTATAGAAAGTCAAAATTTTGACACTGAAAATCTTTTATCAATCATGTTCTTTCATTTTTTTTGCACTTCATAAAGCAAAAATGTTTTATATTTATTCTCTCATTGAACCTAAATTTGGTTTTTTCATGATTAAAAACGTTGCTCGATACAAATTTTGGTAACTTGATTGAATTCAGCTTGAAGAAAGTAAAATAGATGGAGTTTAATAAAATGAAAAGTGGCAAGAATTCCACAAAATTCGTAATAATATCATAAAATAAGATAAACAATAATTTTTAAAAAAAAGTCGATTCGACCATGCAACAATATTTTAAAAAGTCAAATAAAAAATCAAGCCGATTCTTTATCATTGTTTTAAATTAACCTCGATTGAATCAAAAAAGCTTCAGAAACATTTAATTCTTTTCTTTCCTTTTAATATTTTCAATGGTATTTAATACTATTTTACATTTTTAAGATAATTTTTAATAATCAATTAAAAGTAGCATTTAAATCAGTCTGAAAAATTTACTTATTTTGCCATTATTTATGCGAAATCGTCAAAATAAACTCGGCCTTGAACCATTGGATTGTCTGCTCGCAACATTTCACTCATTTCTTACTCTGAAAGCTCAATTCCTGTGATTTGGGATGCTCGAATCAAGTCATTTTTGTCGATGAATCCTTTTTGATCCTTGTCATAAAGTTTAAAAATCCATTAAGCTGAGGTGTCTTATTTATAGACTTGAGCCATTTAAAAAATTCGAGTAAACTTTTAAAAAGTGATCTCTTAAGAGCATTTTGAGAGTTAATTTTCAATGATTTGACGATCATAAAATTAGCTCGTATACATGGAGGCAGCTAAGATAGTTGACTTTTTAATGATTCCTTAATTTTATTGATCAAGATTTTTGAAGGCTTTTTGAAGATCAGAATAAGAGCTTTGTCTTGATGGGGACTCATTGTAAAGACGAGAATGAGGCGAGAGCATGTAGAAAAAAATGTATTCGTTATTTTATAATTGCTATGTAAAGAATAAAGTTTTAAAGACTTGATAAAATAAATAAACAAATTATATCTTTACTTTTTCTAAATAAAGGTGAAAATGATTAGATTTTAATAATAAAGATAAAAAGGTTCAGTTATGAATATAAATAAAAAGATAGTTATTAATAGTCAGTAAAAATATTAAAGAGTATGGGCTAAAGTGAAGGTTATAGAGTTAAATAAGTGGGTAGATTCTATATCGAGTTTATTAACAGATTGATTAGCGAGGACAAACAGAAAGTAAGTAAAATTAGTGAATTGAATGATGGGTTGTACTTGACTGAGATATTGTCCCGTGTAAAAGGGATGGAAATAGAATTTAAGTAAAATGAATAACAAAGAAGTTTTGGAAATTGTTTGACTAATCTCAAATCTATAATGAGTCAGGTTGAAAAATATTGGGTATCAGTGATAAAATTGGATTGGGAGGAGGACATAGATTTAGTTTCTGTAGCTAAAGGAAACTAATAAGAAATCATTAAGTTAGTAACATTAACTGTAAGAACGCTGTTCTTATCCCCTGCCAAAGAGTAATTCATCTAAAAGATTCTCTAAACAACTCAGTAAACACAACAATTCTTTATGTAATTGATCAACTCATAAACGAATCCGGAAAAATCAACTAAAATCGTTTAAGAAAATAACAACCATGTCTTATTATACCGCAGATTGGAAGACGTCGAAAAGTAAAATTAAAGACTGTTGAAAGTAATTGAAGAAATGTAACACTAATTTTTAACTTTCAAGTAAAGGGAAAAGTAATACGAATAAAGATTGAAATAAAATGAAAAGGAAATTCTCATTTTGAACGAATAAGTCAAAGTGTTGAGAATCAATGCATACGAAAATCATCAAGAAATTTTGGAAAAATAACATCATCAAGAATTCACCAGAAACTTTGAATAAAATACCGAATGGTTGAAGTAAAGAGAGCAAAAAATGTTGATGTAAATACAAGAGCTAAAATAGTTGACACTCAATCAATAAAATGAGATTAAAAAATTGTCTTCTTTCAAAACATAACTTAACGAACTAAAACATGAACAAACTGAGACTATTATGAAGAATCAATAATTGCAGTAAAAACTTATTAAAACATCATAAAAGCTACAATCAGTTCAGAATCAACTAAAATTCTCTTAACAAACCCAAAAATAAAACATCCAGTAAATATAAAAATTGAGGCAATCTTTGTTTCATAATGAAAGGACAATAACATAAAAAAGTGAGCTCATCTAACAACTATAAAACAATATCAAATACCTCTTGGAATAAACAGAGCCAAAAGGAGGATAGAAGACTAGTTAAAGTTCATCCAGCAACTAAAAAACAACACTCAAACAATAATGTCAGTCTGTTTTATTGACAAATCGCCAGCATTCAATTCTAACAAAACTGACTTAAGAGAATGTTACTCTCGCAAGACAGCTCAAATTTTCACAACAAATCATTACAAGTCTTTAAGACCAATTACTCAAAATGAATCATGTTCAAGAGTAAAATCAAAAACTTGTCCAAATGATTAATCATATGCATAAATACAGAGGCTAATAAAATTAACTCCTTATTAAAACAATCTACCAAATGAGGCTCAAATTACTCAAAAATTAAATTGCTCCTCAAAATAATACAGAAAACCATACACTCAAAGACATTAACAGAATTTACTGATATTTTCATCATTTTGTTCAATTAATTAAGAATATCTTCTTTAGAAATATTTAAATTTAAATGCCGAATGTAGGTATCATATAGATAAAAAAAAAAAGTTATTCAATAATTTATATCGAAAGATAATCAACAACATCCTTTCTTCTTTTTGTCGGCCTTCTTGTCTTTAAGCTTTTGAGTCTTAACTTAAACTGGAATAAAACTTTTTTTATTATAAAAAATACATTTCTTATTGCTTGTTTTCCACTGATGCCAATGCTACAACTTCGAAAGCCTTGGCGACTCCATCACTGTTCTTAGCACTTGTTTGCAAATGCTTTATTTTTGGATGCTTTGCCAAAAACTCATTTACTGATTCTTATTAAACTTCTCTTTCATCACTTCTGTCGATTTTGTTGCCCACCAAAATGAAAGGGAATTTTTCAGGTTCTTTTGGAGCACCTTGATTCAAGAATTACTGGATCCAAGACTCAATGTTATCGAATGACTTTTTTATTAAAGATGATACTTTTTTATTGGTAATGTCATAAACTAAGACACAACAATCAGCGCCTCGATAAAAAGCACCTCCTAAGCTTCTGAATTTTTATTGACCAGCAGTATCCCAGATCTGAATGGATAAAAATTTTACTTCTAAGTTGATTACTTTACCGTCGACGAGGACTTCTTTTTCCATGAAATCGGCTCCTACTGTTGCCTTGTAGGATTGCAAAAACTTTTGATCAACATATCTAGATGAGAAATTCATTACGAGTTAAGAAGTGACGTCTTGCCAACACTATGAAAATAAGAGAAAAAAGTACGCAGAATCACCAAGAATGATAACTTTGGAGAGTTTCTTTTTGCTCATTTGTTGCAGTCTCAAGAATCAGAATATAAATATAAAAACTATTTTATTCTTATTTAGTTTTACTCTCTTCATTTTATAATCTTCACAGATAGATAATTCACTCATTTTCAACATAAAATTTATCTTATAAACTAATCCAAATTTTATCATTTTTGTTTTGCAAATAAAAGTTTAATAAAATCAATCAAAGTTAAAATTTATCCCATCCAATTTATAAACTTTATTTTATGCCACAATAAACTAATTGACAAAATCAAACCCTAAAATGACAGTCAAATACATGCTAACAAACCAATATTGATCACTTAATCGAAATAAGTAAAATAAAAACACTAAAATTTATCAAATAAAATCTTCATTGGCATTGATAAGAAAATCAACCCCCAATAACACGTCTTAAATCATCTTTTTTTAAAACCTTGACAGACTCATTTAAAATTTCAATCAACAAACAAAAATACGAGTTTAATATAAATTCTTGCTTACACAATAAAATTCTAAAAAAATACTATTTGAATAAAAATGATAAAAAAGATAAAAATTAAATAAGCTCTTCTATTGATTGATCTTTCTCTCGCTCTCAGGTTTGTAGATAATCATTCTTTTTAATCTATTGGATTGAATCCAAAGTAATTCTCAAATTTACGGCCCAAACATGTGTATTTTGATAAACTGAATACTTTATTTTTCATTTTACTAAACAAACTTTTGATTTTGGTCTCCATATTTCATAAATTCGCAGATGTACCCGCATTTATTGAGTCATTACGAAGTATTTCATATTTTCTTTCCCTTCCAAATCATAGTTTTTGCTCAATTTAGAAACAATTCTGATTTGAAATATTATTAAATTTAATATTTAAAAAAGCTTAAAACCCCATTCTTTAATATTACACGTTTTTTTTATAGTTGTTTCTCGCTTTTTCTCTTTGTATAAATTAATATGCGTTGCCTTTTTCCTATTTCTTCCAATCAGTCCCAACCTCAGCAGTGTATGATCATGTCCTCAAATCGCTTTGGAAAGTTTAGAATTTGAATTAAGACTAATTATTATTTGATTATTTTTTATTATGGGCCGTCAAGCAAAGAAGTGTCCTAAAAAGTGTACTCGCCACTTATTTTCACTCAAGCCAGTACACTATTCAGCATTCTTTTCACGATAGAGCCAATTGAGTTATTGTCCATCAAATTTGAGTTCTGAAGGAAATGTCCCAAAATTCAACAGAGATGGCAAAGCATACACGGCGGCGTTTATATTAGCTGCAGATCAGGTAGTCCTTTTAATAATGTAGCTGAAGCTCCAATAAAACGACCAAATTTACCAAATTGAGCATGAAAGGTTCAAAAAACAAAACCATTAAGAAAAAACTTAAATTGTACATTTTTTCCTATGCCATAGCTCATTCCCAAACCCAAAAGCAAAAGTTCTTATTGCAACATCTGCAAATAAGTCTATGACGATTATGCAGAAGTACCTCCTTTTTTAATTTAAGCATATTTCCTCCCAAAAGCATAAACAAAAAATTAAATAAAACTCTTTCAATGATGAAATTATCTCTCTTTGTCAACTTTTCGGCAACCATACACACAGACCTTCTAAAATCATATTACCTTAAGAATTTTTTACATCTTTTGCTTAAAAACTTTCCCAATAAACGTTATGTCCAACAGAGACCAATCAATTTTAAGAACCATAAAAAGAAAAGGTCTCTATTTAAGAACCCGAATTATTCTTGCAAAAATCAACCAAAGATAATTTAGATTTTATGAGTTTCTGTAAAAGCATTAAAAGTTTCCAAAATTATGTTTAACTCAACCAAGAGAAAGTTCCAAAAGAATTGGCCTTCATGAATTACGAAATAAATCACTCAAAGGATGAAAACAAGTTCTTTACTCAGTGTGGGGGCTTTAAGTTTAACGAACAAACAGCTTCACCATTAAAGACAAAATTTGACAGGCCGATAATTTTGATGGGACGAACCTTAAAGCTTGATTGATGAAAAAGCTGTTTGAACTGATTAATGTTTTTTATTTAATGGGAAGTTTTTCAAGTGCTGTTAATATAATTCTTTTTAGTATGAAAACAACTCTTAAGTTTGATAAAGACAGTTTGAACTTTTCATGGAGGATGTATAAAATAAATTTTGATTTAAAATGTCTTGAAATGAACTTTTTTTGATGAGTTAAGGAATTTGGGCTGTCTGGTGGAGTTGCCTCGCCTTTGATTGTGTTCAAATGTTGAACAAGTATGAATGAGATGACTTCTGGTTGGGAAAAGATGAAAATTGTGACTGGTATTGAGTATTCGAGAAGGATTGACCAGTTTTAAGAGAAATTGAGGTATCAGCGAATAGATTAGGACCGAGGTATAAGAGCGTGCTAATTCCTATAGATTTCATTTAAAACTATAAATTTTTTAATTAACCAATAACTATAACCCAACATTTAACAAATATTTTCCACACTTTTTATTAACCAAATTCCAAAATTCCAAATATTAAAAAAGACCTTATTCTCTGCTAATCTGAGGGTAATTTTCATATTTCAATCGTCTTTTCTGATTATTTCTTTAAAACCATCATTTTTATTGCTTATTTAATAAGTTTAAACTTAAATTACACTCTGAATTATTTCAAAGTAGTTTTCAATTTTACTTATTTTACATCAAGAAATCATATTTTTTCTAACATAGGTATCTAGAAATCAAAGTAAATGAAAACTAATTCCTCGATAAGACTAAATCCTTGGTAACAAAGCTAAAATTTTAATAAAATAAAAATAAAATTGTGAAATATTTAAGTTTTTGCTCATTTTATTTCAAATTAAAAAGCAAACTAAGTCCTCACATTAAATTAGACAAAATTTGTTAATATTTAAAGTAAAAGTATGGGTGGATTGATGTCAATGATCTTTCTTAAATCTGAGTAAAAAAAGTGAAAAATCTTTCTTCAAATTTGAAAATACTGATGGTCCATTTTGATGGATATAATTATTTTATCTATAAATAAATACAATGAACTTTTTATTATTAGAGAAGGAAGAGGTTTCATGTGGCTGTTTTCAAAGTAGCCAAGACGATGTCAGAAGAATTTTTAGGTCAAGCTCAGACTATTCACAAATTAAAGATAATAAAAAAGCAAATCCAATGATGGTGAAAAAGGTCAGTGACCCAACCAAATCTCTAAAAAAGTCATTAAAGAAATAAAAATCAGTTACTATTCATTGTTAATAAAAAAATGGACATTCAAGACAATTATCAAAGGATTAATCCAACATTAGTGAATTCAATCATCATATTAGCAACTAGATTGAGGCCAAAACTTAAAATTTTTGTCCTATTGTAACTCCTTAATTTAGCAGTAACTTTGAAGAACAACACAAATCGTTTTATGTGGTAAGGCCAAAAATAAACCAATAACCCCAATTATCGGAACATTTTTTGTCCAATAAACAGGTAAATTGTTTCAATTTTTCTCTTCAACCTGTAAAAACTTTAGTAAAAAATTAATATGAAAAATTAGTCGACTAAGAGTTTAAAAAAGATCTTTAACAGTTTTAGCTAATCATGAAAGAGAAAAATGAAAAAGACCATCAAATGGAAATTTAAAATTATCAATAAAAAAACTAAGTAACTAATAACATCGCAAATTAGAATTAAGAGAGGCAATTAAAAGAATCTACCAAAATCGACTAAAATTAGATTTATACTGAACAATAAATCAATGAGTTAGAGAAATAAATCTAAAAATTAACAACTCTCAATCAAAGAATGAATAAAAAAATCAATCCTATTACAAAGATCTAAACCTTGCCTGAAGTTTTTCAATAAAAAAGCTAAGATAATTAATTTTCAACTGTAAGCATACTTAAAAAACCAGTTCTGCGACGTGAAAGGAAGTAATCTTTTCGTAACAGCGCAATAAGTTACAAGGCTCTTTAATTGCAAACAAAAAGATTCAAGGATAAAATGTATGCAAAATAAATTTAATCTGAAAAGGATGGAACAAGCAGTTAATCAGATAACATGTCAGAAGTTGTTGGACGCGGCTGGGATGGCCTTACAGAGCAGAGGATCGAAATTTAAGGGCTTGATTAAATGCTTTTCAATGATAAGAAAAATGGAAAAACTTAAACTATGATCACCCAATAATCTCACATTAAAAATTCCCAAGTGAAGACTTTTACTGAATATACCAGTTCGTTTATAAGCCCTAAAACACATAAACCATCTTCAACACTTTTTGGAGCACCAAATCCAAAATACGGAATAATTGGAATGTCTTATCAAAATCTTGATGACTTTACAAGACTTAACCATAGTTTTCTTGTTAGCAAAAAAATATGACCTGTAAACATAAAATTTAAAATCTTTTCCTCTGAAAAATAAAAAAAATAATAATCGTCTGATTTTATTTTCTTTCTTTTTCTTTCTCTGCATTTTTTAATCTTACGTTATTTTAATGGCATTAAATTAGGTTTATTTATTTTCATAGTTATCGTAATTTAGACTTGACTAAGATCTACATAATAAAATACTTTCAAACAATCAAAATTATAATATTAAAATCTAAAATCGAAATGACACTGGAACTCAAACTTATGAGTATCGACTCACCTTTGACCGGTAAAAAGGTACATTAATAATAAAATTTTAGCCTGCTTTCATTTACGTTTAAGGCGGTCAGTCAGGATCTTTGAGACTTTCAGCTACAAAGCTTCCACTTACGATTAAATGCTCTGCAAAAGATCACTTAAAATTTATCATTTGTGGTTAAAAAAGTGATGTATAACCTCAGAAAAATGATGTTATAGCTGTTAAAGACTTTTGGGCCGAATCGACTCTTGATCAAAATCGAGAAAAATGGTAAACACTCTCAGGTCGATAGAAAGGAAGTCCATGTATTTTTTCATATATGAAGACATTTTATAGTATTTTAGCTAAAAGCATCAGAAATTAGGTCAGTTATAGTTCTAAGTAAAATACAATCGAGGACTTTTTTATCAAGGAGAAATTGCAGCTTTAGATTCCATAAGATTGAGAACCGTACCTTTTTACAAAGGAAGATGTCCAACTCACAATTTTTACAATTGTCTTGACGCAAGAGAAGGCCCTTCTCATTTTAACTTTATCGAAAATGTTTACAAAGATTAATGATATTTTAGTACTTGAAAAAAAATCTATGTTAAATTATATAAGGCGCAAATTGAATTTTTATTTTATTTTATTTGATACAATAAAATGGTAAAATGTCAGATTTAAAGTAAAAGCTTAAAATAAAAAATCAATGGAAAAAGAAAAAAGTAAAAAATTGACCAAGTCAAAGTTTTACTTTCTTCTAAGGAAAAGATAACTGCTCGATTTAATTTTATTCATCTTAACTTTATTAAAGGGAGTTTTTGCGAGATGAAAGGCTTAAGTCTTCTAAAGACGACCTGGTTTCTTGATGGTCAATCAGACAGTTCCAGAAGTCAAATGGTCCTTGGCTTGATGAATATTAGACACTAAATAAAAGAAAAACTTACATCTTTCCTAGGAAGAATGAGTAGTCGGTTAACTTTGTTTCGTTTTAAGAAAATTGTTTTGAATTATTAGTTTCTGTCTCGACAAGAACTTGCTCGTTGTCTTAGGCAGAACAAGACTCTATAGAGTAAGTTTTTTTGACTTTCAAGAAGAATTTTTGTGCATGTGATCTGATTTGAGATCCGTTTCTGGTACCGATCAACTCTTCAATTTTTTTCCAATTCTTGCCATACATTTGGAGACCTGATATTAGGTTGAAAAATACCAAGAATGAAGTTTTAATGTTATTGTTTGGTCCATCGGCCATTGGTTCTGTCAGAAGATTAAGTTAAGAGGGACATGTTGAGAATCTTTTAGTTTCTTAGATTTAAAATAATTATATACTAACAACTTCTAATCAAAAGTTTCGTAGCGGCTTTTTTTTACGCTGTAATAAATGCAGAAATTCATAAAAATTGAGGACAAATGCTTAAAAAGTGTCAGTGAGTTTGAAAAAGAGGAAAAAAGAGGTTTCAACATTGAGATAAGAAGTAAACTAATTTTTAATGTTGATAATTCATAATTGAAAATTCAAATTAATTATTATATGATGCTAGATCCACACAATACAAATTCAAATAATTAATTCCTGTTTATTAATAGGGGTTGGGGTTGGGGTTGGGGTTGGGGTTGGGGTTGGGGTTGGGGTTGGGGTTGGGGTTGGGGTTGGGGTCGGGGTTGGG
>Ga0102832_1002275_pt1 | contig 12145 bp, 8 predicted proteins | sample EBPBio282013_DNA_FD_88942 | JGI IMG/M metagenome (GOLD analysis project Ga0102832, IMG submission 88942) | Wastewater treatment Type I Accumulibacter community from EBPR Bioreactor in Madison, WI, USA - Reactor 2_5/28/2013_ DNA (Illumina Assembly) | ecosystem: Engineered > Bioreactor > EBPR >...
CGCGAACGCCGTCAACGATGCTGGCTCCGGCCGACACGAGGTCTTCTCGATCGGCGAGTTCCTGAGTAGCGGCGGCACGCTCTACATGGTCGCGCCCGCATCAGAGCAGGACCTCTTCACCCCGGTGTTCGAGACCTTGACCAACGCAGTGATCCAAGCTGTCGAGGTCGCCGCGCACAAGAATCTCGGCTTGCCGTTGGACCCGCCGCTACTACTCGTGCTCGATGAGGCGGCTAACATCGCGCCTCTTCGCCGTCTCGACCAGGTTGCCAGCAAGTCGGCTGGCGAGGGCGTAGTGCTGGTGAGCGCCTGGCAGGACGAAGGACAGATCGCCTCAATCTATGGAGCGGACCGAGGGCGCACCGTGTTCAACCAACACACCTGTCACGTGTACCTACCCGGCATCGGAGATATCCAGACGCTGCAAACCCTCTCCACGAAGATCGGGCTGACTACCGTCCAACGTGAGTCGACAACTCGAGACAAGGACGGTCGGACCTCGCGCTCTCGTTCCGCCAGCGAGATCGAGCTCGCTCCCGCAGCATGGTTGCGTCAACTCCCTCAGGACCAGTGCATCGCGATCGTGAAGGAGTACAAGCCGATCCGTCTGAGGATCCCCGGATGGTTTGAGGATCCGGCTCTGCGGAAGCTCGTTGATCCTGAGGTGGCGCGCCGGTTCGACGAGCAGTTTGCCCGACCGAAACGGTCGCCGAAGACCTCTCGGCGTCGCCCGGAGGTGGCAGCGTGACCACGTCCGAAGAGATGTTGAGCGAGGAATGCGATCACGGCCTTCGTCGAGGGGCGTGCTACGCGTGTGAACTCGAAGCCGCGGATCCCGATCGCGTGCTCTGGGACAGGGCAGTAGCAGAACAGATGAATCCGTCTCCGCCCGCCCCGGATGCCGTTGCGCTGGACCTGGAGCAGACGCTCCTGGCCGTCGGGGACGCACTCAACACGATGGAGTCCCGCATCACGGCCCTCGAGCAAGACGGGGCCGAGGGCCTCCGGCTCGCCGTGGAGTCGCTCGCAAACATGGAGGGCCGGCTCGGCGAGATCGAGGAAGCTGTTGGGAGGGGCTACTGGCCAGATGATCAGCCGGAAAGCCTGGAGGAATGGGTCACCTGGCTCACCGACACCTACATGCTCACGGGACTTCTCAACCCCGGTGGTAATCAGCCGTCCTGGTCCGAGGTACCCGCCATGCGCAACGAACTGAGCGCGCTGCGGATCGCCGCACGCAAAGCCTTCGGTCGCGCAGCCTCAGCTTGGGACGCGGCCAGTTGGCATGACCAGCTGGACCGGTCGCTCGCTCGATTCAAGACGCACCGAGACAGATTCTCGTCGATGCAGGATCTCTAGGTTGCCCTGGGAACTGATTCCTCGGGAAGTCACTTGCGGCGAGCCCGATACCGGCCGCCCTCCGAAACGGACTTCCGCATAGCGGCCAACCGGGTCGAGTACCTCGGGTGTGTGCCGGTGAGGAGCCAGTCACCAAGATGCTGCCTCCGCCGGGGAGCCGCGGAGTGAGCGGTCCACCGGGCACACGCTTCCAAGCCGACGGCTGAACCGAGAAGTTGGCCCGCCCACCGATCGGCTGCCAACTCCTCGCGCCGCTGAACCGCCATGCGTCCCATTTGACCGACCACCAGCAGGACCGGCCATGCTGCGAGAAGGACCAGGACTGTGCGAGACCCCGCGGCGACGCTCGCCGCCGCGATCGCCTCGACACCTGCGAGCAGAGCAGCCACCGCCGCGGGCCCAAACATCAGCAGCTCCTTGATCCGCAAACTGGATCGGTGCGTAGGGCGACGCCAGGCAACTACGTGTCCGAGTTCATGGGCGAGCAGGTAGTCCAGCGCAGCGTCCGGCAGTGACTCCGCAGCCACCTGAGCGACGTAGATGGTGGGCTCGCCATCACGGGTCTCCGTGATGGCGAGCGCGCCATCTAGGTGGTGGCCGTGGTGGCGGCGGCCGCTGGCGAGCACCGGGACGGTCACTACCGGTGGGGGCCTGACTCCCGCGGCCTCGGCTAGGCGACTCGCGCGCTCCTCCGCCCGACCTCCTCCGGTCATCTCTCCAGCCCTCCCCGATCTGGTTCCCGGGCCGCCACCCTATTCCGGTCCTCCTGCGCCCGATCATGATCGGAGGTCTGCCGGCGCGGCTCCTGTTGTCTGCCGCGAAGGGCACTGAGCGTCTTAAGGGCGTCGGAGCGCGACCCCGGGGCCCCGTCGGTAGTAGCCTGCGCACCCCGAGCCGGAGCCTCTCGATGATCCTCCTCCCGGGCTCTGGCCACAGAGACCGATGTGTGACGTAGGCGCTCTTGGGCCCGCTGAATAGCGGCCACGGCGTCACTGGGCGAAGAGGTCGAGATGGCAGCCTGAAACCTGGTCGTACCGGGAAGCGTCCAAGACTGGGCGGCGCTTCGCGTCGCGTCGGAGATCAAGTCCAGATAGTGCGTGAGGTCGTCGTCACCATGGGATGCAGCAGCAAGCATCGCTGCAGCCCCGGTGACGAGTTCCTCTCGTTCCTCGATGGGCGATGCAGCGAGTATCGAGCCGATCTCACGGCCAACTCCCACGATGACGTGCGCGTGCCGGTCCTCGAGAAGATCTCGATTCCTCGCGATCACATCAGCAGCCAGTCGCCCTGCGAGTGCGGGTGCGACGTTGGTCGCTCTGAGGGCATAGCCCAGGCTGTCGCGGCGGGCGCTGTAGGCGTCGGCTGGGTCGTGGAAGGTCTGCTGCCCATCGGTCATGACCAGACGGCGGACGTTGGCCCCGCGGGAGGTCAGGAGCCAGTAGTCCTTGGCAGCAGCTGTGATTCCAGCGGAATCATCGTCCGTGGCGTGGAGGATCAGCTTGTTCGTGGCGCCGCGGACGAGGGTGTCTGCTTGTGCAGCAGTGAGCGCGGTGCCGAGGGGCGCTAGTCCGACGGCATTGTTGTTGCTGGCGAGGTTGATAGCGAGGGCATCGAGGACGCCTTCGACCCGGACAGGGGTCGCGCCCGCGGCGAGGAGGTCACGGTTCTCCGCGTACCCATAGAGCAGCTGGCCCTTGCAGAAGATGTCGGTGGCTGGTGTGTTGAGCCACTTTGGGGCGTTGGTGTCGCCGGGGGCTGCGCGACCGGTGAACCCGACGAGGTCGCCGGTGTTGTCGCGGATCCCGAAGACGACGCGATCGCGCATGAGGTCGATGAGGGTGCCCCGCCGTGACCACTTGGCCAGCCCGGCGTCGACCAGCTCGGTGTCGGTGGCGCCGCCGGCGCGGAGGTGGTCGACGAGGTTGGTCCAGCCGGCGGGTGCGTAGCCAACCGTGACGCGCTGGTTGTGGGCGAGGTCGTTACCGCCGAGTCTGCCGGCGATATAGGCGGCGGCTGAGCTACCTCGGTAGCGCTCCGCCCACCAGGCTGCAGCCGCATTGTTCAGCTCGACCAGTCGTGCCCGTGGTGTTGACCCAGTGGCCTCCTCGGCCGGGACCTCTGGTTCTGGCTCCGGCTCGGCCTGGTCGACGGGCTCGTCGACCAGGACGCCGGGGGTGGTCTCGGGCTCGGCGTCAGGGTGCGACTGGTCGACATCGGCGGGCGGCTCGTGTTCGAGGTCGAGCGGGTCTGGCGGCAGGTCCTCGGGGTCGTGAGGTGGCTCGCTGGTGAGCGTGTGGATCCGGTCGGCGAGCAGCGCTGCGGCGGCATCGGCGGGGATTCCGCCGGCAGCGGGGTCTTGCAGGTTGAGAGTGCCGATAGCGTGGTCGAGGAGTTCGCTCGCCGCTAGCCCAGTGTCGGTGGCGCGGTCGGTGACGACCGCGATCAGTTCCGGCCAGTCGGGGCTGGTCAGGAGTCGCTGTCCGACCCGCGGCGGCAGGCGTCGGAGGAGATCGTCGGTCCACACCGGGCGCAGTCGGATGTCAGGGTCGATGTCGGCGGACGTGAGCCGCAGTTTCCCGGCGAGCCTGAACCACAGCGCGGCCGCGGGCCGTTCCTCGGGCAGCCGGCCCTGATCGAGGGCTGTGGCCAGGAGCTGCTCAACGTCTGTTCCGCGCGCCTCTGCAGCCACGATCCGACGGGCAAGCACGGGCCAGAACGGGTCCTCAATCACTTCTGGCTCCCGCTCGTCGAGCAGCCGGCCGACTCCACTCGGCAGTGACACTGCCGGGCCTGCAGCAGCAGCTACTCTGCCTTCGAGGACCTCCTGGTAGTTCCGCTCCCGGGACGGCGCCAGTCGAGCCCCGGTGGGGATCAGGTCGGTGTCGGGGATCCCGATCGCTGCCCGCCAGACCGCCACAGTCCGCCACAGGTGGTGGTCGTGGCTGATGGTTTGCGCCCACCGCGGCGGCTCGACAGTGAGGGTGGCCTGGTCGTGGACTTCGCCGGCGAAGTGCGTGACCAGTTCTGCCCGTGCCTGCAAGTAGGGCCCCCAGCTGGCGTGCTGCTGCAAGACCGCAGGCGTGGCACGCAGCCACGGCAGCGGCCCCTGCCCGCCGAACACGTCGGTGTCGTCGAGTCGCCATGCGAGCACGGCGGCGAGGTCCTGGGCGTCATCGAGGGGCCGGGAGTCCCGTGCCTTCTGCAGTTCCTCCATGGGGTCTTGACCGGAGACCTGGATGGTGGCGAGCATCATCCGGAGCAGGGGCCAACCGCCGCAGGCGGTGACTCCTGGGAGGACACTCTCGGCCTCCTGGTCGATGCGCCGGAGTGCCTCTGGTCCAGCGAGGTTCTCGGCGGCCGCGTACACACCGTCGAGGTAGCGCAGTGCGTGCTGTCGCAGCAGTTCCTGCGGCGATGCAACCAGGCGTGCACTGGTGGAGGCGGACTGTTCGGCGCCGTCCCGTTCCAGGATGGAGGCTAGTATTTCGGCGCCCGTCGACGGCCGCACCACCTCGGGTTTGATGACGTTGTGCGGATCACCGTCGCCCGCGCTGCGCAGGTACACGTGGTTGGCATCGCGACCACGGCTGAGCGCCACGTAGGCGGTCTGGCGGTCCTCCGTTCCGTCGAGCAGCACGTGGCTCACGTCGACGGTAGAGCCCTGGGCGGCGTGGACAGTGACGGCGTAGGCGTGGTCGACGTGCCGGGCCACGTAGTCGGCGGACAGCCAGGTGATCCTGTTGCTCCGCTGGTGTTGGACGCGCAGGGCCCCGTGTAACCCGACCTCAACCACCGTCCACCGGTCGCCATTCTTGACGAAGTCGGTCTTCGAAAGCCGGTTGCGACGGTCGTTGTGCCGAGTGAGGACTTGGTCGCCCACAGTCGCAGGCAGACCGCTCCGCAGGGTGGCGGCGGCACTGGCCGCGTCGACCAGGCCGAGCTGGATACGTCGCTGCCGGGCCAGCTCGTTGAGCTTTCCTGTTGTCTCGCGCGTGGACGCGATCATCACAGCCGTCTTGCCCTCGGCAACATCGGAGGCCCACGCGGCGACGATCTCTTCCTCGGGGTCGCCAGCGTCGTGGATCCGGCCGTGGTCCAAATAGAAGCCGACCGAGGTGGGATCACCGTCTCGCACGGCCAGGGTGGCGGCGGCCTCGGCGGGATCGCTGAACCTCATCAACTCAGCGAGCGTGGCGGCGCCGGCCGCCTCCTGCACGTCTCGGAGGACTCCGCCGGCGCCAATGGCTGCGAGCTGCCGAGTGTCCCCGATCAGGCGCACCGACCCCCCGCTTGCGAGGACGAAATCGACAACGGCGGCGAGGTCGGTGGTGCCGGCCATGCCGGCCTCGTCGACCACGACGAGGGTGCCCTGATTGATTCGTTCCGCCCATGCTGGCACCGGGATGGGCGGCTCGCCGGTGGGCGGGGCGAGCGCGTAGGTGAGCTGAGCGAGCGTGTCTACGGTGCCGCCGGGCACGGCGGCGCGCAGCTCATCCGCTGCTACGGCGGAGGGTGCGAGACCGATCACGGTGCCGCCGCTATCAGCCCAGGCGCGGGCGAGAACCTGCATGGCGGTGGTCTTGCCGGAGCCTGCGGGCGCGATCGCGAGCTGCACCCGTTGACCCGATGTGCCGAGTTCGCGAACGAGGTCGGCCTGGCCTGCGTTGAGGGCCAGGCCGTTGGCCTCGGCCTCCAACATCGCCAGCGCCAGCGCGTTCCCGTCGACCGTGCGGCCATCTCTCCTCAGCGCGGCTTCGACGATCCGTTGCTCCGCATCGAGCACCGCGGTGGTGGTGTAGAGCCGGGTGTGTTTGGGCTCGTAGACCGAGGTGCCGTCGCTGCGTCGCAGCTCGGTCGGCACCTCGATCGGATCGTCCCGAGACAGCGGTACCGCGCCCGTCAGGACTCTCTCGGTGACCTTAGCCACGGACGGGTCGATGGCGTCGACGGGCAGATCCAGCGGCCGGAGTTGCCGATATGCCTCAGCCATGACGTGGGTCGGTTGCCACCGGGCACGAGCCCGGGAGACGGCATCGACCACCGCTACGGCGACCTGGTCCAACGTCGCCTCGTCGATCCCACGCACCCCTGCATCGGGCTGGTCGACCACGCGGTGGCAGGCGTTCCGTGCGATCGCGTCGACCGCCTCAGGGCTGCCGAGCACGGCGACAGCCTGGTCTCTCCACGCAGCGCGCTGCTCGGCGAGAGACCGCGGTTCGTGCTTGTCCTCGCGGGTCGCGAGATTCGCCTCCTGCGCAAGTTTGATCATCTCCCGGGCGGTCGGAGCCCGCCCATGATCGTCGACGAACTGGCGCGCCAGCCGCCCCGTCTCCGCCTCGATCTGCGCCCGCCGGCTCGACCAGGCGTCCAATAGATCGGTCGGCACTCCGACCAGTTCCCGGATCGGTCGACGGTCGATCTGCGGTTGGAAACCGACGAACTCCACACCCAACCGGCGCACCAGCTCTGCCTCGATGTGGCTGTTGTAGTGCTCACTCACCGACACCATCGCCCTGTACAGAGCGGCGCCATCCAGGGACAGCCAGGCACCGTCAGAGCGGTCCTGGACCTTGTTGGCGATCGCCACATGCGTGTGCAGGTTCGGGTCTCCAGCGCGGGAATCACGGTGCTGGAAGGCGGTCGCCACAATGCCCTCCACCTCGGTCTGCCGCACACCTTTCGCTCCGCGCCTCGTGTGCGCGACCTCCTGCTCCAGCCACCCGATCGCGTGCTGCACAGCTACCTCGTGCGCGGCCTCGATCTCCTCCGCCACCTGACGCGGCGCAACAGCCCACAGAGAGCTGATGCTCTTCACCGGCGTAAACGTCACGTCGAAACCGGCCACGGCTTGAGGTGGCCGCCGCGACTGCCGCGTCACGTGACTGGTCAGCTCCTGCTCATCAGCAGGCTGTCGACCATGAGCCGCCTCAAACGTCGAACGGCCCACTTCTGTGCGGATCTGCGACCGCACCTCATCCGGCACCGGCGCGTTCAACCGCCTCCCTCGAGCCGCGTTGTACGCCTGATAGCGCCTCTGCGTCTCGACCAGGAACGCCGTCGGCTCACCCTTCATCACGGGGTAGGCACGCCCCAATAAACTGACCTTCAGCGCGTCCTGCGCTCTCGCGCCACTGGCGATCGCCAGCTTCTGCAGCACATCCGCATTGGGGTGCCTACCCTCACCGAACAGCGCCCGCATCTGCGCCTCGGTGACCCTGTCGCCGACCGCGATCGACCCCAAACCAGCGACACCGCGACCCACCCAATGACCCGGGCGTTCACCTTTCTCCGAGTAGTAGTCCGCGAGCGTTGAGCGGCCCCGCTCGGTCGAGTCCGTGACCGCAACCTGCCGGGTCAGGTACGTGTATCCGTCCCCGGCAGTGAGCTTGTGCAGACTCGCGGTCACGACATCACTGTACGACACGGAACCTGAGTGCAAGAGGTGTGTCGAGGTTGGAAGGTTGGAAGTGGGCAGGGAGGGCTAGGCGGATTGAGTCGGAGGCCGTAGGATGCGGGCCAGGAGTGTCGTCAAGGCGCGAGAGCGCGAGTGATGTTAGGTGAGGTGGAAGGGAATGGCGCGATCGCAAGAGGCCGTTAGCGCTCGGGCGCGTGCAAGGCAGGCTAAGGCCCAGCTGGACGCCCGACGTGCTGAGCAGGACCGACTGATTGTGGACGTGACGACTGAGTTCTACGACGCCTCGGAATCTCACGCTGCCGCCCAGGAGGCGTTGGTTGCTGCCCGACAGGCGCAGGCCGCCGCCGTAGCAAAGTTGGTCGAACTCGGACAAACCACCGAGGAGATTTCGGTTCTATGCGGAATCACCCCGAAGGATGTCCGAGAGCTTCGAAGGGCATCGTCTAGCCGGGCACGGACCACGACCGGCGACGGGTTCGACGCTACGCCGGATGCCAGCGATCCTGACGGCGAATCGGTTGATGAACCAGCTGGCGCCGCTGCGTGACTGGAGGGTGAGCCAGCCATGGCACGAATCAGCGAAGAGGCAGCGGTCGTGCTGGCCGCTGCCCTCCTGGATCAGACGGTCATCAAACGGTATCGGAGCAACATCAGCCCGGTTCCGATGCGCGGTGGTTGCCTGATCTGGTGTGGCGCACTATCGGGTAGGGGGCACGCACGTTTTTGGATTGGCAACCTGCCTGACGGCCGCGACGTGACCGTCTTGGCGCATCGGTTCGGGTATGGGCTGGTCCACGGTTTCGACGAGCTGATGGCTACGCAGGCGGTCCGTCACGATTGTGACAATCCGCTCTGCCAAGAGCCATCGCATTGGCGCGCGGGAACGAATGCCGAGAATGCTCACGACTGGGTCTGCCGGAGGGAGGTTCCTGGGAGTCCGCTGCGAGATGCGAGGGGATCGATCGGCCGAGCCCGGGCGCTTAGAGACGCAGCCCGAGCAGGTGAGGACCTGGAGGCCACCTCAGCGCGAGGACTGGCCCGAGATCAGGATCAGTTGCCGCTCTTCTGACCCGCTCGCAGTGTTAGGTGCCGGTGGGTGCGAGGGGGCACAAGCTGTGCACCTGGTCTTCGACGTCGTCGACAACATGGACCGGGAGGACCGCGGGGAGGGAGGCAAGGAAGTCATAGCAGGCAGGCGGCCTCCGAACCGCGCTGAGGCCGTCGATGGCTCTCGGCGGATCCGCCATAAGGCCCGGCTGGGGACGGGATGGACGAACCTGAAGAGCGAGCGAGTAGACCGGACCAGAGAATCGCCATCGACCTTCAGTGTGGTTGGCCAAGTGGTCCGCTAGTTGCGTGACTTCCCACCTGCGGGTTGCAACCCAGGCGTTCAGATCTCCGTCACCGGCTGTCACTCCGCCGCCCTCGATAAGGCCGTACGGACCACTAGGCAGGATGGAGAGAACCACCACGCCGGCCGGACCTACCAGGATGAATGGAACGCGATGCTCTGTGCCGGGCAACACCCTGTCGTACAACATTCGCCACCGGGGTGGCATGACGACTTGACTGGCTGCTCGCTGCTCAAACAGCGCCTCGTGGCGGAGCAGCTCCGCCTGAGGTAGCGGCCCGCGCCGGCCGAGCGCCAGCAGGAAGCCGAGGCCACCGACCACAACGAGAACTACAGCCACGACGAGCGTCGGGAGGAAGTGCCAAGGCTGGCTAATGCTGACGACGATCCCAGCCCCTGTGGTGACCGCAATGAGCGAGCACAGGTAGAGAATCGGGTCGCGCAGAAGCGCGGGCCGGGACCGCGATGCATCAATCCGCGCGGCCTCCTCGATGAGCGAGCCACCGATCCCAAGATCGACATGGGGCCGGGGAGGAACCTCAGGCACAACAGGAGTGATCGCACGATCGGTGGAGAGCTCAAGGATCTCCTCACGTCCAAACTGCGCTTCGAAAGCGGCTAGATCGTCGTCAGGCGTGCCGCCCTCCCATCGCTGCTGACCCATGGGTGCTCCACCTCCCTAAACGGAATGATGGCACCGAGTGCCGACATGTTGTCCCTGCGGATTGACCTGAAGCCGAAAATAACCGAAGGTGTCGTTCCCCTGGTGCAGCACCTGATGTGGCCAGCAGCAGCAGATGCGAGCGGGCTGACCACCGCTCGAGTCATATATCCAGACAACTTGACATATGTATCTATCAGTCAGGTACGACTAGATAACGAGTTAACTAGTTCAATAGTCTTGACTCCGCCAGGTGCCTGTCTGATCATGGATGGTATGAGCGCACCTGTGCAGATTGTCCGGATCAAGCTCGGCGACGACCGGCCGGCACCGCAGCCTGACCCGCTCGGCCGCGACCGGGTCGGATACGTCGACGGGCTCACCACCTCGGAACTGTGGGAACGAGGCCGGGGCGTGTGGAAGGCGCGGCTGGCAACGGTGGCCGAGGCCGATCTCGCGGTCCTGGTGGCCCGTGGCACCGTGCAGCTGGTCGGCACGATCGACGGGGTGACCTTCCATGGCGACCGGGTGGCTATCGAGGGCCGTCCCCTCCCGCAGCACCCGCTCACCGGACAGCCCGACCCGCTACCGAACCGGAGCCAGAACCCGATCGCCTACGGCACCGTCACCACGGTGCCCACCGAGTCCCTCCCCGACGACACCAGCCAGGCGTCGTACGCGGACCTCCTCACGGACGCTGTGGACGCCCTAACCGCGGCCGCGAGATGGCGCCGGCCGACCCTGCGGAAGAACGCGCAGGATAAGTGGGAGCCCGACCCAGACCACACCGAGCCCGGTGACTGGGCTGAGTTCGTCACCCTGTCGCTCGCCGGCACAGCCGCCAACGTAGGCGGCATCGAGGCCGCACTGGCCGGCCGTCCAGGGTCGTGGGAGGCCGAAGGCGTACGCCAACTGCTCCACTCGACCGTCGGCGTCGACGAGGAGCAGTTGTGGCAGCACCGCACCGAACCGCTGGAAATGACCATCTACGTCGACGAGCTGCTCGTCGACGTGGACTACGACCTCGTACGAGCGTACGAGGAAGCGTACGAGGAGGTGCGGCGGCGGTACGAGGCGGCGGAGCAAGCCGACCCGGAACCCGACTACGACCGCTACCTGTGGACCTACGACCGCACCGAGACAGGTGACTTCGTTGCCCGGGCCGCTGACGCGCCCGCGTGGTCCTGGGACGCCTGGCGTTCCCAGCCCGCCCGGCCCGGTGAGCGCGACTTCCGGCACGCCATAGAGGACAGCCTCCGCGCCGGCGCCGGGTCCTACAGTGCCACTGCTGCAACCATCGCGAAAGGCCAGAACGCCGCCGAGGAACTGTGGCGGCTCGAAGACGCGAGAGAGGAACGGCTCAACGCAGCCGACCTCGAGGTGGAACTCGAGCAGCTCCGACTCCGGGAGCTCCGGGCATACGGCGAAGCACTGAAGGCCAGGATCGAGGATCTCGCCGCCGACCTTCCCGGCCTGCAGGTCCCGATCCACATCACCGTGGACGTGACCACGTTCCGCAGCGGCAGCACGCGGAGCACCCTGGAGACCGTCGAGGATCGTCTCCTGAATCTCGCGCTGGAGAGCACACCCACTCCCAGCGCGCTGCCAGGAACGCCGCTCGATCGGCTGTTGAGGTCGGTCGAGGAGGCTCACTCCCCTACCACCATCGAGACTCACCTCATGGCGCTCGCTACTGACGGCGAGATCCAGATCACGCTGCACGACAGTGACGCCGAGAACTACGGCGACCAGCTCGCCGACCAAGAGACCATTCCCGGCGTCGACACCACCGACCTCACCGCGATCGAGAATGCCCTGAGCGCGGCCGGCTACCGGGTCGCCGGAGAGGGGTGGCAGATCGTCGATGGTCATTACAGCGCCCGAGTGGAGGTGGCTCGGTGACCCCGAAACAACACCCGTTCATCACCGCGGCGGAAGCAGCCGATGCGGTGGGCAACTGCTGCTCTGCCAGCTCACCGGCCAGTCCCAGGCAGATGCCAGCCGACTGACCCGAACTAGATCCTGCCTTGCCCGTGATCTCGAGGTCGTGAAGCCTCGCAATCTGATCACGTCGCACCCAGCGCCCGGGGGTGAATCCTGACGTCGGTTGCTTGTGGATTCTGATGTCGGTAGGCCGGACTTGAGCCGAAACTTGTTCGTGAATGCTGACGTCACTGCTGGCGGTCGGAGTCGAGCTGCAGGATTTGGTGGAGCTGGTCGTCGGGAAGGGCGAGCAGGTCGGCGGTCGGGTTGGGTCCTAGGGTGTCGGCGAGTCCGCGCTTGTACTCGTGGAGGCGAGCAATGTGGTCCTCGATGGTGCCGGCGGCCCGGAGGGTGTAGATGGTGACCGGCTTGTCCT
>Ga0102832_1002276_pt1 | contig 12136 bp, 12 predicted proteins | sample EBPBio282013_DNA_FD_88942 | JGI IMG/M metagenome (GOLD analysis project Ga0102832, IMG submission 88942) | Wastewater treatment Type I Accumulibacter community from EBPR Bioreactor in Madison, WI, USA - Reactor 2_5/28/2013_ DNA (Illumina Assembly) | ecosystem: Engineered > Bioreactor > EBPR >...
CGCGCACTACCGGCTCACCGACTACGAGGCGCTGCCCGTGCCCGTCCAGCCGCGCATCCCGCTGCTGCTCGGAGGAGGCGGTCCCCGGTTGATGCGGCTCGCCGCGCGGGAGGCCGACATCGTGGGCGTCGTCCCCCAGTCGATGCCGGGCGGCGGCCTCGATCCGGAGGCCTACACGACCGACTCGTTCCGTCGCCGCCACGAGGCGCTGGAGTCCGCGCTGGCCGCGGCGGGGCGCCGCGACGACGTCGAGCGCAGCGTGCTCGTGTTCCACGCGGCGCGCGACCTGGCATCCGTCGATGCGAGGGAGGGCGTCGACGTCCAGCCCGACAGCCCCTACACGCTGGTGGGCGACGTCGGGCAGATGGCCGAGACGCTGCAGCGGCGCCGTGAGGAGTGGGGCCAGACCTACCCCGTCTTCTTCGCCGACGACATCGACCTCGTGGCCCCGGTGGTCCGCAGACTCGCGGGCACCTGACGCCATCATCACCCGATCGCCGCGTCGCCGCCGTCCCGGCGTCCCGGCAGGCCAGGATGGGGGCGTGGGCGACGGGATCACTCCGGGTGAGGAGTCGATCGAGGACGCCGTCGCACGGCTCAACCGCGAGTCGGCGGCGGCGCAGGAGCGCGCCCGCGCCGAGCGCCAGGCCCGGGAGCAGCGCGGCCAGGCCGGGGTCGACTCGCGCAACGCCGCCCGCTCGGCCGACGAGGCCCGGCAGCGGCGCGAGGCACGTCAGGCCGAGCTCGCCCGTCAGCAGCAGCAGCCCGGGCGCGCGCCCGCGTCGCCTGCACCGGCGCCGCGCCCGGCAGCCCCGCGCCCCGCATCCCCTGCCGCCACCGGCCCGAAGACGGGGTCGTCGGTGCCGGGGATCCCGGGCGGGACGAGCGGTGGGAGCCCCTACCAGGCGGCGTACGGCGCGCTCACCGGCGCGCTCGCCAAGCAGGGCTGGACGGGCTCGGGCGTGCGCGGCAGCGCGGCCTCGCCGGGCTCCGACGCCGTGCTGATCCCGTCGTACGCCACACAGCTGGCCTGGGGCCGCATCATCGCCGGCGCGGTGGCGACCTTCATCGGCTTCCAGTTCTCGCGCTTCCTCGTGCCCGACCCGTTCGGCCTGCTGTTCGTCGCTCCCGGCGTGCTCTGGCTCGTCAGCGGCATCCTGCGCGTGAAGGGCGCCGGCTCCGAGCGGGCGTGGGCCGACCACGGCGGGCTGCACCTCGTCGACGCCAAGGGCGAGCGGGTCGTGCCGTGGCACGAGCTCGGCCCGATCGAGGTGCGGCAGAACGGCAGCCGCGACAAGCGCCGCGGCCGCATCGTCGTCCACCTCGCCGACGGCACCGAGATCACCCCGCGGATGTGGAACGGCGCGGGCATCGGGCCGGTCAACGCCGTGGCCGACCGCATCAACGCCGCCCGCGCCGGCTTCACCCGCCAACGCTGACGCATCCGGCTCGTGAGGCGCGCGGCGCAGGTGGCAAGGTAGGCGCGTGCAGATCTGGCGCTCGCTCGACGAGGTGCCGGCCGACCAGCCGGCGTCGGTCGTCGCGATCGGCGTCTTCGACGGCGTCCACCACGGGCACCGCGCGCTCATCGGCAAGGCGGTGGCCTACGCGCGCCGCGTGGGTGCGCCGGCTGTGGTCGTGACCTTCGACCCGCACCCGGACGAGGTGGTGCGGCCCGGCACGCACCCCGGCCTGCTCTCGACCCTCGAGCACCGCTGCGCGCTGCTGGCCGAGATCGGCGTCGACGCCGTCTGCGTCGTGCCGTTCACGCGCGAGCTCGCGTCGCTCTCGCCCGAGGACTTCGTCCAGCACGTCCTGGTCGAGCGGCTGCACGCGCGCTGCGTCGCGGTGGGCGAGAACTTCCGGTTCGGCCACCGCGCCCAGGGCGACACCGAGACCCTGGCCGAGCTGGGCCGGCAGTACGGCTTCGAGACCGATGCCGAGCCGCTGCTCGTCGGCGAGGGCGGCGTGTGGTCGTCGACGTACATCCGCGGGCTGATCCGCGCCGGCGACGTCGCCAACGCGGCCTACTCGCTCGGGCGTCCGCACCGGCTCGAGGGCGTCGTCGTCCACGGCGACAAGCGCGGCCGCGACCTCGGCTACCCCACAGCGAACCTGCAGACCACCCCGCACTCCGCCATCCCCGCCGACGGTGTCTATGCCGGCTGGTTCCTGCTCGACCCGTACGGCGAGCCGCGGCGCTTCGCGGCGGCGGTGAGCATCGGCACGAACCCGACGTTCGACGGCGTCGAGCGGCGGGTCGAGGCCTACGTGCTCGACGTCGACGGCTTCGACGTCTACGGCCGGTCGGTCGCGCTCGACCTCGTCGAGCGGATCCGCGGCCAGCTGCGCTTCGAGTCGGTCGACGACCTCGTGCAGCGGATGGGGGAGGACGTGCGCGCGGTGCGGCAGGTCCTCGGCGCGTCCGACCGTGGCTGAGGCCGCGGCGCCGCCCGAGGTGCGGGCCACGGAGCGGTGGTTCATCCGGCAGGGCCTGCCGATGTTCGTGGAGGAGTACTCCGCGGGCCGCGATGTCTGGACCCGGGCGCTGCCGGTGCTCGCGCTGCTGTTCGTCGTCTCGATCCTGACGGGCACGGTCGCGGCCGACACCGTGCGCGGCGCCGTCCTGCTCGTGCTGGTGGCGATGCTCGCGCTCGGCGCCTACGCCGCGTGGAACCGCACCCGCGGCCGGTCTGCGTTCGCGCTGCCCCCGAGCGTGGGCATCGGCTGGCTGATCGCCTTCGTCGCCGTGCCCGCGCTCGCGAGCCTCGCGGTCTCGCGCGACCTCGTGGCGTTCTGGGGCGATCTCGCCGTCGGGGCCGTCGTCCTCGGCCTGGTCTACATCGTCACCCGCTACGCGCTCGTCGCCCAGCTGGGCTGGGCGCTGCGCTGGACCTTCCGGCAGCTCTCGAGCGTCACCCGGCTCATCACCCGTGTGCTGCCGCTCATGCTGCTGTTCATCACCTTCCTGTTCATCAACACCGAGGTGTGGCAGGTCGCCGGGACCATGAGCGCCGCCGTGCTCTGGGGCAGCCTCGCGGTCTTCGCCGTCGTCGGCGTGCTGTTCATCGTCGGGCGCAGCCGCGAGGAGTTCCAGGGCATCGAGGTCACCACCGACCGCGCGCAGCTGCTCGACCTCACGCATGGCACGCCGATGGCCGACGTCGCGCACGACCTGCCCGGGCTCGACGAGCCCGTGCCCATGCGCACGAGCCAGCGCGCCAACCTCGTGGCCGTCATGGTCACCGCGCAGGCAGTCCAGGTGGGCCTGGTCGGCATCGTGGTCTGGGCGTTCTTCGTGATCTTCGGCGCCGTCGCCATCAGCATCCCCGTGCAGGAGGCCTGGCTGGCCGGGCTCGGGCCCGTCGACGTCCTGCTCCCGCTCGGCGACGGCCATGGCGTCACCCGCTCGCTGCTGCGGGTGTCGACCTTCCTGGGCGGGTTCGCCGCCTTCTACGCGACGGTCTACGCCGCCAGCGACCCGGTCTACCGCGACCACTTCGTCGGCCGGATCACCGCCACGGTGGAGCGGGCCGTCGCGGTGCGGCGGGTCTACCTGGCGCTGCGCAGGCGGGAGGGCCTGCAGGTCGACGTTCCGGCACCGCGGCCGCACCGCGCACGGCCCGCCGACGAGACCGACGGCCCGCCCGAGGCGCCGGACGAGGGCCCCCAGGGCGGCGCCGGAGGCAGCGCGGCGGGCGGGCACCACCCGCCGGTGGGGCCTCGGGGCCTCTGACCTGCGGTTTCGCCGTCGTCCGCGGTTTGGAGGGGCCGGTGGCCCGCTGGTAGCCTGACCTCTGACGGCTGCGGGGTGGGCGCCCTGCAGACCGCGACTCCCAGAGTCCGCGCCCCCTGCGCGGACCGTGACGCGCCCGAAGGATCACTGCATGTCGCTCGACACCGCGACCAAGAACGCGATCATCGCCGAGTACGCCACCACCCCCGGCGACACCGGCAGCCCCGAGGTCCAGATCGCGCTCCTCACGCGCCGCATCAACGACCTGACGGAGCACCTCAAGACCCACAAGCACGACCACCACAGCCGTCGTGGTCTGCTGCTGCTCGTCGGCCAGCGCCGCCGCCTGCTGCAGTACCTGACCAAGAAGGACATCAACCGCTACCGCTCGATCATCGAGCGCCTCGGCATCCGCCGATAGCGGCGAGGAGGGGCAGCGACTCGGGCGAGTTGCTGCCCCTTCCTGCAACCCGGATCCGGTAGAACCGATCCAGCACCACAACTGCACACCCCGAACCACCCAGCACCACCGCAGAACCGCTGGCCCGTCGTCCGACGGGCACGAGGAACAACCGGGAACTCGTGGGGCGACCGCCCCGGAGAAGCTCCGTAGTCGTCGGTCCTCGGTAGTGGTCCCCGGGCACGTCGCCCTCCGCGCAGGAGCGGGAGCGGCAGGCCGCCCGAGGGCTTCGATCGAAGACCGGCCTCCTGCCGACTGCAGGCGCTCCAGCGCTCGCCCCTCGACGTCCCACGACGTACGAGGAGGGCACCCGTGGAGGGTCCCGAGATCCACACGTCCGAAGCCGTCATCGACAACGGCAGCTTCGGCACCCGCACGATCCGCTTCGAGATGGGCCGCCTGGCCCAGCAGGCCGCCGGCTCCGCCGTGGCCTACCTCGACGACGAGACCATGCTCCTGTCGGCCACGACGGCCGGCAAGCACCCCAAGGAGCAGTTCGACTTCTTCCCGCTCACCATCGACGTCGAGGAGCGGATGTACGCCGCGGGCCGCATCCCCGGCTCGTTCTTCCGCCGCGAGGGCCGGCCGTCCGAGGACGCGATCCTCACCTGCCGCCTCATCGACCGCCCGCTGCGCCCCTCGTTCGTCAAGGGCCTGCGCAACGAGATCCAGGTCGTCATCACGGTGATGTCGCTGCACCCCGACCACCTCTACGACGTCGTGGCCATCAACGCCGCGTCGATGTCGACCCAGATCGCCGGCCTGCCCTTCAGCGGCCCGATCGGCGGCGTCCGCGTCGCGCTCATCAAGGGCCAGTGGGTCGCGTTCCCGACCCACAGCCAGCTCGAGGAGGCCGTGTTCGACATGGTCGTCGCGGGCCGCATCGTCGGCGACGACGTCGCGATCATGATGGTGGAGGCCGAGGCCACGTCCCAGACGATCGAGCTGGTCAAGGGCGGCGCCACCGCGCCGACCGAGGAGGTCGTGGCCGAGGGCCTCGAGGCCTCCAAGAAGTTCATCCGCGTCCTGTGCGAGGCGCAGAGCGAGCTGGCCGCGAAGTCGACCAAGGAGACCCGCGAGTTCCCGCTCTACCCGGACTACCAGCCCGACGCGTTCGACGCCGTCGAGGGCGCCGTGTCCACCGAGCTCGCCGCCGCTCTCACGATCGCCGGCAAGCAGGAGCGCGAGGCCGAGCTCGACCGCGTCAAGGAGCTCGCCTCCGAGCGCCTGGCCGGCCAGTTCGAGGGCCGCGAGAAGGAGATCGGCGCCGCGCTGCGGTCGCTGACCAAGAAGCTCGTCCGCCGCCGCGTGCTCACCGAGAAGGTGCGCATCGACGGCCGCGGCCTCACCGACATCCGCACCCTGTCGGCCGAGGTCGACATCGTGCCGCGCGCCCACGGCTCGGCGCTGTTCGAGCGCGGCGAGACGCAGATCCTCGGCGTCTCCACGCTCAACATGCTCCGCATGGAGCAGCAGCTCGACACGCTCTCGCCCGAGACGCGCAAGCGCTACATGCACAACTACAACTTCCCGCCCTACTCGACCGGCGAGACCGGCCGCGTGGGCTCGCCCAAGCGCCGCGAGATCGGCCACGGCGCGCTCGCCGAGCGGGCCCTCGTGCCGGTGCTCCCGACCAAGGACGAGTTCCCCTACGCGATCCGCCAGGTGTCCGAGGCTCTCGGCTCCAACGGCTCGACGTCGATGGGCTCGGTCTGCGCGTCGACCATGTCGCTGCTCAACGCCGGTGTGCCGCTCAAGGCCCCGGTCGCGGGTATCGCCATGGGCCTGATCTCCGACGAGGTCGACGGCAGCACGGAGTACGTCACCCTCACCGACATCCTCGGTGCGGAGGACGCCTTCGGCGACATGGACTTCAAGGTCGCCGGCACCAAGGAGTTCGTGACCGCGCTCCAGCTCGACACCAAGCTCGACGGCATCCCCGCCTCGGTGCTCGCCGGTGCGCTGACCCAGGCCCGCGACGCGCGCCTGGCGATCCTCGAGGTCATGCTCGAGGCCATCGACGCGCCCGACGAGATGTCGCCGTTCGCGCCGCGGATCATCTCGATCCAGATCCCGGTCGACAAGATCGGCGAGGTGATCGGGCCGAAGGGCAAGGTCATCAACCAGATCCAGGACGAGACCGGCGCCGAGATCACCATCCAGGACGACGGCACGATCTACATCGGCGCGATCGACGGCCCCAAGGCCGAGGCCGCGCGGGCGCAGATCAACGCCATCGCCAACCCGCACATGCCGGAGATCGGCGAGCGCTACCTCGGCACCGTCGTCAAGACCACGACGTTCGGCGCCTTCGTCTCGCTCATGCCGGGCAAGGACGGCCTGCTCCACATCTCGAAGCTGCGCACCCTCGCGGGCGGCAAGCGCGTCGAGAACGTGGACGACGTCGTCTCCATCGGCCAGAAGATCCTGGTGGAGATCACCGAGATCGACCAGCGCGGCAAGCTGTCGCTGTCGCCGGTCGAGGAGGGCTCCGACGGCGCTGCCGCCGAGTCCCAGCCGGCCGCCGAGGTCGAGGCCTGACCGCCTCGATGACGGCCACTCGCACCACCGCAGCGGGCACGCGGCGCAGCCGCGTGCCCGCTGCGCACGAGCAGCGGCTCGGGTCCACCCGCACGCTGCTCCTCGAGGACGGCGCGCGCGTGCGCCGGACCGTGCTCCCCGGCGGCCTGCGCGTCGTCACCGAGCACGTGCCCGGCGTCCGCTCCGCCGCCTTCGGCATCTGGGTCGGCGTCGGCTCGCGCGACGAGACTCCCGCGCAGGCCGGTGCCGCCCACTACCTCGAGCACCTGCTGTTCAAGGGCACGCAGCGCCGGTCGGCGCTGGACATCTCCGCCGCGATCGACGCGGTCGGCGGCGAGATGAACGCCTTCACCAGCAAGGAGTACACCTGCTACTACGCGCGGGTGCTCGACCAGGACCTCCCGCTCGCGGTCGACGTCGTCTCCGACATCGTCACCTCCGCGCTGCTGCTCGACGCCGACGTCGACGGCGAGCGCGATGTGATCCTCGAAGAGATCGCGATGCGCGACGACGACCCCGGCGACCTCGTGCACGAGGAGTTCGCCGACGCGATGTACGGGCGCACCCCGCTCGGCCGCCCGATCCTCGGCACCGTCGAGACGATCGAGTCGATCACCCCGCGCGCGATCCGCAGCTTCTACAAGGGCAAGTACCTCCCCGAGAACATGGTCGTCGCCGCTGCCGGCAACGTCGACCACGGCGCCGTCGTCCGGCTCGTGCGCAAGGCGTTCGGCGCCGCGGGCCTGCTCGACGGCGACTCGCTGCCGTCCACCCCGCGCTCCGGGCGCTTCCGCACGCGCGGAGCGGGCGACGTCCGCGTGCTGACCAAGACCACCGAGCAGGCCAACGTCGTGCTCGGCGTGCCCGGCGTCCCGCGCGACGACGAGCGGCGCTTCGCCCTCGGAGTCCTCAACGCGGCGCTCGGCGGCGGCATGAGCTCGCGGCTGTTCCAGGAGATCCGCGAGAAGCGCGGCCTGGCCTACAGCGTCTTCTCCTTCGCCAACCACTACGCCGACACCGGCATGTTCGGCGTCTACGCCGGCTGCATGCCCAAGAAGGTCGACGACGTCCTCGCCATCGCGCGCGACGAGCTGGCCAAGGTGGCGGTGTCCGGGCTCACCGACGAGGAGCTCGAGCGCGGCAAGGGCCAGGTGCGCGGCGGCCTCGTGCTCGGCCTCGAGGACACCGGCTCGCGCATGTCGCGGATCGGCAAGGCCGAGCTGCTCGCGGGCGACCTGTGGTCGACCGCCGAGGTGCTCGCCGCCGTCGAGGCTGTCTCCATCGACGACGTCCGTGCCGTCGCCGGGTCGCTGCTCGAGGTCGAGCCGACCCTTGCCGTCATCGGCCCGTTCGACGCCGACCGCGACTTCTCGTCCGCCCTCGGCTGACCCGCCGGGCCGGCTCCCACCACCACCGAGGAGGTCCGTCGTGACCGATCGTCTGCGCGTCGCCGTCATCGGCTCGGAGGGCCGGGTGGGCTCGGTGGTGGCCGACGCCGTGCGCGAGGCCCACGACCTCGAGCTCGTCGCCGCGATCGACAAGGACGACAGCCTCTCCGAGCTCACCGATGCCGGGGCGCAGGTCGCGGTCGACTTCACCCACCCCGGCGTCGTCATGAGCAACGTCGAGTTCCTCGTGCGCAACCGGATCCACGCGGTGGTCGGCACGACCGGCTGGGACGACGACCGGCTCGAGGCCGTGCGCGCGTGGCTGTCGGCGTCGCCCGGCACCGGCGTCCTGGTCGCGCCGAACTTCGGGATCGGCGCGGTGCTCATGATGCGCTGGGCCGCGCAGGCCGCCCGCTTCTACGAGTCGGTCGAGATCATCGAGCTGCACCACCCCACCAAGGCCGACGCGCCGTCGGGCACCGCGCGCTCCACCGCGGCGGCCGTGGCGGCGGCCCGGCGCGACGCCGGCCTCGGCGAGCAGCCGGATGCCACCGTGCAGCTCATCGGAGGCGCCCGCGGGGCCGATATCGACGGCGTCCCGGTGCACTCGGTGCGGCTGCGCGGCCTCATCGCTCACCAGGAGGTCCTGCTCGGCCAGGCGGGGGAGACCCTCACCATCCGCCACGACACCACCGACCGCACCTCGTTCGTCCCCGGCGTCCTGCTCGGCGTCCGCAGCATCAGCACCCACCCCGGCCTCACCGTCGGCCTCGACCCCCTCCTCGGCCTCGACTGACCCGCACGACCAGTCACCCCCTCTTTCGGGGTGAAGGTGCCCCCGCTTGCGATAGAAGCAAGTTTTCCGCCCCAGGCTGTCCACAGCACCCCTGCCCTGTGGACAGCCTGGGGCGCTTTTCTTGCGTCTTGAGCAAGCAGGGGCACCTTCACCCGTAACCGAAGGTCTGACCTGTGGACGGGGCTGAAGGGGGTCAGGGAGTGCTACGGCCCTGGGTGCCGGTCCACCAGTGCTCGACGGCGAGGGCGGCCTGGTCGTAGGACTCCGGCCGCAGCAGGAAGTCGGCGCCGTGAGTGGTGATCGACGTCGCGATGTCGCTGCCGTCGCGCAGCACGACGAACACCTGCTCACCGGCGACCTTCGGGCCCACGCCGAGCAGCCGCACCCGCCCGGCCACGCGGCGGACGTCGACGACGTCGGCCCAGTCGGACTCCACCGCGGTGAGCAGGTGGTTCTGCCGGACGGCGACGTCGGTGGCGTAGACGCCGACCGACAGCACGCGCGCGGTGAACCAGTAGACGAGCAGCACCGGCACCATCGCGATCGCACCGACGACGAGCTTGGCGACCAGCCCCTGCGCCACCGACACGGCCAGCACCGCGGCGAGCCCGACCCAGGCTGCCAGCACCGCGAGGACGACGACGACGGCGACGCGCCACGGCCCCGGGCGGTGCAGCCGCACCGGCCGGGTCTGCACGTAGTCGCCGTCGAGCGGGCGATGGCGGTCCGGGTCGCGGTCGAACACACGGAACAGCGGCGGCTTCTGCTGCTTGGGGTCCCGGCTCACCGCCCCATCATCACCCGCCCAACGCCACCCGGCCCAGCCGGGCGTCGCGCTGGGCGGGCTACGCCGCCCAGCCGAGCGCCCGGAACGCCGCCGCCGTCCCCGCCGCCACCAGCACGACGACCAGGAACGGCGCGCGCAGCGCCAGCGCGACGATCGCGGCGAGCAGGCCGGCGAGACGGGCATCCACGACGAGGTGCATGCCGACGGCGAAGGTCTGCACCGCGACGAGCGCGGAGAGCAGCGCGATCGGCAGGTAGTCGCTCACCGACATCACCAGCGGCTGGTCGAGGAACCGGTGCGGCACCGAGTGGCCGGCCAGCTTGATGGCGTAGCAGAGCAGCGACCCGAGGATCACCGCCGTCCAGATCGCAGTCACGAGGCACCCCGCCCAGCGCGGTCGCGGACGGCGGAGACGCCGGCCACCACGGCCACCACAGAGGTCAGCAGCACCGGGACGCCGGGCTGCAGCACCGGGGTGAGCGCCAGGGCTACGGCGGCCGACACGACCGCGACGCCGACCGAGCGGCGGTCGACGAGCCGCGGCCACACGAGCGCCAGCAGGCCGGCGCCGATGGCCGCGTCGAGGCCGTAGGTGCGCGGGTCGCCGATGAGGCCGGCACCGAGCGAGCCCGCCAGCGTCGCGAGGTTCCACAGCACGAACACCGACAGGCCCGTGGCCCAGAACGCGAGCCGCTCGGCGCGGACCGTCTCGCCAGGGCCGGAGCGCCCGACCGCCATCGCGGTCGACTCGTCGATCGTCAGCTGCGCCGCCACGGCGCGGCGCGCCCCCGTGACCGACAGCACCGGCGACATCGACAGGCCGTAGAACGCGTTGCGCAGGCCGAGCAGCGACGCCGTGGCCACGGCCGACGACATCGCGCCGCCCGCGGCGATCACGCCGACGAGCGCGAACTGCGACCCGCCCGTGAACATGACGACCGACAGGATCTGGGCCTGCAGCACGGAGAGCCCGCCGCTCACGGCGAACGCGCCGAACGAGATCCCGTACGCCGCCGTCGCGAGGCCGACACCGATCGCGTTGACGACGATCGCGCGCCGCTCCTGCTCCCAGGCGGGGACGTGCGACGACGTCACTGCGGCTCGGGCGGGATGCCGTCGTCGAACGGGCCGACGTGGTCGACGAGCCACTCGACGAGCGGGGTCATGGCCCGCCAGAGCCCGCGCACCTTGGTCAGCGCCTGCCGGGTCGACGCCCAGTCGGGGTCGCCGAGGCGCTTCTCCACGGTGAGCGTGCGGTGCTTGAGCAGGTCGAGGTCGGGGTGGTCCTCGGGGACGCCGCGCGGCCGGGTCTTCATGACGTCGCCGCCGACGACGAGGCCGGCCTTCTCGGCCTTGGCGATCGCGGCGCGCAGCGTCGTGACGTTGGGGGAGCCGACGGCGTCGCGCCACCGCTCGAGCTGCTTGCCCTGGGCGCTGTACCAGCCGCCCGCCACCATGAGCCCGTCGCGCGAGATCTGCACGTACCAGCCCATCGCGTCCTCGGCGCCGACGAACCCGCCCTGGTGCTCCTTGTACGGCGTCTTGTCCTTGCTGAAGCGCACGTCCCGGTAGGGGCGGAACAGCGCCGCCTTTCCGAACTCGTCCTCGAGCTCGGCGAGCATCGCGTCGAGCGGCTCCTTGACGAAGCGGTCGTAGTCGGCCTTGTGCTCGGTCCACCACGCCTTGGTGTTGTTGGCCACCAGGCCGTCGTAGAACACGAACGCCTCGTGCGGGATCCCGCTGAACTTCTGCGCCACGGCGAGGAGGCTACGCGCCGCCGCCATCGGCGTCGCGACCTGTTCCCGCCTGCGGCAGGCTGGGGGTGTGGCGGACGACGCCGGGCTCGACCTCTACTGGGTGCCGCTGGGCGCGGGCACGCGGATCGTCCCCGCGTGCGGGCGGATGTACGAGGCGGTCGTGGCCCGCCGCGACCGCAGGACGCCGAAGCCGCTGTTCCACGCGGCGCTCGTGGCGCGCCTGCCCGGCGCCGCGCCGGTGACGGTCGAAGTGGCGCCCGAGGCGGGCGGCCCGCCCGGCCACCGGGCGAGCGCGGTGGCCGGCGGCGCGGTCGGCAGCCGCCTGCTCGGCCGGTCGCGGCTGTTCCGCTACGAGGTGCGCCGGTGGCCGGGCGGGGTGATCCCGGACCTCGGCCACGCCGTGGGCGGAGCGCACACCCTCACCCGCGACGGGGCCCGCACGGCAATCGTGCTCGATGCGCTGCCCCGGGTGCCGACCCCCGTGTGGGGCCGCGACGAGCTGCGGACCGGCGATATGTGGAACTCCAACTCGGTGGTGTCGTGGGCGCTCGCGTCGGCCGGGCTGGCCGACGAGGTCCCGCCCCCGCCGCAGGGCGGACGTGCGCCGGGATGGGACGCCGGCCTCGCGGCGGCGGCCCGCGACCGTCGTCAGTCGAGCGCGGCGGAGTAGC
>Ga0102832_1002279_pt1 | contig 12123 bp, 8 predicted proteins | sample EBPBio282013_DNA_FD_88942 | JGI IMG/M metagenome (GOLD analysis project Ga0102832, IMG submission 88942) | Wastewater treatment Type I Accumulibacter community from EBPR Bioreactor in Madison, WI, USA - Reactor 2_5/28/2013_ DNA (Illumina Assembly) | ecosystem: Engineered > Bioreactor > EBPR >...
TAGAACATGTTTTTCAATCACTCCATTTACAATTAATAAACCAATAAAACAACCAAACTTTACTCATATTGCCTTTTAGTTTATGAAATTGGATTGGCTTATTTGCATATCCGAGCTGAAAATTCAGATAAAAAAACTCTCAAAGTTTTAATTGACGAAAAGTAATCAATTATTTATTTTAGAAAACTCAAAGAATAAAATTGGACCATTCTGTAACCATATCGAGGCATAAAACAAATACAAATTTCAAAGGTCGACCATAAAAACAACGACAAAATTATTGTTCTCAAATGTTAGAACTTCAAACTTTAAAAGAAAATTATCTTCCCTTCAATGGCCTTTAAAATTCAATAATGAAAAACAAATAAATTATTTTTTACTTTTTAACTTTTTAAAAAATTTTGCTTTGAATTAAAAAATAATTGAGTTTAATTTATGTTTACTTTTAATGATTTATCGATAACTTTTGAAAGCAACAAACTTAAAGGTAAGGAACGAGAAATTTAAAAATTATTTGAAAGCTTTTTACAAGGAAAATCGCAATAACAACATTAAAATTGAAACAATACAAGCTTGGATCAAAATCTTAAATTTTGTGTCATAAATTACTGCTTAGAAAATAGTGAAAAAAGAGATTGAGGATAAAGTCAACTTGAATTCCTTATTTATTAAACATCAAGTTTTTAATTTAAGTCAATAAGAACATTTGTCAATCTCCAAAAATATCTCTTAAAAAAATGCTTACAATGTTTTTATGATGTGTCAAATTTATTTCCTTTGGAAGTAAAAAAAAGTATTTGGAAAAAAAATAATAAAAAACAGGTAACAAGTTGAAGCAATTTTTAAACAATAAAAAAACTTTCATATTGACTCAATTCAAACAGTAACTTTGATTTGATCAAAGCTAATTATCAAAAATCAAAATTATAAAAATGTTTAAAGTTTCTTTTTTAAATTTTTATATGAGAAAAATATTTTTTATGAAAAAACAAAATTATAAAATTTATTTCGTGAAAAATTCAAGGTCTTTGATTTTATAATAATTGACTTTATTAATGAGAATAATTTAAAAATAGATGTTAAGAATAAATGAGTAAATAGTTCTTAAAAATATAATTTTAAATATCGCATTTAAACGATACGCAGATACAATTTAAAAAGAAGATTTTTTGACTCAAAATGGATGTCTTTTATTTGAAAAAATAAAAAGAATTAAGGCAAAAGTGTTGAGGAGAAGAAAATGTTGTAATATTGGGTGGAAAAAGTTTGAAAGAAGAAGTTTATTGGAAGTGGTGATTTAATATTTATTAAGATATTTTATAAAAAGTAAATTTGAAGAATGTCAGCATAACAAGAAACACTCAAATGGGGTGACGTTGTTCGAATCCACGGCGTCAACCTTTCTAAAAAACTCCAAGATAAAGGCCTCATCCTTTCCAAAGGGTAATTTGTAATTTAACCCAGATTCACTGACTCCAACGTATACTATCAAAAGTACAGATCATTCGATGATGTCAATTTTTATCGATAATCCCTTTTCCAACTCCTTCCAAGATCCAACTTTGACGTCCATGATCAGCTCTTAGATTAATCTTTATCGTAACTTTATAAATAACAACAGTCCACAACAAAGATAAATCCTCAAAGCCAGAGCAGTCTCTTAAATCGAAGGATTGTACACAAATTTAAAACGATCCAGTGGAGGGTAAATAAAATACGGAGCCTAAGTCGTATTTCGTCACGTTGAGTCCAATTCTTTCTTGAGAGGCGTAATGAAAGCAGCGGATACTGGTGATGGAGCCTTTAGAATTGAAGTCAACGAAAGTGTTTCCTCATACGCAGTTTTTAGAATTAAGTCACACAGAAGCTACGAACATGAAGGTGATCCAATTTATTACGATGATGCATTGCTTATTTATCATGAAGGCGCAGATTGTTACATGAACTTTGCTTAAAATAATAAAGCCATATCATTGGACGAGCCCTATGAAGTTGCTGAGCCTGAAAAAGGAAGCATTTAAGAGAGTTACGTCGATAAGAGACCTTCCATTAAGAAGCCCGTCGACAAGAGAATCTCTGTTATTAATGAAAATAAAAGTAAGTGTTACTGGAAGTTTATACTCCACAACACTTATGAAAATTTTTAGCAAAAAAGTAAAATAAAATCCCACGACATCGTATATTTTGAACATACTAAAAATAAAGGCATGATTTCTTCATCACTTTCAGGAAGATAATTTTATTTGAAAGAATCAAATGATCACCAAATTTATTATGAATGTTTTTGGGAACTGATTCCTCAATAAGTAAACGAATTTGGTCCTTAGAAATGTGACAATTTCTGGGCGAGAAACACAATTACAGGAAAGTATCTTGAGTATCAAGGTCAAAAGGTCAAAATTGAATCGAAATAAAAAGTTTAAGGAGGAGGATTTATTAATGGTCATTTGGTGAATTTAGTTTTCAACGAGTAAGGCAATAAGCTATAAAGAGGACAATAAATACCTTTGAAAAGATAAGAGCTTCCCTTGATTATCCAATATGCTGAGTAAAAAACCAGTAAGTTCATGTTAGTCGATGTCCCAGAGCTTAAAGAAGACAGCTTCTGCATCATTAAAGTGTAAGAGTAACAAATGATGAACATTCAGTACATTGTTTCTTCCCATGAGCCAATCGGTAAATTTGTCAATGTCATTTTCACTGAAAATTAAAAAAGAAAATCGTTAATGAACACATTGCCAAAAATAACTTAAAAATAACTCTCTACTTTGTTCAAAGATCACTTTTTCCTCAAACTCAATGAAGACGAATTAATTAATGTCATTAACATAATTAAGCTGCTCGCAGGTAAAATTTACGGAACTGATTACGATAATATTGGTCCCTCTGGCAATACTCCAAATTCTACGATCCAAAAAATTCTTGTCGAAACAGGTATGGCTTAACTCTTAATTTAAATCCTTTTCATTCTCTATGAACCCTTCAAGGAAATAGAAAGTAACAATTAACCTTCTGAAGATCGAGCAATAAGAAATAAAATTTCTGAAATTTTTGAATGTACTTACAGACTTTTATAAAAAATTGCAGTTGGAAATTAAGACAACAGAATTTATCTTTCTCGTTGGGTCGATATCTTCCTCGAACATTCCAATAAAATCAACAGATCATACGTTCAAGAATGTTTGGTTTGTATCTTACAAAATAATCCCCTTTCAATTTAAGCTACCATCAACAAAGTTAAAATTAACCAACTTATTAACTCATTCTTTGAGTAAGCAAGACGATAAACTTTCCTTACAATCAAGTATTTGAGGCTTTTTTCCACTTTTATCAAATGTTAAGATCGAGTAATTAAAGAAAATCAACAAATCATTCTCGATTGTTTCTTTAAAAATATTGAAAATCTTTGGAGTTTCAAATTCAAACTTGAAGAAAAAGAAGAAGAAGAAATCTAAAATCCCTTGCAATTACCAACTAATCATCCAATTTTCGATAAGATTCTTAAATATAAAGTTGAAATTGCACTTGGAAAGCAAGATTTCAGTCCGATTCCTAAATTTTTCAAAGACTGGGGCACAAAATGGGATTACTTTTTGGCTTATGTTAATCTTTTAGCTGACATTTGTATGGACAGAAATGTTGAGTCAATTGAGAATGTTTCAGCCTTAATATCTTTGCAAATAGTTTCAGTAATTTTGAACGATCCAGAAATCAGGCAATTGAATAATGACATTAAAAAAGACAACGAATAACATATGAAAAAAACTGGAGCCATTCTTCACCCGATTTCTAATGTTCATGAACCTTTTGTAAGGATTGCTCATTATGTGTACATCAACAATTAAAAGTTTATTCCAATTAAAAGGATAAAATCCATCTCATCTTGGTATCGCAACTAAAACGATGAAAAAGGGAAAGTCAAATAAGAAAAGATTAACAAAACTAAAAGAGCCTTTGAAGGGTAAAAGTAAGAATAAGAGAAATGTTATCTCATGAATATTTTATCTTACATTTAAAAATTCATCGAAACATGCAATCAGGACTTTAATAACTTGAACATATTATTGACAGTTTTGAATCTCCTCAAATAAACAATCGTGTTGGGTTTATGGGAAAGTATTTAACAATTCAGAAAACTAATTCCTCTCATTATCATGAGAATCAACAAAGTGGAAAATAACAAATTTTTCGATGCTGATTAACAAACTAAAAACAGGTACACCACACAATAATATGTCAATAAAAATAAAGACAAACTCAAATTAAATCGACCTTAACTTAACCTCATAATCGAGTGTAAAATCAAAGCCACAGAAATCTTCAAGTTAATGAATTAACTTGAAATCGATATCAGACTCAGGTACATGATGAATTTCTTCAAAGGATTGTATGAAGCCACTTAATCATTTTAAGATTACAATAAAATTGTTGATGATACATCTTAAAGTGAGAACATAAAAGTTGCTCAAAGAAATGAAGCTGCTCGATAAGAATTCCTTAAAAACTAATCAGCCTCCATCCTTGGATAAGTGAAAAAAATCAGTTAAGACCAGGATATTATGCTCAAAGAAAGCATTTGGTATAACAAAGTCAAATAACTTACCCCTTTCAAATATGACCCAACTGTTGCTGAGAATCCAAGTAAAGACAGATATTTGTTCCAAGGATAGAAAAATGCTCAAGTTGTTAACAGTTTTGAAGAGATGGTTTTAGCAATGTTTGAACTTCCCGTTTTTGAAAACCATAAACTTTTAAATGCTGCTTTAAAAATGCTCAGAGAAATGTTTTAACAAAGAAAAGACATGATTGATAAGTTCAAAAGGATTCTAATCTGTGGAAAAGGTAACTTGTTAGAAGTTTACATGACGTTAAAATATATGAGACAAAAATTCAATATGCTCACTAACCTGAATATCGATAAGTACAAAGACATGGATGACCCAACCTTTGCATTTGCATTCTTTAAGACTTTTGATTCAGGTATCAAGGAAAATTCTAAAAGATCAGGTATTCTCCAAGACTTGTTCTTCTTAGCTCGAACATTAAAAGAAGAAATCAACTTGAAGAACATTGAAACCTTGATGTTGGTCGAAGACAGTATTTTCGATAAAAAGAAAGTGTACAACCATTTGAATGAAAAGGAAAAAAATAACAATTTGTTCCAACGTGTAAATTTGGCTGAATAAATTTACGTTCCTTTAATTGAGTACATAAAAATTATGGGAAAAAAAAGTGACATACCAGAAAATCACAGACGGGTTTTGTTTGGTATTTACAATTATCTGACATTACTCTGTTTCAACAATTTGGAAGCAAAGCAAGTTTTGATGAAGTACATTCCTGATATCATACCTCATTTGTCCCTAAAAGTCGGAGCTGATAACTTTTTGTATGAAGTGTGTATAAATAATAAACTATTGGTGAACAATTAAGCATTGGTGAGTGAAATTATTGATGGCGCTTTGGATGCATGTATTAAACTTAACGAGAATGAGTTCTTCTCTGCTTTGTTGTCAAACGGAATAAACAGGGAAATGATAAAGCATGTCGACTACGAAAAAGGAAAAATACTTCATTGTTTAAGAGGCATCCTTCTTTATAACGACTAAGGACATAAACATAATCAATAATTGTTAATTAATCGACTTCAGGACAATAAATACAAGAGATTGATTTTCAAGGGTAAATGCGAATTCATTTCAAATAAAAAATAAAACTTTGCTCTTACTCCTGAATAGTCTTACATTGCCAACCATTTTGAGCTGTTCGCTGGTTTGGTTGAAACCCAAAACTTCATCAACATTGGAAAACTGGAAAATATCCATCCTTACCCTTACTGTTTGTAATGTCTCAAATCTACTAACAGGTGGCAACTCAGAAGAACCATCAGATCTTACATCAACAGACTTTATTATGTTAACAAAGACAGAGATATCTTCTTATTTTAGGAATTCATTCGAAAATAATTCAAAATCATCAATGAAGAGCTTAGCGATCTTGTCGAGCTCCACAGGAACAAACTCATTACTGATTAAACCCCCATTCCCAATGGAATCAGATTCAAGTACGCTTTATCTTAAATACTTGAACTCATCCTCGAAATCCTCATCACTCTTCATGAAATGCTCTTGAAACCTGAATTCCTCAAGGTTCTCGACAAGTAAATTTCCAAAGAAGAGAAAAAACCTGAAAATCAAAGGTAAATTCATGATCAATTCATCAAACTTATCACTCATCTCGGATGTCTCAATAAACTTTATCCAAAAACCAAAACTATTGCTCCCTTCATTAAGGAAGTTTACAAACACATTTCTAAAGTAATGATGAAGTTCGAACTTAAATACCTCAACAGTAAAGCCTCCAATTTGGATGAAGCAGCGATGTAATAAGCTGACGATTTGGGAGTCGATGCTTAAAAGAAAAGTTACGTTTACGACCACTCAAAATCATTCTTTAGAAACCTCAACAGTATGATCAGAGACATTAAAGCAAGATAAGCCAGAGAGTAAATGAAAAAGAAACTCCAAAGAAGAAAATTAGGAATCAAAGATGGTGACTAAAATTCCTAACAAACAAAAAAAGACCTCATTTAACAAATTTATAGTGTCCAAGGTGAAACATCTCTCAAACCAATGAAATCTAAAAAGTAAAGAAGAGAAATATTTGCATCTCAATACAAACCTCACATTCAAACTGCAAACTCAAAAATCTTCAAGGTTATTGCTAAACCACTTTTAGGAGAGAACTAATAAAATATTTAATTAAACAGAAGACTGGGAGAAGTTAAGATTATCATTGAAGACTCTCCTTCATTCAGGAAATTGAGAGATGATGAGTTTTATAAATTGGTCACTACAATTACCAACATCAACCAAATAAGTTCAGGATTTTATGAAAAAGATTGGCTTGCATTGGACGAAAAGAAATCCATCCCTGTTGTATCATTAAAATAAATTTTGACAAATTCCTTCAAACTAATCATGAAGTACCAAAATGAAGTTAATGATAACGAGAAGATCTTTATTATCAAACTCGCCAGATGTTACATCACCGAAGCTGTTGAAGGTAACCAAAGCTACAAATTACCTGTTGACAAGTGGAGTCCTTAATATTATGGAGAAGATTAAGTCGATTAAACTGGAGAATCATAGTTTGTCAGAAGACAAAACTTAATCGAACTTTGTGGAGGTTCAGATTTCATCATTTCTTTACTCTCCTAAAATTTAGTTGCTAAAGGAGGTACTGAGCTTCTAAATGAAACACTCTTACTTGGTATTGCTTATTTATTCAATGGTAACACAAAATGCCAAAACTCTTTGCTTGCATCTTTAAGAAAAGATCCTAACAATGCTATGCTTGTCAGTATCAGTCAACTTATCAAAGTTATCGGAACATTCTTAATTTAAATCAGAAAAATAAAATAAAGTGGAAAAGAAAGATCTTTTGCCTACAAAATTGAAGATACTTACGATTACTTTGATTCGAAATAAAATACGATTACAAAATAATTTGGTTACAAATCATTCGACAAGTTTGAACTTATGGCTTAAATCAATTATGAGAAGGCTCTCTGTCGAATCTTCAGATTCTTACAACTTTTCTGTGAAAACAACAACGTCAAAATGAAACATTTCCTCAGATAACAAGTCAACGATGATGAATCCGAATCAAAGAAATCCAATACCATCAACTTTATCGATGAAGGTACCTTGTTGCTAAGAAAACTCTTCAAAGTTATGAACGATAAAGTGGTTGCAATCCCACCTTGCATTCTTGATTTCATCAATTAAATCACTCAAATGCCATGCATTCAAAACCAGCAAACTTTCATGAAATCGACTTTCTTCGAGGATATTTCTTACTTGGCAGATTTCTTCGAAGATCACAATAGTATCCTGTTAAGAAAGTTTAATCCTGTTCCATAAAGCGATGAAGATCCTTATAACGAGTTGAAAGGTATTTACCAGAAAGGTATTGAATTGGCCTTGGTCAATTTTGAAGGTAACGATAACTTTTTGTATTGGTAATTTTTAACAAAATGTCAAGCTAAATTCTTATGGATTTGCATAAAACAAAATTTGATCATTCTTTTAAAAGAGAAAGCGAAAGATTGGGGGCTCTAAAGAGAGGATGAGTAATAAGAAGGAATCGATCAGAAAGCTGAACCAGGAGAGGTGAAATTGAATCGTTAATTATTGGCAAAATTCGATCTTGAGGCGATAAAAGAGTTTATTCGAGAGAAACATGCTTCGGGTACAAAATACAGCGAGTAAATTGTAAAGATTTTAAATGTTTTCTTCATTGTGAAAAAAATTGAGGATTACGGACACAGTAGGAAATCTATTGCAGAGAAGGATAAATAAAACATAAATAAGGAGGAACTTTAAAAGTCAATAAAAGCATTAAACTTGAGACAGGAATTGATCGAAATAGCCAGGAAAGAGTACCCGCATTTTGCTGAATTTTTCCAATAATTTTAAGGACTTATCTTGTCAATTGAAGTCTCTTCAGACAATGGAAACTAAGTCAACAATCAATTTATTTACTTCCCCAAACACCCTGTATTCCATTATCTGGCTAAAAACACTCGCTAAGATATTATGATGAGAGTTTAAAGAGGCACTCAAAGAGACAAACAAATCAGTTTGATTAACATGAAATAGGAAGTCAAATAAGAAATTTACCTCAATTACAACCTCAATTTCAATAAAGTTTAATGGAAACTGCCCTTGAAAGAATAACCTTGGGTCAAATAAGTTCCCATCACTTCTTAATTTGGAAACCAAGTGAGGGGTTATGCCAGAAAATGTTCTTTCTTAATTTGTATTCTCATGGTTTTCTTCATTTTAGTGGACCATGACAGTGAGTAAAAAACCTCAACTTTCACTTACTCAAACCTTTTCACAGAAGTCATCATACAAATTTTCTGTAAAATTCAACTTTTCCTGACGTTGGGATTTGTATACATATGGGTTAGGCTTAGAAAACCTCTTGCTCTAAAAAAATACTAAAATGACCATTCTCCTTAGGAAGGCACTGACGCAACATCTTTGGTTTCTTTATAAACGTAGAAAAAATCAAAGTAATAAGAACAAGGGTGGTAAAGTTTGTCGAAACTGTTATGGAGCGGTCTTTCATGGGTAGGTTCTAAATTGGCAATAGCAAAAAAGAAAATCACAGAGCTTTCATATTACAAGAACACTGTCACAACATTCATCGCTCTTTATACTTATGAATCAGGATTTTTATCCATCCTTATTTTCGTATTGGCCACTTTTGCAGGTAACTTTATTGGCGTGGAATGGTACACGATTCATATTTTTGACATTTTTACTGACATTTCAGAACTGACAAATATTTTCAAAGCCATATTAAACAACTTCCAAAAGCTGACAATATTGTCAATTTTAGCAGGTGCTTTCATTCTCGTCTTCAACGTTTTATCTTTGAGCACTTATTCTCATGTTATTTACGAGGATGACCTACCAGAAGATGCATGTGAAGAAATCGTTGATTGTGTGTTAGTTTTGTACACCAGTGGTGCTATTAATGACAGTATGGACCAATTTGAAGCTGGTCGATTCTTCTTTGATATTGGATACATTGTGTTCATGTAAATGATGTTCCAGAACATCGTGGGTGGTATAATGATGGACGCCTTCGCTGGATTGAAGGAATAAGACGAGTTCAGAGATGAAGACAAAGAAACTAAATGCTACATTTGTGGTATGAACAAAGCAGACGTAATTATTTTTGTTATTTCAGATGTAAAAGAACTCTTAAACTTTCTAAAAACATATCGCCAAACATGACCTTTGGAATTACATTTACTACATTTTGAATTTGGAATAAAAAGACCCGACCGATTTTACTGGTATCGAGTTTGACATCGACTCCAAAATTAAATCGGAGAATGTCGCATGGTTCCCAGCTGTCCAAACTGAAGGGGAATAAGGAAACGACGAGGAAGTCCTCAAACAGTTGTAAGAAACTATTCAAGGAATGCAAGAATTCTCAAAGCAAATCCATCAAAAGAGTCTCTAGGCTTTGGATAAGGCCAGATAAAAAGCTCAAGAAATCTACTTTTAAAATAGAAGACTGAGAGGAGAAGCTTGAATATGTTCAAATTGAATGAATGAGATTTTATAAGTCTATTTTTCATAAACATGAATGAATTTCTTTAAATTGAAATAAAATAATATAAATTTTCGAAAGAACAATATTTTGATTTCAATTTTAAAAACTTGCGAATATGATTTGATTCAATTTGATTAGAATATGATTTTAAAAGTTTTTAAAGTTTGTTTACGCTTCAATAATTTATTTCTATTTTATAAAGCCCAACATATAAATTTGGCAAATTTATTATTTTCTATAAGACATATCATTTAGAATCTCATTTATAAAACCTCTCCAAACCTAATTATGATCATCAATAAATAAAAGTGTATCAAACAATCTTCTCTCAACGCTTCTGGCGCAAAATCCTACGCCCTCGCTTAATAACAAAACCCTAAAAACAGACCCTACATGGAAGACAGTAAAATTCTACTCATTTAGCATCCTTTGTCAAAGATTGTTTTCTTGACAACTGTCCCAAATCCATTCTCTTCGGAGTCTTCGATGGACATGGAGGCCACTCAGTCAGCAATTATCTCGTCAAAAACCTTCCTGGAGTACTTTTTTCGTCATGAAGATCATCAAATAAAAAATGAAAAAAACAAAAAATAATGTTGAGACACAACTTTAAGAAAGTTTCAAATACGTACTTAAATCAAAATATCAAGGCAGACTAAAGAATCGCAGAATATCACCTTTAAGATGGATCTACAGCCACAGTCGGATTGATTTTGTTGTAGGAATCCAAAAGAGTTCTTTATATGGCACATGTAGGAGACTCAAGTGCTTACCTTTTTGACGATAATAATGCTTAAAAATTAACAGATTAGCATCGAGCTGACAACGTATTTGAAGCCAACCGAATTCAGTAATTTTTTTGTGATTCAGGGAGGCTGGAGGAAAGTTAGTAATGAACAGATTGGGAGGAGTGTTGGCTGTCACCAGAGCTTTTGGGGACATCACTCTGAAAACTCATGGCCTTATTTCCAAACCTGATATCAAGAGAGTTCCCCTCAGATTGCATCACAGGTACGTTATCGTTGCAACTGATGGCTTATGGGATTATGTTTCACTGAAAACGATTCAAAAAATAATAAAGTAGGAAATTGAGCCATAAGATATTTCTTTAAGACTCATCAAAGTAGCAATCAGTTAAGGAACATACGACAACATTTCAGTAATCGTCATTCGACTTTGAAACGTTTAACTGCTTTAAATAAGATTTTGTTATGAGTTTCTTTTTTAATTATCATATTTTTGTAAAGCAAAGAAAGTAAAATTGATACAAAAAAACATATTCAATCAACTTACACTTCCATCCTTAAGGGCAGAAGAAACTGCGTGTTAACTCCTTGCTTTGAATCTGATATTACCGGATGGCTGAACGTTGCCTTGCATGACATTTTTTTCTAGGAAATCCCTGACTTCTTCGCCAAAGAAGATTTTTTATTGGATGTCGATTGGATCGGTGAGTTGACTGCTTTCTCTGATTTTTTTTCTGGCTTAAATTCTCATTTTGTGGAACATTTAATAATCTCCGATGAAGGTGCGCATCATGGTTTTAAGAAGTCTGCGATAAAACATGAGAGTGGGTTTATGAATGAGACTGGACATGTTAATAAATGAATGTCAATAATAATTAATGGGACTTTGTTAAAAGTTTATAATATAAAATTAATGAAGGATTACTTACTTAATTTTATGAATGATAATTAATAAGTTTAAAAATGTTATGATAATTAAAATGGAATGAAAAAATAATTAAATGAAGGAATTTAACAATTTTAAGTACCAAATTAAATTAAATCAGGTGAAATTTTGTTCAAAAAAGGTGAAGTAAATATCAAAAAGTTAACAGTTAAAACTCGTCATTGTCCGTATCATTTGATTTCACATTTTATAAACTTTCAGGAACTATGATTTCATAAACACTCTGCTTTATTGAAGGCCAGTTCCATGAACTTTAAATTTCGTTGTTTTAACTTTTTTATATCATTTCTGAAG
>Ga0102832_1002280_pt1 | contig 12122 bp, 11 predicted proteins | sample EBPBio282013_DNA_FD_88942 | JGI IMG/M metagenome (GOLD analysis project Ga0102832, IMG submission 88942) | Wastewater treatment Type I Accumulibacter community from EBPR Bioreactor in Madison, WI, USA - Reactor 2_5/28/2013_ DNA (Illumina Assembly) | ecosystem: Engineered > Bioreactor > EBPR >...
ATGTCGATGCCGGCCTTCTGGCAGGCCTGCTTGACGATCGCCTGCGTCTTCTGGCGCGGCTGGTTGATCGAGGTCTGGAAGACGTACTTGAGCTTCTTGCCGTCCTTGGCGCGGATGCCGTCCGGACCCTTGGCCCAGCCGGCCTTGTCGAGGATCTCGTTGGCCTTGTCGACGTTGAACTCGTACTTCGTCGTCTTCGAGCGGAAGCGCTCGGGATTGTTGACGAAGTTCGCGGTCGCCTGGCCGGTGCGGCCGTAGATGTGCTTCTCGACCGAATCGCGGTCGATCAGCAGGGCCAGCGCCTGGCGCACCGCCGGGTCGGAGAAGCTCGGGTGCTTGGTCTTGAGGCTCGAGCGCTCGCCGTCGACCTCGGTCCACGGGTCGGTGGTGTTGACGCCGATGTGCTCGATGTTGCCGCCCGGCGAGATCGCGACGCGGCCCTTGCCGCCCTTTTCGAGGCGCTGGAGGATCTCGTCCTCGACCTGCAGGTTCCAGGCGAAGTCGAACTCGCCGGTCTGCAGCACGGCGCGCGCCGCCGACACCGCGTCACCGCCGCCCTTCATCTCGATGGCGTCGAAGTACGGCCGGTTCTCCATGTGGTAGTCGGTGTTGATGGTGCCCGACACCATGTCGCCCGGCTTGAAGTCCTTGAACTTGTAGGCACCGGTGCCGACCGGCTTGAGGTTGGTCGGGGCATCGCGCGACTTGTCGCCGGTGAAGGCCTCGAACAGGTGCTTGGGGATCAGCATGCCGCGGTTGCCGACGAAGGCGTCGGCCCAGAACGGCGTCGGCTTGGGGAAGGTCACCTTGACCGTGTAGTCGTCGATCTTGTCGACCGTGACGTCGGTGTAGGAGCCGCTGGTGGTCGCCGCCGTCGCCGGGTTCTTGGCGTACTGCCAGTTGAACACCACGTCGTCGGCGGTGAACGGCTTGCCGTCGTGCCACTTCACGCCCTGCTTCAGCTTCCAGGTGACCGACTTGCCGTCGGCCGCCAGGGTGCCGTCCTCGCGGTTCGGGATCGAGGCCGCCAGCACCGGGCGGAGATTGCCCTCGGCGTCCCAGCCGGCCAGCGGCTCGTAGAACAGGCGCGAGCCGTCCTGGTCCTTGGTGCCGACCGCGAAGTGCGGATTCAGGAGCGTCGGGCCCTGCCACCACAGCACCTTCAGCAGGCCACCGCCGCCGCGCTTGGTCGGCTTGTAGGTCGACTTGCCCTGGGCCATCGCGACCCCGGAATGGGCCAGCAGCTGCGTCGCCATCGGCGCGGTCAGGCCGACCGCCGCCATCTTCGCCACGAAGCCGCGTCGCGACAGCTTCCCATGCTTCACCGCGCCGATCAGCTGGCGCAAATCACGTTCGTTCATGACAGGCTCCCATACCCCTCAAGTCATTCCCTGCGACGCTCTCGCTATCCTGCAAGATGCGTGCAAGTCTCAATCAGAACAGGCCGCGTAGCCGTCGTCAACGACGGCGCCGGAGCATATACATAAGGAGAAGCCGGAATGGCATGGGTTTATCTTCTGTTGGCGGGCGTCTGCGAGATCGGTTGGCCGCTCGGGCTCAAACTGGGCTGGAACGAAAAGGGCATCCAGCCCCTGTGGCTGGTCCTGGCCGGGGTCGCGATCCTCGCCTCCGGCGGACTCCTCATGCTGGCGCAGCGCGTCATTCCGATGGGCACCGCCTACGGCGTGTGGACCGGAATCGGGGCAGTCGGTGCCTTCGTCGTCGGCATCGTGCTGTTCGGCGACTCCGCCTCGACGATGCGCATCGTGTCGATCCTGCTGATCGTGGCCGGCATCGTCGGCCTCAAGATGGCCTGAACCGGGAGCACGGACCATGCGAATGAAGGACAAGGTGGCGCTGGTCACCGGCGCCGCCTCGGGGATGGGCGCCGCCACGGCGCGGCTGTTCGCCCGCGAGGGCGCCCGCGCCGTGATCGTGGCCGACCTGCTCGATGCCGAGGGCGCCACGGTAGTCGCCCAGATCAAGGAGGCCGCTGGCCACGCCCGCTACGTCCACCTCGACGTCACCGACGAGGCCCAGTGGCAGGCGGTCGTCGACGGAATCGTGGCGAACGAGGGCGGGCTCGACGTGCTCGTGAACAACGCCGGCATCTCCGGCTCGGCCGAGGAGGACCTCTACGACACCGCGGCGTGGCACCGCCTGATGAACATCAACTCGACCGGCGTGTTCCTCGGCATGAAGCACGGCATCGCGGCGATGAAGAAGGCCGGCAAGGGCGGCTCGGTGATCAACCTGTCGTCGATCTCCGGCATCGTCGGCCAGGGCTACATCCACGTCGGCTACAACGCCTCGAAGGGCGCCGTCCGGCTGATCACCAAGGCGGGCGCCGCGCAGCACGGCAAGGACCGCATCCGCGTCAACTCGGTGCATCCCGGCCTGATGCCGCCGATGCGCACCTCCGGCCGCACCGCCGACCCGGCGGCCCGCGCCAAGACGCTCGAGGGCGTGCCGATGGGCCGCGCCGGCGAGGTCGACGAAGTCGCCTACGCCATCCTGTTCCTCGCCTCCGACGAGGCATCCTACGTCACCGGCGCCGAGCTGGTGGTCGACGGCGGCTGGACGACGGTCTGATGGCCGGATCGCCGAAGCCACCGGGCACGCCCGCGGTCCCGGTCGGGCCGTGGGAGGTGCTCGACTCGACCTACCCGTACCGCGACCGCTGGATCGCGCTGCGCAGCGACACCGTGCGGCTGCCCAACGGCACGGTGCTGTCGCCCTACCACATCATCGAGTTCCCGGAGTGGATCTGCGCCCTCGCGATCACCCCCGACCGCGAGATCGTGCTGATCGAGGAGTACCGCCACGGCGTGCGGCGCCTGTCGTTCGAATTGCCGTGCGGCACGCCGGACGAACCGGGCGAGGACCTGCTGGCGGCGACCAAGCGCGAGCTGCTGGAGGAAACCGGCTATGCCGCCGACGAGTGGCACTTCCTCGGCGCCGCATCGCCCAACACCGCCCGCCAGAACAACCTGGTGCATGTCTACCTGGCGCTCGATGCCCGCAAGGTCGCCGACCAGTCGCTCGACCCGGGCGAACTGATCCGGACCCACGTGATCCCGTGGGACCGCTTCATGGACGACCTCGCCGAGGGCCGCCTCGAACTGCCCGGGCCGCACCTCGCCGCGCTGTGGCAGCTGCGCACCTTCGCGCGCAAGTCGACCGACCCGCGCGTCCTGGCGCTCGGGCTCTAGGCTCGCCCGTGACAGCAGACCGCAGGATGTCCCCTTCCGGGGCGTGTTACCCAAACCGCTCCTCCGGGAAGTAACCGTCCGCATGGAGCGGAGCTGCCGCCCCGCCCGAGTCACGCCCGATGGAAGCCCTCCTCACCTCGATCGCCGTCGTCGCCATTGCCGAGATCGGCGACAAGACCCAGTTGCTGGCGATCGTGCTGGCCGCGCGCTTCCGCAAGCCCGGACCGATCATCGCTGGCATCTTCGTCGCCACCCTGCTGAACCATGCCGGCGCCGCCAGCCTCGGCTACCTGGTGTCGGAATGGCTGGGCGGGCTGGTCTTCCAGTTCGTGGTCGGGGCCGCCTTCCTCGCGATGGCCGGCTGGGCGCTGATCCCCGACAAGGAGGACGAGGGCGCCGGCAACCTGCCGGCCCGCGGCGTCTTCCTCACCACCACGATCGCCTTCTTCCTGGTCGAGATCGGCGACAAGACCCAGATCGCGACCTCGCTGCTGGCCGCGCAGTTCCGCAACATCGAGCTGGTCGCGCTCGGCACCACCATCGGCATGATGATCGCCAACGTACCGGCGGTGTACCTCGGCGAGGCGATCACCCGCGTCGTGCCGCTCGCCTGGGTCCGGCGCATCGCGGCGGTGCTGTTCGCCCTGATCGGTTCCTGGGTGCTGGTCGACGCGCTGCGCGCCAACGGCTGGCGCATCCCGGGCATTTGACCCGGCGGCGGGAGGCCCGCAAGCTTCCCGCCGACATGCTGCGCGACCTGCTGCTCGAGCACCTGCACGATCCCGCCTCTTCCTGGAGCTGCGGCCGCTTCGGCGCGGTCGCCGAGTTCCACCGCGACGTCGGCGAGCCGGCCGAGCTCGACGCGGCGTCCTTCTCGATCAGCACGGCGCGCGGCGCGCTGCGCATCGATCCCGCCGCGATCGCCCGCGCCGTGGCGTGGGAAGCGCCGGGCAGCGCGCCCGACGGCTGGACCCACGGCGTCGCGCTCTGCCTCGATCGCGCGGCCGCCCGGATGAGCGGCCACGCCACCATCACCGAGCTCGGTCCCGACCGCGACGCCGTGCGGGCGCAGGATCGCGGCGCGGTGCTGTTCGACCTCGGCCTGGGCGGCGCGGCCTTCGAGATCTGCGTGCGCAGCGCCGAGCCCGAGACGGTGGCGGCGCTGCGGGCCGCCTGCGGCCGGGCCTTCCTGTCGCACGACCACGACCTGTTCCGGCAGATGCCGCGCCTCAACCCGCACCGCGTGTTCCGCAGCCGGCTCGGCCGGGTCGAGGTCTTCCTGCCGATCCCGCCGCCCGACGGCGTGTCGCCCGAAGGGCCGCACACCCACGTGCTGCCGAAGCTGCTGGCCCAGGACCGCGACCACGCCGCCACGGTGCCGGTGCCGGACGACCAGGTGGCCGGGCTGGCCCTGTTCCCGGCGCATCCGGTCGAGCGACCGGCCGGCCGGCCGCCGACCTTCGACCCGGCTCGCCACGACGCCTTCCAGGACCTGATGCGACGCTACGGCCATCCCGGCCTGCTCGAGGGCAAGCGAAGCGCGCTGTCGGGCGACGTACCGGCTGCCGACCGCTGGCAGGCGCTCGGCCAGCGGGTCGGCCAGCGACAGGCCCGTTGGGTCGACGGGAGCGCAACCGGTTCTTGACGCGCCGCACTGCGTCGCTAGGAATACGCCTATCGACGGTCCTCCTTAACCGGAGGTGAGAAAGGGAACGCCGTGCGCCCCGTCACTGGGGTCAATCGGCGGCTGTACCCGCAGCTGTAAGCGGTGAGCGACTGCCCGACAGAGCCACTGGATCCACCAGGATCCGGGAAGGTGGGCAGGAGCGGTGACCCGCGAGCCAGAAGACCTGCCGGCGATAGCGTCGCTCTTCCGATGGACGGGAAGTTCCAACGGGACGGTCAACCGAGCGGTGACGCGCCTTGTGCGTTGTTGCTTGGGAGATCGTCCGATGACGTCGATGCGTCGAATCCTGTTGTCTTTTTCACTGCTGGTCGCCGCGCCCGTGCCGCTGCTGGCGCAGACCGAGCCCACCACCGGCATGATGCCGGACGTGGTCGTCACCGCCGACCGCTACCCGACCGACCCCTCGAAGGTCACGGGCAGCTACACCGTGGTCACCGGCGAGGACATGCAGCGGCGCCAGCTGCGCACCGTCGGCGACGTGCTGCGCTCGGTGCCCGGCGTGTCGGTGCAGCAGAACGGCGGTCCCGGCACTCTGACCTCGGTGTTCATCCGCGGTGCCAACTCGAACCACACGCTGGTGCTGATCGACGGCGTCAACGTCAGCAGCCCGTCGGCCGCCAGCGGCGCCGTCGACTTCGCCAACTATCTGACCGAGAACCTCGAGCGGATCGAGGTGGTGCGCGGCCCGATGAGCACCATGTACGGCAGCCAGGCGATGGGCGGCGTCATCAACATGGTGACCAAGGCCGGCAAGGGTCCGATGAGCGGCGCGGCCTTCGCCGAGCTCGGCACCCGCATGCAGACCAACGCCGGCGCCTACGTCCAGGGCAGCGAGGGTCGCTTCAACTACAACCTGACGCTCGCCGGCACATACTCGCCGAACGACACGCCGGTCCCGGCGCGCTTCTGGGCGCGCAACAATCCCTATGTCGACATCGATCCCTACCGCAACATCACGGTAGCGTCGCGGCTCGGCTACGAGGTGACCGACACCACCAGCGTGACGTGGTTCTCGCGCTTCATCGACGCGCGCGTGAACTACGACCAGGTCGGGCAGGAAGATCCCAACGCCACGACCTTCACGCAGCAGTTCATGAACCGGCTGCAACTGGACGGCAATTACCTCGACGGCCGCTGGAAGCCGGTACTGGGCGTCGCCTACTACTCGAACTACCAGCACTCCCAGGACTTCCCGAGCGTCCAGGTCCCGGCCCCGTTCACCCGCGACTCCTACTTCAACGGCCGGCGCCTGACCGCCGACTGGCGCAACCTCTTCACGATCGCCGAGAACGCCGGCGCGCTCGACGAGCTGAGCTTCATCGGCGGCATCGATTTCGACCAGTCGTGGGCCTACAACAACGCCGACGGCGCGCAGGGCTGGGGCGCCATGGCGCAGACCGGCTTCTACGGCCAGATGCGCTCAACCCTGTTCACCAACTTCAACGTGAACATTGCCGGCCGCATCGACGTCAACAACACCTACGGCACCGTGCCGACATGGCGCGCCGGCGCCTCCTACCTGTGGGCGCCGACCGACACGCGGGTGAAGGCGTCGTACGGCACCGCCTTCAAGGCGCCGTCGCTGTTCGAACTGTATGGCACCGGCTTCTTCTGCGCCGGCAACAAGCAGCTCTCGCCGGAATACAGCCGTGGCTGGGAAGTCGGCGTCGAGCAGGGCATGTGGGACCGCAAGGTCACCGCCAGCGTCACCTACTTCTTCAACAGCTTCAACAACCTGATCCAGTGCCCGCCGCCGTTCACGTCGCTCGAGAACGTGGCGCAGGCCCAGACCGAGGGCATCGAGACCACCCTGCAGATCAAGCCCTACGACTGGATCGACTTCAATTTCGAGTACACGTTCCTGATCGCGCGCAACGTCACGGCCAACCAGCCGCTGGTGCGGCGCCCGCAGGACACGTTCAACATCCGCACCATGATCCGGCCGTTCGACGGCTGGCAGTTCGGCGCCGGGGTGACACAGGTCTCGAGCCGCTGGGACTTCAACGCGACGACCGGCGCGATCATGCAGCCCTCGGCCTATACCCTGCTGCGCGTCACGGCGGCCTACGACGTCACGCCGAAGGTGCAGCTGTTCGCCCGCGCCGAGAACGTGCTGAACCAGGTGTACGAGGAGCCCGAGGGCTTCCAGGCGCCCTACTTCCAGGCGTTCTTCGGCGTGAAGGCGCGCTTTTGACGGCGGGCTGGGATAGTCTCGTTCGGTCATGATACCGACGTCGGGACATCCCGTAACCCTCGCCCTGCTGCACCTCGCGCCGCGTCCCGGCGATCTCGACGACAACCGGCGGCGGATCGACTCCGCCGCGCTGGCCGCCGCCGCGGCCGGCGCGCGGCTGGTCGTCACGCCGGAGCTGGCGCTGAGCGGCTACGGCTTCCGCGACCTGATCGGCACCGGCTGGATCGCCGCCGGGCAGACCGAGCGGCTCGCCTGGGCGGCCGGCCTGGCGCGCCGCTCGAAGGCCTTCCTGCTGCTCGGCACGCCTGAAGCGGCCGACGCCGCGCTGTTCAACAGCCTGCTGCTGTTCGCGCCGGACGGCACCCGGCTCGGCGGCCATCGCAAGGTCAACGCGCTGCGCGTCGGGTCCGAATCGTGGTCGACGCCGGGCGACCGCGCGACGGTGCTGGAAGCGCCCGGGATCGGTCGGCTGGGGCTGGCGATCTGCGCCGACCTCTACTCGCGCCGGCTGGTCGCCGAGACGGCGGCGCCGGGGATCGACCTGCTGGTCTCCGGGGCGGCATGGGCGCCGGGCCACCACGGCCCCGACGGCGAGTGGGAGCGCGCCTCGGCCGACACCGGCCGGCCTGTCGTGGTGTGCAACCGCACCGGGCCCGACTCGATGGACTTCACCGGCGCGCGTTCGGTGGTCGCGGCAGGCGGCGCCATCGCCTTCGAATACGCCGAGGCCGCCCCCGCGACCCTGCTGTTCGACTGGCAGGACGGCGCGATCGCCAACTGGCGGCACCTGTGACGCGAACGATGCGGCACCTGCTGCCGCTGCTCGCAGTCGTGCTCGCCGCCCTGCCGGCGCGCGCCGAGCCGCCGAAGCGCGTGGTCACCGTCAACCTCTGCCTCGACCAGCTCGCCCTGCGCCTCGCCGCGCCCGGCCAGCTGGTCGGCGTCAGCTACCTCGCCACCGACCCGCGGCTGTCGGTGATGGCCGAGCAGGCGCGACAGCTGCCGACCGTGCGCGCCTCGGCGGAATCGATCCTCGACCTGCGGCCCGACCTGGTGATCGTCGGGCGCGACCAGCTGGCCACGGTGAAACACCTGCTGCGCCGCGCCGGCGTTCCCCTGCTCGAACTGCCGTGGGCGTCGTCGCTGGCCGAGGCCGAGGGACTGATCCGCCAGATCGGCGCCGCGCTCGGCCGCGAGGACGCGGCCCGCGCCGTGATCGAGGACATGCAGGCGCGCCGCGCTGCCCTGCCGACGCCGGCACAGCCGGCCGGCACCGCCGCCGTGCTGGGCGCGCACAGCGCCACCGCCGGGCGCGGCAGCCTGATGGACGAGCTGCTGCGCCTCGCCGGCTGGCGCAACCTCGCCGCCGACCTCGGCATCGGCGCCTACGGCCGCCTGCGGCTGGAGGCGGTGCTGGCCGGACAGCCCGACCTCCTGGTGTTCGACGGCGCGGCCAACGACAATCCCTCGCGCGCCACCGAGTTCATCGATCACCACGCGCTCAGCGCGCTGGACGGCCACGCGCGCATCGTCTCGGTGCCGCTGCGCCACTCGATCTGCGCCGGTCCCGACAACCTCGAGGTGCTGCGCAAGCTGGCAGAAGCGCGGAACGAGGCGCGGCGATGACCCGGCGCCTCGTCCTGCTGGTCGCCGTGCTCTACGTCGTGTCGCTGGCGGTCGGCCCGTCGGTGTGGCCGTGGCGGCTGGGCAACGAGGTCGGCTGGGCGATCTTCTGGGAACTGCGCGTACCGCGCGCCACGCTCGGCCTGCTGGTCGGCGGCGCGCTGGGCCTGAGCGGCGCGGTGCTGCAGGCGTGGCTGCGCAACCCGCTGGCCGAGCCCGGCGTGATCGGCGTCTCGGCCTGCGCGAGCTTCGCCGCCGTCTGCGCCTTCTACAGCGGCCTCGCCGCCGCTTTCGCGCTGGCCCTGCCGCTGGCCGGCATCGCCGGCGCGGCGATCGCCGTCACCCTCCTGATGGCGGCGGTGCGCGCCGGCACCAGTGTCGTTTCGCTGCTGCTGGTCGGCGTGGCGATCAACGCGCTGGCCGGCGCGCTGATCGCCCTGGTGCTGGCGCTGTCGCCCAACCCGTTCGCCTACCAGGAGATCTCGCTGTGGCTGGCCGGCTCGATCGCCGACCGCGACTTGCGCTACCTCGGCCTCGCCGCGCCGTTCATCGTCGCCGGCGCGCTGGTCGTGCAGGGCGCGCGGCGCGGGCTCGACGCGCTGTCGCTGGGCGAGGACGCGGCGCGCAGTCTCGGCGTCGAGACCAACCGGCTGGGGCTGCGCCTCACCCTCGGCGTCGGCCTGATGGTCGGCGCGGCGACCTCGGTCGCCGGCGTCATCGGCTTCGTCGGCCTGATCGCGCCGCACCTCGTGCGCGGCCGCGTCGGCTTCCGGCCGGGCGCGACGCTGGTGCCGTCGATGCTGGTCGGCGCCGTGCTTGTGATGGGCGCCGACATCCTGATCCGCCTGCTGCCGACCTCGGTCGAGCTGCAGCTCGGCGTGCTGACGTCGCTGGTCGGCGCGCCGTTCCTCGTCTACGCGGTACGCCGCGCCCGCTCGGCGTGGCTGGCGACATGACCGGGCTCGTCACCGATCGGCTGGCCTGCCAGCGCGGCCCGCGCCGCGTGCTGGACGAGGTGAGCCTCGCCTTCGCCGCCGGCGCGGTCACCGCGATCGTCGGCCCGAACGGCTCGGGCAAGACGACGCTGCTGCGCCACCTCGCCGGGCTCGAGACGCCGGCGGCCGGCACGGTGACACTGGACGGCCAGCCGCTCGCCACGCTCGGCCCGGCGCAACGGGCGCGCCGCATCGCCTTCCTGCCACAGTCGGTCCAGGCCTACTGGCCGCTGCTCGGGCGCGACCTCGTGGCGCTCGGCCGCCTGCCGCACGGCGCCGACCTCGCGCGGCCGCTGTCGGCGGCCGACGCCGCGGCGATCGCCCGCGCCCTCGACCGGGTCGACGGCCAGGCGCTGGCCGACCGGCCGATCGACGCGCTGTCCCAGGGCGAGCGCGCCCGCCTGATGCTGGCCCGCGCGCTCGCCACCGAGGCGGCGGTGCTGCTGGCCGACGAGCCGGTCGCCAGCCTCGACCCGGCCTACGCGCTCGACACCATGGCGGTGCTGCGCGCCGAGGCGGCACGCGGCGGATCGGTGGTGGTCAGCCTGCACGACCTCGGTCTCGCGGCGCGCTTCGCCGACCGGGTGGTGGTGCTGGCCGGTGGCCGGGTCGCCGCCGACGGCCCGCCCGGCACGGCGCTGCAGCCGGCGATCATCGAGGCCGCCTACGGTGTCGGCTTCCGCATGCTCGCCGTCGAGGGCCAGCCGGTGCCGGTGGCGTGGGCGCGCCGCACCTGATTTCGCCTGAGGCAAGCTGCCGCTTCCGCGCAGCCCCGAACCGTGGCTTACTGAGATTATGACTCGCAACCGCTCCGACCAGGGTTGGCGCGCGGCGGCCTTCGCCGCGGCGCTGTTTGCGATCACCCTCAACTTCCTGCAGCCGCTGGCCCACGCCGCGATGATGCGCGACGGCAGCCCGGCGACCTGGGCGGCCTTCTGCCTGCCCGCCGCGACGCAGGACGACGACCACGCGACGCCGACTGCGACCCAGCTGCACGAGTGCTGCCTGGGCCTCGCCCACGCGCCGATGCTGGGCGAACCCTCGACCGCCTTCGTGGCGATCGAGCCGCCCTCCTGCCCGGTGCGGCCGCTGGCCGCCGCCGAGTCCCTGACGCCCGTCGGCATCCGCGACGGGCCCGCCCAACCCCGCGCGCCACCCTTCCCCACCTGACCGTCTGAAGCCGCGACGTCGCCCCTGGCGCGTCGCGTTCGTCGTCATTTGGGGAGAGAATTCATGCTGTCCGTTCGCGCGGCAACGACTGCCGCCATCGTGGGCCTTGCGCTGATTCCAGCGCTCGCCAAGGCTCAATCGCCTGTTCAGATCGCGCCGCCTGGCGGCGCTCCGCCCGCCGACCCGGCTGCCGCCCAAGCACCGTCGAACGCGCCACCGGTCAACCTGCCGCCGGTCGTCGTCACGGCCGGACGCGGATCCGACCTCGACAAGCTCGATGTCAGCACGACCGTGCTGACGCGCAAGGAAGTCGAGGCGATGCCGGAGGGCGGCGTCGACCAGATCCTGAACCGCATTCCCAGCATCTGGACCTACACCATCCCGAGCGGCCAGCTGCACCCGACCGGCCAGCCGGTCAGCATCCGCGGCTTCGGCTCGAGCACGACCATCAACACGCTGGTGATGATGGACGGCGTGCCGATCAACGATCCCTACTTCCGCACCGTCGACTGGACCCAGGTCTCGAAGAACAACATCGAGCGCATCGAGGTCATCCGCGGCGGCGGCGCCACCAGCCTGTGGGGCAACATGGCGATGGGTGGCGTGATCAACATCGTCACCCGCCGGCCAACCAAGACCGGCGCCCAGGCCGATCTCAGCTTCGGCATGTACAACACCGGCAATGCCAATGTCGGCGCCAGCGGCATCATCAACGACAAGCTCGCGGTAGGACTGAACTACAACCACTACCAGAGCTCGGGCTACAACACGACGCCGTCGCAGTACCAGAACGCCAACCTGGTGCCGACCTTCAACAAGTCGGACAACTTCGACGCGTCGATGTACTTCGACAACCAGGAAAACCTGAAGCTGTTCGCCAAGGCCTACTTCCACCAGGCCTTCGAGGACGGGCTGACCTGGAGCCTGTCGCACAACAACTGGTCCAACTACCGGCTGCTGCTGGGCGGCAGCTACGGCTTCGACGAGAAGCAGTCGATTGCCTTCAGCTTCTGGGGCGCCGGCGGGACCTTCGGAACCGTCAACACGGCGAGCGGCAGCTACACGCTGAACAACACCTCGTTCATGAACCAGTTCATCAGCCAGATCGAGACGTCGCCCTACTCCGACTTCGGCGGGGCGGTGTTCTACCAGCTCGAGGCGGGCTCGTTGCGCGACGTCAAGATCGGCGTCGACGCGCGCCGCATGACGATCATGGACACAAACAACCTGTTCGCCAGCTC
>Ga0102832_1002284_pt1 | contig 12096 bp, 9 predicted proteins | sample EBPBio282013_DNA_FD_88942 | JGI IMG/M metagenome (GOLD analysis project Ga0102832, IMG submission 88942) | Wastewater treatment Type I Accumulibacter community from EBPR Bioreactor in Madison, WI, USA - Reactor 2_5/28/2013_ DNA (Illumina Assembly) | ecosystem: Engineered > Bioreactor > EBPR >...
ATCGTCACCACCGGCATGGCGCGCGTGTGCCATACCGAATCGCGCATGGCCAGCCGACGCGTCGCGGTCCCCAAAGGAGAGAAGGTGGCGCTCGAGAAGTTCCTCGTACGCGCGCTCCCGAACGCCGACACCGCGCGGGTGAAGCAGCTGCTCGATCAGGGCCGCGTGCGCGTGAACGGGAAGATCGCGAAGGCGGGCCGCAAGACGTGGGGCGGAGAGACGGTGGAGATCGAGGTGCCGCCGCCTCCACCCGCGCCGAAGGTCGAGGGCCCGACGATTCCCATGCTCGCGCAGAACGAGCTCGTGCTGCTCGTGGACAAGCCGTCGGGGATCACCGTCGAGCCTGAGCCGGGACAAGTGAGCCTGGTCGAGTTGATCGCGTCACAGCATTCGGGCTTCGACGTCGGCGGCACGGCGTACCCCGGCGTCGTTCACCGCCTCGACAAAGAGACGAGCGGCTGCCTCGCGCTCGCGAAGTCGGATGACGGCGTGAAGCTGCTCGCCGACGGGTTCGAGAACAAGCGCATCGACAAGACGTACCTCGCGTTCGTCGCCGGTGCACCGCCCGAGACCGGCTCGATGGACACGCCCTACACGAAGGGGCCCGACGGGAAGTACACGACGAAGCTCGACTCTCCGCGGCGCGCGCGGCTGTCGTGGAAGGTGCTCGAGCGGTTCAGCGATGCCGCGCTGGTCGAGGCCTACGACGCGCTGCTGGCCAAGAATGCCGGCGACTGGCTGGTGCGCGAGATCGTGCTTTACTGGAAGCGCACCCTGAAGCGACTGGACGTCAGCTCGCGCAGCCTGATCGCGCTGATCGAGCCCGGCTCCTGCTTCACCGGCACGTTGCTCGAGGTCGCGCTGGCGGCCGACCGCTCCTACATGCTGGACGGCGTGTTCGAGGGCTCGAACCTGCCGGCGGCGACGGTGCGGCTCACCGACATGAACTTCGGCCCCTATCCGATGGGCAACGGGCTGACGCGCCTGCAGACGCGCTTCCTGCATGATCCGTCGGTGGTCGACGACCTCAAGGGCGAGATCGGCGAGGCGCTGGACGCCGCGGCCGCCGACGAAGCCGGCCTCGTCACCTTCACGCCCGACGACATCGACTGGGAGGACGAAGTCCGCCTCGCCGTCGAGGAGCGCGCCGGCTTCTCGCCCGACGGGCTGATCGGCATGGAGGCGAACCTGCGCTTCCCCGGCCCCGAGACGATGGAAACCAAGATCTTCGCGCGCCTCTCGGCCTGGCAGAACTGGATTTTCCAGCGTCCCAACGCGACCGGTCCCGAGGGCGCGCTGAAGCTTTACGGCACCGGCAAGCAGAGCAAGTACGACCGCAAGCGGGCGTAAAGCGATGAACCACCCCCAACCTCATCCTGAGGAGCGCTTCGCAGAAGCGCGTCTCGAAGGATGGGCAACAGACAATGTGCTCGTTCCCACCCTTCGAGACGGCGCTACGCGCCTCCTCAGGGTGAGGTGATTTCCTGCAAGCAGGATTAGAAGGAGGCAACAATGGCCATCGACTACAGCCAGCTTATCCCCAACAACGTCGATCTCTCGTCGGACCGTCGCCTGCAGCGCGCGCTGGAGAACTGGCAGCCGCGCTTCCTCGACTGGTGGAAGGACATGGGGCCCGACGGCACCTCGGCCTACGACGTCTATCTGCGCACGGCGATTTCTACCGATTCGAACGGCTGGGCAAACTTCGGCTACGTGAAGATGCCTGAGTATCGCTGGGGCATCTTCCTGGCCGACCGCGATCCCGACCGCCAGATCGCTTTCGGCGACAACAAGGGTAAGCCCGCCTGGCAGGACGTCCCCGGCGAGCTGCGCTCGACCCTGCGCCGCCTGATCGTCACACAGGGCGACACCGAGCCGGCGTCGGTCGAGCAGCAGCGCCTGCTCGGCAAGACCGCGCCGTCGCTCTACGACCTGCGCAACCTGTTCCAGGTCAACGTCGAGGAAGGCCGCCACCTGTGGGCGATGGTCTACCTGCTGCACGCCTACTTCGGCCGTGACGGCCGCGAGGAGGCCGAGGCGATGCTGGAGCGCCACTCGGGCGATCCCGACAAGCCGCGCATCCTCGGCGCCTTCAACGAGAAGACGCCCGACTGGCTGTCGTTCTTCATGTTCACCTACTTCACCGACCGCGACGGCAAGTACCAGCTGGCGTCGCTGGCGGAGTCGGGCTTCGACCCGCTGTCGCGCTCGTGCCGCTTCATGCTGACCGAGGAAGCGCACCACATGTTCGTCGGCGAGACCGGCGTCGGCCGCATCATCCAGCGGACCTGCGAGCTGATGAAGGAGCACAGGACCGACGACGTGCGGGCGCTGGGCGGCATCGACCTGCCGACCATCCAGAAGTACCTCAACTTCCACTTCTCGGTGTCGCTCGACCTGTTCGGCCAGGAGACCTCGACCAACGCCGCGAACTACTACACGACCGGCCTCAAGGGCCGCTTCCTCGAGACCCGCATCGACGACGACCACCTGCTGACCGGGGCCAGCTACGACATCGAGACGGTCGAGGACGGCCGCATCGTGAAGAAGACGGTGCCGGCGCTGCAGGCGCTGAACGAGCGGCTGCGCCAGGACTACATCGAGGACTGCGCCAAGGGCGTGCTGCGCTGGAACCGGGCGATCGAGAAGGCCGGCATCGACTTCGAGATGAAGCTGCCGCACCGCGCCTTCAACCGCCGGATCGGCGCCTTCGCCGGCCTGCGCGTCGCGCCGGACGGCAAGCCGGTGCCGGAGGCGGTGTGGGCGATGAACGAGGGCAAGTGGCTGCCGACCGACGAGGACCGCGCCTACGTGACCTCGCTGATGGGCCAGGCGGTGACCCGGCCGGGCCAGTATGCCCACTGGATCGCGCCGCCGGCCCGCGGCATCAATGGCCAGGCGGCCGACTTCGAGTACGTCCGCTTCAACTGAGCGGAGCGCACCCATGGCCGGCATCTCGATCCACGTCTACGACGTCTCCCGCGGCGTGCCGGCCGCGGGGCTCCGGGTCGAGGTGCGCGGCCCCGGCGGCACCCTGCTGGTCGACGGCACGGCGGCGGCGCCCGGTACGCTCGACGCGCCAACTCCCTCGACCGGGACCTACGAGGCGCTGTTCCACGTCGGCGCCTGGTACCGCGCGCAGGGCATCGCCCTGCCCGACCCGGCCTTCCTCGAGGTCGTGCCCTACCGCTTCGGCATCGCCGACCTCGCGCAGCACTACCACCTGCCGCTCAAGATGACCCCGTGGGGCTTCTCGCTGTTCAGGGGTGGGGCGTGACTTGAAAGGTCCCTCGCTGCGCTCGGGATGACAGGCCTTTCTTGTCATCCCGAGCGTAGCGAGGGACCCTTCACTTCAGCTCGCAACTCTCCGCCATCGCCACCTCTTTTCCTCCCTGCGCATCAGCGCGGGGAGGTGTCCGCGCAGCGGACGGAGGGGTCATGGGTCATGACGTTCGACCCCTCCGTCGGCGAAGACGCCGACACCTCCCCATGCTTGCGCATGGGGAGGAACATGAAGGCGAACAGCCTCTCACTCATGCTCCTCTCCCCCGCAGGGGGAGAGGCTGGGTGAGGGGGAAGGTCACTTCAGCCCGCAACTCTCCGCCGTCGTCAGGAACCACACGTCGAGGCCGTGGCCGAGCAGGCAGCCGTCGCGCCACGGGCCGGAGAAGCTGAGGCCGAGCGCCGTGGTGAGCGTGCCGCGGCCGTTGGGACGGTTGCCGCGCAGCTCGCCGACGTAGCGCGTGCCCTGGGTCGCGTCGCGCACGATGCCCAGGCCCTCGAGGCTGGCGCCGCGGAAGAAGCCCTCCGCCGTGCTGCCGTCCGACGCCGTCCACTTGCCCTGCCCCTGCGGCGCGCCGTCCTCGACCGCGCCCTCGTAGCGGCTGCCGTTGGCGAACACGATCGTGCCGTGGCCGTCGTGCAGGTCGGCCAGCCCGCAGGCGGCCAGCGGCGCGCGGATCGCCACGACCTCGGTCGGCGTGACGAGGCAGCCGTTCTTCCACTCGCCGGCCTGCAGCGAACCGTCGGCCAGCCGGCGCGCGCCCGGGCCGTGCGGCCGGCCATCGGCGAACTCGCCCTCGTACAGCGTGCCGTCGGGCGCGCGCTCACGGCCGAAGCCGCTCTCGCGGCCGTCGCGCAGGCCGCCCTCGTAGGTCCGGCCATCGGGCCAGGTCTTGAGCGCCCGCACCACCTCGCCATCGCTGTACTCGGCCTCGACGCGCACGCCGTCGTCGAACGTCACCTCGGCGATGCCCTCGACCAGCGCGCCGTCGGCGAAGCGGCCGGCCCAGCGGCTGCCGTTGAGGCTCGCCTTCACCCCCGGCCCGTCGAGGCGGCCGCGCCGGAAGGTCCCCTCGCTGCGCGTACCGTCGGCCGCGACGTGGACATGCACCCCGTCCGGCACCGGCCTCGTGCGGAAGCCGCAGGCCTCCTCGGTCGTGCCGATCGCCCGCACGCTGTCGCCGTTCGACAGGCAGCCGGCCTGCCACAGCCCCGCCGCCGCCGTGCCGTCGGGATCGGTGAGCGTGCCCGACCCGTCGAACAGGCCGGCGCGGAACAGGCCCTCGTAGCGCGCGCCGCCGGGAAAGGTGAGCGTGCCGCGACCGTCGGGCCGGCCGGCGCGAAAGCTGCCGGCATAGCGCGTGCCGTCGGCGAAGCGCAGCACGCCACCGCCCTCGAACACGCCGTCGGCGAAGGCGCCTTCGTAGCGGCCGCCATCGGCGCCCTGCAGCACGCCGATCCCGGCATAGGCGTCGTCGCGGAACTCGCCCTCGTAGAGGTCGCCGCTGGCGGTCAGCAGGCGGCCAGAGCCGTCGTAGCGGCTGTCGCGCCACGAGCCTTCGTAGCGGCTGCCGTCGGAGTCGATGGCGCTGCCCGGCCCGTCGCGGCTGCCGTCCTTCAGGGTGCCCTCGAAGCGCGCGCCGTCGTCCCACACCCAGGTGCCGGCGTCGCCCTCGCGGCCGTCGCGCATCGCGCCGATGAACTGGCCGGTCGGCCGGCCGTCGCGAAACCACTGCAGCCAGCCCTCGCCCGAGGCGACGCCGTCGACGCAGGGACCGTCCCACAGCACGCGCTCGCCCGGTTGCGGCTCGGGGTTCCAGATGCGGCAGCCCGAGCTGCCGTCGACCACCCAGGCGCCCGACTCCTGCGCCCCGGCGATCGGCGGGAGCGCGAGCGAACCCACGGGCACGATCAGCCCGGCCAGCAGGACCGGCCCTATCCATCGTCGCATCAAGACTGAACTCCCGTGGCGCGAATCATCGCAGACAACGCGCTGGAATCAAGCAAGGCTGCCGTCGCGATCCGCCGGGCATGGCGATTGCTTGTCCTTCGGGACGACAGGAGAGGAAACGATGATCGACAGGAGAAGACTGCTGCAGCTGGGCGCGACGGCGGCGTCCGTGCTGGCCGCCGGCCCGATGGCCCTCGCCCAGGCGCCGGCGTGGCCCAGCCGGCCGGTGAAGATCATCGTCACCTTCCCGCCCGGCGGCGCGTCGGACGCCGCGGCGCGCGTCATCGCCGGCCCGCTGCAGGAGAAGCTCGGCCAGACCGTGATCGTCGACAACAAGCCGGGCGGCGGCACGACGATCGGCGCCAACGCGGTGCTGGCGGCCAAGGACGACTACCACACGCTGATGCTGTCGAACTCCGCGCCGATCTCGATCGCGCCCTACCTGTTCGACAAGCCGCCCTATGACCCGCTGAAGGACTTCGCGCACGTCGCCTACATCGGCTCGGTGCCCAACGCCTTCGTGGTGCGGCCGGGCGTGCCGGCCAAGACGATGCCGGAGCTGATCGCCTGGATCAAAGGCCAGAACAAGACCGTGCCGTTCGGCTCGGGCGGCCAGGGCTCGATCGGCCACATCATCGGCGAGATGTTCAAGGCCGAGCTCGGCCTCAACATGGAGCACATCGGCTACCGCGGCGCCGCCCCGATGTTCCAGGACATGATGGCCGACCAGCTCGACTTCGCGGTGGTGACGCTGACCGAGGTGCTGCCGCTGGCCAAGGACGGCAAGCTGCGCATGATCGCCCTGACCTCGACCCAGAAGGCGCCGGCGGCGCCCGACGTGCCGCTGGTCACCGAGCTCGGCTACCCGCGGCTGGTCGCCGAGAACTTCGTCGGCCTGTCGGCGCCGGCCGGCATGCCGGCGGCGGCGCAGGACAAGCTGAACAAGGCGATGGCCGAGGTGCTGGCCGATCCCAAGGTGGTCGAGCGGCTGGGCGAACTGGGCTTCGTCACCAAGAAGATGACGCCGGCCGAGTTCACGACCTTCGTCGCCGACCAGGTGAAGGCCTTCCAGGCCCCGGTGAAGGCGTCCGGCGCGAAGTTGTAGCTGCGACCTCGCTGCGGTTGACGCGCGCCGGCGGGAGGCGGATTTTGCCCCTCAGTTAAGGGGAATCGACCGTCCATGCCGAACGACCTCGTCGTCGACCTGTCGCGCGCGCAGTTCGCGGCAACCGCGCTCTACCACTTCCTGTTCGTGCCGCTGACGCTCGGTCTCACCGTGCTGCTGGCGGTGATGGAGACGATCTACGTCACCACGGGACGCGAGATCTACAAGCAGATGGCCCAGTTCTGGACCAAGCTGCTGCTGATCAACTTCGCGCTGGGCGTCGCCACCGGCCTCACCATGGAGTTCCAGTTCGGCACCAACTGGTCCTTCTATTCCAGCTTCGTCGGCGACACGTTCGGCGCGCCGCTAGCGATCGAGGGCCTGATGGCCTTCTTCCTCGAATCGACCTTCATCGGCCTGATGGTGTTCGGCTGGGACCGCATGACCAAGGGCCAGCACCTGGTCGTGACCTACGCCGTGGCGCTGGGCTCGAACTTCTCGGCGCTGTGGATCCTGGTCGCCAACAGCTTCATGCAGCACCCGACCGGCGCCGAGTTCAACCCGCTGACCATGCGCATGGAACTGCAGGACTTCGGCGCGCTGTTCTTCAGCCCGGACGCCCAGTCGAAGTTCGTGCACACGGTGCTGGCCGGCTACGTCACCGCCGCGATCTTCGTGTGCGGCGTCAGCGCCTGGTACATGCTGAAGGGCCGCCACCTCGACCTCGCCCGCCGCTCGTTCCGGGTCGCGGCGATCTTCGGCGTGCTGGGCAGCGCCGGCGTGATCACGCTGGGCGACGCGCTGGGCTACGTCGGCGCCCACGTCCAGCCGACCAAGCTGGCGGCCATGGAAGCGCTGTGGAAGACCGAGGACGCGCCGATGAGCTTCAACGCCATCGCCTTCCCCAGCCAGTCCGAGCAGAAGAACTACTTCGCGATCCAGATCCCGGCGCTGCTGTCGATCCTGGTCACCCACTCGCTGGACGGCACGGTGCCGGCGATCGACGAGCTCGAGGCGCTGGCCCGGGTGCGCATCCGCAACGGCATCCCCGCGGTGCAGGCCATGCAGGCGCTGAGCGCGAACCCCAAGGACGAGGCGATGCTGGCCCAGTTCGGCGCGCACGCGCCCGACGTCGGCTTCGGCCTGCTGGCGCTGCGCTACGCGCCGGACGGCGACCTGTCGAAGATCACCGACGAGGGCATCGCCAGGGCGGCGCGCGACACCGTGCCGGAAGTCTGGATCGTGTTCTGGTCGTTCCGCGTCATGGTCGGGCTCGGCCTGCTGATGCTGGCCTACATGGTGCTGGCGACCCTGATGACGCTGTCCCACCAGGTCGAGAAGCAGCGCTGGTTCCAGTGGGTCGCGGTGCTGATGATCGCCGCGCCGTTCATCACCTGCGAGGCCGGCTGGCTGGTCGCCGAGGTCGGACGGCAGCCGTGGACGGTCAACGAGATGATGCCGACCTGGCTGTCCGCGTCGTCGCACAGCGAGGCCTACATGATCTTCTCGCTGTCGGGCTTCATCCTGCTCTACACGATCTTCGCCATCGTCGAGGCCTTCCTGATGATCCACTTCATCCGCAAGGGTCCCGACGAACCGGGCGGCGGCGTCCACGCCTTCGACCTCAACGCCCCGGGCCGCCGGCCCGTGGCGGCGGAATAAGGGAGGCACCGGTCATGGAACTCTACCTGTTCCTCAAGGTCCTGTGGTGGGTGCTGCTGGGCGTGCTGCTCACCGGCATCGGCGCGATGGTCGGCATGGACATGGGCGTCGGCACGCTGCTGCGCTACGTCGGCCGCACCGACTCCGAGCGGCGCGTCGCGCTGAACGTGATCGGGCCGCACTGGGACGGCAACCAGGTGTGGTTCATCCTGGGCGGCGGCGCGATCTTCGCCGCCTGGCCGCTGGTCTACGCCACCGCCTTCTCCGGCTTCTACATCGTCATGCTGGTCCTGCTGTGGAGCATGATCGTGCGGCCGCTCGGCTTCGAGTACCGCAGCAAGATGCCGTCGGCGCGCTGGCGCGGGGTGTGGGACGCCACGCTGTTCATCAGCGGCTTCGTGCCGATGCTGGTGTTCGGCGCGGCGATCGGCAACGTCCTGCAGGGCGTGCCCTTCCACTTCGACTGGCGCGTCGCGTCCTACTACACCGGCAGCTTCCTCGGCCTGTTCAACCCGTTCGCCGTGCTGTGCGGCCTGATGTCGGTCGCGCTGGCGATCTACATGGGCGGCACCGCCCTGGCGAGCGGCGCCGCCGACCCGATCGGCGGGCGCGCCCGCCGCGCCGCCGTCGCCGGCGGCCTCGCCGCGCTGGCGCTGTTCACGATCGGCGGCATCTGGGCGATGTCGCTCGACGGCTTCAAGCTGGTCGGCGGTCCCGACCCGGCGGCGGCGCAGACGCCGCTGCACCAGCAGGTGGTGCGCACGCCGGGCGGCCTGCTCGCCAACTACGCCGCCCACCCGATCCTGTGGGCGCTGCCGCTACTGACCTATGCCGGCATCCTGCTGGGCACGCTGGCCCACGCGGCGCGCAAGCCGTTCCTCGCCTGGTGGCTGGGCGTGCTGGCCTGGATCGGCGTCATGGGCGCGGTCGGCGCCGCGATGTTCCCGTTCCTGATGCCGTCGGTCACCAACCCGTCGCACAGCCTGACGGTGTGGAACGCCGGCTCGAGCCGCATCACGCTGGGCTGGATGACCGGCTTCGTCGTGGTCTTCATGCCGGCCATCGTCTGGTACACCAGCTGGGCGTTCTGGGTGATGCGCGGCAAGGTCGACGTGAAGCACGTCGAATCCTCCGACCACGCGTACTGAGGAGACGACGATGTTCCTCCACTACCTGATCGCGATGTTCATCGCCTGCCTGGCGATCCTCGTCGGCATCGTGCTGGGCGACTACGGCAGCTGGTACCTGTCGTGGTTCCTCGGCACCGGCTTCATGGTCCTGGTCGCGGTATCGGCCGGCGTCTACTTCGAGGCGCAGGAAGAGGCCGACAGCGACGTGACCAAGGTGTTCACGCGGAAGAAAAAATAGGCTGTCATCCCGAGGGCGAAGCCCGAGGGACCCTTTCTCGAGGGCCGAGGAAAGGTCCCTCGCTGCGCTCGGGATGACATGGTCTGGCCGCCTGCGCTAGAGATTGGCCATGGCGCTCCCGTCCGGCATTTCCTTCGACGCCGACCTCAAGGTCCGGCTGCCTGCCCGCTTCAACGTCGCGGTGCCGTTCGTCGACCGGCACCTGGCCGAGGGCCGCGCCGCCAGGCCGGCGATCCGGACCCTCCACGAAACCGTCACCTACGGCCAGCTCGCCGAGCGCGTGAACCGCGCCGGCAACGCGCTGCTCGCGCTGGGCCTCGCGCCGGGCGACCGCGTGATGATGGTGGTCAAGGACTGCCCGGCGTTCTTCTACGTGTTCTGGGGCGCCATCAAGGCCGGCATCGTGCCGATCCCGCCCAACACGCTGCTGCGCGCCGGCGACTACGCCTACATGTTCGAGGATTCGGGCTGCCGGCTGGTCGTCTACTCCCGCGAGTTCGCGGCCGAGATCGAGCCGGCGCTGAAGCAGGTCCCGGTGCAGGCGCTGACCGTCGACGCCTTCGAAGCGGAGATGGCCAAGGCCTCGCCGACGCTCGAGCCGCGGCCGGCCGCGCCGGAGGACGACTGCTTCTGGCTCTACTCGTCGGGCTCGACCGGCCGGCCCAAGGGCGCGGTCCACCTGCAGCGCGACATGGTGGTGACCAGCGAGCTGTACGGCGTGCGCGTGCTGGGCGTGCGCGAGGACGACGTGTCGTTCTCGGCCGCCAAGCTGTTCTTCGCCTACGGGCTGGGCAACGGCATGACCTTCCCGCTGTGGACCGGCGGCACGGCGGTGCTCGACGAGCGGCGGCCGACGCCCGACACGACCTTCGAGATCGTCGAGAAATTCCGCCCGACCCTGTACTACGGCGTGCCCGCGCTCTACGCCGCGCAGCTGCTGGCGCTCGAGAAGGGTCCGCGCGACTTCTCGTCGGTGCGCGCCTGCGTGTCGGCGGGCGAGGCGCTGCCGGCCGAGATCTTCCGCCGCTGGAAGGAGCGCACCGGCACGGTCATCCTCGACGGCATCGGCTCGACCGAGGCGCTGCATATCTTCATCGCCAACAGCCTTGCCGATCACCGGCCGGGCACCAGCGGCAAGCCGGTGCCGGGCTACGCCGCGCGCATCCTCGACGAGGCGGGCCAGCCGGTGCCGCAGGGCACCAGCGGGCGGCTGTGGATCCGGGGCGAGTCGACGGCCAAGTACTACTGGAACAAGCCGGACAAGACGGCCGAGACCATGGTCGACGGCTGGCTGAACACCGGCGACACCTACCGCGCCGACGCGGACGGCTACCTGGTCTACGACGGCCGCAGCGACGACATGCTGAAGGTCGGCGGCATCTGGTGCTCGCCGGTCGAGATCGAGAACTGCCTGGTGGGACATCCCGCCATCCTCGAAGCCGCCGTGGTCGGGCAGTCCGACGAGCAGGGGCTGATCAAGCCCCGGGCGATCGTCGTGCTGAAGCAGCCGGGCGACGCCGGCGCCGCCCTCACAGACGCGCTGATGGCCCACTGCAAGAAGACGCTGGCGCCCTACAAGTATCCCCGATGGGTCGAATACGTCGACGAGCTGCCCAAGACCGCGACGGGCAAGATCCAGCGCTTCAAACTGCGCGGCTGAACGACATACAGTCCATCGGCCATCAAGTTCCCATCGGCCATCAAGTTATCGTGTAGCCCGAGGACGGGGTCGCGCCACTTTTTTGTCCCGGCTCCATGGAAGCATGCGCCTCCATGGCGGGCCGTCCCAATCCCTCGAAATCGGAAACGGCCGGCTGGCCGATCGCGCGGCTCCTGCCGGCGCTGATGGTCGGTCTCGTCTTCGTCTCCATCGCGCCGGTGATCGTCGTTGCCTGGCTCGCAGCGCAAAGCAATCTCGACGCCTCGTCGCGGCAGCGCGCCGAACTGACCGTCGACCTGATCGAGCGGCGGCTCGAGGCGCACCTTCGGCCGGTCCAGAACCAGCTCGCCTATCTCAGCGAGGCGATCGCCCGGGGCGAGATCGATTTCGACGACCGCGAGCAATGGCGCATCTTCGCACTGGGCACGCTGGCGGCCGTGCCCCAGACCGCCGGGTTCGTCGTGCTGCCGGTGGAGGGCGAGCCAACGCGCTTCGTCCGCGCCGACCGCACCATGCGGCCGGAGCGGCGCGAGAACATCCGCGGCGCCGACGAACTCCTCGCACGGGCGCGCACCATGGATGGGCCCGGCTGGGGCGAGCCCGTCTGGTCGTTCGTCGTGGGCGAACCCATTCTCCCGGTCATCGTGCCGGTACGCGTGCGCGGCGAGTTCCGCGGTGTCATCGGCGCGGCGATCAGCACGACCGACCTGTCACGCTTCCTGAAGGAGATCGAACTCACCGGCGAACGCACGCCGTTCATCCTGGCCGCCGGCGACCAGGTACTGGCCCATCCCAAGCTCGCCAAGACGGTGAACGGCGACGCCCGAGACCAGACGCGCCTCGTCACGCTGGACGAAGTCGGCGACCCGGTGCTCGCGGCCCTGTGGGCACCGGATCCCAATCCGTTGTCCTGGCACCGTCCCGACACCCGCGTCGAAGGTCACTGGAACTGGGTGGGCGACCGGTCCTTCGCCTGGATACGCCGCAGCATCGAGGCCTTTGCGCCCGCGGAGCTGATCGTGGGCTATCACGAGGCCGGACGCGAATCGGCCTGGGCCCGCTGGATCG